>Ga0070671_100001114_pt1 | contig 19920 bp, 18 predicted proteins | sample KBSS73metaG_FD_65341 | JGI IMG/M metagenome (GOLD analysis project Ga0070671, IMG submission 65341) | Switchgrass rhizosphere microbial communities from Kellogg Biological Station, Michigan, USA - KBS S7-3 metaG | ecosystem: Host-associated > Plants > Roots > Rhizosphere > Soil ...
GAACGCGCGGCCCCGGGGCGCAGTGCTCCCCGCGGACGAGTCGGGTCAACCAAGTTGATTCAGGTTAGACGGCGATGAATCCGCATCTCGCCCATGGCTAACACGGTTTAATGTTGCGGACGCTCTCCTGTTCTATTCCCCGGGCGTGGAAAGGGTTGATCAATCCCACTATTTCCGCCGCCGCGCCGAGGAGGAGCTTACCGCTGCGGAGTCCGCCGCGGACGAGCGGGCCGCGCAGACGCACCGCGCGCTGGCTGCCCGTTACGAGGCGAAGGCCAATGGCAATCCTCTTAGGGACATCCCCAAGGATGCGCCGCTGGACGGCGGCACGCTGAGCAGCGACTTCACCATCCTGCCCTGAACCGAGGCGCGAAGGCCATTGGGCATATCGAGGTGCGGCCGAGATTGGCCGTATCTTTTACGCACCCATCGTGCTAGTTTGCTGCTGGGCCGATCCGGGGAGCAGACCCGGGTGTCCGCTCAGCGGAGCGGCTCGGTGTACGCGCCTCTGTTACGCCGAGCCGCTTCGAGCGGTTTACGCGCTCACCCGACCGTTTCTTCCTGGCTGCTGCTGCATCCCTTCCGATCGCCCGAGCCAGCGACGAAGAAAGCGCTTTCGCTTCGGGCGACGCGAGGCTCCCCACCGAGCAGCTTCAGGTCGGCGGATTTCTGCGCCTCGCGAATGCGCTGCGCGAGGAACCAGGCGCTTTTGTAGCTGATCCCCAGAAGCCGGTGCAGCTGCTGGATTGAAACTCGCTCGCCGCTTCGGGTGAGGAGGTAATGGGCCTGCAGCATCTTGTGCAGCGGCATGCGCGCATGCTCGAAGACGGTGCCCACCTTGACGGTGAACTGCTTGCGGCATTCGCCGCACTTTTTGAGGCCGGTGCGGGTGCTCTTGCCCTCAAGCGCATAGACGCGGCCCCGGAGAACGCCGCAGTGCGGGCATGTGATGCCGTCTGCCCAACGAATACTTTCGAGGTATTCAAAGGCCTTCTTCTCGTCGTGGAAATACTGCTCCGACGGAATTGCCATACACAAACTCCCGGGGAGGAGTGCGAGGTGGAATCGCACTCCTCGGGGGTAAGCAGACAGGCTAGCTCCTGTGTCCGAGGCCCGTAAGATATCGAAAGTTCACCTTGTCCAAAGTTGGGGGTGCGGATGCGCATCGACTGTCGCCGGCCGTCAGGATGCGGTATCCCTAAGGCGTGGGGAGAGGATTTCCGCTACCGTCGGGGCGCGTAATCGCCTTGGGACGGCTGATGCTGGCGGCGATGTTCCTCGCTGCCATCTGGCTGGATGTGACACAGCCGGCAAAATATCCGGCCGACACCTACATGATCCTCGGCGGCTATGTCGCGTTCGCCGCCGCGATCGTTGCGGCGACCTGGCACAACTGGTGGTGGGAGGCGAAGCTCGCGGGCCCCGCACACGCACTGGACATCGGGATGTTCACCGTGCTGGTCTTCCTGATCGAAGGCTACACCAGCCCGTTCTTTCCGTTCTTCATCTTCCTGCTGCTGTCGGCGGCGATCCGGTGGGGCTGGCAGGAAACCGCACTCACCGCGATCCTGGTTACGCTCCTGTACCTCCTCATCGGGTTCCTGGCGCTCCAGTCCGATCCCCAGTTCGAGCTGTACCGGTTTCTCATTCGCACCAGCCAACTCGTAATCGTTTCGCTGATCCTGATTTGGTTCGGAGTTACTCAGTGGGTGGCTCGGCCTCCCTTTCGCGCGAGCGGCTTCATGGGCGAGACCTTTCCCGATCAATCGCCGCTGGAGACGATCCTGGCCGCAGCGCTCCACGGGACCGGCGGCCGCACCGGAGCCATCTTGTGGCGAGATCGGGATGCCCGGGTAGCCCCCGTTGCGCTCATCAGCTCGAGAAACGGAATTGCCGCCGTGAGCGCGCTGAACTGGAATCGCACCTCCACTGCTCCCTTCCTCTACGATTTCCCAAAGGAACGCGGTCTCAGTCGTGACGCCGACTACAACCTGCGCGTCCTCATGCCCCAGCACATGATCGGCCGCGAAAGCGCCGCAGCGCTCAACCTGGATGAGGGGCTGGCGATACCGTTCCACGCCGAAACCGGAGAAGGGCTGCTGTTCGTCGAGCGGATATCGAACCTGTCGACTGACCACATCGAGCTCGGCAAGGAGATTGCGGCCGCAGCCGAGGCGCTGATCCAACGCCATGCGCTGATCAAAGCGGCCGAGGAAAGCGCCGAGAGCCGTTCACGCATCGAGCTCGCCCGCGACTTACACGACAGCGTCGTTCAATTCCTTGCCGGAGCCGCGTTCCGGCTGGAAGCCATGCGCCGGGCCGAGGGCGCGGGACGCAAGCTCGAGCCGGAGCTGGACGAGCTCAAGCGGCTGATGCTCCAGGAGCAAGGCGAGCTGAGGTCGTTCATCGCTGCACTGCGCAGCGGGTCCGAAGTGAGCCTGCGCGATCTTGCCGAAGACCTGCGGGGGCTTTCGGAGCGTTTGTCGAAGCATTGGGCCGTCGAGTGCGATTTCGCCGCGGAAACTAGCGAAACGATGATTCCGACGCGGCTTCACCTCCACGCCCACCACCTAGTTCGCGAGGCGGTTGCCAATGCCGTGCGTCACGCCGGTGCGCGGTCTGTGCGGATCGCGCTCGCCGCGCACGCCGGCGAGCTGCGCATGGACTTCTTCAACGACGGCGCGGCATTCCCGGCGTTCGGAGACCGGCTGCACCCACCGCAGTCGCTGCAGGAACGCGTTCAGCAGGCCGGCGGGACGATCGAGCTGTCTCGCGGGATGCAGCTGACCAAGGTATCGATTGCTCTGCCCATAGCTCGGAGGAGCGCGTGACGAAGGTTCTGCTGGCAGACGATCATCCCATGATCCGGACCGCCATCGACGTCCTCCTGCGCGATTCCGCTTTCGAGCTGGCGGGAACCGCGACCACCGGCGAAGAGACGCTAAAAGCGGTGGCCGAGCTTGACCCCGACCTGGTGATCCTCGACCTGCAAATGCCCGGCGGGCACGGCATGGACGTGGTTCGCAAGCTTCGCTCGAGCGGCGATTTGCGGCGGCTCATCATCCTCACCGCAGGCATTGACGATCCGTCACTCGTCGAAGCGCGTTCGCTCGGGGTGCAAGGCATGGTGTTGAAGCATTCGGACCCGGCGTATCTTCTCGATTGCCTGGAAAGGGTTTGCTCGGGCGGCAGCTGGATCGATCCGGAACTCACCACACGGCTGAACCACGTCGCTGCGAGCGGCGGCCGGCGCGCACTCGCGCCGCGCGAGCGGCAGTTGATCAAGTTCGTCCGGCAGGGCCTGCGCAACCGCGAAATTGCCCGTGAGCTCGGAGTCACGGAAGGGACGGTCAAGGCCTATCTGCACGAGGTGTTCGACAAGCTGGGCGTCAAGAACCGCACCGAGCTTGCGATCCGCGCCGACGAGTTTCTTGCGGCGAGTTATTCGCTCGGCTGAGAGGTTCTAGCCCGCCATGCGCTTGGCTGCGAGGCCGAGCACCATCTGGTTGGCGCGCTCATAGGGGAGCGGCCGGCCGAACAGATAACCCTGGATAGTGTCGCACCCGAGGTCCCGCATGCGCTCAAAGTCCTCGGCGGTTTCGACGCCTTCCGCAGTCACGTTCATGCGGAAGCTTTTCGCAAGCTGGACGATCGACTGGATGATCGCCACGTTTTCAGGACGCGTGCCCGCTTCGCGCACGAAGCTACCGTCGATCTTGAGCTTGTGGAAGATCGCCTTGTTCAAATAGCCAATGGACGAATAGCCGGTGCCGAAATCGTCCAGCGCGATCCCGATGCCGAGTGCGCGCAGGCGCTTCAGCACGTCCAGCGTTGATCCATTGTCTCCCAGGAACACGCCTTCGGTGACCTCCAACTCCATGCGATTGCCCGGCAACCGGTGGCGGGCGAGCGCCTCGCTGACGAGATTCGGAAGGCCCGGAAGGATCTGCTTGGGACTGACGTTGAGCGCGACCGTGATGGGTTCAGGCCAGGTCGCGGCGGCGCGGCAAGCCTCGTCGATCACCCACTCGCCAATCGCGGGCATGAGGCCGCTATCTTCGGCAACCCCGATGAAGACGTTCGGCGGGACATTGCCGCGCTGCGGATGATTCCAGCGGATGAGCGCTTCGAAGCCGACCAGCTTTTGTGTCTTGGCGTTGATCAAGGGCTGAAAGACGAGGTGAAACTGCTTTGCGCCGAGGCCGGCGCGCAGGTCGCTTTCGAGGCGGACGCGGTCTTCCTGCTCGGATTGCAATTCGGACGAGAAGTAGCGTGCGCAGCCGCGGCCCGCATCCTTCGCCTGATACAGAGCGAGGTCCGCCTTCAGGATCAAATCGTCAACTGTCGCACCGTCGATCGGGCCAAACGAGCATCCGATGGAGACACCGATCCGGATCTCGGTCTGGTCGATCATGTAAGGTTCCTTGATCGACCTGATGATCCGGTCGGCCAGCTGCTCGACGACCTTGCGGCCCTGGGCGTCCGGGATGACGATCGCGAACTCGTCGCCGCCCATGCGGCCGACGTGCCCCTCCGACCCGACCTCGTCCACAAGGCGCTTGGCCACGGCCCGCAGAACTGCGTCCCCCTTGGGATGGCCGAACGTGTCGTTGACCGGCTTGAACCCGTCCAGGTCGAGGAACATGATCGCGCACGGCACATTGGTCGTGGTGGCAAGGCGCAGCGCTTCGCCGAGAAGCTGGCGCACGCGGCCGCGGTTGGGCAGGCCCGAGAGCACGTCGACATTGGCGAGATGGGTAAGCCGCTCCTGCGTCTGGCGAATCTCGGTGATGTCGGAGCCGACGCCGCGGAAGCCCTCGAAGCGGCCCGCGGTATCGATGATCGGGTCGCCCGCAATCGAGATCCACCGCGTGCCGCGGGGCGTCTTGAGCTCCATTTCGAGGGCGTTGAAAGGCTGCTTGTCGAGCAGCACCTTGCCGAGCTCCGCATGACCGCCGAGGAGAGAGGGCAGCGAATTACCGAGCAGCTGGGCGGCCGGGCGACCAAGCAGCGTGCTCATGCGCGAGCTGATGTAGGTCACGCGATTCTCGCTATCGACCGACCACAGCCAGCCGACGCCGCGTTGCTCATATTCCTGGAGGAGCAGACTCGCGCTCTCGCTTTGGCCGCCAATGTCGGCATTCATCTTAAGCTGGTGGAAGGCCCAGCGCGCGACTGTCAGAACGCCGAAGCTGGCCACGCCCATCGTGAAGAGAATTGAGAGCATGTGCTGAAAGGGCACCGTGTGCCGCCCGACGAGCAGCGAACCACCGACGGCAAGAGTAAAGGCGATCATCCAGGCGGTGACGCAGGGTGGAACGATGACAAGGCCGAGCGCGGCAATGCCGACCCCAGCCATGATCGACGCCGAGATGACCTGTCCTGAGGGGCTCATGTGCGGGAAGACGTATAGCGGCAGGCTCAGCCAGATCGCGGCGCGCAGCAGGACTTCGGTGACCATCGTCCACATGGGCACCCGCTGGCCCGAGCGGCCGACGCACTTGATCGACTGCGTCCTGGCGAGCTGCATGGCGCCAAGATTCACCACTGCGATGGTGATCAACCACGGCACGATCCACGTCGCGGGCAGGCCCCAAAGGTTCGGGACCATCATCAATGCAGCGATGATATTGGCGCCAGCGAAGAAAGGCGCGAGCTGGGCACGCGAAATAAGCTGCACGTCGCGCAGCGGCGACGATTCGGATTCGGTCCCGCTTGCGGCGAGCCCCGCTGATTCACCGCCTGGAAGGCGAGCCGAAATCAACCGTTTATACCGATCTGGAGCTTCGTACATCCGCCCGCCGTTCCACTTGCGGTAACCGAGTTAGACAAAGAGAGTTGAAGGGCGGTTAAGGAGTCTCCCAATCCGGGTGACGAAATGCGGCAAACGTTCGCTCGGCCGCGAACGCTCGCAATGGCCGTTGCACGCCTCTATATCGGTGTGGATGGCGACTGACAGCGCGACCCTGGACCGGCGGCAAATGGTGCGGCGGCGGTCGCCCCGGGCGGATGCGCCCGAAATTGCTTCGCCCGTCCAGCCGGTTGCACGCGGCATGGGGCTCGACCAGCCCTTCTTCGACGACAAGAATCGAGCGTTCTGGATCCTCCAGACGATCGGCTGGAGCGGCTATTTCTTCCTGCGGACCATTTCCGGGTTCGCCGGCGGAATGGGCTGGATGCTGCTGGTCCACACGCTGCTGCTCACCGCAACGGGCTACTCGCTGACCCTGTTAATGGCGTCGTTGTTCCGTCGGCTGATCAAGCTACGGCCCATCTGGACGCTAGCGCTTTCACTTGCCGCGGTGGTGCTAGCATCCACGGCTTTCTCGATCATCGAGACGTGGAGCGTTGCGACCTTCCTGAAGCCGCAGCTGCGGCCGGAGGTCGTTGCCTACCTGACCGCCCTTGCGCTCGACTTTACGCTGCTCGCCGCGTGGACGGCCCTTTACTACGGCATCAACTATTTCCTTTTACTCGAGGAGCAGATCGACCAGCGGGAGCGGCTGGAAAGCGCAGCGTCGACCGCGCAGCTCGCGATGCTGCGCTATCAGCTCAATCCACACTTCCTGTTCAACACGCTGAATTCTATCTCGACCTTGGTCTTGCTGAAGCAGACCGAGCGGGCGAACGCCATGCTTGCGCGCCTGTCCTCGTTCCTCCGTTACACACTGGTTAATGAGCCGACGGCGAAGGTGACGCTTGCGCAGGAAGTCGAGACTCTGAAGCTTTACCTCGAGATTGAGAAAATGCGGTTCGAAGACCGTCTGCGGCCGCATTTCCGCATCGAGTCCGAGACGATCGGCGCACGTTTGCCTTCGCTGCTGCTCCAGCCGTTGATCGAGAATGCGATCAAATATGCGGTGACCGCGAGCGAGAGCGGAGCCGACATCTGGATGACCGCGGCGCGCGAAGGCCACGCGGTGCGCATCGAAGTCGCCGACAACGGCAATGGCGAAGGCGCGGATTTCGCCGCGAGCCCGTCAACCGGTGTCGGACTGGCGAACATTCGGGACCGGCTGTCGCAGGCCTATGGCGCGGCGCATCGTTTCGAGACCAGAAAGAACGACAAAGGGGGCTTTAGCGTTATCCTAGAAATTCCCTACGAAAGCGGAGAAACTGCCTGATGACCATCCGGACCATATTGGTCGACGATGAACCCTTGGCCACGCAGGGGCTGCAGCTGAGGCTGCAGGCGCATGACGATGTCGAGATCGTCGCGACCGCCGCGAACGGCCGGGAAGCCATCCGGCAGATCAAGACCAACAAGCCCGACCTCGTCTTCCTCGACATCCAGATGCCCGGGTTCGACGGCTTCTCGGTCATCCAGGGACTGATGGACATCGAGCCTCCCCTCTTCGTGTTCGTTACCGCTTATGGCGAGCACGCGCTGCGCGCCTTCGATGCCCAGGCCGTCGATTATCTGATGAAGCCGGTCGACGAGGACCGGCTTGCAGGCACTCTCGACCGTGTGCGCCAGCGCCTCGCGGAAAAGCGGAGCGCGGAGGAGGCCGGACGGCTCAAGGATGCGCTCGCCGAGCACGCGCCCGAGGCCGCGGAAGAACTGGCAGAATCGACGCCCGACGTGGCGCCGGCCGCTAACCGCTATGAGAAAATGATCAACATCAAGGACCAGGGGCAGATTTTCCGCGTCGATGTCGACACGATCGAAAGGATCGATGCCGCTGGCGACTACATGTGCATTCAGACAGGCGACAATACCCTGATCCTGCGCGAGACGATGAAGGACCTGGAGAAGCGCCTCGACCCGCGGCGTTTCCAGCGCGTGCACCGCTCGACCATCGTGAACCTCGATCTCGTCCGGCAGGTGAAGCCGCACACCAACGGCGAATGCTTCCTTGTGTTGGACTCCGGCGCGCAGGTGAAAGTGTCCCGCAGCTACCGCGACGTCGTCGCTCGCTTCGTCCACTAAGCCATTGAATCTCAAAGCGGGACTCGCAGGTCTCGGCAGGAACTGTCGGTCGGCAAGGCCCGTTGACCAGCTGCACGCTGACCCTGCCCCCGAGTTCAGCGCGCGTCAGTAGAGGGGCGGCCCCGTGGGAGTGGCCGCCCTTCTTTTTTCATCGAGGTGGTCGACTTACTGCGGCGTGGTCGTCTGCGTGCCGCTGCCGGCCGAAAGCTGCTGCTGAACATACTGAACGAGCGACGGGCTCGTCGTGGTTGCAGTGCAGCTCCCGTGACCGCTGGCGACCGAGGCGGCCAGCACGTTGACCGACACTCCGCAGACGTTGGCGGCGACGTCGATCGGCACCTGGGCATTGACCGGTACATTGGCCTGATTGACCTTCAGCGCCACGGACAGGTTGTTGAGCACGTTCTGCAGGTTGACGTTGACGAGGCTCGGAACGCTCGTGCCGGTGCCGGCCGTGGTGCCTGTACCGGTCGTCCCAGTGCCGGTGGTCGTTCCCGTGTCCGCCGTCGAGCCGGTGCCCGTGGCCGTCGTGCCGGTGGTATCACCGGGCGTCCCCGACGTGGTCTGCTGGGGGGTCTGGCAAGCCGCCATGGAGACCGCGAGAGCGGTCGCGGCTGCGAACTTGCAGGTGCGTGCGAACATCAATTCCTCCTATTGCGTGGTTACTGGGGGGAAGTCGTCGTGGGCTGCTGGGTGGTGGTGCCGGTCGGAGCGCTTGGCGTGCTGGTCGCCGGAGTCGTCCCGGTCTGAGTGCCGCCGCCCGCCTGCAGCTGCTGGCCCACCACCTGGGTCAGCTGCGGGGAGGTCGTGACGGCGGTGCAGCCCTGGCTGGTGCCGCCCTGGGAAACCGAAAGCACGTTGATCGAAACGCCGCAGATGTTCGCCGCAATGGTGATCGGGATCTGGGCGTTGACGGGGATGTTCGCCCGGTCAACGTGCAGCTGCACCGCGAGATCGTTGAGAACGTTCGAAAGGTTGACGTTCACCAGCGACGTCGCCGCGGTACCGAGGCTCGCCGCGCCGGAGGCCACGGCCGAGCCCGCGCTCCTGACGCCGTCCGCCGCCGAATCGGCAGTCTTGCACCCAGTTGTCGCGAAGAGCGCTGCGAGCGCTGAAAAGGCTATGATTTTACGCATGAACAATCCCTCTGTAGCCGGCCAAACGCGCCGGCCCAGAAGTGGTTTCAGCTGGCGAGCGGTAGCCGAACTCCAACGCTCGTGCCGACGCCTGGCGTGCTCTTGATCTCGAGGGAACCGCGATGGCGCTCGACGATATGCTTGACGATCGCGAGGCCAAGACCCGTGCCGCCGGATTCGCGGCTGCGGGCGGGATCGACGCGGTAGAAACGCTCGGTGACGCGCGGCAAGTGCTCGCGTGGAATGCCGGGGCCGCGGTCGGTCACGGTGACCGTCAGCCAGCGGCCGTTTCGCACGGCTTCGACCGCGACGGACGGATCAGCGGGATCGCACCCGTAGCGGATGGCATTGCTGAGCAGGTTGTCGAACACCTGGATCAGCTGGGCCCGATCGCCGCGCACCGCCGGCAAACCCGTCGGAATCTCGACCTTGAAATCGCATTGGGCGCCGCCGCGCATGTGGCTTGCATTGGAAACTGCAGTGCCGATGACGTCGTCGACTGCGACCGTTTCATTGGGAGCAACGAAGCGATCCGCCTCGATGCGCGAGAGGCTCATCAAATCCTCGATGATGCGGAGCATTCGGCGAGCTTCGTCGCGGATTGTGCGGCCGAACGTGGAACGGAGGTCCGACGGCAGATCGCTCTCTTCCGCCAGCGTCTCGGCATAGCCAAGCACAGTCGAGAGCGGCGTTCTGAGCTCGTGGCTCGCATTGGCGACGAAATCGACGCGCATTTTCTCGGCGGACACCGCGTCCGACCGGTCCATCATCCGAACCAGCGCGGCGCCGTCGCCAAGTTGCCGAATGATGAGCCGCCACGAACGACCAAGTTCTCCGATGCCTGTGGCGTCGAGCTCGCTCGAGGCGTGCGCAAGGATCTTCTCGAGCGCCTGCGGGTGACGGATGGCGAGTCGGACGTCCCGGCCCTCGATTGCGCCGCCGAGCAGTTTCTGCGCGGCAACATTGGCGACGACGACGAAACTGCCGTCGATTACGAGCGCTGGTTCATCCAGCGCATCGACCAGCCTGCGTTCCGTCGCGCTCCAGTTCGCCATGGCTGCATGTGTAGCGGATTGCTCCGCGCTCGCCACATCGGGTGGGGAAAGAGCCCGCTCGCCACTCGGGCGAGGGGGCGGCCTTTCGTGCCGGAGGGGAGAGAGGGACCGAAAGCCGGACTTAAACATCTGCGGTTTCCGAACCACTGCGCCTCGCGGGTTGCAATTACATGACGGCCGCCGGTCAAAATTGGGGCAGAGGGCGTCCGGAATTCGAAGGCCGCGGCGTGATCGCACTTCTAAGCGCCGAGGCGCTTCGAACAGGATGTGCGCTGAGGCGCGCCGGTTCGCTCCACCCTGCCGTTCTTAGCGGCTCAGCGCGCCTGCCTTCAGCGAGTCGAGGGCGCGCGAGGCGACTTCGTGCGAGGAGAAGGTGCCGCCGTTGGCGACCACAATCTGCACGTCCTCTTCGTTCAAAACCTGGCGGAACTCGCGTTCGGCCTTGGCTGCGTCCCCCATCTTGGCAAAGGCGATGCCGAGATTGATCGAACGGGCAGGATCATAGGGCGATACTGGCGCCGACTGGATTTCCTTCACGGCCGCCGAATAGTCCGAGTTCATTATGGCCGTGGCGCCGGGCGCAGGATCGTTCACCGTCGCGAGCTGTGCGAATGCTGCTACCGGCAGTGAAACGCCCGCCGCAGCGAGGGCTATTGCAGTAAAAATTTTCACGTCGGCACCTCCCGTTCTCGTCTGTTGAAGGGACCTTTGCATCAATCGCCGGTTTGTTGCAACAAAAGTGTCACAGAACCTTGCTAGGCTATGCCTTACGGCGAGGTGTACCCTCTGCCCGTACGGCGCTCCTCATCGACGCCGGTCTCCAGTTTGCAATGCAAAGCGAAAGGGCCGCACCGAGTCGCCTCGGCACGGCCCTTTTTGATTGTCTGCAGTTCCGAGCGAAGCCCGGGTTACTGGCCCCGCTCAGGAGCCGGTGCCGGCGGCGGGGGCGGCGGCGGCGGCGGGCACACGCCCGGAGCCGTGACCACTGCACCCGACTCGCAAGTAACCGTTGCGGGCGGCGGAGGCGGCGGGAGCGGCACTGGCTCCGGGACCGGAATATGCGGAGCGCCGATCTTGAACGAGATTTCCGCACCGAAGGTCCGCGGCGGGTTGAAGTTGCCGTAGTCCCCGAGGATGCCGCCATAATTGAACGTTCCGGTCGGAATGCCCGTCGCGCCGTTGAAATTCGCGGCAGGCGACGAGTTAGCGGCCGAGCGACGATAGATATGCGTCTCGTTCAGCAGGTTGCGCGACCAGAGCGAGAAGGTCATCAGCGTGCTGCCGTGGTTCATTTCGACGTCCGCCAGCGCCAGACGTCCGTTCACGATGAAGCTCGGGTCCGTTTTCACGCTCTCTGCCTGGAAGCTGTACTGGCTGCTCGCGTAAGCGGCATCGAGGTGGAGACGAACGTGCCCGTTCGACAGGTTTGTCGGCAGGTCATAGTCGACGAAGCCCGACGCCGCGTTCCTCGGCGTGTAGACGATGTTGATCTGGGTCAGCGGATTGCCGAAGATCAGCGGGTTCGGGATCGCCGGCACCTTGAAGTAGGTATACGCGTAGGACGCTCCCAACGTCAGGTCGCTGATCGGGCGGACCGTCAGGTCCGCTTCGAAGCCGTGGATCTTGGTTGTTCCGGGGGCATTGCGCGTCTCTTCCGTATGCAGACCGAAATACGGGCTGGTCGGATCGGTGTTGACGTTGTCGAAGTCCGTCTGGGTGCCCTTACGCGGCATGGTGTAGGCGGCGAGGTTCAACCGAGCACGATGCTGCCAGAAATCGAACTTGCCACCAACTTCGTAGGCATGCACCGATTCCGGACCGAAGGGAGTGAAGGTCGCAGAACGGTCGTTGGCGCCGCCGGCACGGTAGCCGGTGGAGAATTTCGCATATAGGTGGACGCTATCGGAGGGATCGAATGCCGCGACCACCAGCGGATCGACCCGGCTCTTATCGTAGGTGAACGGGTAGTCCACGGCCACGCCATTAACCTGGTCCAGGATGCCCTCGCGCTTGTCCTTCGAGTAGCGAGCACCGACCGTCAGGTGGAAAATGTCGAAGCCCGCGGGCGTCCATGTCGCCTGCGCGAACGCAGCATAGCTGCGCGAACGAGCGTGGCTGTCACGCTGCACGCACCAGGTCGAACGGTCCCATCCTTGATTGGGAATGTTGACGGTCGTTCCGTTGATGGTCGTGGGAGTGCTTTTGCAAACCACGGGGGAGAAGGGGATGCCGTTCCCGTTCTCGCTGAGGATCGTATAAGCCGTGCCGTCAGCATTCCAGAGGTTCGTGGACGGGGTCGCCGCAAGCTCGGTCGCGCGCTCGTTCATGTAGTAGAGACCGAACACGTAATCGAGCGTCGGGATGTGGCCGACAGCCTGGAATTCCTGGCTGAACTGGTGCGAGTAGAGTTCGTCGAGGCTGTAGCGGCTGAAGGCGCCGTACGGCGTGAATACCGTGCGATGCGCGCCGCCCGAATTGTCCCACTGATGAACGCCGACCTCGCGCCAGGCGGTGATCGAACGGAGCTCCAGGTCCGGCGTGACCTTGTACTTGATCGTGCCGTTGAAACCGTCGGTACGGTCGATGCTCGGCTGCTGGGGAACGCCAATCTCGGCCTCGTCCTGGCGGCTGCCACCGCTGACGTGCACGAGCGGTGAAAGCGGACGGACGCAGGTCGAGCAGGCCGTGAAGACCCCGGCTGGCGTGCCCGGAGCGACGAGCACGTAGGCACCGGTCGCGGGGTTTTGGACGTACTGGCCAACTACATAGCCGTTAGGATTGTAATTGATCAGCTGGCTGTAGTTGGGCGTGTTCTCGTTCTTGGTACGATCGTAGGAAAGGTCGACCGTCAGCCCCTCCACCGGCGTCCAGCGAGCCGCCACGCGGCCGCCCACCGTGTCGTGAAAGTTCCATCCGTACTGACCGGCGAGCGGGTTCCTCACCGTCGCGCCCTGATGGTCGTACAGGCCGTCGATCTTGATGGCGATGTTGTAGAAGGCCGGCAGGTCGAGGTGGATGATACCTTCCCTCTGCCCGTAATTGCCGACGCCAACGGTGCCGCGAAGGCCGAAGACGCCGCTCGGTGCTTTGGTGATGATGCTGACCGCGCCGCCCTCGGTATTCCGTCCGAACAGCGTGCCCTGCGGTCCGCGCAGCACTTCGACCCGGTCGATGTCGAGAAGGCCCGCGTTCAGACCCTGCTGACGAGCTAGATAAACGCCGTCGAGATAGACGCCGACGCCCTGGTCGCGGGCGGTCTGATTGGCGTCGAACGGAACGATGCCGCGGATACCGACGGTCAACGCGGACTGGCGCGCCTCGAACGTCGCGACTCGAAGGCTGGGGATTGAGCCGTCGCCGAGGTCGAGCAGGCTCTGCGCGTGGCGGTCGGCGAGGGACTGGGCATTGGCGACGCTGATCGCGATCGGCGTCTTCTGGAGGTTCGTCTCGCGCTTGGTAGCGGTAACAACGATGTCCCCAAGAGCGCCGCGCGTGGCCTGTTGGTCCTGCGGTCCCTGCGGGCTGTTCTCGATGACGGTCGATCCGGTCTGGGGATTGGCGACTTCGTCTGCCTGCGGAGCCGCCGGCGCGGCGCTCGGGTTCTGCTGAGTCGTCTGCTCGACCTGACCCGTGTTGGTGGAGCTCGGAGCGGGAGCCGGAGCCGGCTGATCGGATGGCTGCGTCTGCGCAATGGCAGGAGCGGCGACCGAGCTCAGCAGCAGAGCTGCGAATGCGGAACGGCCAATGCCGTTAAAATTGGCAAGAGAGCGAGCCGCAAGCGGCGCGACCGTAGTAATCGTCATTTTGGAAGGTCCTTCCCCATTTCCGGCACTGCTGGCCGGCTGAGGTCGGACTAGGAGAGGTGCGCTACGGCAATGTGACTTGGGCGCTGCACTTCAGTGAAGAGCTTGTTTCAGGTCTGTGACAATGTGTCCGCCACGCAACAGATTCACCCCGCAGTCCATGCCTCCGCAAAAAACGACAGCAAGGCTGGACGGGAATGTCAGCTATCGGCGTCGAGCGAGTAGCCAGCCGACCGAACCGTGCGAATGAGGTCGGGCTGATCGTCGGCGTTGAGCGCCTGGCGCAGTCGGCGGACGTGGACGTCGACGGTGCGCGCATCGATGTCCGGATCGTGCGTCCAGACGGCCTCGAGCAGCCGCTCGCGCGAGAAGACCCGCCCGGGATGTTCAAGGAAATGCTTGAGCAGCCGGAACTCGGTCGGCCCAAGCGGCACCTGCCTGCCCGAGCGACGGACCCGGTGCGCGGCGACATCCATCTCGATGTCGGCATAGCCGAGCTGCTCGCCGGCAAGCGCGGGACGCACCCGGCGCAGGACCGCGCCGACTCGAGCGACCAGTTCGCGCGGGCTGAACGGCTTGGTGACGTAATCGTCCGCGCCGGTCTCGAAGCCGCGGATCCGGTCGCTCTCCTCGCCTCGGGCAGTGAGCATCACGATGGGCACATTGGACGTGGTTGAACGGCGCCGGAGGCGGCGGCACACTTCGATGCCGCTGATCCCCTCGATCATCCAGTCGAGCAGGATCACGTCGGGCCTGACCTCGTCGACCAGGATCAGGGCTTCCTCGCCGTCGCCAGTGCGACTGACGTCGTACCCGGACCGCTCGAAGTGAAAGCTGACAAGGTCCGCCAGGGCGCGGTCGTCCTCGACCAAGAGCATGCGCTTGGTTGCCATCATGTCCTCTGTGATTTGCCGGGACGGTCGACCATGTGCTCGCCCGTCGAAGCGTAATAGACCATCTCGGCGATGTTCGTGGCGTGATCGCCGATGCGCTCCAGGTTCTTGGCGACAAACAGAAGGTGCGCCGATTGCCCGATGTTGTGCGGGTTTTCCATCATGTACGTGAGGAGCGTGCGGAAGATCGAGTCATAGAAATCGTCGACCGCCGCGTCGCGCGCGCACACCCGCACCGCCGCTTGGGCATCTCGCTCGACGAACGCGTCGAGCACGTCATGCACCATTTCCGCGGCAATCCGCGCCATTTCCGGGAGCAGCGAGATCGGCTCGATCTTTACGACATTCTCGAGCTGCGGAACGCGCTTGGCGATGTTCTTGGCATAATCCCCGATGCGTTCGACCACGCCGGATATCTTCAGGGCGGCAACGACGTCGCGCAGGTCGCTCGCCATCGGCGCGCGCAACGCGATCAGCTGGACCGCACGCCGCTCGGTTTCTATTTCAAGGACGTCGAGCTTCTTGTCGTCGGCGACGACGCGCTGCGCACCCTCGAGGTCGCGCTGGGTGAGGCAGCGCATCGCCTCGCTGATCGAGTGCTCAGCGAGCCCGCCCATTTCGCTGATCAGCGCGCGCAGACGATCGAGGTCCTGGTCAAAGGCCTTGAGCGTATGTTCCCGGCTCTGCTGCATGTCGTCTCCTGTCAGCCGTACCGGCCGGTGATATAGTCTTTGGTCCGCTGCTCGTGCGGGTTGGTGAAGATGTCGCTGGTGGTTCCAAACTCGATCAATTCGCCGAGATGGAAGAAGGCGGTGTTCTGCGACACACGCGCAGCCTGCTGCATATTGTGCGTGACGATCACGATGCTGAACCGTTCGCGCAGCTCGTCGATCAGCTCCTCGATCTTCGCGGTCGAGATCGGGTCGAGCGCAGACGTCGCTTCGTCGAGCAGAAGGATCTCCGGACGCACGGCAATGGTACGTGCGATGCACAGGCGCTGCTGCTGACCGCCGGAAAGCGACAGCGCGCTATGGTTCAGCTTGTCCTTGACCTCGTCCCACAGTGCCGCCTGCTTGAGCGCGTCCTCGACGCGGTCGTTGAGCTCCGACTTCGAGAGGCGCTCGTAATAGGAAAGGGCGAAGGAGACGTTCGCCTTGATCGAGGAGGGGAAGGGTGTGGGCTTTTGGAACACCATTCCGACGAGCCGACGAAGGTCCGAAAGCGGGTACCGCCGATCGAGGACGTTGCGCCCGTCGATCACGATCTCGCCTTCTGCATGTTGATCCGGGTAGATTTCGTAGATGCGGTTGATCGTCCGCAGCAGCGTCGACTTGCCGCAGCCCGAAGGCCCGATGATCGCCGTCACCGAATTGGCGGGCACAGCCATGTTCACGCCCTTCAGCGCAGGGCTTTTGCCATAGAAGAAATCGAGGTCGCGAATGTCGATCGCGACCGGCTGCGCAGCCGCCGCCCCCATGTCCGTCGGCGCTGCTCGGATGGCCGTTGCGGTGTCGTTCATCGGTCCTTTCCTTTGCGAGCGAGCAGCCGCACGGAGATGTTAAGCAGAAGCACGAAGGCGGTAAGGATGAACGCGCCAGCCCAGGCGAGGACGTGCCATTCGTCGTACGGGCTCATCGCATATTGGAAGATCACGACCGGTACGTTCGCCAGCGGCCCGTTCAGGTCAGAGCTCCAGAACTGATTGTTGAGCGCGGTGAACAGGAGCGGCGCCGTTTCGCCGGCAATGCGCGCGACGCCGAGTAATATCCCGGTCAGAATGGCGCTGAGCGCCGCTTTGTAGAGGATCTGGCGAGTCACGCGCCAGCGCGGCAGCCCGAGAGCGAACCCGGCTTCGCGCATCTGGTCGGGAACGAGCCTGAGCGACTCCTCGGTGGTTCGCACAACGATCGGCAGCAGGATCATCGCCAGCGCCAGGCCGCCCGCATAGCCGGAGAAGTGTCCTGCCGTCCGCACGACAAGCTCATAGACGAAAAGGCCGATCACGATCGACGGCGCGCTGAGCAGAATGTCGTTCATGAAGCTGACGACGGCTGCAAGTCGGGTGTAGCGCCCGTGCTCGGCGAGATAGGTGCCGGCGGCAACCCCGACTGGGGCGCCGATCACGACTCCGAGCGCGATCATGACCGCGCTTCCGTAAAAGGCGTTGAGCAAGCCGCCGCTTGCTCCGGGCGGCGGCGTCATTTCGCGGAATAGCGTCGGAGTGAGCGCTGCCGCGCCCTCCCGCAGAGTGGTCCAAAGAATCCAGGTCAACCAGATGAGGCCGAATATCGTCGCTGCCGTGGCGAAAGCGAAGGCGGCCACATCGGCGACACGGCGGCGAACGGGGATCGCCATTAGTGCGTCCTTCCAAGCTGCCGATTGATGCGGAGGAGCAATAGCTTGGCGATGGTAAGCACGATGAAGGTGACCACGAAAAGAAGGAAACCCAGGGCGATCAGCGACGAACGGTAAAGCTCCGTGTCCGCTTCCGTGAACTCGTTGGCGATTGCCGCTGCGATTGAATTGCTCGGCATCAGCAGCGAAAGCGAGATATCGTGCGCATTGCCGAGGACGAAGGTCACGGCCATCGTCTCTCCCAGCGCGCGGCCAAGCCCCAGGAAGACCGCGCCGATGATCGCCGAGCGCGTGTAAGGGAGGGTCACGCGGCTGAGAATCTCCCAGCGCGTCGAACCGAGCGCCACCGCGGATTCGCGCAGCGGCGGAGGAACCGCGCTGAACACCTCACGCGCGACCGAGGCGATGAACGGGATGACCATGATCCCGAGTACGATTCCCGCCGTCAGCATGCCGATGCCGATCGGGGGGCCGCTGAACAATGGCCCAATGAACGGCTTGGTGCCGAGGTGGTTGTTGAGCCAGGGCTCGACATGCTTGGCCATGAAGGGCGCGAAGACGAACAGCCCCCACATGCCGTAGATGATGCTGGGGATTGCGGCGAGCAGCTCGATGGCGACCGAAATTGGCCCGCGGCTCCAGCGCGGCGCGATGTCTGTCAGGAACAGGGCGATTCCGATGCTGACCGGGACGGCGATGACCAAGGCGATCGCCGAGGTCATGAGTGTCCCGTAGATCGGAACGAACGCGCCGAACTTCTCGGCGCCGACGTCCCAATCCTTGCCGGTCACGAAATGCCAGCCGAAGGTCTGGAACGCGAGACGTCCGCCCCAGGCCATCGACACTGCGACGCCGCCGAGAATCAGAAGCACCAGCCAGGCGGCCGCGGCCGTAGTCAGGTGGAAAGCACGATCGGCCCCGGCGCCACTCTTTTTGACTGAAGGCGCAGAGTCTTCCGTGAAAGTGGCGGCTGTTGCGTTCACTTCAGATTGGCGCCGATATAGCTTTCGATCTGCTGCACGAGCGGCGCAGGCAGTGGAACATAATCCAGCTTCTTGGCCTGGTCCTGACCCTTCTCCAGCGCATAGCGGAAGAAGGCGACCGACGCCTGAGTCCTGGCCTTATCCTTGGCTTCCTTTGGAACCAGCATGAAAGTCGTCGCCGTCAGAGGCCACGCGTTCGCGCCCGGTGCATTCGTCATGACGAGGTTGAAGTCCTTGGCGTTCTTCCAGTCGGCCGACTCCGCGGCGTTCGAGAAGGTCTGCGCGCTTGGTGCCACGAAATTGCCGGCCGCATTCTGCAGCGACGCCGCGGTCATCTTGTTCTGCTGCGCATAGGCGTATTCGACGTAGCCCAGCGAATTCGGGATTTGCTTCACGTATCCCGCGACGCCTTCGTTGCCTTTGCCGCCAACGCCGCCCGGCCAGTTCACAGTCTTGCCTTCACCCGTCCCCGACTTCCACGTCGGGCTGACCTGACTGAGGTAGTGGGTGAAGTTGAACGTCGTTCCCGAGCCGTCCGAACGGTGCACGAGCGCGATGTCGGTCGCGGGCAGGTTCACCCCTGGGTTCACGGCGGCGATTGCCGGGTCGTTCCACTTCTTGACCTTGCCGGCATAAATGTCGGCAAGCAGGGGGCCCGTCAGCCGCAGCTTGCCGGATGGCAGCCCGGGGATGTTCACGACCGGGACGATTCCCCCGATCACGATCGGGAATTGCGCAAGCTTCGATCCGGCGAGTTCATCGCTGGCGAGCGGCTGGTCGGTCGCGCCGAAGTCGACCGTGCCGGCCTTCACCTGGCTGATGCCGCCGCCCGAGCCGATCGACTGGTAATTGATGTCGAGACCGGCTTGCTTCTTGTAATCGGCTGCCCAGGCGGAAAGCACCGGATAGACGAAGGTCGAGCCCGCGCCCGTGATCTTCGGGCCAGAGCCAGTCGGACCCTGATTTCCGTTGCTCCCGCACGCAGCGAGAAGCGCCGCAAGCGGCAGCGCGATGATCATCTTTTTCACTGATTTGGGCTCCCGTTAGCCGGATCGATGTCCGAGGAAACCCGTAGCGTCGGTACGACGACCCGTCGATTACAGTTCTGTTACCGTTTTATGACGGCGCCTCAGAGGCTGAAGATCAAAGATACGGATGCAACGTGGTCGATTGTGTCGTCGCCGTGGCGCACGAAGCCATACTGGTTGAGATAGCCGATTTCGGCGTTGAGATTCTTCGTCAGTGGGGTGTTGACGGCAATCAGGTTACGCATCCGTTCGACGCCGGCTTGTTTCTGAAAGGGCGTGGTGTTGAGGTCGACGAAGAATTCGCTGCTGAGCGTCAGGGACGTCTTCGCGCCTTTGCGGAACGGCACCGAATATTTGACGTACGGGCGCAGTCGCCAGCCGGTACCGTCAGCATTGCTACGCCACCGCTGCTCCGTGCGCACGCGGAAACTCAGCTTTCCGGGGCCTAGCTGCGCCACATTGTCGAAGGTGACTTGCTCGCGCAGACGGCGCTCCATCGCGGTGAAATCGCCTTCGGAATATTGCGGATCATGGGTATAGCCCGCCCATAAGGTGACCTTCTTATTCAGGCGGTAGCCGAGCAGGGTGTTGGCCTCGATCTCGTACAGGCCGTTGCGGTTATCGCTGAACCGGCCGACGACCTCTTCCTGCAAGCGCCAGCTATCGCTGAGCTTCACATTGACAACCCCCGTCGTCCAAATCTGTTGATCGTCGCGCGCCCAGGCAGGTGCTGGGAG
>Ga0070671_100001119_pt1 | contig 19892 bp, 20 predicted proteins | sample KBSS73metaG_FD_65341 | JGI IMG/M metagenome (GOLD analysis project Ga0070671, IMG submission 65341) | Switchgrass rhizosphere microbial communities from Kellogg Biological Station, Michigan, USA - KBS S7-3 metaG | ecosystem: Host-associated > Plants > Roots > Rhizosphere > Soil ...
AGCATGTCGGCATAGGCGCCGCGCACCGCGCCGATCAGCAGCTTGTCGCGCACCGGACGGCCATTGACGAACAGGTACTGGTGGTCGGCGACGCCGCGGTTGAAGGTCGGCAGGCCCGCGACGCCCGTGAGCCTGGCCGGACCGCGCTCGGCCTCGATGACGACGCCATCCTCGGCCAGTTCGCGCGCGACCAGGCGGGCGACGCGGGCCGCCAGCGCCTCGTCCGGCTGCACCGCCAGCGCCCTGCGGCCGTCGTGCTCCAGCGTGAAGCCCACCTCGGGCCGCGCCATGGCCAGGCGGCGCACCACGTCGAGACAGGCGGCGTACTCCGAGCGCGGGCTGCGCATGAACTTGCGGCGCGCCGGTACGCGCGCGAACAGGTCCTCGACGCGGATGCGGGTGCCCGGCGGCAGCGCGGCGGGACCGTCTCCCACGAGCGCGCCGTGGTCGACGACGCGCCGCCAGCCCTCGGCCCCGTCGCGCGGGCGGCTTTCCAGCGTGAGCCGCGCGACGCTGGCGATCGAGGGCAGCGCCTCGCCCCGAAAGCCCAGCGTCTCGACCAGCTCGATCCGCTCGTCGGGCAGCTTGGAGGTCGCGTGCCGTTCGAGCGCCAGCGCCATGTCGGGGCCGCTCATGCCGCAGCCGTCGTCGGTCACCTCGATCAGGTCGAGCCCGCCGCCCCCAAGGCGAACGGCGATGTTGCGCGCGCCCGCATCGATCGCGTTCTCCACCAGCTCCTTGAGCGCCGACGCGGGGCGCTCCACCACCTCGCCGGCGGCGATGCGGTTGACGAGGTCCTCGGGCAGGCGGCGGATCTGGGGCATGGGGTTCCGGTAGGAGCGGTCCGCATCGGTGCGGGTGCCCAGACTAGCGACGAAATGAAGCCAATTCGAGACCGGCGCGCAGAATCCCACCGCGCTGTCGACACAAAATTTTGGCCTTTCTAGATGGCTTGGGTTAAGGGGTCCCCCTTCCTGACCCACTCCGGTTGCCTCCCGCCTTTCAGCTGCGGGCAAGTGGCCGATTACCTATGGATTTTAGATGGCTTCGATCCTGTCACGATTCTTCCGGTTCGGCTCGCAGAACATGGCGATCGACCTGGGGACGGCGAACACCCTCGTCTACGTGCAGGACCGCGGCATCGTGCTCAACGAGCCTTCGGTCGTCGCCATCGAGACGCTGAACGGCATCAAGAAGGTCAAGGCCGTTGGCGACGACGCCAAGATGATGATGGGCAAGACGCCCGACAACATCGAGGCGATCCGCCCCCTGCGCGACGGGGTGATCGCCGACATCGAGATCGCGGAGGAGATGATCAAGCACTTCATCCGCAAGGTCCATGGCAAGAAGAGCCTGCTGCGCTATCCCGAGATCGTGATCTGCGTGCCCTCGGGCTCCACCTCGGTCGAGCGTCGCGCCATCCGTGACGCCGCCAGCAACGCCGGTGCCAGCCAGGTGCACCTGATCCTCGAGCCGATGGCCGCCGCGATCGGCGCCGACATGCCGGTTACCGAGCCGGTCGGTTCGATGGTGGTCGACATCGGCGGCGGCACTACCGAAGTCGCGGTGCTCTCGCTTCGCGGCCTCGCCTACACCACTTCGGTGCGCGTGGGCGGCGACAAGATGGACGAGGCGATCGTCTCCTACGTGCGCCGCCACCACAACCTGCTGATCGGCGAATCGACCGCCGAGCGCATCAAGAAGGACTACGGCATCGCCGTGATGCCCGCCGACGGCATCGGCGAGACGATCCACATCAAGGGCCGCGACCTCGTGAACGGCGTGCCCAAGGAAATCACGATCAGCCAGGCCAACGTCGCCGAGGCGCTGAGCGAGCCGATCGGCGCGATCATCGAGGGCGTGCGCATCGCGCTGGAGAACACCGCGCCCGAGCTCGCCGCCGACATCGTCGACCAGGGCATCGTCCTCACTGGCGGCGGCGCGCTGATCCAGGGTCTCGACGAGTACTTGCGCGAGGAGACCGGGCTTCCGGTCAGCGTCGCCGAGGACCCCCTCTCCTGCGTGGCGCTCGGCACGGGCCGGGCGATGGAAGATCCGATCTATCGCGGCGTGTTGATGACCGCCTGATCGCGTAAAGCCGGGGGCTAGTTGCAAGAGGGGTGGGCGCGCATCAGGGTGGGCGCGCCTGAGGAGGAGACCAGCGCATGGCGCCGCCCGCCAATCGGCGCTCCGGCTATTCCCGCAGGGCGCAGTACTCGATCTTTTTCAGCTACGCGGCGGGCGTGGTCGGCGCGCTGCTGGGCGTGATCCTGCTGGCCGTCTCGTTCTTTCAGCCGAGCCTTTTCGATACCGTGCGCACCTGGGCTGCTGATCTCGTCGCCCCGGCCGGGCAGGCGACCGCGTCCGCCCGCAATTCCAGCCGCGACTCGTTCCAGGTGATCGCCGGCTTCTTCAAGGCGGGCAGCGAGCACGCCAAGCTCGAGCGCGAGCTGGCGGAAGCCAAAGTGCGGCTGGTCCGGGCGCAGGCGGTGGACGTCGAGAACCGCCGCCTCAAGGGGCTGCTCGGGCTCTCGACGCAGGAGCCGCGGCCAGTCGCCACGGCGATGCTGACCAGTTCGACCGCGGCGAGCACGCGCCGCTTGGCGACGCTCTCGGCAGGGCGCGACAAGGGCGTGGAGAACGGAATGCCGGTACGCTCGGCGATGGGTCTCGTCGGGCGCGTCCTGAACGTCGGCCTCGGCACGTCGAGAGTGCTGCTGATCACCGACACTGAAAGCCTCGTGCCCGTGCGCCGCGCGCGGGACGGCGTGCCCGCCTTCGCGCAGGGAGCCGGCGACGGAACCTTGCGCATCAAGCTGATCAGCCTCGGCCTCAACCCGCTGCGCCGCAACGACGTGCTCGTCACCTCCGGCTCGGGCGGCCTCTACCGCCCCGGCACCCCGGTCGCGATCGTCACCCAGCTTACACGCGACGGCGCCATCGCCCGCGTGCTGGCGAACCCGTCCGATACCGATTACGTGATCGTCGAGGATCGTTTCGCCCCGCCGCCGCCCACTCCCAGCGAGCCGCCGCCGGAGGTCAAGTGAACCTGTTCGGCTGGCTCCCGCGCAACGCTCTTGCCCGGCAGCGGATCAATCGCGCGCCTTCGCCGCTGCTCGCCCGGGGCGTGCCCTGGGTCACGGTGATGCTGGGATCGCTGATCCCCAGCCTGATGTTGATCGCGTCCGGGCCGGTGCTGCCGCCGTTCGGCTTCCTGATCTTCATCTCCTGGCGCCAGCTGCGACCCGGCCTGCTGCCGATGTGGGCCGGCCTGCCGCTCGGCTTGTTCGACGATCTCTACTCGGGCCAGCCGTTCGGATCGGCGGTGCTGCTGTTCTCCGCCGCCACGATCGCGCTCGACATGATCGAGGCGCGGCTGCCGTGGCGCAACTTCTTCACCGAATGGCTGGTGGCGATCGGACTGATCATCGTCTATATCGCGGCCGGAGTGCTGCTTGCCAACATCCAGGGCGGCGCAACTCCGCTTCGGGTCATTGTGCCGCAGATCGTGATCTCCATCCTCGCCTATCCCCTCGTGGGCCGCTTCGTGGCCAAGTCGGACCGCTTCCGCCTGCTGCCCTTCGCGGAGATCCGATGAAGTTCTTCCGCGCCCGCCATGTCAGCATGGCAACCTTGCGCAACAGCTTCGACCGGCGCAGCATCGTCATCGGCTCGGTCCAGGGCGGGATCGGCGCGCTGCTTGCCGGGCGGCTGGGCTATCTCGCGATCGCCCAGAACGAGAAGTACAAGCTCGAGTCCGAGAGCAACCGCGTCAATCTCTCCCTGATCCCGCCCAGGCGCGGCTGGATCCTGGACCGGCACGCCCTCCCCCTCGCCTCGAACCGTGCCGACTTTCGCGTCGACATCATCCCCGAGCGCATGACCGGCGGAGCCGAGACGATCGGCGAACTCACCAAGCTGCTGCGCCTCACCCCCGTGCAAGTGCGCGATCTGCAGGACAAGCTGGAGAGATCGCATGGCTTCGCGCCGGTCGAGGTCGCCTCCGGGCTCGATTGGGACCGCTTTGCTGCGGTGAGCGTCCGCCTGCCCGAGCTGCCCGGGGTCATCACCCAGCGCGGCTTCTCGCGCTTCTATCCCACTGGGCCGTCGGTGGCCCACCTCATCGGCTATGTCGGCCCGGCGACGGCCGAGGAATACGACCGGGACCGCGACCCGCTGCTCATCACGCCGGGCTACAAGGTGGGCAAGGACGGCCTGGAAAAGGTCTTCGAAAAGGAGCTGCGCGGCCAACCCGGCGCGCGGCGCACCGAAGTGACCGCCACCGGCAAAGTCGTGCGCGACCTCGACTCGCGCGAGGATGTGCCCGGCCATCCGGTGAAGCTCACCATCGACGGCGCGCTCCAGGACTATGCGGCGCGGCGCATCGGCCTGCAATCGGCCGCGGTCGTCGTGATCGACTGCCACACCGGCGGCATCCTCGCGCTCTGCTCGATGCCCGCGTTCGATCCCAACAGCTTCGCCGACGGCATCGGCCGCCTCGAGTGGAAGATGCTGAACGACGACGACCACATCCCCTTGCTCAACAAGGCGATGCGCGGGCTCTACCCACCCGGATCGACGATGAAGCCGATGGCGACGCTGGCCCTGCAACTGCACGGCGTCGACCCGGCCGAGCGCGTGAGCTGCCCCGGCGGCTATCGCCTCGGCAGCCGCTTTTTCCGCTGCGACGCGGTGCACGGCTCGGTCGACATGAGAAGCGCCATCGAGCACAGCTGCAACACCTATTTCTGGTCGATGGCGCACCGCATCGGCTATGATGCGATCGCGCCGGTCGCCAAGATGCTGGGGCTGGGACAGGAATTCGACCTGCCGGTGACCGGGCAACGCTATGGCACCATCCCCGACGCCGCCTGGAAGATGCGCCGCTTTCACCAGGAGTGGAGCACGGCGGATTCGCTCAACGCCTCGATCGGGCAGGGCTACGTCTCGGTCTCGCCGCTGCAGCTCGCGATCATGACCGCGCGCATCGCGACGGGCCGCAACCTGAACCCCTCGCTCCTGCTCCACAAGCCGATGCCGCTCGGCCCCGCCCTGCCCTTCACGCCCGAGCAGCTGGCCGTGCCGCACGACGGCATGTTCCGCGTGGTCAACGGCAGCGGCACCGCGACGGCGAGCAAGATCAACATCAACGGCGTGCTGATGGCCGGCAAGACCGGCACCGCGCAAGTCCGCGCCATGACCTCTCGCGGGCGCATCGCCGACTGGAAGAGCCGCGATCATTCGCACTTCATCGGCTACGCGCCTGCCGACGCGCCGCGCTATGCCATGCACTGCGTGGTAGAGCACGGCGGCTTCGGCTCCAGCGCCGCCGCGCCGATCGCCAAGGACGTGATGACCTTCCTGTTCGACCCGGCCAAGGCCTGGGACACGCTGCTCGCGCTGGAGAAGGACTGGGGCGGGACGCCGACCGAGCGCATGGCCGCCAAGTACGCGAGCTTCGTCCAGCAGTACGGCACCACCGCGCCCAAGCCCGCCGACGACGAGCAGGTCAGTGCCGCGCTCAACCGCAGCGAGAACAACGAAGTGCCGACCGACGGCGTCATCACCACCGCGCCCGATGCGCCGCAGCCCGCCGACGCCCCGCCTGCGGCCGAAGAGACGCCCGCCCCGGCTCCAGGCGCCACACCTGCCGCGCGGTCGAGCGCCGCAGCGGCCACGAACCCGGACACGAAGTCGCCCTGATGTTCCGCACCATCGTCCCCGAAGCGATCGCGCGTCAGCCCTGGCACATGCTGGTGCCGCTGGCCGGCTTGGTGTGCCTGGGCGCGGCCGTGCTCTATTCCGCGGCAGGCGGCCACTGGCAGCCGTACGCGCTCTCGCACCTCGTCCGCTTCTGCCTGTTCCTCGGCATGGCTTTCGCCATCTCGCGGCTCAATCGCGAGTTCTTTCGCTTCTGGGCCTATCCCTCCTATGCCGGCGTCATCGTGCTGCTGGTGCTGGTCGAGCTGCTCGGCGCGATCGGCGGAGGCAGCCGGCGCTGGCTCAACCTGGGCTTCATGACGCTCCAACCCAGCGAGCTGATGAAACCGGTGATCATCCTCGTCCTCGCCCGGTTCTACGAGAGCCTGCCGCCCTCGATGACCGCGAGTTGGCGCGGGCTGGTGCCGGCGGGTGCGCTGATGGCGATCCCCGCCGTGCTCGTGATGCTGCAGCCCGATCTCGGCACCGCGCTTGCGATCTGCTTCGGCGGCGCCGTCATCATGTTCCTGGCCGGCCTGCCGCTGTCCTGGTTCGTCGGGGCCGGGGCGGTCGGTGCCGTCGCCGGGCCGATCGCCTTCTTCACCCTGCTCCACGACTACCAGCGCAATCGCGTGCTGACCTTCCTCGACCCCGAGAGCGATCCGCTGGGCACCGGCTACCACATCACCCAGTCCAAGATCGCCATCGGTTCGGGCGGCTTCCTGGGCAAGGGCTTCGGCAACGGCTCGCAGAGCCACCTCGACTACTTGCCCGAATCGCACACCGACTTCGTCTTCGCCACCATGGCGGAGGAATGGGGCATGCTCGGCGGCCTGTTTGTGCTGCTGGTCTTCGCGCTCATCATGCGCTGGGGCTGGAAAGTCGCCCGCAACACGCCCGACCGCTTCTCCAGCCTGCTCGCCGCGGGGATGACGGTCACGATCTTCTTCTACGTCGCGATCAACCTGATGATGGTCATGGGGCTGGCGCCGGTCGTCGGCATCCCCCTGCCCTTCATGAGCCACGGCGGCTCGTCGATGATGACCAACATGATCTGCATCGGCACGATCATGGCGGTAAACCGCTGGCAGCGACAGCCCTCGGGCCTGCGCTGAAAGAGGCTCTTCGAACGAGGCGAATTTTCCGCTTCACATCGGATCGCCGGCCGCTATACGGGCCGCTCCCCGCCGAATCGGGGAGGCCAAAACGGCCTCGCGGTCAGGCAGTGTGGACGCATAGCTCAGTTGGTAGAGCAGCTGACTCTTAATCAGCGGGTCCTTGGTTCGAGCCCAAGTGCGTCCACCAAAATCTTCAATAAAATCAATAACTTACCGGTCGAGAAAGAAACCGATCCTGCCGTTACGCCAAAGTGTGCAGCAAAGTGTGCAGCAGATTTGAGGTGATGCGAGGTTGCTGGGAGTTCGCAATTACACCTCAAAGTGCCTGCATCGGATGTCACCAAGCCTCAACGGACCATAAAGATCCGAATCAGCGCTCCGTGTGTTCCACCACTCCAGTCGCTATGTGGGCACCAGTTATCCGCCGCCAGTCGCGACGAGGGTCGGGAGCAGATTGGACTTCGATCCCATGATCCCGACCACGCCGTCGTTGACCTCGACCCGTACCCCTCCGTCGGACTCGTCCCCAACGTCGGACCATCGCGGTTGATGAATTGATGCCTGGGACCGGAATAGCGGTGGCATCTGTTGATAGCGAGGTGCGCCGGGTTTAGATTCTCGAGCCCGCGACCAAGACGCTGACGAACGCGATAGCGATCGTAGATAGGGCGCCAGCGAGCGCGAACAGACCCCACACGCCGCTGGCAGGCGTCGGTCCGCGAAAATCACTGATTATCTTGCGGGCGCAATAGATCGCGTTCCAAACCAGCAGTGCTACTGTGACAATCAGCCAGAGGACTATTGTCATTCCATAGCATGGTTGGCGGCTCACGCAGCATCGTGACATCGTTGAAGCCGTAGCCGCAATATCCGGAGACAAGACGTTTCCGACGTTGATCCTTGGTGCCGAGCGCAAACCGCGCGTTGTGTCAGGCGATTGGTTCCGGCTTGAGCATGCCTTTATAGGCCACGATCAGCCCCACGAGAGGGGCGGATATTTCGACGTCGAAACAGAATTGTCCCTTCTCCTCGGTCTCGAAACTCGACCCGGCAGGCAGCAGGAATCCGGGCATGGGAACGCCCAGAAGCGACCATTTCCGGGGGATCAGAAACAGCCGGTCACCTTCCACGACCAGCGCCAAGGCGAACGAGGCAATGCCGAACCGTTCCACCAGCAAATGCCGATCCTTGCCCGTACCGCACGATTGCACCGACGAGAAAACCTTGCCGTCGAAACTGCGCGTCCAGCGCTCGGCGCCTTTTTCCGGCGAGAACGTGACCGTGACGGGCACCTGTGATGCGGCCTTGGGAAAGCCAAAGAGCGTCCCGATGATTCTTGCCATTACACTGCTGCCACGCCGCACCTCTGCCTGGCCGGTCCAGCGTCGCCTCGCCCTGCCGCCATGCAGTTCCTGCAAGCGCGGTGGAAGGGTTGGGAAAGCCGATCCCAGGATTTTGCGATACAAGGGAGAGTCGAGTTCCTCGCCTCGAAAGCCCGTAAAGATCGTTCTCCCCCGGAACTGCGCGTCATAGTCACCGAGTTCAAGCGCATGCGTGCCCGGTCGTGCGCCGGGCGATGGACGAACGCCCGCCATCAGTTTGCGAATGACCGCCTCGATCGCCATCGAGGGAATATAGGGCCCGTCATCGCCTTCGGCCAAAAGGTGCCAGCTCTGCTGCGTTGCCTTGCCGTTCGTGATGCCGCGTGCGTGGACAAACATGCCGCCACGATGTTCTCCGAACCGCATCCAATTGAGCACGGTGTAGAACAGGGGCGAAAGCGGCGCCAACGACGGCAGGCCAAGCAGTGCGCGGGCCTTCGCCAGGAAATTGAGTATCCGGTGAAGACTCTCCGGAACCGGTCCCGCGCCCATCCAGATATCGGTCATCGTCTCATGCTCGGGAGGAATGACTTGCAGGTCCGGCACGTCGACCAGCGAAAAACGGACATTTCGAAGCGGCAGACACCCTGGAACGGCGATCGTGAAGCGCATGCTTTCGGCCAGGCCGATCCCGTGCGCCTGCCTGCCGCTTCGGCGGAGCTTCACCGGGGCGCCGGCATATCCGACCACCGCACGCATCACGTTGAGACCAATCCCGGCATAGGGGGATGGCGCAATGCCCCCTTCGACGGCAACGATGTCCATCGTCTTGGCCATTTCTCGCAAGACCGCGGCCGTCAACACGGGAAAACTGCTCACGCCGGACAGAACGAACACGCCTGCGGCCTTCGCCTGTGTGTCGAACTGCGTCACGCCGAAAACGAAATCGGCGGCATCCGCGAAATCGAGATAGTCGATACCTGCGGCAATACAGGCCGTGATCACCTTGTAGCGATCGGCGCCGTAATCCTGAAACGGCCCGGAGGCGTCGACGACAAGATCGGGGCTCTGCGCGCGCAGACCCTCGGCAATGTCACGTCGATCGAGCTTGAGCGGCCGGACGCATGCCTTCCCGCCATAGCTTGCGCAGAATGCTTCGGCGCGGGGCAGATTGCGGCCACAAATGACAAGCTCGAGCTCGGGAATATCGGACAGCAACTCCGCCAGGCGTCCGCCGAACACGCCGTAGCCGCCGAGGATCAGGATCTTCACTGCCTCGACACTCGCCACTCACCGATGATCAGGGCGTTTGCCGGGTCCAAGCTATCAACCTCTGACTCGATCAAAGAATCCTGTCCCTGTATTCCGGCGGCGCTATCCAGCAACTCGTCCGTTTTCCGAACAGGCGATAGCGATTCCGGGCAATCCATCGGTAAACGGGATCGCGAAGAAAGGCCGGCACGATCCGCAAGATTCCGAACAGCCGCCATGGGAGGCCGAGCGCTTCGTAGATGCTCAGCACGGCATCGCTGTCCTGCCTGACCCGGTTCCCTTCGACGACAAGCATACTGCTCGGGTCCTTCGGATCCATGCCGTGCTTGCGGTAAATTTCCGCGCCTGTTTCGCCCTGCATCGACGCCAACCGAAAATGTCCGGCCTTGTCGTGTTTCAGCACAAACTGCGCGTTGGCCGAACACAGCACACATTCAGCATCGAACAAGATGATCGGGCCATCCTGGCCTTGGGCGGAGGGTTCAATCGCCGTCATGGACCGGTCTCTTATAGGTCCTATGGTCGGCATCTGCACTTCTCCAATCTTCCCAACCATCATCACACGCATTACGTCGGCCTGTGGCACACTCATATAGCCCAAACATCACCGACAGGACGAACTTCCCGGCTAGCCAGAATAGCCCGACGACATGGTCCGGAGACGGGCGAGTCCCCAGAAGACCCCGCGCGTGACCACGCCGAAGATATAGGGCGCGGCGCCAGCGATAAGGATGAAGTCACCTTCCCAATCTTCCGGAGGCTTGTCGCGGAAAGTGTAGATCGCCCAAACAACACCGGCGCTCACCAGCAGCCACGGCACGAGCCAGCGGATCGGAACGGCGATCGTGGCCGCGAAAACCAGCGCACACAGAACCCCTACTCCTACAAGAATCACGGGCGGTAAGGCCTGGACCATCACCAGGATGGTGAAGGCCGCAAAGAAAAGCAGGCCGGACAGAGTTGGAAGATCCTCGAACACTCGGTCACGCTAGCCGTTATCTGTGACCGCCGCGTGATTCACGACGACCTTGAGCGGTCTTCCCTCGTTCTCTCCGCTTCCGCTTCAAAGGTTCGCTTTCCTCTGCGCCGCCACAACATAAGCGCCTGCTCGCGTTCGTCGCCGGGCAGTTTAAGGATTACACCATAGAGGACGGCGCGATCGCCACAGACGAACGATGGCGTGAGCCGCTAGCGATCTCGCCGTTGTGATTCCAATGTCGCATCGCGTTCCGCCTTGCGCTGGGAAAGCCAGCCGTCGATCTCGGAGGCGATCCAGCGGTTGGTGCCGATGCCGAGCTTTATCGGCGCAGGGAAGCGACCGCACTTGATGAGCCGCGCTACGTGCTGTCGTGTGAACGGTATGCCCTTGCCCGCAAGGTCGGAGAAAGCGAGGAGAGCGATCCGGCTTTCACCATCGGTCGGTTGCCCCATCAAAGAAGCACTTTCGATTTCTCCGGACCCATTTGTGGACATGTCAGGCACCGTCCCACCAGCCCGGCTTCAGTTCCTCCGTCACCGATCTGATCGCGGATTGCGCAACCAGATCGACGCAGGCGCGCTCCACCTCCTCGAGATCGGTGTGAAGAAGTAGCCGGGGAACCGGCATGCGCTGCGCCATGAACAGGACCGGCAGCACGATGTTGCTGGCCGGGAGCCCGAGACGGATCGTCGCGACCAGATGGTCATCAAGCCGGGCGCCGGGATTTCCAGCTTCGATCTCCCGCAGCCACCGCAGGCTCACGCCAATGGCGTCGGCAAGTTCCGACTGCTTTATGTGTCTGCGTCGGCGCTCTTCCTTGATGCGCTCGCCCGAGATTTTCTTGACCAGCCGGAAGCCGGTGAAATCGGCCGCTATCAGCTCTTCAATCTGCGACATCCTGTTCTCCCTTCTGGAGAAGGCACTCCGCCACCTATTCTTAACCCAATTGAATAGATGTGAAAGCCGAAGAGGCACAACAGGAAATAGTTTCAAAGATTGGCGGCAATGTTGTGCATATGTAATGAACAATATCTCCAAATGTGACGCTTAATTACAAAGCTCATCTAACTAAACTTAATCCATCAATTTTGGTAAAATGGAACAAAATTGACCTCTAGAAACCTTTATTGACACCTAGAGGCACTTCACTTCCTGTCGCTATTGCGCCGTCGCTGAAACGCTTTCATCCACTGACTGTCCACGGCGATCAGCGAGATTCGCGGCCCGCCCAGACACTCAACCACCAGGACCGGCGCTCCGGGCGCCGAACAGGGAGTCGTGCATGATGAAGCCGATTACCAGCGCGATGGCTGCTGCCCTGGCGCTTTGTGCGGGAAGCTCGCCCGCACATGCAAAAGCTGACCGACCGGTGCCCGCGCCGCGCCAGGCAAGCCACATCGCTGAGACGCCTGCCGGCTTCGTCATTCAGGCGCGAGCCCCGCAACCGGGCGAGACGCCAGTCCGCCAGGTCGCGGCCATTCGCCTGGGATCCAACGTCCATATAGACGGGCGGATCGTGGCTCCCGCACCCAACGAAAAGGAGAGCGGCGATGCGTCGCAGTAAGGCCACGCAGCTATGTGCTGCCCTGTTGATCGGTATTGCCGCTCCCGCGTTCGCGCAGGCGGACACAGAGCCACCCTTGGCAACCGCGCTCGAGGAAGCGCAGCAGCAGCTCCAGCAGACCTTTACGAACCTCAGCTTCGAGGATTTCGGCACGTCTCCGGTGAAGGGCCCGATCTACCAGGCGAGCGCCGGCGGCCGCATCATCTACTATGCGCCCGAAAGCGAGCATATCCTGTTCGCCGCCGTCTATGACCGCAATGGGCTCAACGTCACCGCCCTGGCTCAGGATGCCACGGTGCGGCGCAAGCTCGCCGGCATCGACACCAGCCAGGCGCTCGCCCTCGGCCCCGTCGATGCGCCGAAGGTCATCGAGTTCACCGATCCCGACTGTCCCTACTGCCGTGCGCTCGACCGCTTCTGGGCCGCGAAGGAGGCTGAGGGAAAGCCCGTCCGCAGGCTGATCGTCTTCGTCTCCGGCATCCACCCGGAAGCCGCCGCCAAGGCCGAGCATATCCACTGCTCTCCCGACAAGAGGCAGGCGTTCAAGGCGATCTACGCCGGCGCCGCGCCGGACCTGCTCCGCAAATGCTCTGATGGCGCGGCCAGGGTGAAGGCTGATGCCGAGGTGGTCAGCAAGATCGGGGTCAGCGGCACGCCGACCATCATCGCCGATGGCAAGCTGATCTCCGGGTTTCAACAAGCCGAGCTCGAAGAGTTCCTGAGCGAGAAGAGCAGGGCGCCGGCCCATGCCCCGCGCTGACCTCGCCTCATCCCCTATCTTGGCGGCCGCATGCGGCAGTGCGTTCCAGCGCGCGACCCGGCGGACCGGAATGCCGGCGGCCATGGCCCATTCGGGCCGTCCAGCCATGCCGCCGGCCGACAGCGATCATGATCGATGCCGGCAGGCTGTGACCCGGACGGCCCATATTGAACGGAGCAAGTCCATGATCAGAAAGATCGGCAACCGGGTCGTCTCGGTCGCCAATGTCGGCATCCCTTTGGCTGCCTTCGCCCTCGTCAGCGGTGGCGCACATGCGTTCACCGCCCCGACGACCGGCGATCTTGGCTACGACATCTACGATATCGTGGTGAACAAGGGTGTGAAGGGACCTCTGGGGTTCGTCGGCGGCGTCGCTGCGTTCCTCTTCGGGGTCTCGCGGCTTTTCTCGAACGTCATGGTCGGGATTCCGACCATCGTCGCCGCGGTCTGCCTCATCAAGTCTGACACCATCCTCCAGTCCTTTGGAATGGTGATCTGAAACGTCTGTCCGCGCGTGCCGGAACAGACGCGCGCGGACAATCCCGAACCTGGGCGCGCAGGCGCCCCGGTGAACCTTCCCGCGAAGTCTAACCCGCTTCGGCAGGTCGGTTGTGAAGCAAGAGGAGAAGGTGCGTGGACGAGCGACTACCCCAATATCTGCACAAGCCGGTCCAGATCCTGTGGTTTGGGTCCGACGAGTTCGTGCTGGTCATCACGATCATCTTCGTCGCCGTCATCGTCGGCGGGATGCTCGGTTGGGCGCTCATCGCGGGCCTTCTCCTTTTCGTCCCCTGGCTACGCACCAAGCCGCGCGGGTTCATCCCGCACCTGGCCTGGCGCTGGGGCCTCGTTGGATTCCGCAACTATCCGGGTCCGACGCAGACCCGATTTTTCGAGTGAGCCGCGTCATGTTCAGACGATCATCCCGCACCCCGCAAGATCCGCTGCTCGGCAAGCCAGCCAGCTTCGGCATCCATCGCTACCTGCAAGGGTCGAGCAATCTCTTCGAGGAGAACCGGCTGCTGAAGCTCGCGGTGGTCGGCCTGTTCGGCATCACCGCGGTGCTCGGCACGCTGATCTACACCTCGAACCAGAACACGCGCACGGTCGTGGTTCCCTTCGGCGCGGGCGGCGATCTCTATGTGACGGGGAACAGGCCGTCCGAGGCCTACCTGCGCACGATCACGCGCAACATGGTCTCGCTCTCGGGCACTTACTCGGCCTATTCGGCGGACCGGCAGTTCCAGGAGCTGCTGAGCATCACCCATCCATCGGCCTACAACAGCCTGCGCGACAGTCTCAACCGGCTGCTCGACGAACTGGCCGACAACCCGACGCTCTCGATCGCGACCTATATCCGCCCCGATCAACCCGTGACCTGGACTGACCGCGAGATTCTCGTGCCGGTCGAGAAGGTCCGCGTGATCGGCGGCGTCATCCGCAAGTTCCGGGGCAATCTGCGGATTCGCTACGCGATCGACAATGGCCGCTTCTGGCTGACCGCCCTTACCGAGGAAGATTTCGATGCCAATCCCCGTTAAGCGGCTGCTGGCGCTCGGCCTGATGCTCGCGCCGCTGCCCGCGGCGGCGCAGGCCATCGTCGCGCTGCCCGACCAGACCAGCACGATCCGCCTGTCCAACCGCGACATCAATCATGTCATCTGCGCGGGCGGCGAGATCGAGGATGTGAAATTCTCCGCCGAGAAGGCCATAGCCGTCGAACGCGCGGGATCGGACGCCTGGATCAAGTTCATGGTCCGCGAGATCGACGATGCGGGCGCGGTGACCCGCACCTTCGTCACAATCCCGTCCGAATTCTTCATAACCTGTAACGGCGCGGTCTATGCGCTCTATGCCGAACCATCGGACATTCCCGCGCAGACGGTCATGCTCCAGCCCGGCACGACCCAGCGCGCGCGTACCAACGAAGACCTGCTCGGTCCGCTGGTCGAAGAAGAGCGCGCGGTCTCCATTACCTTGTCGATGCTCCAGGACCGGATACCCGGCAGTTTCACGCCCGTGGCGCCGAGAGCCGACAAGATCAGGCTCGCGCAAGTGCCAGGCGCAGCGATCGACGAACGGCAACGGATCGAGATCGAAGGATCGGGCCTTTCCGCATCCGAATATCTCGTGACGGTCGGCAGCGACGCGACGCTCGATGAGCACAGGTTTCTCGATACGGCACTTGGCGCCAATATCTTCGCGGTCACGCTCGACCGGACGGTCCTGCAAGCAGGCGAGACCGCGCGCCTCATCGTCGTGCGCCGGGGAGCGGCCCAATGAGCCCCGCAGACGAACCCGTTGCCCCCGTGGAGATCGGCGGCGAGCCCGGCAGCTACCGCGAGCATCTGGCCACCCGGGCGCGTTCCGACGCGCCGACACCGGAGCGTGGTCCGGCCTTGCTCGACTTGCGCGCACGCTGGTCCACGCTCGGCTCGCGCCAGAAGCTGCGCCTCAAACAGGCGGGTGTTGCAAGCGTCGTCGGCTTGCTGGGCCTTGGGCTCTATATGGCGAGCGGTGACGCGCCCGACGACGCGGCCGCGCCTGCTGCCTCGAAGCTCGACATGGGCGCTGGCCTGCGCGGCGACAGCCTCGAAGTGAAGCTGCGCGGCGATCTGCAGAAGATTCTCGACGGCCAGTCGCTGCTGGGCGACCGGGTGACGGCGATCGAGGAAGGCAAGATCGGCCCTGGCGCCGCCAGTGCGGCGGGCACCGATCTTCCCCCCGCCCTTCCCGGCGAGGTCCCTGCCTTTCCGGAATCCCCCGACACGGGTGACCTGGACCCGTCCGTCACCGCGCCGCCCGCCATTCCCTCCGCGCCGCCCGCACCACCGGCGCCGCCCATCGAAAAGACTGTCGGTGCGATCGGCGCCGCGACGGCCCCGGTCGGGGGCGGCGACGGCGCATCGGGCGCTAAAAAAAAGAGCCGGACGATCTATTTGCCGCCTGGTTTCATGAAGGCGCGGCTGCTGACCGGGATCGACGCGCTGGCGAGCCGGGACGCGACCAGCAATCCCGAACCGCTGATCGCCCGCGTCCAGGCCCCCGCCGTGCTCCCCAATGACGTCAAGGCGAACCTGGCCGGCTGCTTCGTCATCGGCAATGCGACCGGCAGCCTCGCCAAGGAGCGGGTGGAAGTCCAGCTCGTCTCGCTGTCCTGCGTCGACTTCGACGAACGCTCGGTGGTCGATCAGCCGATCAAGGGCTTCTTCGTCGATGCCGACGGCAAGAAGGGCTTGTCCGGCAAGGTCGTCACCCGCGCCGGTGCGGCGCTCGCCCGTGCCTTCATCGCCGGCACCATCACCGGCGTCGCCGACACAGTCGAGAACACCGTGGGCGACGTCTCCACGTCCGCGCTGGGTTCGGTGCGCAGTTTCGATGCGGGCGACGCCGCCAAAGCCGGGATCGCGGGAGGTCTCTCGCGATCCTCGGAGAAGCTCACCGACTTCTATCTCGACCTTGCCCGGCAGGCCGGCCCGATCGTCGAGGTCGGCGCGGCCAAGGACGTGGTCGTCGTGATCCAGGAGGGCGTGTCCCTCGAAATCAAGCCAACCGCGGGCACGAAATTCTGATGCTCGCGCAACCCCATATCCAGGGAGCTATCCCCATGCCCCAAGCGCAACGCCGGCGCGCCACCCGCGCCGCCGCTTTCATCCTCATCCTCCCCGCGCTGGCCGCCCTTGGCGGCTGCGCGACGCTGGGATCGGTCATGTCGCCCTATAGCGAGAAATTCTCCTGCAAGAACGACGATCATGGCCAGTGCATCCACCCGGACAAGGCCTATACCGACGCGGTAGCCGGTGCGACATCGAAGTCGGATCCCGCCGTCACGAACGACAAGGCCATGCTGCGGGAGCGCGGCGGCAAGCGAGCCGGCGGCCGGAGTCGCAATGATCCTCAGGCTTATGCCGGCTACCGGGAGAGCGTCTATCGCGAACTTCAGGGGCTGATCGACCAGCCCGTCACCCCGATGCTGAAGCCCGCGCGCACGATCCGCACGCTGATCCTGCCCTATGCGGACCAGCACCGGCCCGACCGGCTCTACATGCAGCGCTATGTCTTCTCGATCCTCGATCGCCCGCAATGGGTGGTCGGCGACTATCTGGTCACCCCGCAATCTTCGAGCGCCCGCGTGCCGATCCTCGAACAGGTGCGCGAGCGCGCCGCCGGCGAAGGCGAACAGCCATGAGCGCGCTGGTCGATCAGCAGGGCGGCATGACGCTGGCGCGGCTGCGCCAGAGCGTCTCGCGCGACAGCTTCTCGGATTTCCTGCCGCTCGTCGCCTGGGTCGAGGAAGAGGAAGCGTTTCTCTGCATCGACGATGGCTGGGGCTATGCCTGGGAGCTGGTCCCATCGGCCTATCTGTTCGCGCATGTCCATGAAGCGCTGCTCGGCCTGCTCAATGTGCACTTCCCCGAAGGGACGGTGCTCCAGCTTCACAGCTTCGCCGACCCGCTGATCGACGACGCGCTCGACGCCTATCTCGATCTCAAGACCCGGCCCGACCCGCTGATCCAGGCGTCGGCCCGGCGTACCTTCGATTATCTGCGTGCCGGCACGGCGGGCCTCAAGGCGTTGCACGGCATCCCCATCCGCGACTTCCGCACCTTCCTCTCGGTCAAGACGCGCGCGCCGATGGACCATGATCTCAAGCGCCAGATCGAGGAGCAACTGGCGAAACTCGGCATCCGCCGTCTCGCGCCGCAAGAACTGGTCTCCTTCTATCGGCGCATCTTCAACGGCGTGTTCGAACCCGCGCCCGGCGTCTTCTCGCAAGGCGACGAGACCCGCGCCGTGCCGATCCGCAAGCAGATCATCGACGCCGGGCCGTCCTTCGCCTTCGAAGGCCCAGAGGTGTTTCTCGGCAATCAGGTCGCACGCTGCCTCACGCCCAAGTCGCCGCCGCGTCGGATTACCGCCGAGCGCGCCAATCGCCTGACCGGTGGCATGCGCGGCAGCGCCGAGGATAGCGATCAGATCGGCGGGCCGTTCCTGTTCACGTTGAATGTGCTGTTCGATCATTCGGCGTTCGAAATCCACAAGCGCGCTCAAATCCTGTCGGCACAGAAAGCTGCTGGCAGCTTCGCGGTCGAGGTCGGCAAGCAGATCGAGGAGATCGGCTGGGTGCTGGACGAGATCGGCAACAGCCGCTTCGTCTCGGTGATCCCGACCCTGTGGGTGTTCGGCCAGACACGCGGCCAGGCCCGCGAGATGGCCGCGCGCGCCAAGCGCCTTTGGGAATCCGAGCCGCTGCCCTGGATGGTCCAGGAGGAAAGCTACCTCAATCCGATCCTGCTTTCGGCAAGCCTGCCGTTCGGCCTCTATCCCGACAAACGCACGATCAAGATGCTCCAGCGCGATTTCCGGTTGCCGGCGCGCGCCGCAGTCTTGATGTCGCCGATCCAGACCGATTTTCGCGGTGGCGGGCGTCCGGCACTGCTCTATGCCGGGCGCAAGGGCCAGCTCGTCACGCTCGACCTGTTCGATCCGCGCATCAACAATTATAATTTCATCGTCTCGGCGGAGAGCGGCGCCGGCAAGAGCTTCCTGCTCAACAACCTCTGCCAGCAATATTTTGCGCAGAACGCGCTCATCCGCATTATCGATATCGGCGGCAGCTACCGCAAGCTCTGCACGCTCTGCTCGGGCCGCTACATCGATCTGGGCGAAGAGCATCTTGTCCTCAACCCCTTCGATCTCGGCCTCGCGGTCGACGGCGACGACCGCGAATCCGCGATCACCATGGCGGTGTCGATCGTCGCGGAAATGGCCAACGCCGCGACGCGCAAGCCTGTCACCACCAGCGAGTGGAACCTGCTGAAGTCCGCCGTGCAATGGGCGATCGACAGCGGCCGCGCGGAAGCCGGGATCGACGCGGTGCGCGAATGGCTCGGTGCCTATCCCGCCAACACCGCTTCCGATCTGGACCGGGTCGACCATCTCGTTCCGACCGCGCGCGAGCTGGCGTTCAACCTGCGCGATTTCGGGTCGGACGGCGCTTACGGCCATTACTTCAACGGGCCGTCGACGTTCGACATATCCAGCGACGAGTTCGTGGTGCTCGAACTCGAACGCCTCAAGGCGATGCCGGACCTGTTCAACGTGGTCATCATGGTCGTCGTCAACGCGGTGACCCAGGAACTCTATCTCTCGGCGCGCGACCGGCCCCGGTTCGTGCTGTGCGATGAAGCCGCGCAGTTCATGACCCGTAGCGACGGCCAGGATCTCTCCCGCCTCGCCGAGGCGTTCAGCCAGGGCTACCGCCGGGCACGCAAGTATCGCGGCAGTTTCGGCATCGTGCTCCAGAGCATGAACGATCTCATGTTGTTCGGCGGCACCGGCCAGGTGATCCTTGAAAACGCCGCCACCCGGTTCCTGCTTCAGGGATCGACCTACGACAAGGCGGTCGACAACAAGATCCTCGACTATTCCGGCTTCGTCCTCGACCTGCTGAAATCGGTCCGGAACAACAAGCCCAACTATTCGGAAGTCTTCATCGACTCTCCATTGGGGCTCGGTATCGCCCGGCTCGTCGTCGATCCCTTCAGCTACTGGATCAACACCTCCGCGCCCGATGAGGTTGCGGCGTTCGAGGCGCTGGTCCGCGCGGGCCGCTCGCCGCTCGAAGCGGTTTGCGAACTGGCCGGCGTCGATGCCGCCGAGATCATGACGCCGACCGGCGCGGGCGGGAAGCTGTGATGCGCAACCGCAAGCCCGACACCGCCCAAATGACGCTCGACCTGAACCCGGACGATGAACTCGAGCGGATCATCGAAGCGCGCGTCGCCGAACGGGCCGAAGCGCAGGCGCTCAGCTGGCGGTTCCGCCTCGTCGTCATCGAATCGGTCATGATCGCGTCGCTGGTGCTCGCCGCCGGCATCGCGCTCGACTTGCCCATATCGAAGACCCTGACCGGTGCTCTCACCGTCGGCGTCGGCTGCTTTCTCACCGGCCTGATGCTGATCGGTCTCACCGGCGCGGCCAGCCGCCTTCTTGCAAAGCTCAGGAGGAAGTCATGAGCCTGGAGCCGTTCACCTATAATTCGGATGCGCATCTGGTCGACGTCCCGCGCGAGCCGGACGAAAGCCTGCATGACTATCTGGTTCGGGCCAATCGAACCCTGACCCGCAGGGTCAGGATGCTCGCAAGGGCGCGCGATGAGGCGGAATATGTCCAG
>Ga0070671_100001120_pt1 | contig 19890 bp, 17 predicted proteins | sample KBSS73metaG_FD_65341 | JGI IMG/M metagenome (GOLD analysis project Ga0070671, IMG submission 65341) | Switchgrass rhizosphere microbial communities from Kellogg Biological Station, Michigan, USA - KBS S7-3 metaG | ecosystem: Host-associated > Plants > Roots > Rhizosphere > Soil ...
GATGGCCGTCCCCGCTTCCCGGACGGCCAGGAGGTGGCTCCCGAGCCATGCACTCTCGTTGCTGTCCAGACCGGCTGCCGGCTCGTCGAGGAGGAGCAGCTCGGGTTGCTGCACGAGGGCTCGGGCGATGGCGACCAGCCGCTGCTGGCCGCGCGACAGGTCACCGACATGGCGATCGCGCAGGCCGGTGATGTCGAGCAGCTCGAGCACCTCGTCCAGGCGGGCTTCGCGGCGACGTGCGGTCAGCACCGGCCCGAGGAGGACGTTCTCGGCGACCACGAGATCGTCGCACAGCTCGCCGCCCTGGAAGACGCGTCCGATCCCAGCGCGGGCCCGCCGGTGCGCCCGCAACCCGTCGATGCGCCTTCCTCCGAGCTCGACCGATCCCGTGCACGGCGTCATGCCGGTCACGGCGTCGATGAAGGTGGTCTTCCCAGCCCCGTTGGGCCCGATCAGCCCCATGATCGATCCGCGGCGCACGACGACGGATGCCTCGTCCACCGCCACCACACCGCCGTACCGGACGGTGAGATCCCGCACCTCGAGCAGCGGTTCCCCCCGTTCGTGCGCTCGTCGGCCGGCCAGCTGCGAAAGATCGCCACGGTGCGACGTGACCGCCGCTTCGGCCGGCGCCGGACGCTGGAACCTCCCTACGAGTCGGCGCAGCTCGCCGGCGGCTCCGTTCGGTTGCGTGATGACGGCGGCGACGAGCCCGATGCCGCCCAGGAGGTCGTACCACTGGGCGGACGGGAAGATGTCGCGGACGAGGACGTACACCAGGCCGTTGGCGACGAGGATCCCGGTGAGGATGCCGCCGGCGACGCTCGTGATGCCGGCGAGGTAGGCGATGGCGAAGACGCCGAGCCCCACGAAGACGTTGTACGAACCTGGAGAGACGACGGTTTGCTCGTACGCGTACATGGCGCCGGCCAGTCCGGCGATGAACGAGGCGATGGCGAACGCGACCAGCTTGGTGGTGACGACGTCGACACCTGCGGCCGCCGCGGCCCGTTCGTTCGTGCGGACGGTCAGCATGGCGATGCCGAGCGCACTGCGACGGAGGAAGGCGACGCCGATGGAGACCAGGACGAGGACCACGAGCGCGACCATCCCGAAGGAGATCCGTGGAAAGGTCCGGCCGATGCCCACCCACAGATCCATGCCGAACAGCTTGGGATGGGCGACCTTGGCGCCCTGCGCGCCACCGCTGTACTTCGGGTTGATGAACACCACGGATTCAATGGCGACGGCAAGGGCAAGGGTGACGACGGCGAAGCTCAGCCCCCGGATTCGCAGCGCGGGGAGGCCCGCGATCGTGCCGACGACCGCGGCGACCGATGCCGCGAGCAACGGCGCGATCGGGAAGGGGATGTGCCAGCCGGTGGTCATGCCGCTCAACGCGAACGCGCTGGCGCCCGCGAGCGCGAGCTGCGCGACCGTGACTTGGCCGGCGTAACCGACCGCGACCACGAACGACAGCCCGGCCAGTCCCATCACCAGGGACGTGATCAGACCAGCTCGCTGCGAGGGGCCGAGCACGACGAGAGCGGCTGCGCCGACGATCGCCCCGATCGCCGCCGTCGGCAGGATGTGCTGCGGTCGCGGAGACCGGCCAAGGCTCCGCTCGAGGAGCGTGCCGCGGCTCGGGAGCGGGCCGCCGCGCGTGGCCAGGACCACCAGGACCACGACGAGGGGCACCAACTCGGCGAGTCCGGTCTCCGGCAGCCACGAGTGCTGCACGCGCAGGAGACTGAGTTCCGACTGGAGCATGCCGATCGCGAGACCGGCGACGACCGCTGGCCCGAGCCGGACGAACCGGCCCAACGCCGCCGCGGCGAGAGCCGGGATGATGAACAGCGTGTACGACGACGGGGAGAGCGGGACGATCGGCGAGATGAGGATGCCGGCGATGCCGGCGACGACACCGGTCAATGCCCAGTTGAATACGGCGACGGTCGTCGGCGGGACGCCGACCACCGCGGCGCCCTTCTCGGTCTCGGCGACGGCGCGGGTGGCGAGGCCGAACATCGTGAACCGGAACATCGCCCAGAGCAGGACGGCGAGGGCAGCGATCACGACGGCGAGCTCCGCACGGTCCTGCGGGATCGCGATCGAGCCGACATGCCAGCGCCCGCTCGGCAGGATCTTCGGCACGACGAGCGGGAGCGTCCCAGCCTGCAGACCGATCGCCGCCTGGATGACGAGCATCACTCCGATCGATGCGACGCCTCGCGCCGCCGGTGGCGAGTCGCGCAAGGGCCTGAACACGAGCAGGTACAGCACCACGGAGAACACGGCGGTCACCGCCAACGCGATCGGCATGGCAACCGCGGTCGGGACGGGTCCGCCGAGATCGACGGTCTTCGGCAACCCGGGGATCGGGATGAACACCTGGCCGTGGCGGAGGTAGCCGTAGACGTACGCCGCCACCATCGCGATCGCGCCGGTCGCCAGATTGAGCACCTGGGAGCTGCGGTACGTGACGACGATCGCCACCGCCAAGGCAGCGGCCACGGCGCCAGCGCCCAGACCGAGCAGCAGGAACGCAACGTGTTGGCTCATGTCGTCACTCGTGAACGCGGCGCAACCAGCAGGGGCAGCGCGGTGACAGCACGAGGACGAAACATGGACCCCCCTCGGGTGCGCTCGGACAGGCGCTGCCCGACGCATCGACGGTATCCCTAACTTGACACTACCGTCAAGGATCGACTTCGGTCCGTGGTGAGAACGCGTTGCTCTCGGCCTCCGACCAGAACGCGTGCCACGTGTCGTAGACGTCGGGGATCGTCGCCGGGCCCGTCACCGACCACCGGGTCTTGTCCGGGCCCGTCGGGCGGTCGAGGTGGTCGACGGCATACCAGTGCCGGACCTGCCGACCGGTGAACCGCCAGCGCCGGTCGATGCGTTCGTAGCGATCCCAGTACTGGATCGCCATCACAATCCACTGCTCGCCGTACTCGTGCTCGACCCGCGAGTACACGAGGCCTTCGGCGTGGTCGTCATCGAGGAAGTCGATCGTGTGATTTCCGATGAAGTGGATGCTTGTCGTGAACTGCCGAAGCAGGTGCTCCAACAGCGCCCGCAGCGCCGCCTTGCCTCGCTCGGTCCGCGAGACCTGGACGTCGTCGATGAAGAGGTCGACCAATGCGTCGATGTCACGCTTGTCGAGCAGCACGCCGTACCTGCTGACGAGCTGGCGGATCTCGTCGAGCGACTCGAGCCGTTCCAGACGGTGGAGGACGTCATCCATCGTTCGGCCGTTCACGGGCGGAGGATCTGGCCGCCGTCCACGTGGATCGTCTGGCCGGTGACGTAGTCGGAGTCGGTCGATGCGAGGAACACGGCCACGGGCCCGATGTCGCGGTCAAGATCGCCGAAGCGGCACAACGGGATCCCCCCGGCCAACTTCTCGCGGATACCGGGCCGCTCCTCGAAGAAGGCCTCCGCCGAGTCCGTGAGGATCGTCGGGACGACGACGTTCACGGTGATCCCGTGCTTGCCCCACTCGGCGGCGGCGGTGCGGCTGAGTGCCCGGATCGCCTCCTTCGTGGCGTTGTAGGCAGCCGTGCCCTTCATGGCGGCGATGCCGTTGCCGGAACCGAAGTTGATGATCTTGCCGCCCCGCCCCTGCAGGTGGGGAAACGCCGCCTGCATGGCGTACAGCGTGGCCTTGAGCCCGGTCTGGAACGTGAGGTCCCACACATCCTCGGGGAACGATTCGATCGGCCGGTAGCCGGGGGACGACTCGGGCTCGTCCTTCGTGCCGAAGCCCTGCGCGTTGTTCACCAGGATGTCGAGGCGACCGAATCGCTCGACCGTCTTCGACACCATGCCGTCGACCTGATCACGCTCGCCGACGTCGACGACGACGCCGAGCGCTTCGCCTCCCTGCGCCTCGATCTCCGTCACGACCTGGTCGACCGTGGAAGCCGTACGCGACGCGACCGTCACCTGCGCTCCCTCCCGCCCGTACTCGAGCGCGATCGCCCGACCGATCCCCCGCCCCGCCCCGGTGACGATGGCGACCCTGCCGCTCAGCCGGCCCATCTCGCTCACTCGGTCCCCACTCAGGACCGTTCGCCGTCGACCGACGGGAGGATCTCGGACCGGAAGACCTCGAGTCGCCTGACCAGGTCGGTCGGAGTCGTCCAGTTCGTGCTCAAGATGAGATCGGTGAACCCGATGTCCCGGTACCGGCCGATGAGATCGATCGTCTCCGCTGGGCTCGCGATGCCCATGGATCCGATCGAACCGACGTGGCTGAACGCCTCGGCCAGCAGGGGGTCGGGCTCCCCGAAGCTGATCCCAGCCGAGAAGTACAGGTTCTCCGGGTCACGGCCGGCAGCGGCGACGGCGTCCTTCACGCGGACCACCTCGCGGGCGAGCTTGTCGATCGGCCACGGCGTGGGCGAGCCCCAACCGTCCCCGTACTCGACGATGCGTCGCCGGGCATGCGCGCCGATGCCGCCGATCAGGGTGCGCACGGCGGGCCGCTGGTAGCACTTCGGGTTGACGGCCACCTTGTCGAACGAGACGTACGTTCCGTGGAACTCGGCCTCGTCGTTGGTCCAGATGGCCCGCATCGCCCGCACGTACTCGTCGGTGCGCGCGCCGCGCTGCGCGAACGGGATCCCGAGGGCAGCGAACTCCTCCTCCAACCATCCGACGCCCGTGATCAACGTCAGCCGACCCTTCGAGAGCTGGTCGAGCGTCGCGATCTCCACCGCCTGATGGATGGGGTGGCGGTACGGGATCACCGTGGCGTTGTAGGTGAAGCGGATTCGTTCGGTGTGGGCGGCGAGGAACGACGAGAGGACGTAGATCTCGGGCCACGTCCTGCCCAGCGATTCGTGCTTGCCGTTGGCGGGCGTCGCGAAGTGCTCGCCGAACACGAGGTCAGAGAACCCGAGGGTCTCGGCTGCCGTCGCAACTTCCACCATGGCGTCGAAGCTTGGCCACCGCTCGTACGGGATCACCATGATTCCGAATCGCATCCTCTTGCTCCCGTTTGTTCGCAGCGGCTACTGGCAGCACCCACTACGACACCATCAGCTCCGAGGGTTGGAACGGCATTCGATCTTGACGATATCGTCAAGTAAGCACGCCGTCGAGACGAGCACGTACATCGCGCATGGTTGACGACCGTCACGTCAGGAAGAGCTCATGAACGTCGGCATCTACTTCGACCTCCGAAACCCGGCGGTCTGGCGACAGGACCAGAGCCGCCTGTACGGGTTCGCGCTGGAGATGTGCGAAGAGGCCGAACAGCTCGGCTGCCATTCCGTGTGGCTCAGCGAGCACCATGGCTTCGACGACGGCTACCTCCCGCAGCCGCTGACCTTCGCCGCCGCGGTCGCCGCCCGCACGAAGTGCATCCGCATCGGCACCGCCGTCCTGATCGCGCCGCTGCACCACCCGGTGCACCTCGCCGAGCAGGCCGCCATCGTCGACATCTTGAGCAACGGTCGCCTCGAGCTCGGCCTCGGCGCCGGGCTCCCGAGTTCGCACGGTTCGGAGCCGACCTATCCGCCCGCTACGCGACGAACGACGATCGCGCCCGTGCCCTCCGACGCCTGTGGGCGGACAGCGCTATCACGCCGCGCCCCGTGCAGGAGCGGCTCCCGATCTGGATGGGTTACCAAGGCCCGAAGGGCGCACGTCGCGCCGGCCTCCTCGGCGAAGGGCTGTTGAGCTTCGACCGGGATCTGTGGGAGCCGTACCGGTCGGGCCTCGTCGAGGCCGGCCACGACCCCGCCGACGGACGGATGGCGGGCGCGCTGCAGGCGTGGGTGACGGAGGACCCGGAACGGGACTGGCCGGTTGTTTCCAAGCACGTCGCGCACCAACTCGACTCGTACCGACGGCACATGGTCGAGGGCACGGACGAGCCGGTTCCGCGGCCTGTCGATCCGGACAAGCTCCGCCAACGCGACTCTCGGCAGGCGCTGTCCTACTTCCTGTACGGCACCCCGGAGGACGTCGCCGCGTGGGTGCGGCAAGCCACCGACGGCGCGCCGGTCGAGACCGTCTTCCTGTGGGCGTCGATCTCAGGCATGACCGAGGCGCTCGTCGCCGATCATGTTCGCCTCGTTTGTACTCGACTGGCGCCGTTGCTACGGGTCGCCAACGTCCGCGGCGCTGAGTAGGAGCGATCCGGGCGCGGAAGCGGTCCTCGTAACGACCGGCTCGGGCCACGGCCACCGAAGCGAGGTCGATGAGCACGAACGCCTGAAGCCGGTCGCATCGTCACCCTCGACGCTGAGCTCGAGACCCCCGAGGTGGTGCAGCATCCCCGAGGACGGGCGCACTGCACCGCAGCGCGCGACGCCAGCGCGCCCACCCGCAGCTCCTCGGCGCCGCTTCGGGTGGCAGCCTCCATCCCCGGGTCGGACGCATCGCCGCCGCGCGGGTCCAGTGAGGGATACGCCAGATCATAGTTGATTGTCTTCCATTTTTAGACCTACATCCATAATCTGGGGACATGACCCGCAGTGACGTGACGTTCGCCTCCGGACAGACCACCTGCGCCGCCTGGCTCTACGCCGGTGTCGCCACCGCGGAGTCGCCCGGTCCGATCATCGTGATGGCGCACGGCCTCGGCGGTGTCAAGGAGGAGCGCCTCGACGCGTTCGCCGAGCGGTTCGCCGCTGCGGGTTACGCATGTTTGGTTTTCGACTACCGCTACTTCGGCGCGAGCGGAGGCGAACCGCGTCAGCTGCTCGACGGCAAGAGCCAACGGATGGACTGGAAGGCAGCGGTCGCCTACGCGCGGACCCTTTCCACGGTTGATCCCGAGCGCGTGGTGGTCTGGGGTACGTCGTTCGGGGGCGGGCACTCGATCGTCACTGCGGCGCAGGATCATCGAATCGTCGCTGCGATCGCGCAATGCCCGTTCACCGACGGCCTCGCGTCGGCAATGGCAGTCTCGCCACTCGTCTTAGCAAAGGTCACAGCCCGCGCCCTGCGCGATGTTGTCGCTGCACGCTGCGGCAGGACGCCAGTGATGATCCCGACCTACGGGCCTCCCGGAACCACGGCGCTGATGACATCCCACGACGCCGTGTCGGGCTTCGAGGGCCTTGTGCCCGAGGGCGCGCATATCGAGAAGGACGTTGCCGCCCGGGTCGCCCTACAGATCACCACGAACTTCCCTGGCCGCCAGGCGAAGAAGGTCCAGTGCCCGATCCTGTTCGCCATCGCCGAACGGGACACGGTGGCCCCCGCGAAGCCGACCAAGAAGTACGCAGCTCAGGCGCCCAAGGGCGAGGTCACCCTTCTCAACGCCGGCCATTTCGACATTTACGTCGGCGAGTGGTTCGAGAAGAACGTTCAAGCCCAGCTCGAGTTCCTCACCCGCCACGTCCCGCTCAACTAGAGCCCACCCTTCAAAGGAATCGACGATGTCTCGCTATGGCCTCAACGGCCGCACCGTCCTCATCACCGGATCAACCGGCGGCCTCGGCAGCGCCGTTGCCGAGGCCCTGCGCGAGCGTGGCGCCAAGCTGGCGCTTCTCGACCTCGACGCGAAGCTTGCGCAACAGCAGGCCACAGACCTCGGCACCGAGACTGTCGCGCGGGGGTGGGCCGCTGATGTCCGCGACCTCAAGAGCCTGCAGGCCGCCGTCGATGCCGCAGCCGAACACTTCGGCGCTATCGATGTCGTCATCGCGAACGCCGGCGTGGCCGCGATGGCACCGATCGAGATCATCGATCCGGACGCTTGGGAACGCGTCATCGACATCAACCTCAACGGTGTTTGGCGAACGTTCCGCGCCGCCCTCCCCCACGTCCGGGAAAGCAAGGGATACCTGCTCGCGATCTCCTCGATGGCAGCATTCGTTCACTCACCCCTCAATGGCCCCTATGTGGCCAGCAAGGCCGGCGTATGGGCGTTGTGCGACGCGACGCGCCTTGAGCTTCGCCATTACGGAGTTGGCGTCGGCAGCGTCCATCCGACCTTCTTCAAGACGCCGATGATGGATGACGTTCACAACGACCCCGCCGGCAACACCCTGTGGGGTGGGAACAAGAGCGGCCTGTGGAAGATGATGCCGCTGCAGACCGTCGTCGACTCGGTCGTCACCGGCATCGAGAAGCGCTCCTCACTCATCGTCCCCACCTCGTCCAACGCCCTCGTCGCACGTATCCCAGGGCTCGTCCGACCCCTGGTCGACCGCATCGGGTTCCGCGGAAACACCATTCCCGAGGCCATCGCCTTGGCCAACCCAGCCGGATGGAGCCGCGATCGGGAATCATCAGTTCCGTGACCGCCAAACCCGAACCATCCCGGCGGACCCGCAAGCGCACTGCCACGCGGGAGGCGATCATCGACGCCGCCGAGGCGCTCCTCGAGAGTGGCGGCGTAGATGCGGTGACCCTGCCTGCCGTGTCCGCGCGCGCAGATGTAGCGCTACAGACGATCTACAACCGGGTAGGCGGCCGCGATTCGGTTCTCCTCGCAGTCGCCGAGCGCGCACTGGACGCCAACCGCGTCTACATGGACGCGGCCTACGCCCAGCCTGGTACGCCCGAGGAGCGCATGCTCGCGGCCGCAGCCGCCTACGCCCAATTCGCCGCTGAACGCCCTCACCAGTTCCGGCTCCTAGCATCACCGCCGGATGTACCCGAGGCACTGAACCGAATCGCCGACCTCACCGACGAACAGAACGGCAAGTTGGCCGCGGTCATCCGAGAGGCGATCGCCAAGGGTACGGCTCGTGCCGACATCGACCCCGGCCAGACTGCGACCTTGCTGTGGGCGGCCATGGACGGAATCCTCGGACTCGCGTGGCGCCCGGACCGCCAGCGCACCGACCCTACGGACCTCCTCGCTCTGTTCAGCACTCTGCTCATCGACGGCCTCCGACCACAGAAGACAGCCCAAGCCCCATCCTGAAATCGCCGCGCACCCTCAGCGATCACGGCGTAAGCAGGGCCCGGGCATACCGCCGCGATGCATGCGCCAACGAGGCGATGCTCGCGAACACCGCTGAGCCGTGACCCGGCCCTACGGGCGCCGGCGCCGCCTCGCCTCTCGAGGTCCGAGCACGTAGGCGATCACGCGCTCGGTCTCCGCGTGGCTCGGCTGGGTGCCCGCGATCAGGTGCTCCGTCATGTGGCCCACCACGGCGTGCGACGCGAGGGCGGCGTCGAGCGCCGGCTGCGGACTGCCGAGCGCGGCGAGCACGGGTTCGAGCAGCCCGGCGAGGAGCACCGCGGGCCCCGGGTGCTCGGGGAGTGCGGGCGAGCTCGCCTGGGCGAGCACGGCCCGGCTGGTCGACGCGATCTCCTCGTCTCCCGCCTGCGCCAGCACCCCCTGCACCCACCGCCGCACCTTGTCCTCGGGCGAACGGGCTTTGTCCATCTGGTGGGCGAGGTAGCTGCGCAGGCGCAGCGCGCCGTCTTCGATGAGCGCGGCGACGTACGCGTCCTTCGACGGGAAGTGCCGGTAGAACGCCTCGTTCGAAAGGCCCGCCGACGCGACGATGTCGGCGACCCGGGCGCGGCTGTCGCGGCCGATCAGGGTGAGCCCGGCGTCGAGCAGGCGTCGGACCTCCGACTCATAGGTCGCACCGCGCTCGGCGAGCGACCGGCTGGCGATCCGCGCTGCCACGTCGGAGGGTGTCGACACTGGATTCTGCACCCTCAGAATTCTATTCTGGGACCATGTGGGACTTCGAGACCGACGCCGACTATCAGGTCAAGCTGGACTGGGCGCGCGACTTCGTACGGGAAAACGTCGAGCCGCTCGACCACGTCTTTCCTGATCTGCAGTTCACGCCGCTCGACGACACGCGACGCGCCGTGGTCGACCCGCTGAAGGAGGAGGTCCGGGCCCAGGGACTGTGGGCCACGCACCTCGGACCCGATCTGGGTGGCCAGGGGTTCGGTCAGCTGAAGCTCGCGCTCCTCAACGAGATCCTCGGCACGTCGAACTGGGCGCCGATCGTGTTCGGGTGCCAGGCACCCGACACCGGCAACGCCGAGATCCTCGCCCACTACGGGACGCCAGCGCAGAAGGAGCGCTACCTGCGCCCGCTGCTCGACGGCGAGTGCTTCTCGTGCTACTCGATGACCGAGCCGCACGCCGGCGCCGATCCGACGCTGTTCAAGACGCGGGCCGAGCGTGACGGCGACGAGTGGGTCATCAACGGGTGGAAGTACTTCTCCTCGAACGCCAAGACGGCGTCGTTCCTCATCGTGATGGCGGTGACGAACCCCGACGTGAACCCGTACAAGGGGATGTCGATGTTCCTGGTGCCGAGCGACACGCCGGGCGTCAACATCGTGCGCAACGTCGGCCTGTTCGGGGAGCCGATCAACGGGGGGGCCCACGCCCTCATCCACTACGACAACGTGCGCGTGCCCGCCGACGCCGTGCTCGGCGGGGAGGGGCAGGCGTTCGTCATCGCCCAGACGCGCCTCGGCGGCGGCCGCATCCACCACGCCATGCGCACGATCGGTCTGGCCCAGAAGGCACTCGACATGATGTGCGAGCGAGCGCTGAGTCGTGAGACACAGGGCAGCCTGCTCGGCGAGAAGCAGTTCGTGCAGGGCTTCATCGCCGACTCGTACGCACAGCTCACGCAGTTCCGGCTGTTCGTGCTCTATACGGCGTGGGAGATCGACAAGTACAACGACTACAAGCGGGTGCGCAAGGACATCGCCACCGCCAAGGTTGTGATGCCGACGGTCCTGCACGACATCGCGTGGCGGGCGATGCAGGTGCACGGTGCCCTCGGCACGACCAATGAGATGCCGCTGTTCGGCATGATCCACACCGCCGCCGCGCTCGGGCTCGCCGACGGGCCGACCGAGGTGCACAAGGTCACCGTCGCCCGCCAACTGCTGCGCGACTACAAGCCCCACGATGGCACCTGGCCCAGTGAATGGCTGCCGCAGAAGATCGACGACGCCAAGGCGCGCCTCGCTCACCTTGTCGAGCTCGAGATGGGGAACCAGTGATGGGCATCGACATCGACCGCCTCGCCACGTGGATGGACGATCAGGGCCTCGCCGTGGGTGCACCGATCGAGCACCGCTTCGTCGCCGGAGGGTCCCAGAACGAGATCTACGAGATCCGCCGCGGCGAGCTGCACGCCGCCTTGCGCATCCCTCCCCCGCACGCGCCCGACAGCCGCGACGACGGGATCTGGCGGGAGTGGCGGATCATCGCCGCGCTGGCCGGCACCGACGTCCCCCACACACCGGCGATCGCCGCGTGCCAGGGCAACGACGTGCTCGGTCGCTCGTTCTACCTGATGGGCTTCGTCGATGGCTGGTCGCCGATCGCGCTCGCGGACGAGCAGTGGCCGGCACCGTTCGACACCGACCTCGACGCCCGCGCCGGCCTGGTCTACGAGCTCGTCGAAGGCATCGCCTTGCTCGGCAAGGTCGACTGGCAAGCGAAGGGTCTCCACGACCTGGGGCGTCCCGACGGCTTCCACGACCGCCAGGTCGACCGGTGGACCGCCTTCCTCGACCGCATCAAGGGCCGTGACATCCCCGGCTTCGACGAGGCATCAGCGTGGCTGCGCGCCCACCGGCCGCTCGACTTCATCCCCGGTCTCATGCACGGCGACTACCAGTTCGCCAACGTCATGTACGCGCACGGTGCGCCGGCCCGGCTCGCCGCCATCATCGACTGGGAGATGGGCACCATCGGCGACCCGAAGCTCGACCTCGGCTGGGTCGTTCACACGTGGCCCGACGATCCAACCGAGCGCGACGCGTTCTCCTACGTCGACATGGCCGGCATGCCGCCGCGTGACAAGGTCATCGCCCACTACGCGTCGGTGTCGGGCCGCCAGGTCGACGACATCGACTACTACTGCGTCCTCGCCCAGTGGAAGCTCGCCATCGTGCTCGAGCAGGGCTACCAGCGCGCCGGCGACGACGAGAAGCTGCAGGCCTTCGGACCGCTCGTCCTCGAGCTGATGAAGGGCGCAGCCGACCTCGCGGAGACGTCGGACTACACCGGATGAGCGACGACCTCGTCCGCGAGCGCCACGGCAGCGTCATGCTGCTGCGCCTGAACCGACCCGAGAAGCGCAACGCGCTGAACTTCGCGATCATGGATGGCCTCGGCCGGTCGATCATCGAGGCCGAGTCAGATCCCGAGATCCGCGCGGTCGTGCTCACGGGAACCGGCGACCGCACGTTCTGCGCCGGGATGGACCTGAAGGAGTTCGCGAGCGGCGCCACGCCGAGCGATCCCGAGGCGGCGGATGCGTTCACCCGCTTCCTCGCCGGCGGTGCCACCATCCCACTCATCGGCGCCGCCAACGCGTCGGCGCTGGGAGGAGGGCTCGAGCTGCTGCTCGGCTGCGACCTCATCGTGGCCTCCTCCGCCGCCCAGCTCGGCCTGCCGGAGGTGAAGCGCGGCCTGTTCCCGGGCGGCGGCGGTACCGCCATCGGCCGGCGCATCCCGCTCGGCGCCGCCTTGGAGCTGCTCCTCACGGGCGACCCGATCGACGCCGCGCGGGCCTACCAGCTCGGCCTCCTGAACCTGGTCGTGGAACCGGACCAGGTGGTCGCCGCCGCGCTCGCGCTCGCCGAACGCATTGCCGTCAACGCCCCGCTCGCGCTGGCGGCCTGCAAGGAGCTGGCATTGCTGGCCACCACCGATGCGGCGTCCTTTCCGCAGCGACTCGTCGAGCTGCGCACGGCGGTGTTCGCCAGCGAGGACGCCATGGAAGGAGCGACCGCGTTCGCCGAGAAGCGAACGCCGGTCTGGCGCAGCCGGTGAAGGCCGTCGTCTGCCACCAGCTCGGTCCGTTGGAGACGCTCGTCGTCGAGGACATCCCGCCGCCCGTCCTCGAGCCCGGGCACGTGCGCGTGCGCGTCGACGCCGCCGCCGTCAACTTCCCCGACGTCCTCCTCGTCGCCGGCGACTACCAGATCACGTTGACGCCGCCGTTCATCCCGGGCAGCGAGTTCGCCGGCACGGTGGTCGAGGGCGACGGCTTCGCCCCGGGCGATCGCGTCGCCGGTGCCATCATCGCCGGCGCGTTCGCCGAAGAGATCGTCGTACCGGCCGACGCGCTGTGGCGCGCTCCCGATGGCGTCGACGCGGCCCATGCCGCCGCGTTCGGCGTCGCCCACCGCACCGCGTACCACGTGCTCCGTTCCGTGGCACAGCTCCAGACGAGCGAGGACCTCGTCGTCCTCGGCGCCGGCGGCGGCGTCGGCCTGGCCGCCGTGCAACTCGGCGCCGTCCTCGGCGCCACCGTCACCGCCGTGGCCTCGTCGCCCGACAAGCTCGCCGTCGCTGCCGCGCATGGCGCGACGCACCTCATCGACCACCGCCGCCAGGACCTCAGGTCCACGCTGAAGGAGCTGCTCCCCCGCGGGTCGTCAGTCGTCGTCGATCCGGTCGGCGGCGATCTCGCCGAGCCCGCCTACCGATCGTTGCGATGGGGCGGGCGCTTCGTGACGGTCGGCTTCGCGTCGGGAACGATCCCGCGGCTGCCGCTCAATCTGGTGTTGCTCAAGGGAGCGGCCGTGCTCGGCTTCCAGTTCGTCGATTTCCTGACGCACGCTCCCGATGAAGCCGCCCGCAACGAAGGCGAGCTGCTCGCGCTGCTCGCCGAGGGGAAGGCGACGCCGCACATCGGCGCCACGTTCGACCTCAACCATGCCGTGGATGCCCTGCGACTGGTCGCCGAGGGGGCTGCTGTGGGCAAGGTCGTCGTGCTCACGGCTAGAAACAACTCGACAGATGTGTCAAGTTAGGGGGGTGAACCGACTTCGGAGGGCGTGAACACCTCGAGGTCGCGGTACGGGACGTCATCGGGTCGACACAACTCGGCGTCCAGGCAGACGCCACACCCCGGGCACAGGTACTGGCGCAGCACGATCGGCTCGCCGACTTCTTCGATGGGGTCCTCGAGGAGCTCCGACACCTCCGGGAGTCGCACCTCGCCCTCACGACATCCCATCCGGTAGTTCCCCGCGGCTTCAGACAGCCGCTGGCCGCAGCGTGCACAGATGAGGAACTCGTCCCCCTCTGACAGGTGCACGCTGGCGAGGGGTTGGGTCGCTCCCTCGACAGCAGCCGACGTTCCGTCGACCGGATGGCGAGGAGCCCGCGCCGCAGCGAGCCGAGCGTGGACGAGCGTCGCACGTCGGCGCCGTGTTGCCTCGGCATCGACGCCGGAGGGTCCCATGGCGACGCCGAAGACGCGCTCCGCCTCCGCGACCGTCACACGACCTGTCCGGATGTCCGCGTCGACGGCGGCCTCGTCTCGTTCCAACGGATCGCCATAGCCGGCGCCGGAGCTCGCGAGGAGCTCGCACACGGAGTCTCTCGTGAAAGGTCGCGGCTCCTTGCTCGCCCGCTGAAGCGCAGGAGCCGCCTCGCGCAATGCACCTGGATCGGCAGGAACGCGCCCGCGACCGAGATGATCACGCACCGACGAATCCGGCGCGTACAGGTTGCGCCCGGCAGTCGAGACGGGTGCCCCGTCGAGGCCACGACCCATCGTCACGCTCGGGCAAAGACCGCCGATCACCATCCAGCTGTCGGTCGATCCCTCACCGATCCATGCCGACAACGTCGTCGCGCCTCCCCGGTGGCGGCCGTGCCCGCCCGCCTCGGGAACCTCTCGCCGGTAAAGGCAGAGCACCGGCATGCCACGTTCGATCGTCTCGACATCGGGGATCGGCGAGCTGACGCCGACCGCCGAGCCACAGTGGTCGAGACCGTCCCGATCCGGGTAGGCGCCGCCGCCGGCGGCGATGGTGTCGAGGATCGAGTTCTGGTAGGTCCCGCCGTACTGATCCGTCCCCCACGCCCCGATCGCAGTCAACGTGTGCAGCCCGTTCGTGGCAAAGCCGTGCCGAGCGAGCTCAGGGTCTCCCGACACGAGCTTGGCGGCGAGCACCTGCGCCTGCGCGCAGGACGCGATCGTTCCGATGGACGACCCGACCGACGAGGGATGCGACGCGGCATTGATCGTCCCCGGCTGGATGTCGAAGTCGACCTGACGCAGCAGTCCGCCTCCGCACATGTCGAGGTCGAACGCGAGCGCGTGGAACAGCCCTGTCACCACCGAGCCCCTCAGCGCACCGACCGTGAAGTTCAACATCCCCACAGCGGGATCGGTGCCCTGGTTCGAGACACGGAGTCGATCGCCGCGCTTCTCGTACGAGAGACACAGCTTGTAGGGCCGCGTATCTCCCGGCGAGACGCCGGCGACGTACCGCTCGTCGCGCCACAGGGCGTCGGGCAACCGCGCCAACCGTTCGCCGACGATGCGGCTCGAATCATCGAGCATCTTGTACATCGCGCCCTTCACGGTGCGATCGCTGTATCGCTCGATGATCTCGAGGAGGCGTCGCCGAGCCATGTTGACCCCGGCCAGTTGGGACTTGACCTCGAGCGACGAGATCGCTGGGCCGCGGGACTGGCGCGTCCAGATGTCGAGGATGTCGTCGCGGAGGATGCCTCGCTCGACGATCGGGACCGGAGGGAAGAGACTCGCCTCGTCGTAGACGCTGAGCGCTGCCGGGTTCAACGATCCCGGGACGACACCGCCGCGATCGCTGTGGTGCGCGCAGTTGTAGACCCACGCGAACAGCTCATCGCCCCAGAAGACAGGTGCGAACACCGCCACGTCGTTCTGGTGGTTCGTCCCGACCCAGGGGTCGTTGTGGATGAACACGTCACCGTCGTGGATGCCCGGGTTCGCGGCGCGGTGCTCGAGCGTCCACTTGATCGACAGGTCGGCGTACCCGGCGAAGAACCACGTGTACGGTCCGAACGCAGCGCCCTCGCCGATCTCCGTCGTGATCGTGGCGTTGAAGTCGTTCGAGTCCGCCACCGGGAACGAACCCGACGTCCGACGCACGGTCTCGCCATGATCGAGGTTCAGGTTCCACAGCTTGGAACGAATGACCTCGTAGCTGATCGGGTCGAGATCGTCGTCAGCCGACTGATGGAGCCTGACGGAGCTGTCGATGACGAGCTCGTTGCCGGGGACGTAGCCACGCATGAACGTGGCGCGGCGGAGCTCGGACTCCGGCACCCGGCCCGGCGTGACATCGGTCGCGCTCATCTACCCGTCCCTTCGTTCATCGTCCGAGGCGGCCTCGTGCTGTTCGAGCACCACGTTCCCGTGGGTGTCGAGCCACAGCGCCTGTCCCGGACGGGCGACCATCGTCGTGCCGGGGTACTCGAGGATCACGGGCCCGTTCACGACTCGCCCGGGGACGAGAAGGTCTCCGGTCAGGATGGGCGTGTCGATCCACGTGTCGAGCTCCCCCCAGAACACACGTCGCGTCGGCGCGGCCGCAGCGGTGTCATCGGCGTTCGACGCAGACACCGCGGGCGGATCATCTTGGTGCGACTCGAGCACGACGCGGAGCCCGGTGAGCGTGACAGCTGCACCGGAGAACCCGGTACCAGCGCCGAACCGGTCGACATACGCGCGCTCGAACGAGTAGACGAGCTCGTCGGCCCACGAGGCGCCGACGTGAGTCGCGGCGATCTCGACTTCGATCTCGTGCACCTGGAACCCGTACTTCAAGTTGGCCGAGCGCCGAATGGTGTGGTCGCGGATACCGGTCGCGGCCGCGTACGACCGAGCTCGGGATTCGAGCTCCTCCAGCGCGGAGGTGATGAGGTCGAGGTCCCAAGGCGACGTCACGTACACCGACGTGCTGAACTCGCGCCGCTGCTGAAGAAGGGTGCAGCCGAGTGCTGACCAGACCGAAGCACTTCCACCCAACGGCAGCACGATCCTCGGCACGTTCAGCTGGCGGCTGAAGAGGCCGACGTGTGCTCCGGATGCGCCCCCATAGAGCCACAGGCTGAAGTCGCGAGGATCCTGCCCGCGTTGCACCGTGATCCGGCGGATCAGGTCCTCCATGAGGCTGTCGACGACCTCGACCACGCCTGCCGCGCAACGGAACGGGTCGAGTCCGAGACGGTCGCCCAGCCGGGAGAGACCGTCCAGCGCGAGGTCGCGGTCGAGCTTCAGGTTCCCCGCCAGCGGACGGTCAGGGTTGAGGATCCCCAGGACGAGGTCGGCGTCGGTGACGGTCACCTCCGTCCCGCCGTGCCCATAGCAGATCGGCCCGGGCCGAGCACCCGCGCTGCGCGGCCCGACACGCAAGCTCCCGGTCCGCTCATCGACCCACGCGATGCTTCCGCCGCCGGCCCCGATCGACTCGACGTCGACGGCGTGCATGTGCACGAGTTGCCGCTGGACGACGCTCTCGTCGACCCGATCGGGCTCACCGTTGCGGATAAGGCCGACGTCGAAGGTGGTCCCGCCCATGTCGGCGACGATGACGTCTGGCTGATCGAACTGCCGGCCGACGATCGAGGCGCCCATCACCCCTGCGACCGGGCCCGACTTCAGCGTGCTCACCGGGAAGCGCGCCGCCTCAGTGGCAGGAACGAGCCCGCCGTCGTTCTGCACGAACAAGACCTCACCGAGGAAGCCGAGGTCCCGCGCTCGTCCGACGACTCGATCGATGTATTCGGCCATCGAGGGGGCGACCTTCGCGTTCATGACCGTCGTCACCGCTCGGGCATACAGACCGATGCGAGGAGCGACCTCGTGGCTGCACGAGACGTGCCACTCCGGGTGCGCCGCAAGCAGGGCATCCCGGATGCGGACCTCGTGGTCCCGGTTGGCGAAGCTCCAGAGGCAGCAGATCGCGACCGACTGGACACCGCATCGATCGACAACGCTCGCCACGCGGGCGAGCTCCTCGTCGAGCAGCGGTGCGACGACCTCCCCTCGACAGTTCACGCGTTCGTGAACCTCGACGGTCAGCTCGCGGGGGAGGATCGGGTCGGGAGAGGTGCTGATCGACCAATCGAGCATCTCCGCCATCGTGGCGCCGAGCGCCCGGCCCCGATCGTTCATGATCCGGATCGCGTCGCGGTGCCCGGCCGTCGTGATCAGGGCTACGTCTGCCGCGTGGCCCGTGACCAGCGCGTTCAGTCCCGTCGTGGTCCCGTGCGAGATCCGACTGGTCTGGGCGACGAGCGCGTCGAGCGTCATCGACAACCGCTGTGCCGCGTCCGCCACTGCGTCGAAGAACCCCACCGACAGGTCAGATGGCGTGGTGGGAGCCTTCCCGGTGACGACGCGGCCGTCAGCGCCGAGGATCGCGCAGTCCGTGAACGTTCCTCCGATGTCCACACCAGCCACGAACGGAGCGCTGCCCGCCAAAGCCGACCCGGGACTCAACGTGCTTCCTCGTTCCCCCACATTCCTTGACGATAGCGTCAAGTTATTCGCGGTGTCGACCCCTCGTCACCCGCCAGCGACAGTCGACTTACGACGCGCTCGAAGCAACTCGCTGTCGCCGGCTGGCGCGCTTCGTTCGGGGCTTGGCATCGGCGCCGACGTAGGCGCGGAAGACCGCGTCCTCGTCGAGCTCGCACGGCTCACCGGCGAAGACGATGTCTCCGTGGTTCAGCATGTACACGAAGTCAGCGATGGCAAGCGCTCGTGAGACGTATTGCTCGACGAGCAGCAGCGAGGTGCCGGTCTCGGCGACGCGTCGGAGAAAGGCGAAGATCTCGTCGACGATCAGCGGCGCCAATCCGAGGGACACCTCGTCGAGGAACACGAACCTCGGATCCGAGAGGTAGGCCCGAGCGAGCGCGAGCATCTGCTGCTCGCCGCCGCTCATCGTCCCCGCCCGCTGGTCGAGCCGCTCGCCCAGACGCGGGAAGGCATCGATGGCACGATCGATCGCCTCGCTCCGGGACGTCCGGGCCTGGACGAGGAGGTTCTCACGGACTGAGAGCGAGCGGAAGATGCCTCGCCCTTCGGGGATGTGGCAGACACCCGACCTGGCGAAGACATCGGCGGACGTGCCGAGCAGCGACCGGCCGTCGATCGTGACGTCGCCGGCGAACGGTTGCAGCAACCCCGATGCGACCCGAAGGGTCGTCGTCTTGCCTGCCCCGTTGGGACCGAGAAGTGCGACCACGCAGCCGGGCGGCACCTGGAGGGACACGTTGCGCAGCACCGTCGAGTCGCCGTAGCCGGCGACGATGTCGTGCAGCTCGAACATGGCTACGCCACCGCCTCCTCGCCGAGGTAGGCCGAGCGCACGATGTCGCTGGCGAGGACCTGAGCGATCGGGCCCTCCTCGATCAGTTGCCCGAAGTCGAGGACGTACGCGTACTCGCACACGGCCCGAACGAGCGCCATGTCGTGCTCGACGAGCAAGATTCCGCGCCCGTCAGAGGCGACCACAGCTCGGAGGACGTCACCGAATGCCTCCGTCTCACCGGGATCGAGGCCCGACGACGGTTCGTCCAGCAAGAGGATCCGGAAATCGCCGGCAAGCGCCCTCGCCAGTTCGACGAGACGGCGCTGTCCGCTCGTCAGCACGCCGGCGCGACGATCGCGCAGAGCCGTGATGCCGCAGCGCTCGAGCGCGTAGTCGGTCGCCTCGGCGACAGCCCGCCGCTCCGGTGCCGTTCCGACCAGCCAGCCGAGGATGCGCTGGCCGGCGAGCTTCGCCTCGAGCCCCATCGCCACGTTCTCGCGGACGGTGAGACGGTCATAGAGCTCCATGCGCTGGAAGGTCCGCCCGAGACCGAGTCGGGCGCGGCCCGAAGGCGTTCGGTGGGTGATGTCCTGCCCGAACAGCTCGACCCGACCGGACGCCGGTCGCACCAGACCCGAGCAGACGTTGAACGTCGTGGTCTTGCCCGCACCGTTCGGGCCGATGAGTCCCACGGCGTGACCGACCTCGACCTGGAGTGAAACCCGGTCGACGGCGGTCAAGCCCCCGAACCTGACCACCAGATCGTGGACAGCGAGACCGTCGATCGTCATGCCACCTCCACATCGATGCGGCGCCTGAACGGCGACCGGTCCGGACTCGGGCGGGTACGGGATGCGGCCGCCGCCA
>Ga0070671_100001125_pt1 | contig 19843 bp, 16 predicted proteins | sample KBSS73metaG_FD_65341 | JGI IMG/M metagenome (GOLD analysis project Ga0070671, IMG submission 65341) | Switchgrass rhizosphere microbial communities from Kellogg Biological Station, Michigan, USA - KBS S7-3 metaG | ecosystem: Host-associated > Plants > Roots > Rhizosphere > Soil ...
CTGGCCCTGGTCGAGTGGGGCCACTCGCTGGGCATCCGCTCGATCATGTTCGGCGACACCACCGGGATGGCCGACCCGCGCACGGTCCACGGGCTGTTCACCGACGCCGTCCGCGCCTTCCCCGACGTCGAGTTCGTGGCGCACTTCCACGACAACCGCGGGTGCGGGATCGCGAACACCCTCGCCGCGATCGACGCGGGCGCTGCCACGGTCGACGCCGGCCTCGGCGGGATCGGCGGCGAGCCCGCCGCCGTCGAGCAGGGGTTCGTGGGCGAGAGCGGCAACGTGACCACCGAGGACCTGGCCGCCGTGCTGGAACGGATGGGGGTGCGAACCGGCATCGACCTGCCCGCGCTGCTCGCCGCCGGCTCGCTCGCCGAGGAGCTGCTCGGTCGTCCCCTGCTCAGCCGCGTGCTGCGCGCCGGACCCGTACCCGCCTGACCCGTGCCGCCCGACCACAGCGACAAGGAGACCACCGTGGGTCGCATCGATCTGCAGGTCGCGGACCACATCGCGACGATCACCCTGGACAACCCCGCCAAGCGCAACGCCGTCGACGCCCCCATGCGAGACGGGCTGCGCGCCGCGTACGAGCGCGTGGAACAGGACGACGACATCCACGTCGCCGTGATCCGCGGCGCCGGGGACAAGGCCTTCTCGTCGGGCGGCGACATCGACGGCTACCACCAGGTGGACGCCTTCGGCCCGGAGGGCGGCGGCGTGCCGCCCATCCCCCGGCCCTGGCCGATCTGGAAGCCGTTCATCGCCGCGATCACCGGCTACGCCGTGGGCGGCGGCTTCGCCCTCGCCCTGGCCTGCGACCTGCGCGTGGTCGGGCGCGGCGCGACGATCGGCCCGTCGGGCCTGCGCCGCGGCGCGGTCCAGGGCGCCCAGCAGAGCCAGCGGCTGAGCCGACTGATCGGCACGAGCAAGGCCCTCGAGCTGCTGCTGCTGTCGAAGTACGTGAGCGGCGAGGAGGCCGCGTGCTTCGGCCTCGCGCAAGCCGTCGTGGACGACGACGCCGTGCTGGACACCGCACTGGACTGGGCGCGGACGATCGCCGGCTACAGCCCCTGGGCCGTCCAGCGCACCAAGCAGCTCGTCTACGAAGGTCAACACCTACCCCTCGCCGAGGCCTTCGCCTGGGAGGACGAGGTCGCCGCCGAGGGCTACCGATCCGCGGACGCGGTGGCGGGCTTCCGAGCGTTCGCCGAAGGCCGGGCGACCTCGTGAGCGGCCCGCTCGCGGGCGTCCGGGTCGTGCACCTCGCCTCGCTCGGCCCCGGGCCCTACGCGGCGATGCTGCTCGCCGACCTCGGCGCCGACGTGGTCGTGGTCGACCGCACCGCCGACATGACGACGTCCGTCCCGGCCGACCGCGACCCACGGCGACGCGGCCAGCGCAGCATCAGACTCGACCTCAAGCGCCCCGACTCCCACGCAGTGCTCGACGACCTGCTGGCCACCGCCGACGTCCTGATCGAGGGCATGCGGCCCGGCGCCGCCGAGCGGCTGGACCTCGGGCCCGAGCGGCTCCTGGCGCTCAACCCCCGCCTGGTCTACGCGCGCATGACCGGCTGGGGCCAGAGCGGCCCGCTCGCCCAGCGGGCCGGGCACGACATCAACTACATCGGCCTCACCGGGGCGCTGCACGCGATGGGCGACCCGGACCGGCCACCGCCCGTCCCGCTGAACCTGCTCGGCGACTACGCCGGCGGTGGGACGTTCCTGGTCATGGGTGTGCTCGCCGCGTTGTTCGAGCGGGTGAGGTCGGGGAAGGGCCAGATCGTCGACGGCGCGATCATCGACGGCGCGGGCTCGATGACCGCCGCGACCCTGGGCATGCTCGCCACCGACCGCTGGCACGACCGCGGCACCAACGTCCTCGACGGCGGTGCCCCCTGGTACCGCACCTACCGCTGCGCGGACGGCGGGTTCATGGCGGTCGGCGCGATCGAGCCGCAGTTCTACGTCGAGCTGCTGACCCGCCTCGGCCTCGACCCCGCCGACTTCCCGCGGGACGATCCCGGCACCCGCGACCGCCTCGCGCACACTCTGACCGAGCTCTTCGCCTCCGCGGATCGGTCGCACTGGGAAGCGGTCTTCGCCGACAGCGATGCCTGCGTGACCCCCGTGCTGAGCTTCGCCGAAGCGACCGAGCACCCGCACCAGCACGAACGCGCGGGCTACCTCGACCTCGCGGGCGTGCGCCAGCCCTCGCCCGCCCCGCGCCTCTCGCGCACCCCGGCACCGACCCCGGCCGCACCGCCGGACCTCGGCGCGCACACCGACGACCTGCTGCGCGAGCTCGGCCGGACCGCTCCCGAGATCACGGCGCTACACCGGGACGGAGCCGTCGCATGACCGCCACCCTGCCCCGCGGGGAGATCCTGCGCCCGGTCCCGGCCGACGCGGTCGAGACCTCACGGATGGGTGCCTTCCTGCGCACCGTCGGGCTCTCCTCCTACGCGGAGCTGTGGCGCTGGTCGATCGACTCCCCGGACGCGTTCTGGCGCAGCGTGATCGACTTCTTCGACCTCCGCGTCGACGCGTCCGGGGCCGTGCTCGCCGACGCCTCGATGCCGGGTGCGCGGTGGCTCCCGGATGCGCGACTGTCCTATCCCGAGCACGCGTTGCGCGAGGAGTGGACCGGCACCGCGGTCGTCGGGCTCTCGCAGACCCGGGACCGGGTCGAGCTGAGCTTCACCGAGCTCCGCGAGCAGGTCGCCCGCTGCCGAGCCGGCCTCGTTCGCCTCGGCGTCGAGCCCGGCGACCGGGTCGCCGGGTACCTGCCGCACATCCCCGAGGCGATCGTCGCGTTCCTCGCCACGGCCTCCCTGGGCGCGGTCTGGGTCAGCTGCCCGCCGGAGTTCGGCACTCGTGCCGTGGTCGACCGCTTGGGCCAGGTGCAGCCGGTGGTCCTGATCGCCGTCGACGGGCACCGCTACGGGGCCACGCACCTCGACCGACGCGCCGAGGTCGCCGCCATCGGGGAGGCCCTGCCCTCGCTGCGGACGACCGTCACCGTCTCCTACCTCGGCGACACGGTCCCCGCGGGCACGACCGACTGGGGTGACCTGCTCGCCGAGACGGAGCCGCTGGAGTTCGCCGCGGTGCCGTTCGACCATCCGCTCTACGTGCTGTTCAGCTCCGGGACCACCGGGCTGCCGAAGGCGATCGTGCACGGACACGGCGGGATCCTGCTCGAGCACCACAAGTCACTCGGGCTGCACAACGACGTCCGCGCTGGCGACCGCTTCTTCTGGTTCTCCACCACCGGCTGGATGATGTGGAACTACGCCGTGTCCGCGCTGCTGCACGGAGCCGCCGTCGTCTGCTTCGACGGCAACCCCGTTTGGCCGAGTGCGGACGCCCTCTGGGAGGTGGCCGACCGTGAGCGGCTCACCTACTTCGGGACCTCCGCCTCCTTCCTCATGACCTGCCGCGCCGAGGGCCGGGACCCGAGGGCGACTCACGACCTGGGCGCGTTGCGGAGTATCGGTTCCACCGGGTCGCCGTTGCCCGCCGAGGGATACCGTTGGGTGCACGACCGGTTCGGGCCCGGGGTACTGCTGAACTCCGCGTCCGGCGGGACGGACGTCTGCTCCGCCTTCGTCGGGGCATCCCCGCTGCTGCCGGTCCGGGCGGGCGAGATCCCCGGGCCGATGCTGGGCTGCGGGGTGCAGGCCTTCGACCCCGCAGGCCACCCGGTCGTCGACTCGCCCGGCGAGCTCGTCCTCACCACGCCGATGCCCTCGATGCCTGTCGGGCTCTGGGGTGACGCGGACGGGTCGCGGCTGCGCACGGCATACTTCGACCGCTTCCCCGGGGTGTGGGCCCACGGAGACTGGATCACCGTGCACCCGGACGGCGGATGCGTGATCAGCGGCCGGTCGGACTCGACCCTCAACCGCGGCGGCGTCCGGCTCGGGACCTCCGACTTCTCCACCGTCGTCGAGGACGTGCCCGGGATCGCGGACAGCCTCGTCGTCCACATCGAGGACGACGAGGGCGGGGCCGGGACGCTCGTCCTCTTCGTGGTGCCCCGCGACGACGCGATGATCGCCGACCTGCGACCCGAGATCGTCCGCAGGCTCCGCGCGGAGATGTCGCCCCGCCACGTCCCGGACGAGATCGTCGCGCTCGCGGCGCTGCCCCGGACCCTCTCGGGCAAGAAGCTCGAGACCCCGGTCAAGCGGCTCCTCGGCGGAGCCCATCCGGACGACGTCGCGGCCCGCGAGAGCCTCGTCCACCCCGAAGCGCTGGCCGCGATCCGCGACTGGCGCGACGGTCACCCCACGCTCGGCCCGCGAGCGGCCCAGCAGAACAGGAGGAGCGGCCATGTCGGACAGCCATCTTGACGCCATCCCGTCCCGGGAGCTCACCGTGGTCCGGCTGCTGGAGCGGCGGGCGTCCCAGGACGCCTCGGGGACGTTCTTCTCGTGGGCGGACGACGTCACGACGTTCGGCGAGTTCGACGCGGCGGTCAACCGGATGGCGCACCGGCTGCTGGCCGAGGGGGTCACCCCGGGTACCCACGTCGCCGTCCTGATGGACACCTCCCCGGACTACCTGACGCTGTGGTTCGCCCTGGCCAAGATCGGTGCGGTCGAGATCCCGATCAACACCGCCTACCTGGGCGACGTGCTGCGCCACCAGCTCTCCAGCAGCACCGCCACCCTGTGCATCGCCGACGCCGCCTATGCCGAGCGCGTCGCGCAGATCGCCCCGTCACTCCCTCGGCTGGAACGGCTCTACGTCCGAGGGCGGGTGTCCCCACTCGTCGCACCGACCGCCCACGACTTCGCTGTCCTCCTGGCCGGTGGCGACCCGACCGCCCCCCGGGTCGAGGTCGGTCACGGGGACACCGCCGGGATCATCTTCACCTCCGGCACGACCGGTCCGTCGAAGGGTGTGCTGCTCAGCCACCACTACCTCGCCGCCTACGGGACCATGTACGCCGACATCAACGGCCTGCGCGACGACGACGTCCTGCTGAACTTCCTGCCCTTCTTCCACGTCGGGGCCAAGTTCCTGACCATCGCGACGCTGGTCTGCGGCGGCCGGATGCGGCTTCTACCCCGGCTGAGCATCAGCACGTTCCTCGACGAGGTGACCCGACACGGCGTGACGAACTTCGTGGCCGTCGGCGGTGTCTGCAACATGCTGCTCTCCAAGCCGCCCCGACCGGACGACGCACAGAGCAGCATCCGCACGATCTACGCCGTGCCAGACCCCGCGGACATCCACGAAGAGATGGAGCAGCGCTTCGGCTGCCGCATGACCACGGTCTACGGCTCCACCGAGGTCGGCCTCCCCATCTTCCGCGGGGTGGACGACGACTACCGCCCCGGCTCCTGCGGTCGGCAGAGCCCGTACTACGACGTGCGCGTCGTCGACGAGCACGACGACGAGGTCCCCGTCGGCGTGGCCGGCGAGCTCGTCATCCGACCCCGCCGCCCCTACCTCGTCGGGTCGGGCTACATCGGCATGCCGGAGCGGGCGGTCGAGGCCTGGCGCAACCTCTGGCTGCACTCCGGCGATCGCGGCCGGATCGACGCGGACGGCTGGTTCTACTTCGAGGACCGCGCGACCGACTCGCTGCGCCGCCGGGGCGAGAACATCTCGTCGTTCGAGGTCGAGACGCTGGTGACCGGCCACCCCGCCGTCTCCGAGGCGATCGCCGTCGCCGCCGCGGCGGACGTCGGCGAGGACGACGTCTGGGTGCTCGTCACCCTCCGGGACGGCATGTCCGTCTCGCCGGAGGAGATACTCCGGTACTGCGCCGAGAACATGCCGTACTTCATGGTGCCCCGCTACATCGACATCGTGGAGGACTTCCCCCGGACACCCACCGCCAAGGTCGAGAAGTACAAGCTGCGCGCCGCAGGCCCCGGCCCCGTCACCTGGGACCGGGAGGCACACGGCTGGCGGGTGACCCGCGAGGGCCTCGTCCGGACCGTCGGCGCGGACCTGCTGGGAAGTCGGTGATGACCGACCGCAGCGCCCGCCGCACAGCCCGGCGGAACCGGTCCCTCGAGGTCGAGCCGCTCGGCGACGACGCCTTCGCCTTCGAGGCGCGGCTGACGGACACCTCCGTGGGCGGAGAGCACGAGCCCGCCTCCGAGAGCGCCACCATCCACGACTTCCTGGTGACCGGCGAGGTCGCCGGGACCGACCTGCGGTTGACCCGCCTCGCGATCGAGGCGCTCACCCACCCCTACGCCCAGTGCCCGTTCATCCTGCCCGCCTGCGACGACCTCGTCGGTTCCGCGCTCGCCACGGGCTGGCGCGGCACGGTCCTCGACCGGCTGCGCGGCCCGTCCGGATGTACCCACGTGGTGTCGCTGCTGCTCAGCCTCACCGAGCTCACGACCCTGACCTTCTTCCTCCGGATCAACGAGACCGTCCCTTATGGCTCAACCCAACGGGATGACGGGCGCTGGAACGCGGCCGGGCTCGACGCCGTGCCGACTCTCGGTGGCGCCTGCCACGTGCTCGTCGACGACGGCCCCGTCCTCACCCGTGCCCGAGCGCGCAGAGCCGCGCGTCCCTGAGCCGGTCCACCACCCCGTTCCACCTCTCCACGAAGGGCCCCCATGTCTGATCCCGACCAGCTCGCCGCCGTGACCACCGAGTGGCTCGATGCGCTGAACGCCGGGTGGGCGAGCCAGGACCCCACCCAGGTCTCCGCCCTGATCGAGCCGGACGGCTACTGGAAGGACATCGTCGCCTTCACCTGGGCGTACCGGACCTTCCAGGGCACGGACGAGATCGAGCGCGGCCTCAAGCTCACCCTGGACGACGTGCGCCCCCGCAACGCCCGGATCGCACCGGACCGCACACCGCCGCGGCTCGTGAAGCGCTCCACCCGCACGGTCATCGAGGCCTACTTCGACTTCGACACCCAGGCCGGTCGCGGCACGGGGTTCGTCCGGCTCCCGTACGACCCCGAGGTGCCCGCCTTCCCGCACGCCTGGATCCTGCTCACCACCCTGCAGGAGCTCGCGTCGGCACCGCCGCGGATCGGCGAGCACCGCCCCACCGGCGTCGAGTTCTCGGAGAGCTTCAGCGGGGACAACTGGCTCGACCAGCGGATCAAGCGGCAGGCCTACGACGACCGGGACCCCGAGGTGCTGATCGTCGGCGGCGGGCACTCCGGGCTGATCCTGGCCGCCCGACTCGGGCTCATGGGAGTCGACGTGCTCGTCGTCGAGCGCAACGAGCGGATCGGCGACAACTGGCGGCAGCGCTACCACTCGCTCACCCTGCACAACGAGGTGTGGGCGAACGCCATGCCCTACATGCCCTTCCCACCGAACTGGCCGACCTTCGTGCCGAAGGACAAGCTCGCCGGATGGCTGGAGGCCTATGCCGAGTTCATGGAACTCAACGTCTGGACCGGCACGTCGTTCGCCGGCGGGAACTACGACGAGGTCACCGGCACCTGGACCGCCACACTCACCCGCCCCGACGGGACCGAGCGCACGATCCGCTGCCCGCACCTGGTGCTCGCGACCGGCGGCAGCAGCGGCGTCCCGAACATGCCCGCCCTTCCCGGCCTGGAGGACTTCCGGGGCGAGGTCCTGCACTCCAGCGCCTTCGGCAGCGGCACCGCCTACACCGGTAAGAAGGCCGTCGTGTTCGGCACCGGCAACAGCGGCCACGACGTGGCCCAGGACCTGCACGCCAACGGCGCCGCCGAGGTCACGATCATCCAGCGCAGCCCGACCTGCGTGGTCAGCCTCGTGCCCAGCGGCACCATGGTCTACGCCCTCTACTCCGAGGGCCCGCCCAACGACGACATCGACCTGATCACCGCCGCCATCCCCTACCCCGTGCTGCGCGACACCTACCAGTGGCTGACCAAGCGAACCTGCGACCTGGACAAGGAGCTCTTGGACAAGCTCAACGCGGTCGGCTTCGAGACGGACTTCGAGCCCGACGGCACCGGCTTCCACATGAAGTACCTGCGCAAGGGCGGCGGCTACTACATCAACGTCGGCTGCTCGGACCTCATCGCCGACGGCGAGATCGCGCTCCGGCACGCCCGCGACCTGGACCGGTTCGAGGCCGACGGGCTCCACTTCGCGGACGGCACCACCGTCGATGCCGATCTCGTCGTCCTCGCCACCGGCTACGACAACCTCCAGGAGGGAGTCCGAAGGCTGCTCGGTGACGAGGTCGCCGACCGCATCGGTCCGATCTGGGGCTTCGACGACCACGGGGCCATGCGGAACATGTGGATGCGCACCCCCCAGCCGGGCTTCTGGGTCATGGGTGGGTCGTTGATCGACGCCCGGCTCTACTCGACCTTCCTCGCCGTCCAGATCAAGGCCGAGATCGACGGCATCTTCCCGGCGGAGTCTCCTGTGTGAGCGCGCCTGGCGGGCATCGCCGACGGCGGGTTCGACCACCTGTGCGGTCTGAGGGTCGCGAGGACATGCGCCGGCGAGCGCGGAACGGCACCGGCGCCGAGCAGGCTCGCTCAGCCGATCACGCCCCGCTCTCGGAGTGCCGCGATCTCAGCGGTGTCGTAGCCCGACTCCGTCAGGATCTCGTCGGTGTGCTCGCCCAGACCCGGGGCCAGCCACCGCGGCGCGGGTTCGAGTCCCGAGACCCGGACGAGCCGCCCGACGCCGCGGACCTCGCCGCGCACCGGGTCCACCCCCGCGCCCACCCGGCCGCTCGCCCGGTTCTGTGGGTCGCTGAGGAAGGCCTTCATGTTGTGCGGCACCGGTTCCACGGCGGGCGCACCGGCCGCGACCAGGTCGGCCACCAGCTCCGCCGACTTGCGTGTCTCGACGGCCGCCCCGATCACCGCCTCGAGCGCGAAGCTGTTCTCGGCACGGCTCGCGTGGTCCCGGAACAGCTCGTCCTTGAGGATGTCCACGCCGAGCACCTGTCCCAGCGCTGCGATCTCCGCGTCCGAGGTGGCGACGAGACAGACCCAGCCGTCCGCGGTCTGGTACAGCCGGTCGAGCGGGCCGAAGCCCATCTGCAGCGGGTCCAGCAGCCCGGCGCCGAGGGGCTCGCCGTCGGGCGTGGTGACGATGTGGGCGACATGGGCCATCGCCGCGTTGAGCTGCGGGTGCTCGACGTACTGGCCCTCCCCCGACCCGGCGGCGTGCAGCGCCCCGGCGAGCATCGCGAAGGCGCCCAGCAGGCCGTTGCCCGGGTCCTCGTTGCCCGCGGGGTAGACGGGCTCGTTGAACAGCCCGGACGCCTCGGCCGTGGCCCCGACGAAGCCCGACATCAGCGGCGCGAAGCTCTGCCGCTGGGCCCACGGGCCGCTCGATCCCCAGCCCGGCGCGTAGGCGTACACGGCCCGCGGGTTGATCCGCGCGACGTCCGCGGCCCCGATCCCGAGCCGCTCGGCCGCGCCAGGACGCATGCTGTGGTGCACCACGTCCGCGGCCCCGACGAGCCTCCGGGCGATCTCCTTCGCCTCGTCGGACTTCAGGTTCAGCGCGATCGACCGCATGCCGGCGTGGCTGCTCTGGAAGATGACCACCGACCCGCGGTTGGGGTCCCCCGCGAGGGTCTCCACGCGCGTCACCGACGCGCCGAGGTCGGCGAGCAGCCGCGAGCCGTAGGGGCCCGCGTAGTAGGCGCCGAAGTCCACGACGCGCAGACCGTCCAGGAGCGGACGGCCGGTCTCGGCACCCGTGTGCCCGACCTCCGCGGTGGCGCCGACGGACAGACCGTTGTGCTGTCCGACGGTGGGCGCGGGCCCCGCGACGCCCTCGGGCGTGCGCTGGAACCGGGCGCCCGGCGCCACCTGGCGCACCGGGCCGAGGACCGGGTCCTCGACGGTGGTGACCATGCCGTTGTGCGCGACCTGCGGCTGGGCCATCGCCTCGGCCGGGGTCAGGATCGGCACGGCGCAGACGTCCACCTCGGTGAGCCGCTCGAGCCAGGCGTCCCTCGGCTTCGTCGCGAAGATCTCCGGGAGCCGGTCGGTGAGCGCGCGGCGCTGCTCCGGGGTCAGCGGGGTCGCCATGTCCAGGCCGTGCTCGCTGGGCGGGAGGAGGTCGTCCATCCCCACCTCGACCATCAGCCTGCCGAACGCGCCGACGGCCCCGGTGTGCACGCCGATGATCTCGTCGTCCGCGCAGCGGAAGTTGCGGGCGACCAGCCGCCTGCTACCCGGGTCCCGCGGCGGCGGCGGAACGTCCGCGTCCCCCCACAGCATCGAGAGGTAGGCCAGCGCGCCGTCGTACAGCGACGTCTCCACCCACCGGCCGACGCCGTCCTCCCGGCGCCGCAGCAGCGCCGCGACGACGCCGACGTCCGCCAGGTGGGCCGCGCCGACGCTCGCGAACGGGACGCCCTCGAAGATCGGTCCCTCGCGGACGCCGACCTGCTCCCCCATCGTCCCGACGAGCGCGTGCACCAGCGACTCGTACCCGGGCACGTCCCGGTACGGGCCGGTACGGCCGAAACCGGAGATCGAGCAGTAGACCAGCGCGGGGAACCGCTCGTGCAGCGCCTCGTAGCCCAGCCCGAGGCGCTCCAGCGACCCCGGCCGCCTGCTCTCGACGAGCACGTCCGCGCCGCGGAGCAGCGCGAACAGCGACTCCCGTCCCGCGCCGGAGCGCAGGTCCAGCTCGACGCTGCGCTTGCCCCGGTTGAACACCGAGTAGGGCACGGCGAGCTGCTCCCGGAACCGGTCACCCCCGGGCGGCTCGACCCAGGTCACGTCGGCCCCGTAGTCGGCCAGCATCCCGGTCGCTCGGGGACCGGCGGTGCCGGTCGTCAGGTCGACGACGGTCAGGTCCTGGAGCGGACCGGGCATCGGGTGTCTCCTTCTCGTGCAGCGGGGCGGAGCCGGTCCGCTACTCCGCGGGATTCATGCGACCGCGCACGTCTCGGCGCAGGATCTTGCCGGTGGCGGTGCGGGGCAGCTCCGGCCAGCAGACGATCCGGTCCGGCGTCTTGGACCCTCGCAGCGAGCGGCGCACCTGCACGCGGAGATCCACGAGCGCCGCCTCGTCCAGGGTGACACCCGGGCGGGGCACGACGACGGCCTCGATCCGCTGGCCCCACTCCTCGTCCGGGACACCGACGACCACGGCGTCCGCGACGTCCGGGTGCCGCAGCAGGACGTCCTCGATCTCGGCGGGGGCGATGTTCTCCGCGCCGCGGATGATCGTGTCGTCCACCCGGCCCTCGATGAACAGGAAGCCCTCGGCGTCCATGCGGCCGTGGTCGCGGGTGTCGAACCAGCCCTCCGCGCCGACCGACGAGCCGGTGCCCGCGTACTCGGTGGACACCTGCTCCCCGCGGATCCAGATCCGGCCGGACTCGCCCGCGGGCAACACCTCGCCGTCCTCCCCGCGGATCTCGATCTCGATCCCGGGGACCGGCCTGCCCGCCGACGACAGCCGCGCCCGCAGCACCTCGTCCGACGAGGCGATGGCCGCGCGGTGCTCCTCCGGCCCGAGCACGCTGACCGTGGAGCTGGTCTCGGTGAGCCCGTAGGCGTTGACGAACCCGACCGCAGGCCACTCGACCAGGGCCTGCTCGATGATCCGCCGCGGCATGGCAGCGCCGCCGTAGGCCAGCGACCGCAGCGACGGCACCGACCGGTCGAGCCCGGGCTCGTCCATGATCCGCGCCAGCATGGTCGGGACGACCATCGCGTTGGTGATCTCCTGGTCGCGCACGGTCTCGACCCAGGTGCGCGGGTCGAAGTTCTCCAGCACGATCACCCGGCGGCCTGCGTACAGGTTCGTCAGCGTGTTCGACACGGCTGCGATGTGGTAGGGCGGCACGCTCATCAGCGCCGCCTCCTCCGCCTCGGCACCGGCGAACTCCACGGTGCCCAGCACGTAGGCGGCCAGGTTGAGGTGCTTGAGCAGCACGCCCTTGGGCGCGGACGTGGTCCCCGAGGTGTAGATGACCACGGCGGCGGACTCCGGCGCGGCGGGCGGCTCCGGGGCCTGCGCCGCGCCGCCCCCGTCCGCGACCTCCGCGAGGTCGGCCAGGAAGCGCGCCGGCGTGCGCGAGCTCAGCCCGGCCCGCTCGATCGCGCCCGACTGCCCCTCGTCCGCTACGACGAGCGCCTTGGGGTGGTTGCCGACCAGCCTCGCCAGCTGCTCGGCGCCCAGCCGGTAGTTCACCGGCACCAGGGGCACCCCCGCGTGCGCCGCGGCGAACAGCGCCACGGGGAAGGCCGGGCCGTTCACGGCGAGGTAGAGCACCGAGTCCGCACCGGTGTCCGCGACGACGCGGGCGCCCGCGGCGGCGAGCTCACGCAGCCGGGCCGCGGTGAGGCCCGCCTCGCGCGTGCCCACCACGATCCGGTCGCCGAAACCCTCGACGGCCATGTCCAACAACGTGGTCACGTTCATCGGCTTGGTCTTCTCGCCTCTCGTCGACCGGATGGGCCGCAGGTCAGTCCGACGCCGGCAGGGGCTTGGCGTCCTTGGTCCGCAGGACGACCCCGTCCAGCACGAGGTCCCCCGTGCCCGCCTTGGTGCACAGCAGCTCGACGCCGGCGCCGTCGTCTGTGTAGCGCTTGCCCAGCCGGGTGCCCTCCCCCGCCGCAGCGGCGGGCTCACGCCGGTCCTCGGGCGCCGGGCGCCCCACGACCATCGGCGCCCCGCCGCAGGTGAGGTCCAGATCGGCGGCTCCCCACCGGACCACGACGACCGTGGTGTCGTCGGTGGTGCTGGAAAGGGTCGTTCCGACACGCGGCTTCATGATCGACAGTCACCCTTCGTTGGGTATCGAATTGAGGATGCTATGTGGATCGCCGGGACATCAGGGTGGTCGGTCGCGGCCTGAGTGCCGAGTCGACAGGGAGCACGTCTGGGTCTGACTCCCCCACCACGCACGGATCCTGGCTGCCACCGGTTGCCTGGCGATGCTACCCGAACGCAGGCGAGATTAGTATCCTAAGCGAGGCTTGTCTCCTGACACCGGGACGACTCGTCCACCCCGGATCCGCCGAACCGTGCCGAACGTCCGGTGCGGGTCACTAGCGGCCGCGCCACTCGGGCGCGCGCTTCTCCTTGAAGGCCCGCGCGCCCTCCTTGGCGTCCTCGGAGGCGAAGACCGGCATCATGATCTCGTCCTGGCGGGCCCAGACCTCGTCGGGACCCCAGTGCCGGCTCTGCGTGGCGATCTCCTTGGTCGCGGCGACCGCCAGCGGGCCGTTGGCCGCGATGGACTCGGCCAGCCGGACCGCCTCGTCCAGCGCTCCGCCCTCGTCGACGATCCGGTTGACCAGCCCGACGGCCTCGGCCTTCTCCGCCGAGATCGGGTCGCCGGTCAGCAGCATCTCGAGGGCCACGGCGTACGGGATGCGGGAGGGCAGCTTCACCGCGGCGCCCGCCCCCGCCACCAGCCCGCGCTTGACCTCGGGGATCCCGAAGCGGGCCGTGCGCGCGGCGACGATGAGGTCGCAGGACAGGGTCAGCTCGAAGCCGCCCGCCACCGCCCAGCCCTCGACCGCCGCGATCAGCGGCTTGCGCGGGGGCGTCCGGGCGATGCCCGCCATCCCGCGGCCGGGCAGCGACGGGGTCTCCCCCCTCAGGAACCCGGCGAGGTCCATCCCGGAGCAGAACGTGCCGCCCGCCCCGGTCAGCACCCCCACGGCCAGGTCGTCGTCCGCGTCGAGCTCGTCCACGGCGGCGGCGATGATCAGCGAGGCCGCGCGGGTCAGCGCGTTCCGCTGGGTCGGGCGGTTGATCGTGATGACCTGGACAGCGCCGCGGCGCTCGACGAGCGCCTCGGCCGTGCCCTCCGACGTGGTGGTCACAGTCCCTCGATCTCCAGGATCAGCACCTGCGCGGTGCCGGGTTCCGACCCCACGCAGATGTCGCCGACGGTGAGCGCGGGCTCGCCGTCCAGGAACGCGGGGTAGATGACGTTGATGTCCGCCGGGTTCTTGACGGGCAGCTGCTCCCCGTCGATCACCAGGCGCTGCCGGGAGCCGTCCGTCGGGAAGACGAAGATCTCCTTGGCGATGGGGTTGGTGGCGAACACGGTGCCGCGCTTGGTGACCGCCGCGCCGTCGCAGATCCCCAGGTCCCGCACGAACGGCTCCGGCAGCCTGCCCGCCTCGAAGTCGTCCGCGTCCAGCCGGATCACGGCCCCGTTCAGCGGGTCGTGGTAGGACGACGTGACGACCCACGCGCTGCCGTCCACAGGGGACGCGGCGACACCGTTGAACCAGCCGACCCACTCGACCGCGCGGACAGCCTTCGCGGCCTCGGGGTCGTCCTCCAGCAGCCCGTCGATGCTCTCGTACGGGATCCGGTAGACACACGACGGCACCGGCGGCGGCTCGGCCGCCTGCGGGTTCGTGTTCGGGTTGTCCGCCAGGTAGAGGTCGCCGTTCGGGGCGACCGCGATGCCGTTGGGCATCTCGACGTGGTGGCCCAGGGCCTCGGCGACGACCGAGCCCGCCCACAGGGCGATCCGGCCGCGCGGCTCGCCGGTCAGCGGGTCGAAGGCGTAGACCTGCTGGCGGGCCTGCTCGATCGTGCCCAGCGGGGCGTCCAGGTCGGTGGCGTACGGCCGGCCGCCGCACGCCGTCAGGCCGGTGCCCGCGGGCCAGAGCTTCGTGCCCTTGCGGTGCACCTCGGTGCCGAGGGTGCCCGTGAGCCCCTGGACGAGGTGCCGCTGGGTGACCTCGGTCCGCCCCTCGCCGGTGATCTTCGCCTGGCTCATGAAGGCCCGGCCCTCGAGGTAGACCAGGCTCTTGCCCGCGCGGTGGTGCGGGTTGCCCATGACCATCGTGCAGTTGCCGAAGATCAGCGTCTCGCCGTCGTCGAGCAGCTCGGCGCTCTCGGGGTTGGTGGCGCCCTCCAGGCGGCCCAGGATCCGCGTCTCGCGCGGCTCGGCCTCGATCATCCGAGTCTCCTTCCCGCCGGGACGCCCGTCCCGGCCGTGTGACGTCGTCGTCCTCTGCTCACGCGGGGTCGACGAAGAGGTCCAGCTCCGGATCGTCCCCGCCGCCGTACGCGGCGATGTCGGTGATCCCCGCGGCCCGCAGCACGTCCACGTCGACCAGGGTCTGCCCGGTCCGCGCGGTGGGCGCGCCGGAGAGGATCTCGACGGCGGCGTCCGCCATGATCTCCGGCCTGCGCGAGCGGGCCGCCATCTCCTCACCGCCGAGCAGGTTGACCACGGCGGCCGTCGCGACGGTGGTCTGCGGCCACAGGCAGTTCGCGGCGATCGGCACGTCCGCGAACTCGGCCGCCCAGCCCAGGGTGAGCAGCGACATCCCGTACTTGGACAGCGTGTACGCCGGGTGCCTGCCGAGCCAGTGCGGCGCCATGTTCAGCGGCGGCGACAGCGTGAGGATGTGCGCCTGGTCCGAGCGCCGCAGGTGCGGCAGGCAGGCCTGGGTGAGCACGAACGTGCCCCGCACGTTGATCTGCTGCATGAGGTCGAACCGCTTGGGCGGCAGTTCCTCGGTGCCGGTCAGGTTGATCGCGCTGGCGTTGTTGACGCAGACGTCCACGCCGCCGAACGTGTCGACGGCGGTGGTGACGGCCCGCGCCACGTCCTCCTCCCGGCGCACGTCCCCGACCACGGCGACGGCCTGCCCGCCCGCGGCCTCGATCTCCTCCACCGCGGTGTGCACGGTGCCCGGCAGCCGCGGGTCGGGGGTGTCCGTCTTGGCCAGCAGCACGGCGTTGGCACCCTGCCGCGCGGCCGCGACCAGGATCGCCAGCCCGATGCCGCGGCTCCCGCCGGACATCACGATGGTCCGGCCCTTCAGCGTCCCGGCCATCAGCGGACCTCCACGACGACGGCGCCGCCCTGTCCGCCGCCCGCGCACATCGCCGCGACCCCTGTCCCGCCGCCCCGGCGTCGCAGCTCGTGGATCAGGGTGGTGAGCATGCGCGCGCCGCTGGCCGCGACCGGGTGGCCGAGGCTGCAGCCGCTGCCGCTGGTGTTGATGATCTCCGGGTCGATGCCGAGCACTCGGGACGTCGCGACCGGGACCGAGGCGAAGGCCTCGTTGATCTCCCAGAGCGCCACGTCCTCCTGGCGCACCCCCGCGCGCGCGAGCGCGAGCGGGATCGCCTTGATCGTGGACGTGCCGGTCTTCGCGGGCGGGACGCCGACCGCGGACCAGCCCAGGACCCGGGCGAGCGGGGTGAGCCCGCGCTCCTCGGCGAGGTCGTCCGCGACGACCATCAGGGCGGCCGCGGCGTCGTTGACCCCGCTGGAGTTGCCCGCGGTGATCGAGAAGCCCTCGATCTCCGGGTGCAGGGGCTTGAGCGAGGCCAGCTTCTCCAGCGACGTCGACCGGCGGGGGTGCTCGTCCACGGCGAACTCGACGAACGAGCCGTCCTTCCGCCGAGCCTTGACCGGGACGATCTCGTCGACGAACGCGCCGCGGTCGATGGCCGCGATCGCACGCTGGTGGCTGCGCAGCGCCCAGGCGTCCATGTCCTCGCGGGACACCCCCGCCTCCTGCGCCGCGTTCCAGCCGACCGTGATCGTCATGTCCCGGTTCGGGGCCTCCGCGGAGTCGACGTGGGTCGGCGACCACCACGGGTCCTCCCACTCGTCCAGCGTCCCCGGGACCCGGCGGCGGGTGACCGGCGCCGTCGACGAGGACTGCACGCCGCCTGCGATGACCGCCCGCTCCATGCCCGCCCGGATCCCCGACGCGGCCGTGGCGACGGCGGAGAGGCTGGTGGCGCAGTGCCGGTTGAGGGCCAGGCCTGGCACGTCCGGTAGGCCCGCGGCCAGTGCCGCGAACCGGGCGATGTCCCCGCCGCCGTACATGCTCTCGCCCAGGTGGACGTCGTCCACGTCCTCGGGCCGCAGCCCGGACCGTCGCAGGACCTCCGCCACCACGACCTCGGCGAGCTCGGGCGCCGTCGTGTCGACCAGCGTCCCCTTGTGCGCCGTGCCGATCGCGGTGCGGCACGCCGCCACCACGACGGCCTCCGGCCTCGATGCACTCATCCTCTCGGCACTCCCTACTTCGGGCCGAAGCGCTGCGCGCCGTCGAGCCGGATGACCTCGCCGTTGAGATAGTCGTTGACCACGATGCTGTGCACGAGCTCGGCGTACTCCGCCGGGCGCCCCATGCGCTTCGGGAACGGCACCGCGCCGCCCCACTTCTCCTGTGCCTCGGCCTCCTCCATCTTGAAGGCCGGGGTGAAGAACGTGCCCGGGGCGATGGTCATCACGCGGATGCCCAGCGGGGACAGGTCACGCGCGGCCACCAGGCCCATCCCGACGACCCCGCTCTTGGCCGACGCGTAGTCCAGCTGCCCGATCTGGCCCTCGAAGGCCGCGATGCTGGCGGTGTTCACCACGACGCCACGGCAGCCGGACTCCTGCGGGGCGGATGTCGCGATCTGCGCCGCGGCCAGCCGCATCACGTTGAACGTGCCGGTCAGGTACACGTCGATCGTGCGGCGGAACCCCGCGAGCGGGTGCGGGGTGCCGTCCCGGGCCACGAGCCGCGCCCGCGAGCTGGGGGCGCCGTGCGCGTTGACCGCGACCCGCAGCTCACCCAGCTCGGCCGCCGCGGCGACCGCGGCCTGCACGCTGTCCTCGTCCGTCACGTCGGTGACGACGGGGAGCACGGCGTCCCCGAGCTCGGTGGCGAGCTGCTTGGCCTTGTCCTCGGCGAGGTCCGCGATGACGACCTTGGCGCCCGCGGCGACGAGCCTGCGGACCGTCGCCTCGCCCAGTCCGCCCGCGCCGCCGGTCACCAGCGCCGAGGCGTTCGTGATGTCCATTCCGATCCACCCATCGTGAGGAGAGCACCGACCCGGCCACCGACCGGGTCGCACGCTGACTTAGTACACTCTGTGCATGTCCGTGTCCGGTTCACGCCGCAGGCCCGGCGACGGCCCCGACCGGGCCCCGCTCCCCGAGAAGACGGCGGAGGGCTTGGCCCGCAAGCTCGAGGAGCGGATCGCCGCGATGGGCTGGCCCGTCGGCGAGACCGTGGGGTCCGAGCCGGAGCTCGTGGCCGAGTACGGGACGAGCCGGGCGGCGTTCCGGGAGGCCGTGCGCATCCTCGAGCACCACGCCATCGCCCGGATGCGCCGCGGACCCGGTGGGGGGCTCGTGGTCACCGAGCCGGACACCTCGTCCGTGGTCCGGGCCACCGCCCTGCACCTGCAGTACGACGAGGCCTCGCTGAGCCAGGTCTTCGAGGCCCGCTCCATCCTGGAGCTCAAGACCGTCGAGCTCGCCGCCGACCGGATCGACGAGAAGGGGATCCGCAGGCTGCGTGACGCGCTGCGGCGCGAGGAGGAGGTGCAGCACACCGGCGTACAGCCGGGCACACACGAGATCCATCTCCTCATCGCCGAGCTCACGGGCAATCCGTCCCTGCGGCTGTTCCTCGAGGTGCTCACCAAGCTCACGGTGCCGCCCCCCCACGCGGACGAACGCAGCCGCGCCATCCGCACGGAGCACGAGGCCATCGTGGAGGCGATCGTGTCCGGGGACACGCTGCTCGCCCGCCAGCACATGCTCGCCCATCTGACCTCCATGACGGCCTACTTCGCCGAGAGCCGGACCGCCCAGCCTGCGCCCACTACGCCTGCCTGATCTCGTACACGGAGCCGTCCGGCTCGTGGTACTCGCCGGTCGCGTAGCTGCGCCGCAGCGAGCCGACGAAGAGCTTGTCCCCGGAGAAGGTCAGGCTGGTCGACCCACCCTGGATCCCCTCGGCGAACACGCCCGTGGTGCCGTCGAGCGCGGTGTGCAGGATCCGCGCGTCGTAGGGCAGCGGGCCGTCGTCCCCCGGCTTGGTGGTGTGCATGAGGTTCGTGGTGCCCTCGTCCGCCCAGAACAGGTGGCCGCCGTACTCGCCGAAGCCCTCGGGGGCGATGGCGACGTTGGTGCCGTACACGACGCCCTCGATCGGGGTGGGGTCGAACTCGCCGTCGGGCGCGAGCCGGAAGTACTTCATCGCCCAGCGCTCGCGGGCCGTCTGCGTGAAGCTCGTGCCCTGCGGGCCCGCGACGATCAGCTCGCCCGCGTACTCGCCCCAGTGCGGCGGCGCGTAGAAGACCAGCAGCGGCATGATCGGCTCGGGGGTGTTGGGTTCGTCCAGGTTGACGAAGGGCTTGATGTCACCCTGCGCCGAGACGCGGTAGACGGTGCAGTTCATCATCGACTGCACGAAGAAGTAGCCCTCGTGCTCGGTGCCCTCGGCGCCGAAGCAACCCGGCATCATGGCGCCGGGAACCCCGCCGCCGATCCTGCCGACGTGCGGCAGCTCGGCGAACACCTCGACGGTGTCCGCGCCGGGGGCGAGCTTGTAGAGGAAGTGCTGGAAGTGGGCGCCGTCTCGGCCGGGGCGGCTCTGGCCCGCGATGAGGATGTGGCCGCCGTACTCGCCGAACGACTCGGGGGCGAGCTTCGGACGGAGGAACGAGCCTGCACCCGCGGTGCCGGGGGCGATGATCGTGCGCAGGCTGTCGTCCGGGCGCAGCTCGTAGAGCGCGCCGTGCCCCTCGCCGGGGTTCCAGCCCCGCTGCCGCTGGCCGCCGATGTCGCTGACGATGACGCCGCCGTCCGCGGTCGCCCAGCACAGCTGGGGGTCGTAGAGCTCCCCACCGACCCCGAGGACCTCGCGGGCGGTGAAACCCGGGGGGACGGTCATCCTGAACTGACAGTTCTCGCGCAGCCAGCCGTAGTCCTGGTCCTGGGCGATGCCTGCTGTCATCTGCGCCCTCCTTCGTCGTCGAGGAAAAGACCGCGGTCCGCGCCCTGCGAGCGGACTCGCCGGTTGCCGCAGAGAGTGTCCTAAGACGACCCTCCCACGCGGCGCCACGGACAGTCCAGCCCCTTGAACGGCTCGACCACACCCTGCATGATCCGGGTTTCATCCCGAAAGT
>Ga0070671_100001128_pt1 | contig 19819 bp, 11 predicted proteins | sample KBSS73metaG_FD_65341 | JGI IMG/M metagenome (GOLD analysis project Ga0070671, IMG submission 65341) | Switchgrass rhizosphere microbial communities from Kellogg Biological Station, Michigan, USA - KBS S7-3 metaG | ecosystem: Host-associated > Plants > Roots > Rhizosphere > Soil ...
TCGTCCTGGACGTGGGAGACCTGGGAGTCGGGGTCGTAGTAGGTCCTCGTGGTCGCGAACCCGTCCCCGGTCGGCATCCCGGTCGCGACGTCGAAGAACGCGCGATCGATCTGTACGGGACGGTCGACCTCGTCGTAGAGCATGGACGACTCGGCGAGACGCACGTTCGACCCCGATTGACCGTCGATCAACTCGCCGTCGACGCGCACGGAGACCCTGTTGTCGTTGGCGTCGTAGTGGGAGGTCTCCACGTTGCCCATCGGGTCGGTGACGGCGAGCGGCCTGTCGTAGCCGTCGTAGAGGACGGTGGTGAGGCGGGGGGAGGACTCGAGCCCTTCCCGCACCGCGATGACGCCGCCGTTCCCGTCGTAGTCCCACTGCGTCGTCGAGGCCTGCGGGTCCGACTCGGCGCGGGTGACGCGGTAGGGCAGCTTGCGCTCGTCGTAGGTCGTCCGGACGGTGTTCGTCGGCTGCTGGCCGGCCACGGCCGCCGGAAGCCGTATCAGGCTCACGGCCCCGTTCGGGTCGTAGACGTATTCCGTCCGCGCGCTCTGCCCGCCGCCGTTGGGGTCGAACGAGCCCACCCCGTCCAGGGTCACGGAGACGGGGCGATTCAAGGGATCGTGACCGATGACGGTGGCGACGCGCGGCCGCGGCAGGGCGGCGCCGGTCTCATCGACGTTGGACTCCTCGATGCGCACGAGCCGTCCGCGGGCGTCGTACCGGTAATCCGTCACGTAGGAGAACGGCGGGGGCGACACGGTCTGGACCAGCCGGTCGCGGAGGTTGATGATGACGTTTTCCGTGTTGCCCCGGGCATCGGTGATCGTGGTGGGATTTCCGTACTGATCGCGCGCCACGACCGTGTGAAGGGCCTGGTGGTCTCCGGGCAGAGGGCTGAAGTCGTCGATGGTGACGGAGTCGAGGTAGCCGGCGGCCGGGCCGGAGGTCGCGTAGGTCGCGCTATCGACGCGGCCCGACGGATCGACGCGCTGCACGACCTGGCCGTGGCTGTTGTAGCTCCACGAGACGGTGATGTCCTGCGTGCCGCTTCCCCAGACGCCGGTGGTCACGGCCGGGGCGATCTCCTGCAGGACGGCGCCCGTCACGGAGTCGAGATTCTGCGTCGAGGTGCGGCCCAGCGGGTCCGTGTAGGTGTGCCAGGGCGATCGAACGGACTCGCAGTTGGCGCCGTAGTGCGTGGCGTCGCAGGAGCTGAGGCGCCGGTTCAGGCCGCCGAGCGCCGATCCGCGCACGATGGGCTCCTTCGTCCCGGGGTACGCGCCGCGCGCCCAGTACGACCCGCCCTCGTCGCCGTGCATCCAGGGATACTTGACCTTGACCCGCGCATCCTTGCCGGTGGTGACCCCGACGCTCTCGTGGAGGCGGATTCCGCCTCCGCGGAAGGTCTTCCAGGAGGACCCCTTCGCGATGGCCTTCAGCGGCCACGCGCGACCCCCGCCCGGACACCAACCGCCGCCCGGACAGGGCTCGGTGCCGAAGTTCGTGTACGTCCAGCTCTCCGTGGTGGACGCCTGATCCCCGCCGCGCGGGCCCGGCAGACGCTTGCGCTGGAGCAGGTTGCCGCGCAGGTGCACGTCGGCGTTGGCCGAGTCGTACGTGAGCTGCACCTTGTCGAGCTCGGGGAACGTGACTTCGGTGAGCAGCGAGTCCGCGCTCCACGTGAAGCGGGTGCGGTAGAAGGGCGGATCGCCGGCGCGCAGCGGCCCCGCAGGCCGGTTCGTCGTCGCGTCCGTCGGCACCTGGAGGCTGGGAGCCCGGCCCGTGTACTCCCGGAGGGCCACCATCCGGTTCGAGGCGTCGAAGTAGGCATGGCTCACGTTGCCGGAGCGGTCGCGCACGATCGTCTTCGTGACGGCGGGATCTTCCTCGCCCGGCGCGGCCGGGGCGTAGACGTAGGCGATCGAGCCGGCGGGATCGTCGCCGAACACCTGTCTCTGGACGCGGTCGAAAGAAGGATCCGCCGGGTTGGTCGCGCTCGTGTAGGTGTTCGTAAGGAACGTCTGGGAGACGTCCGCCGCGATCGCACCGGGCGACTTCTTGATCCGCAGGAGGTTGTGGTCGGTCGCCGCCTGGCCCGTGTTCTTCGTGTAGGTGTAGACGACCGTCGTCCCGTCGGGGAAGTCGCCTCCGTTCGGGGTCCCGGTGACCGGCGGGCTCGTGACCGACTTCACATCGCCGGGCATCCCGTCGGCTTCGGCGGCGGTGTAGTGCTGGTAGGTCACGCTGCGCCCGCCGAAATCGGTGACCGCGGAGATGTAGCCGTCCCCGTCGTAGGAAATCGTCACGGGACGGCCGAGGCTGTCCGTCACGGCCGTCAAGCGCCCCGCGGCGTCGTAGGACGCATGCATGTCGTTCGAGAAGGTATCGCGCGCCTGGATCCATTTGCCCTGGGAGGGCGAGCCGTCGAGCGGGGCGAAGGTCCACGTGGACCGGTCGGCGAAGGTCAGCACGTACGATCCGTCGGATTGCGGACAGACGTCGCGGAACAGGCCCGGAGACGTGTAGCACCCTCCCGGAGTCTGCGTGTAGGTGTCGCGGCGGCCGTCTCCGCCGTAGACGTACAGGGTGCCGCTGGACGGGACCGTGATGTAGCGGTTGTAGGAGAAATCCCAGTTCCACCCCATCGGGGTCAGCCGCTCGGCGCGCGACGAGTAGGTGCATTCCCAGGCAAAGGAGAGACCGCGGCCCGCGATGGAGAGATCGTTCCTCTCCAGTCTCAGCTCGCCCGACCACATGTAGGTGCGGACCACTTCATCGTCGGTCGAGCGGGAGCCGTCCAGGACGAAGGACTTGCCGGCGACGCCGTAGGCGGTCTCGAGCAGGTCGGAGGCCGGATCCTCGACGATCTCGCTCGCGCCGTTCGGCGCGCCCTGGCCCGAGCCGCCTCCCGCGCAGGAAGCGGCGCTCGGAAAGACGGTCAGGATCGCGGTCTGCGTGGTCGTGCCCGCGCACGCGCCGGTCACGACGCAGGTGATCTGCGCGCCGTTGTCCGCCAGGGCCAGCCCGCTCAGGGTCAGAGCGGGGCTGTCGGTCCCGACGTTCGCGCCGTTTTTCTTCCACTGATAGTGCTGCGTCGATCCATCCGGCACGCCGCGCACGCGGAACGTCGCGCTCCCGCCCGGACACACGGCGAGGCTGGAAGGCTGATCCTGGATCGCGGTCACGATCGGATCGTGGACGCAGGCGCCCCCCGAACAGCTATCGCGCGTGCACGCCTGACCGTCGTCGCAGAGCGCCGAGCAATCGCACGTCGCGCCCGCTCGCGGAGCTCCGTTGGACTGGCTGCCGAGCGATCCGTCGCCGCAGGCATTGCGGTTGCGCACGAGATAGAAGAAGGCGTGTCCCGCAGCGGGGAGCGACGTGTCGGTCCCATTGGGCGAGACGAGCCGGGCAGACGAGCAGCTGCCCGGCAGGGCGAAGGCGATGGCCGAGCCGGCCCTCAGGAGATCCCCTTGCGCCGAGGAGACCGTCCCACCCAGGTCGGCGGCCCACGACCACGCGAGCGTGGTCTTGCCGGTGAAGTGGAGATCCTGCGCTTCGCCGGGAAGCGACCAGACGGAGTCGTCCGTGTCGTCGCAGTCACCCGCTTGAACGTACCCGTCGCCGTCCTGATCGACGGTAGCGTGCGCCGGCGGCACCTCGGCGGAGAGCGCCGCCAGCAGCACGAGACCGAAACAGACTTTCCATCTCCAGGACGACGACGGTGATCCCACGAGGACTTCCTCCCGAAAACGGGCCGCGCCGCGCCTCACGCCTGGCGACGTCTCGAAAACCGCACCCTGGATCCCGGCAGTACCGGGTCCACCCCTCGGCTCGGAATCAGCCGAGACGCGCGGCGTCGGCGCGCTGCCCGCCGGCCTCTAGCGCAAACGGCGGGCCATCCCGGAGTGCAACACCCGCCCACGTGCTCCAAAGGGAAGCTTCTGCCGCAGAGAATGGCCCCAGGAAACTTACGACATAAACAAGTCTTTTGTATACAATATTTAGGCGGGCATATGGCGGCACGAGAGGCTTGGACAAATGTGCCTGTGGCCGGCCCGGGGCGGGGCGCGACGTCCCCCTGATGGGGCTATGACAAGTGGGGAGGAAGTCCCCGGTGGGGAAAACTTCCCCACAAACACCTGGCCGGAGGGCGATCCATGGAGTAAGAGGATGGAGCCCCGGGGGACCATGGAAACGAAGGCCGTACACATCGAGGAAGCGCTCGCGCTCGCCATGCGGGGGCGGTTCGAGGAGGCGCTCGCGCTGCTCCCGAGCGGGAGCCCGCTCGCGACCGCGCGCATCCTTCATCTTCGCGGAACGGACGCCGACAAGGCGCAGGCCCGCGACATCTTGAGCGCCCTCGCCGCGGAGCCGGGCGATCCGGCGTGGCGCGCGAGGCTCGAGCTGGCGCGCCAGGCGCGCGCTGAGGGACGCCTCGAAGAAGCCGCGTCCCATCTTCAGCGGGTGCTCAAATCGCTGCGCAGCCGCACCGACGCCGCGGGCCCGGAGCCGGAGATCGATCCACGGATCGCCGGGATGATCGCGCGCGAGGTCGAGAACCTGCAGGCGGCGATGAAGCCGGGGTCCGCCCGCGACGGCGCGCCGGCGCGGGGCGCAGGATCAGGATCCGCGCCAGGATCGGCACGAGGCTCGGCACCGGGATCGGGATCCGGATCAGGGTCCGGTTCCGGATCGAGGAGCTCCGGCGATCGGCTCGACCCGCGCTCGCTGCTGCGCCTCGTCGAGCTGGGCAAGCGCCTCGCCACGGAGAACGAGCCCGACACCGTCCTGGGGATCGTGCTGCACGAGGCAATCCAGCTCACGGGCGCCCAGCGGGGCTTCGTCGTCCTCGTGAAGGAGGAAGGCAGGGAGGACGGCAAGGAGGACGGCTTCGAGTTCGCGCTCGCCGAGAACATCGACCGGACCGAGATCCAGCAGCCGTCCTTCGAGGTGAGCCGCACGCTGATCCAGCGCGCGATCCGCGACGGCAAGCCGATCCTGCTGAGCCTTCCCGACGATCAGGCCGAGGCGGGCGATCCCACCCACCGGAGCCTGGCCGACATCGGCGCGCGCTCGGTCGGGTGCGTGCCGATCGCGCACGCCGGGCGCCCCCTGGGGGTTCTCTATCTCGACGGACGCGATCCCGCGCACGCGTTCGACGGCTCGGTGCCGCGCCTGCTCGAGCTCTTCGCGGCCCAGGCCGCGGCGGCGCTCGAGAACGCGCGAGCGCACCGCGCGCAGGCGCGCGCCCTCGAAGCCGCCCACGAGACCATCCTGCGACACCGCACGGAGACCGAGCGCCGCCTGCGCTACGAAGGCCTCATCGGCGCTTCGGACGAGATGCAGAAGGTCTACGGAAAGATCGATCTGATGGCGCCGACGGAGATGCCGGTCATCATCCTCGGCGAGACGGGAACGGGGAAGGAGCTCGTCGCGCGGCTCCTGCACGCGCGCGGGCCGCGCGCGAAGCACGAGTTCGTCGCGATGAACTGCGCGGGCCTTCCGGAAACGCTTCTCGAAGGAGAGCTCTTCGGCCACGAGCGGGGCGCGTTCACCGGTGCCGAGAGGACCCGCCCGGGCCTGTGCGAGCTCGCCCACGGGGGGACGCTCTTCCTCGACGAAGTCGGCGACATGAGCCCGCGGATGCAGGCCGACCTCCTGCGCACGCTGCAGTCGGGGGAGGTCCGCCGCGTCGGAGGCCACGACACCATCCACGTCGACGTGCGGATCATCGCGGCGACGCATAGAAACCTGGAAGATCTCGTCCGGCGCGGGGAGTTCCGCCAGGACCTCTACTTCCGTCTCAACGTGCTGGGGCTGCGCCTGCCGTCCCTGCGCGAGCGCGCGGACGACATCCCGCTGCTCGCCACCGAGCTCATCGCGCTGCTCGCCCCCGCCGGGAGAAAGGCGCCCCACATCTCCGAGGGCGCGATGCGGCGGCTCGTCGCCTACCGCTGGCCCGGGAACGTCCGCGAGCTGCAGAACGTCCTGCGGCGCCTCTGCGTGCTGGGGCTCGCGGAGATCGCGGAGGGCGACCTGCCGCCGGAGGTCCTCAGCGCGAACCCGCGATCGGACCGGCCCGGATCGCTGCGCATGGCGGAGGAAGAGGCCGTGCGCCGCGCGTTCGAGGCGTCGGCGGGCAACAAGGCGGAGGCGGCGCGCATCCTCGGCGTCGACCGCAAGACGCTCTACACCAAGCTGAGGCGGCTGGGACTCGACGCCTGATGCTCTCGCGCGAAGAAAGGATCCTGAGCGAGCTCCTGCTCTCGCGGGGGCTGGTCACCCGCGACCGGCTCGAGGCGTGCGCGCGCCGGCGCGAGGCCTCCACGGGCACCGCGAGCCTCGCGGACTTCCTCGTCGACGGGGGCGACCTCGACGCGCAGGACGCCGTGAAGGCGGCGGAGGAGGCGCGCGCGCTCGAAGCATCGCTCGCGCCCGACCTTCTGGGCGAGAGCCGCCTGGGCGAGTTCCGGCTCGTGCGCGAGATCGGGCGCGGCGGCATGGGGATCGTCTACGAGGCGGAGCAGGAGCCTCTGGGGCGCCGGGTCGCGCTCAAGGTGCTCCCGGCCGGCGCGGCGCTCGACGAGCGGCTGTCGATCCGCTTCCTGAAGGAGGCGCGCGCCGCGGCGCGGCTCGATCACCCGGGGATCGTCCACGTCTTCACGAGCGGCCGCGCGCAGGGGGTCCTCTATTTCGCGATGGAGCTCATCGAGGGACGCTCGCTCGCCGAGCTCGTCGCGGGCGGCCCCATGGATCCCGACGCCGCCGCGCGCATCGCGGCGGAGGTCGCGCGCGCGCTCGACCACGCGCACCGCTCCGGGCTCGTCCACAGGGACGTCAAGCCGGAGAACATCCTTCTCGGGCCGGACGGACGCGCGCGCATCACCGACTTCGGGCTCGTGCACGAGGCGAGCGCCGCTTCGTTCACGCTCAGTCACCACGTGCTCGGCACGCCCGCCTTCATCGCCCCCGAGCAGGCGATCGGCGGACCGGTCGATCCCCGCAGCGACGTCTACGGGCTCGGGGCGGTCCTCTACAACCTGCTCACCGGACGCGCGCCGTACGCGGGGGAGCTGCCGTCGGTCGTCCTCGGGCGCGTCCTCACGTCGGCCCCCGAGCCGATCCTCTCGCTCGCGCCCGACCTGCCGCGGGCGCTCGTCGCCATCTGCGAGCGCGCGATGGCGCGCAAGAGCGAGGACCGCTACCCGACCGCTCTCGCGCTCGCCGAGGACCTCGAGGCGTACCTGGGAGTCGCGGCGCCGGCCGAGGGGTCCGAAGCCGGACGGCCGCCGGCGGATCCCGAGAACGGGGCGCCGCGCGAGCGGTCCGCCCCCGCGACCCCGACCCCGCCGCGCGAGCGTCTTGCCCCGATCGCGCACACGCCGCGGGAGGGGCCCGCGGAGGCCGCGGTCACGCCGCGCGAGACCGCGATGGCGCCTGCTCCGCGCCGAGCCCGCACCCGCGTCCGGGCGGTCGTCCTCGCCGCGACGGTGACGGCCGCCGTGGTGGCGGCGGTGCTGCTGGTGCGCGGGCTCGCGCCGGCGCCTCGTGGGAGCGGCGGCCTCGGCCGCAGCGCCGGCGCGCCGTCCGCGCCGGGTGCGCCTCTCGAGACGCCCTTCGAGCTGCTCGGGACCTTCCCGGGACGGCGCGACGCCCCGCGGCTCTCTCCGGACGGGCGCTGGCTCGCCTATGCGGGCCCTTCACGCGGCCGCTGGGACATCTTCGTGAGCCGCGTCGCGAGCGGGGCGGCGCCCGAAGAAGCGGTCGACATGACGCCCGACTCCACGCGCGACGAGACGATGCCGGCCTTCTCGCCGGACGGGAAGAGCCTCGTCTACTCGACGGGCGCGCGCGGCGGGCTCGTCACCATCGAGATCATGGACCTCGCGACCCACGCCCGCCGGTCCCTCACCACCTTCGGCGAGGAGCCGGACTGGTCCCCCGACGGACGCGAGATCGCGCTCATCTCGGGGACCCACGGACCGGGAGGCCGCGGCATCCTGTCGCGGCTCTGGAAGATCGACATCGCTTCGGGGGAGTCCCGGCTCCTCAACGGCATCGACGCCTCCAGTCCGTCCTGGTCCCCCGGCGGGGCGCGCATCGCGTTCGCCTCGCAGAGCGGCGGACAGGTCGACATCTGGACGATCCCGTCGCGCGGCGGTGAAGCGACGCGATTGACGAACGACCCCTTCGTGGACTGGAGCCCGGTATGGTCCGCCGACGGCGGCACCGTCTACTTCGGAAGCGACCGCGAAGGAAGCTTCGGCCTCTGGAAGGTCGCGATCGACGAAGCCTCCGGACGCCCCCGGGGGGAGCCCGCGCGCGTCGCCTCGGCCGCGACGGCCGCGCCGTTCCTGCTCTCGCGCAGCTCGCGCGACGGGCGGATCGCGCTCGCCGTCAACATCCCGTGCGCGCGGCTGCACCGCCTGCGCTTCGACCCCGAAACGGAGACCGTGCAGGGAGCGCCGATCGCCTTCCCGCGCCGCTTCCTGGCCGCGGGCTCGCCGGACGTCTCCGCCGACGGGAAGCTTCTGGTCTTCGCCGCGCAGGCCCCGCAGGAGGACCTGGCCATCCAGGCCGCGGACGGCGCCTCCGAGCCGTCTCTCATCACGCAGGACCTTGCGCACGATCACGCGCCCCGCTGGTCGCGCGACGGGACCCGCATCGTCTTCGAGTCCGACCGCGGCGGCACGCGCGAGATCTGGACCGCGCGCGCGGACGGATCGGACGCCCGAAGGCTCGTCGCCCTGCCGGACGCGAAGGGAGCGCTCCAGCCGGTGTGGTCCCCCGACGGCGCGCGGATCGCCGTCGGGGCGGCGCTCTACGACGTGGAAGGTGAGGGCGCCCCGGGCGTGCGCGACAAGGCTCGTGCGGAGGCGCTGCCGCCGCTCGACGAAACGGGTGCGGGCTCCGGCGGGACCTCCGCGACATTCGAGGCCTGGTCGTGGTCGCCGGACGGCGCGACCCTTGCGGGGACCGCGCGCGGCATCGTCCTCTACGACGTGGGCGGCAAGGCGTACCGCCGCCTCACCGATTTCGGCGAGCGCCCGGTCTGGATGCCGGACGGACGCCGCCTGCTCTTCACGGCCGACCGCAAGGTCTACATCGCGGACGCCGGCGGAGGAAGTCCGCGCGCGATCTACGCCGCGGCCCCCGCCGGGATCTCGCCCGGCATCGGCGTGGCTCCCGACGGCCGGACGCTCTACCTTTCGCTGCTCGCATCTCCGGACGAAGTCTGGACCCTCACGCCGCCGTCGCCCGGTTCGAGTCCGGCGGCAGCGGGAAGATGAGCGGTCAACGCCGAGAACCCTGTCCACATACGGATCGAGCAGCCGGTTCCCAAGCTAAGGCGACAGCGAGATCTCCACGCGCTTGACGCCGGAGCCGACCCGGCCGTGCGAGGCGGCCCCGTCCTTGACGTGGATCACGCGGTTGAACGCCGCGTAGATCTGGTTGCTGCCGGGAACGGACTTCTCATCGGTCGAGCCGGGCGCGGGCGCGCGCGCCAGTGAGTAGAGCAGGCCCAGGTACACGGTCTGGAGGCGCCAGCGCATCGGCTCGGGATTTCCCTTGCCGGGGGGGAGCGTGAAGCCGAGCGTCTGATCGCAGACCTCCAGATCGATCGAGCGGCCCGCGAGCGGCGGCAGGTCGCTCTCGTAGAGCAGTTCGATCGGCGAGGTCCCGCCGCGCGGACGGCCGGACGTGAACACGGCGAGGTGCGAGCCGAGGATCTGCATCTCCGCGGCGTCGAGGGTCGTTCCCGCATCGCCCCCGTAGCCGTCGTTCGTCGGAGAGTCGCCGATGTTCACCGTGAAGAAGTAGGGGGGCGCGTCGTAGGAGATGTGGAACGTCGCGCAGCCGCAGTCCTTGGCGGGATCGAGCGAGATCTCCAGGACCGCCTCGTACCAGCCGTCCTTGTTCGAGTCCGAGAACCTGTTCGGCTGGACGAGCTTCACGAATCGCGACCACGGCTCGGCGAGACACGAGGCCGACGCGCTCGGTGCGCCAGGCCCGTGAAGCTCGATCACGCATGGCTTGAGTCCGGTGACGGGGCAGGGCCCCGCGACCCGTGACGGGGCGGTCGCGGGGGGCTCGCCGCGGGGGGGCGCTTGGGACGCGGGCGCGGCACTGGTGGGCACGGCAGCGGGCGGCGCGGCAGCGGCCGGCGCGGCTGCGGCGGCGCACGGAAGCGCAGCAGCCGCGAGCGCGAGGACGATCGTTCGAAAGGCGCGACCCATCACGATCATCCTGATTGTAGCGCCCTCTTGACGGAGCCCCGTGGCTTCCCCGAGGATAGCCCCGGAGGTGCGCGATGAACCGAAAGAAGAGTCTCGGACTCCTCGTTCTCACGGCGGCCACGATCGTTCTCTCGGCGATGACCCTGCTCGGACCTTCTGCGAAAGCCGCGGGGGACAATCCCTGCGATCCGCCGCACGGCCTGATCTCCTATTGCAAGTCGCAGCACGGGCACTTCGATACCAGCTGCTGCTGCTGCGTCGGCGCGCACTGATACCGCTCTCACGCCCGTACTGACGACGGCACGCCGCGAGCCCGCACGGGCCGCGGTGTGCCTCCCGCATCCGCGGGGGGGTCCCCCCTGCTCCGGTCGAAGATTTTCGGGAACTATTGACGCCGGATCCTGTCCATTCCTGCGAGAGGGATTGCCGAAGAAAGGCCGTCCCACTGGCACGAGGAGGCGATCATGGCGCCGCGACGATCGAAGCACATCCTGTCCGCGTGGGTGGTTACCGGTCTGATCCTGATGGGCGCGTCCTGCAAGGCGCGCGAAGCGCCGCGGGCGCACGCTGAAACGCCGCCTCCACCGCCGATCCCGCAGGCGCCGGCGGCGGCCGGCGGGCCCGCCTCCGCCGTAGCCGGCGCGAAACCGAGCCTCTCGGACGCTCCCGTCCAGATGGCGCTCATGGAGGCCGACGAGCTGAAGAGTCTCGGCTACACCGGCCGGGCCCGCGGGACGATTACCGGGGCCGCAGGGACCTACGGGCTGCCCGGGGGGGTGGCCGGTTACGCCATGGCAAACGCCCACTCCGCAGTCACGAGGCGGAAGGGCGTGGCCCTGGACAAGGCGGACTTCGGCGCCGCCGAGGCCAATACCGAGGCGTACGCCGCGATCGACGAGAACCCCTTCCTCGCCGTCGCGTCGCACCCGCTCTCGACCTTCAGCGTCGACGTCGACCGCGCGTCCTACAGCAACGTGCGGCGCTTCCTGAACGAGGGGAAGCTTCCGCCCAGGGACGCCGTCCGCATCGAGGAGCTCATCAACTACTTCGCGTACGACTACCCGGAGCCTTCGGGAAAGGATCCCTTCTCGGTCACGACCGAAGTGGCTCCGGCGCCCTGGAATCCCCGCCACGCGCTCGTGAAGATCGGCCTCAAGGGCAAGAGCGTGGACCTCGCGGACATGCCTCCGGGGAACCTCGTCTTCCTCATCGACGTCTCCGGCTCCATGAACGAGCCCATGAAGCTTCCGCTCCTGAAGGAAGCGTTTGCGATGCTCGTCGACCAGCTCCGCCCGCAGGACCGCGTCGCCATCGTCGTCTACGCGGGAAACGCGGGACTCGTCCTCCCGTCCACGCCGGGGAGCGAGAAGGGGAAGATCCTGGACGCGCTGGCGTCGCTCGAGGCGGGCGGCTCGACCGCCGGCGGCGAGGGGATCCGCCTCGCGTACAAAGTCGCGGCCGAGAACAGGATCGAAGGGGGCAACAACCGGGTCATCCTCGCGACCGACGGCGACTTCAACGTCGGGGTGTCGAGCGATGCGGAGATGGTGCGGCTCATCGAGGAGAAGAGGAAGCAGGGAGCGTTCCTCACGGTGCTCGGCTTCGGTGAGGGGAACCTCCAGGACACCAAGATGGAGCAGATCGCCGACAAGGGAAACGGGCATTACGCGTACATCGACAGCGCGCTCGAGGCGCGCAAGGTCCTCGTCGGCGAGCTCGGCGGAACGCTCCTGACCATCGCGAAGGACGTCAAGCTGCAGATCGAATTCAATCCGGAGAAAGTCGCCTCGTACCGTCTGATCGGCTACGAGAACCGCCTCCTGCGCAACGAGGACTTCAACAACGACGCGAAGGACGCGGGGGACATCGGCGCGGGTCACACCGTGACCGCGCTCTACGAGCTGGTCCCCGTCGGAGTGGACGACGAGAGCGTGAAGACGGGCACGGTCGACCCCCTGCGCTACCGGAAGGGGCCGGCCGACGCCGGTGACCCGGCCCGCGCCGGTGACCCGGCCGGCGTCGCTGCCACCGCCGCCGCCGCCGCCGGCCTCGCCCCGGCCGCCGCGCACGGAAACGAGATGCTCTTCGTGAAGCTGCGCTACAAGGACCCCGACGGGGAGACGAGCCGCCTCGTCGAGCGGGCCGTGATGGACGAGAGCGCCGCGACCCCCTCCGAGGACTTCCGGTTCGCCGCGGCGGTGGCCGAGTTCGGCCTGCTGCTGCGCGAGTCCGAGCACAAGGGAAGCGCGACCTTCGAGGACGTCAGGACCGCCGCGGTACGGGCCTGCGCCCGCGATCGGGAGGGCTATCGCACGGAATTCGTGAAGCTCGTGGACGTCGCCCGGACGCTCTCCGCCCAGAAGATCGCGGCCGGTCACGACTGACCCCCAAGGATCGCGACGACCGGGCCGGACGCGGTACACTGGTGGCCTCCCATAGCGAACCAGGAGGCGACCGCCCATGGAATATGCGCATCTCGGCAGGAGCGGCCTGAAGGTCAGCCGGCTGTGTCTCGGCACCATGAACTTCGGCCCGCAGACCAGCGAAGCCGACAGCTTCAGGATCATGGACCGCGCGCACGAGCTGGGCATCAACTTCTTCGATACCGCCAACGTCTACGGGTGGAAGACGGGCGAAGGCGTCACCGAGCAGATCGTCGGGCGCTGGTTCGCCCAGGGGGGCTCCCGCCGCGAAAAGACCGTCATCGCGACGAAGCTCTACGGCCGGATGGGCGAGTGGCCGAACGAATCGCGCATCTCGGCCCTCCACATCCGGCGCGCCTGCGAAGAGAGCCTGCGCCGCATGAAGACCGACCACATCGACCTCTATCAGATGCACCACATCGACCGCGAAGTCCTGTGGGACGAGGTCTGGCAGGCGATGGAGGTGCTCGTCCAGCAGGGGAAGATCCTCTATGCGGGGAGCAGCAACTTCGCCGCGTGGAACATCGTCCAGGGAAACGAAACGGCGCGCGCGCGGGGCTCCCTGGGCCTCGTCTCCGAGCAGAGCCTCTACAACCTGCTCGCGCGCAGCGTCGAGCTCGAGGTCCTGCCCGCGTGCCAGGCGTACGGTGTCGGATTCATCCCGTGGAGTCCCCTGAGCGGGGGCCTTCTGGCCGGAGGCGCCGCCGCGGCGAAGGACGGACGGCGCGCGAGCGACAACGCCAAGAGCAATCTCGTCAAGCACCGCGCGAAGGTCGAGGCGTTCGAAAAGTTCGCCGCGACCGTCGAGATCCCGCCCGCCTCGATCGCGATGGCGTGGCTGCTCGGACGTCCCGGCGTCACCGCGCCGATCGTCGGCCCGCGCAGCCTCGCGCAGCTCGACGAGATGGCGGGCGTCCTCGCGGTCAAGCTCACCCCCGAGATGCTCCAGAAGCTGGACGAGATCTGCCCCGGACCCGGAGGGCAGGCGCCCGAGGCCTACGCCTGGTAGGTCGGCATGGCGCAGCCCTTCCACTACTCCTTCTTCGTCCGCGATCTCGAATCCACGCGGCGGTTCTACGGCGGGCTCCTCGGCTGCCGCGAGGGGCGCAGCACCGGGACCTGGGTCGACTTCGACTTCTTCGGCAGCCAGATCTCGGCACACACCACCGGAACCGTGCCGCCGGTCCAGAACACCGGTGAGGTCGAGGGGATCAAGGTCCCCATGCCGCACTTCGGCGCGATCCTTCGGTGGCAGGAGTTCCAGGATCTCGCCTCGCGTCTCACCGGCGCGCAAACCGCGTTCATCATCGAGCCGCGCGTGCGATTCGCCGGCCAGACCGGAGAGCAGGCGACGATGTTCCTCCTCGACCCGAGCGGCAACGCGCTCGAGTTCAAGAGCTTCCGGAATCCCGAGGGCGTCTTCGCATCGTGAGGACCGCCGCCATCGCCATCGTCGGCGGGGGTGTCGTCGGCGCGAGCGTCGCCTACCACCTGGCCGCCAGGGGCGTCCGCGACATCCTGATCCTCGAGCGGGGCGCGCATCCCGGAGAGGGGAGCACCGGAGTGGCGACGGGGGGCTACCGCGCGTCGTTCGCCACGCCGATCGACGTGCGCCTCTCGCTCCTCGCGCGCGAGTCGCTGCGCCGCTTCCGCGACGAGACCGGCGTCGATCCTGAGTACGTCCCGATCGGTTATCTCTGGCTCGCGGCGCACGAGAAGGAGATGCGCGCCCTGCGCGAGGCCCTCGCCGTCCAGCATGCCGAAGGGCTCCCCGAAACGGCGCTCGTGGATCCGGGCGAGATCGCGCGCCTCAACCCCTGGGTGCGGGCCGCGGAAGGGGGCGACGCCGGGTTCGTGGGAGGCCTGTTCTGCCCGACCGACGGCGTCCTCCGTCCCATGAAGATCCTCGAGGGCTACCTGAGCGCGGCTGCGCGGGCCGGCGTGACGATCGAATACGGTGTGCAGGTCACGGGCGTCGTTCGAGAAGGAGACGACGCGGCGCAGGGGGAGACCGATCGCAGCGGACGCATCGTCAGGCTCGAGACCACCCAGGGCCCGCTCGAGGTCGGGTCGGTCGTCAACGCCGCGGGCGCGTGGGCGGGATCCCTCGCCGCGCTCGCGGGGATCGTTCTCCCCGTCACACCGCTGCGCCGCCAGGTCGCGGTCACGGAGCCCTTCGCCGCGATCCCGGAGTCCATGCCGCTGACCATCTACGCGGCGGACGGCTTCCATTTCCGCCTCTGCGACGGGCGCGTGCTCCTTCTCTGGCCGGACTCCCCCCTCGGACGGGCGGAGCGCGCCGATCCCTTCGACCGGCGCGTCGATCCCGACTGGGTCGCGGCCGTGGCGGAGGAGGCGCGCCGCCGCGTGCCCGTGCTCGCATCCGCGGCGATCGACACCGCCGCCTGCCGCGCGGGGCTCTACGAAATGTCCCCGGACCGGCACGCCATCCTCGGCGCCGCCCCGGACTGCCCGAACTTCTATCTCGCCAACGGCTCTTCCGGGCACGGCGTCATGCACGCGCCGGCGCTCGGCCTGCTTCTCGCGGAGATCGTGACGACGGGCGAGGCGCGCTCGCTCGACGTCGCGCCGCTGCGCCCGTCACGCTTCGCGGAAGGGGGGATCGAAGGCTCGGTCGAGCTGCTATGACCGCCGCCCGGGACGACCACGCCGCGGGCGTCAGCGCGTGATCGTCTTGCGCACGTAGCGGCGCCACTTCTCTTCGAGGCTCGACAGGGATTCATCGCCAAGGGCGGACACGAACGCCGCCCGTCCCTTGATCCCGCTGCGTACCTTCGCGACGTAGTCCACCACGAGTTTCCTACCCTCGTCGCCGTCGCCCTGCATGAGGAAGTGCACGAAGCTCCAGCAGGAGGCTTGGTAGAGAAACTGCGATTCCGTGAAATCCTGCACCTGCTTGTCCTCGAGCAGGTCCGAGAGCGTCACGCGACCGCCATACTCCGCAAGCATTTTCCTGTAGGCGAACTCGCCTCGATCGGGTGACATCTGGATGCGGCCGAACTCGGGCTTCTCGGTGTCGATCCCCGGCGTCAGTGCGAAGAAGTTGCCGAGTCCCTGTACCAGCCAGACGGACCCGGTTGCGTCCTTGGTATCGAGAAGAAGATTCTCCACGAGGTGCGCGAAGCAGGCGTAACGGAGCGCCTCGTAGGCCGCCTGTTTCTGAGAATAGCCCTCGACGGAGAGCGCGATCCCGTTCACGAGCGGTTCAGGGCTGGCGACGGCCTTCTCGCCGGCGCCGAACTGGTATCGGTAGACGTAGTGATCGGCGAAGATGATGACCCATCCCCTATCGTTCGGTATCGCAAGCTCCACCTTGCCGGCCCAGTACTCGGCGAACCGGCTCCGGTACTGTTCGGCGAGGCTCAGCACGCTGCGGCACACAGGCTCAGCGGTGCTGTCCGTCATCATCATGTAATGCGGACTCCGCCCGAACCGCGGCGGCTGGATTTTCATCGCCGACTTTGCCTTGTTCAGGATCGCGAGAGCGCGGGGATCGGCCGGTTCGGACTTCTGGGAGCTCGGGTCCTCGGCGGGATTGGATGCCGCGGGATTGGATGCGGCGGGAGGCGAGGCTGGGGGCGCGGTGGGCGGGGCGGACGGCGCGGCAGGTTCGGGGGCGGGGGTGGGAGCTGAGGCGGGGGCGGGCGGTGTCGATGGCGGAGCCGGCGTGGGGGCCGTGCCATCTTCCGCCCGCAATATGCCCGCAGGCGTTGTGAGCGCCAGGAGCAGGACCGCTGCCGCGCCGACTGAAAGTCCCAGTTTCATGACCCCTCCCGGTGCCGGAGTATAGCGTCTGCCGGGGCGAACCCCGCGCTCTTGCGGTATCCTTTCGACGTCTGACTCAAACAATGAGGCAATCGATGATCCGACGTCATGTGTGGAACGTCCGTAATACCGCCAGACTCGCAGGCGCGGCTCTTCTGATCGCAAGCGTGGGGTGCTTCCCCAACGCCCAGTCCGGCGCGGGGAAGGGGGCAGGCGCGGGTGCGGGCTCGTCCAGCGCGAAGGCGACAGAGACCGTCCCCGAGCCGCCGCCGCCCCCCGATACCGAGCACCAGACCGACGAGACCGCCGGCAAGGCCGCCGATCTCTCGAAGATCGCCGTCTCGCCGAAGCACGGCAGCCCGTACCTCGGCGTGCGCAACGAGCTCGTGGTGGTGAACGTATTCAGCGACTTTCAGTGCCCCGTGTGCAGCCGCGCCGCCGACCCGATCAAGCAGCTCGCGATCGATTTCCCGGGGAAGGTTCGCGTCGTTTTCCGCAACAATCCGCTCAAGATGCACGGGCGCGCCCGTGCCGCCGCCAGGGCCGCCGCCGCCGCCGGCCGCCAGGGGAAGTTCTGGCAGTACCACGACCGCCTCTTCGCCAACCAAGGCGCGCTGGACGACGCCTCGCTGCGCCACATTGCGGAGAACCTCGGGCTGAACCTCGACAAGTGGGAAGAGGACCGCACCGACCCCGTGCTCGACGACCAGATCACGGAGGAAGCCGACTCGGTCGTGAAGCTCGGCGCGCCCGGCACCCCCGGTATCTTCGTCAACGGGTGGCGGTCGCTCGGATGGGGCTCGTACATGGGGCTGAAGGGGACGGTCCAGCGCGAGATCGTGAGCGGCGAGCAGCTTCTCGCTCAGGGGATTCCGAAGTCCGACATCCCCGCCGCGCGGATCCGTGCGACGGCGACCCAGAACCCCAAGAGCGGCAACGAGGGCCCGATCGATCCCGAGGTCTGGGTGCAAGTCCTCACCGCGGATTGACGGCCGCGAGCCCGCCCCACATCTCCTCGTCCATCGCCTGCAGGACCTTGAGGTAGAGCGCGACCTCCTCGGCGGGGAATTTCTCGTAGAGGGTCTTCGTGGCGGCGTCGAGCCGCGCGGCGTCCGGAGGCTTGACCTCGGCGTCATCCGAGATGAGCCCATTCTCGTGCGCGATGCCCAGAGCGTCGAGAAACGCCGCGAGCATCGGACGCCGGTGCTCGAGGTGCAGCGCGAGCAACAGTGAGGTCGCGAGGACCTCGTCGGGTCGGACGGCGGTCGCGAGATAGGCGATCTTCTTCTCTTCCGGGAGGCGGCGTACGAAGACGTCGCGGGCCTTGATCGCTCGGGCGATCGCGACCTCGGCCTGCAGGCGCGAGGCGCCATCGTTCGGGTCGTGCGCGAAGAAGCTCTTCGCGGCGAGACTTCGAACGGGGGACGGCAGGGATGTCCAGATCTTCGCAAGGGTCAGGCTCATGCGTACAAGTTTAGCCGAGCGGGGCGCTGCGCGCGCCCATCGAGCCGGCGCTCGTTCTGAAAGACGCCTCCCGCCGCGCCCATCCCCATCCACCACGTGATGCCCAATGGTGCTTCGCCCATGCAGCGCATCAGACCGCCGTGCTCGCCCTGCAGGTGGTGGAACGCGCAGAGCGTGACGAGGTTGGAGGATGCGTTGCTGCCTCTCTGCGAGCGATAGACGATGTGGTGTTCCTGGAGATTGCGCCGCGAGGAACATCCCGGCGCCGTGCAACGCCATCCATCGCGGCTGTAGATCGTGTCGGCGGCCCGGCGGGGGCTCATCCGGGGGTCGTCCCAGGTGGCGATGAAGTCCTCTATCAGCGCGAGCAGCGCCAGCCACTCGGGGACGCCGCAGTGCCTCTTGGAAAACATCAGGGCGGCGCGCAGCGAACCAGTTATTCCGGCGCCCGGCCCGCTCTCATCGCGTCGACTTGCCCCTCCCGGCTCGGTCGCAGGACGCGGGCCACTCGCAGCGCGGTCCGCATCCTCGCTCGCCGCATGTCCGCCCTGCGCGCCGTTGCCGGACCTGCCCCCCGCACCGCGCGCCACGCCCGCCGTGCCCGCCGTGCCCGCCGTGCCGCCCATGCCCGCCATGCCGCCCATACCCGCCGTAGCGGCCATGCCCGCCGGATCCGCTGTGCCCGCCACGCCGCCCAGGCGCGCGACGAAGGCCGCGACCACCTCCTCGCCGTCGATCTCGGGGCAGAGTCTGCGTACTTCGCGGCAGATGTCCTCCATCCGGCGGCGCTCCCCGCGAACCGCGGAGAGCAGGTCCGAAGCGATATCGCGAGGGAGCCGGAAGCGGATCACCGTGTCGGCTCGGGGAGATGCGTAAAGAGCGTTCATCAGGCGCCCAAGCCGCTCGATGGCTTGTCCCGGCCGCCGCGAGCGGCCCTGCTGCCAGGTTGCATCGTCGACCGGCGCCATCGCGGCCGAGCCGCGCGGCTCCAGCGCGCGCGCTCGCTCGATGAGGCGGAGCTCTTCGCGCAGCCGCTTGAGCGTGGACTCCTCGGCATGCGCAACCCAGGCGGCCTCCAGTCCAGCTGCGTCCAGTGCAGCTGCATAGAAGCCCGGGACGTCATCCGCTACGCCTTCCGGCTTTATTCGAGCCACGCGCTCGATCCCCGCTCCGCATCCCATCGCGCGAGCCACCAGCGCCGCCGCCTCCAGACCGACGAGACCCTCCTCGCATGCCTCGCGAAGCGCCGGGTGCTCACGCAGAACGCGGGAGAGGTGGGAACGTCCCTGAGCGACCGACCGCGACAGGCCGAGCCGCTCCTCGGCATAGTGCCCGACCCCGGCGAAGCGAAGTCCCCGCCACGCGCCGCTCTCGCCCATGCAGGCCAGCAGGTCCCCCAGGCGCAGCTCGATCTCGTTCTCCAGGCGGATGAACGCGCGGATCGCGGGATCGCCACGGAACGACGCGCTCTCCGCCTCACGGCATAAACGATCGACGTCCTCGAGGGTCTGGCGCGCCTCGCACAGCTCTTCGCCATCGAGCCGGACGTCGCGCAGGAACGTCCATCCCTCGCCCTTCCGCTCCATCGCGCTCTCGCGCTCGCTCGGGCTCGGGCGCGCTCCGATCCATCCTTCGTTCGACAAGGTGGTCTCCGGCCCAGCCTGGCTCTCGGCGAGGAGCGCCTCGACGAACTCGCTCGCAGTCGTTTCCCCTCCGCTGATCGCGCGATGGAGCTCCCGCGCCTCGTCGATCGCGGCCCCGACCGCGCGCGGAATCGAAAAACGAAGGGTGACGATGTCGGCGTCTCCCTCGTCATCCTCGTCGAGAGGACTCTCCGGACGTGGATCGGACGCTGACGGCAGGCCCGGTTCCGAGGGTGCCGATGGCGGTCCCGTCTCAAGG
>Ga0070671_100001130_pt1 | contig 19814 bp, 13 predicted proteins | sample KBSS73metaG_FD_65341 | JGI IMG/M metagenome (GOLD analysis project Ga0070671, IMG submission 65341) | Switchgrass rhizosphere microbial communities from Kellogg Biological Station, Michigan, USA - KBS S7-3 metaG | ecosystem: Host-associated > Plants > Roots > Rhizosphere > Soil ...
CGTGGACTGCGCCGACTACCTCTTCTTCGGAAAGAAGGGGCCCGATCGGGCCGACATGCAGGCCAAGCACATCGACTCCGGCATGCCCGCCTGCTTCATCGCGGACGTCGACCACGACGTCTACCTCCTGCTCGAGCCGGACGGCCAGGCGAACGTGAAGTTTCAGCCGACCGAGAGCTGGCTCGCGGGCGACGTGACGGTCATAGGCGTCGTCTATCAGAAGGGATCGCTGAAGGCCCTGTCCATCGACTCGATCAAGCGGCAGAGCGGCTACACCGACCGTCAGTCGCGCCGTCCCAACAATCCCGAGCCCAACCGCAAGATGAACCAGAAGGACCCGAAGAAGGTACCCAACCCCTAAGGCCGGATCTCCGGCACCCTCTCACGTCAACCCCCGAGCGCGCGCAGCGCGGACTCGATCCGCGTGCGGTCCGCGCCCGCGCCCATGTAGCGCAGCGCTTCCCGGATGGCGCCGATCGCGGCCGGCTTGTCGCCGCGGTCGAGCGCCAGGTCCGCGCGGAGCAGGAGCGCCTCCGTGTTCGTCGGCTCGAGGCGGATCGCCTCGTCCACGGAGGCGACGGCCCGCCGCGACTCTTCCGCTGCGAGCGCCTTCGCCGGATCCGAGGGATCGCCCGCCGCCCCGAGCGCCTTCGCCCGGTGCCATCGCGCGAGGTGCAGATGCGCCGGCGCGTAGCCCGGTCCCGTCTCGACCGCCCGGTCGAGCCACGGCTTCGCCTCCTCGAGACGGCCCGCGCGCAGCGCGATGTCCCCCAGGTTGTCGAGGACGACCGTCCGCGTCGAGCGCCCCAGGGTCTCGCCGCCCAGCTCCAGCGCGCGGCGCAGCTCCGCCTCGCCCTCGGCGAAGCGCCCCGCATCGGCGAGCTGCTGTCCGTGCTTCATCACGAGGAAGGGATCGGACGGCGCGCGCTCCAGAGCCGCCGGCCAGAAGGTCGCGTCGCTCCGGTAGCTGGCCACGGCGCGGGCGGTCGTCCCTGCCGCCGCGACCAACCAGAGACCGAGCGCGGCGAGGATGAGGAAGGCCGCCGCGCGGGCCCGTCCAGGGTCCGGCTTGGCGCGCACCGCGACGATACCTGAGGCCGCAATCGCCCCCGCCATCCAACAGACGCCCAGGGACGGCATATAGAGGTAGCGGTCCGCCACCGGAGAAAGCGAGACCCGGGTCATCGCCGGAGCAAGGCCCGGGAGGAGGGCCGCCCCCGTGAAGAGCACCCCCGCCCTCCCCGAGCGCGAGGTCGCCCAAGCGGCGGCCGCAAGGGCAAGGAAGAGGAGCGCGCCGAGCGCGCCCATCCCACTGATGCCGGGGACCTGCGCGTGGAAGACGGGCGCCGGCCACGGCCAGACCAGCCGCTGCATCGAGAAGACGAGGGCTCCCGGAAGCCGCGCGAGCGCATCCATCCCGGCGAAGGAGGCGGTCGATGCCGCCGCTGCGCCCGCCGGTGACGTCGCCGGCGCCGTCGGGGATGCGTTGGCGGCGGCGGCGCCCATTCCGGCGAACGCCCGCAGCGCGAGGGCGAGCACGATCCCGCATGTGGATGCCCCGATCGCGATGCGGTTTCTCTTCGCGGAAGAGGGAACCCACCCGAGCCGGATGCCGCCTTCGGGAGAGGTTCCGCTCGAGCCGAAAAGGACGATCGCCGCCAGCGCCGGGATCACGACGGCGGACTCCTTGGAGAGAAGCGCGAGCGCGCTCAGGACCGCGACCGAAATGCCGAAAGCGAGCGCGTGCGCGGCACTCCGGTCTCCTGCCGAACCCATAACCGGAGGATTCACCGATCCGCTTCGCGACGCAATGGCCAGAAGCGCCGCCGTGGTGAAGAGTGCCGCGAGCACGTCTGCGCGTCCCATGATCCAAGCGACCGCTTCCGCATGAACGGGATGGACCGCGAACAGAAGACCCGCGGCGACGGCGCCCCATCCATTCCCTCTTCCAAGCACTCCCCCATCCTCCGCGCGCGCCGAGATCAGGGTCCGCATCAGGAGGAAGAACAGCCCCGCCGTGAGCGCGTGGAGGAGCCACACGTCGAAGTGGAAGCCGAAGAGGCTCGTCCCCCACACGGCCCGGTCCAGCAGCAGCGTCACGAAGACGACGGGACGGTAGTAGCTCGGGATGAACTGCGGCAGACCCGGCGGCGGGAAGAACGCGCCTCGCACATCGCCCATGGCCGGCACCTGGCGCGCCAGGACGATCGCGTCATCCCAGAAGAGTCCGTTGCGCAACGCGGGCGAGGTCGCCACCATCGCCGCGGCGACAACGAGGGTGAAGAGAAGTGCAGTCCGGCCGGAGGCCCTTCGCCCGCTCCGTGACTGGCCTTCCTGCTCTCTCCCCGGCGGCATCGCGCGAGCCTAGCACGCGTCCCCGGGCCTCTTCCGCGGGGGCGGAGGCCCCGCGCGCGTCCGTGCCGGCGATCTTGTACACCCGCGGCCGCTGCTAGTCTCGGCGGCTGTCACGCGCCCGGCAGCCGGCCCACCCTGTATCCCGGTGAGATGTCATCTCGCGGTTGACCCTACCGCCCCGATCGTCGATAATCTCCCGCTCCCGAGGGCCGGCGTAGCTCAGTGGTAGAGCAGCTGATTCGTAATCAGCAGGTCGCGGGTTCGAATCCCATCGCCGGCTCCAATCTCAACCCTAGACCAGTCAAGAGTTGGACGCTCCACGACGAGTGGGCGTTTAGGTGGGTGAACTGAGGGTCTACGCAGATCCTACGCACCTGCTGCAACCTCCTTCACTGCGGGACGGCTGTCCAACGCATCGACCGCGGCCTTCTTCCCCATCGGGAGCCATCTGCCGTACGTGTCGACTGTGAGTTGGATCGACGAGTGACCGAGCTGGCGCTGAACGTAGGCCGGTGATTCGCCCTGCTGCAGAAGCAGCGACGCGAAGGTGTGCCTGAGGCAATGAGGGTGAAGATGGGGCGGGAGCCCTGCTTCTCGCACGATCCGCTTGAAGATCCTGCTCACCTTGCTCTGATCCAGGGACCCACCGGCCTGATTGGTGAAGACCCATTTTGGCGTTCGCGCCTCGCCGTCCTTGAGCAGCTGCCGATTGCGCACCGCCTGCATCCCGCGGAGTAGGTCTCGGAGCTGGCTGCTCATGTCGACGGTGCGGACCCTGCCCGTCTTCGTCGAGCCAACGCGACCGCCGGATACGCTTCGGCGTACGTGGATCTCCCGATTCTCGAGATCGAGATCCTCCCACTGAAGGCCGAATGCCTCCCCTAGCCTGAGACCGGTCCGCGCCATCGTGAAGAGCAACGGGTGGTAGCCGGGTTCAAGCTCCTTCGCCACGGCAAGGAAGTGGTCGAGTTGCTCGCGAGTCATCGCCTTGATCTCATCCTCTCTATCTCGAGGCGAGGTTGAGAGCTTCAGTTGCCGTCCCAGTCCTTCCGCAGGGTTGGAAGCGATCATGCCGTCATCTCTCGCGGCGTTGAGAAGTGTGCGCAAGGTCGCATGAAGAATTCGGACGCTGCTGCGGGAGAGTCCTGTCTTCAGCTTTGCTGCGAGGAAATCCCTCACGTTCCCCTTCACGAGGCTGCGCAGGGACGTTTGCCCCAGAGCCGGAAGGACGTGAATGCGAAGGGCTCCCTGGTACGAACGCAGGGTACTGGGACTGATGGTGGCGGCAACCACGCTCAACCACTTGACGGCGTAGCCGTCCAGTAGCGTGTCGGGTTGATCCGCTTCCAACGGCTCCAGGCGGAGTAGCTGGCGTTCCTTCTTGTTCTTGAAGAGCAGTGCGAGCTCCTTGTTGAGGAAGCCTGCCTTTCGTTTCCGCTTTCGGGTAACGGGGTCACGGTAGTCAACGCCCCAGCGCTGGCCCACGCTGTCCTGATAGGCGAAAACCCCGCTCCGTGTTTTGCGGCCGATTCGTTTCATTTGCGATCTCCTTTCTTCGGCTGATCCTCAGCCAGTGGTGAGCCCTTGAGTTGCTGTCCAGTGATGGCTTCGAACATGAAACGGTGCGGAGAAGACGACTCTGCTCGGGCGACTTCTAGCCGGTCACGAGACTCCCAGTCCGCCCCGAACTCATCTCGTATCCCCGCAACTTGGGTCGCCAACATTGCTTGTACTCCTCGTTGTGCACACTCAAGGTTGAAGTCCCTTCGCGATGCGGCCCAACTTGCCATCAGTCGGTAGGTCGCCCGTTCGTTTTGGTCGGTGGCGCTTGTCGCTTGGCCTTCATACCGCTCGATCAGGTTCTTGTCGCGGTCGTCACGCCCCTTCGCCAATGAGGCGTACTCAACCGCTATTCGACGGGTGAACGTGGCGAGAGGGGTTCCTTTTTTCTTGCTCAGCCAGTCGAGCGCTTCTTTCTCACCCTCACTGAGGCGAATGAACAGGCCCTTCGATCGTCGGTCTCGCATCTTTCTGGCCCGGGTGGGGCTTGCTGGGGCCGGGGTCTTCTTAACCATGGCGGGTACCTCGCTGAAAAGTTCGTGATATTCATAAATAGTTCAGTGACATCCGTAAGACCACAAAAGCTAGTCTATCATGGAACCATGGATAGCAAGAAAAAGAAAGACGGCACCAAGGACGGGCCCGACCTCCATCTGTTGAGCGTGACCGAGGTGAAGGGCCTTCTAAATATCAGCAAATCAAAGACTTACGAACTTATCCAATCGGGAGCTCTGGAAGCCTTCCGTGTAGGTGCCGCGCGGGGGAAGTCTCGCGGTGGGTCTCTCCGCGTCTCTGCCCGTAGCGTTCTCGGGTATCTCGAGAGCGTTCGGGTTGTTCCAGTACAGGCTCAAGGCGCGAAGCGAGAGGAGGGCACATGGTCCTGATCCCGCTTTCGGCGAACAGGGGCTACTTCTCCCTCCCCTCATTGGTAGAAAGCGCCCGCAGAGTCCTCCAGGTGCGTAGCGGATGCGTAGGCTCTTCCAATGAGCCCAGGAAAGTCCGCCAATTCTCAGGGAAATCGATCGAGAACCTGTTGATTCCCAATCATCGAACACTACTGCGTGTGATTGGGTTTCTCGACTGGCCCAGTCGGAGAGCGAGGGGCCTCGGGGGTCGCCCAGATGGAAAGGGATGGCCCCAATGCCCCGCTGGGCCCTGACCCAAGCGTCCCAGGAACGCGCGAATCGGATTCTAAGACCCGTAGAAAACCCAACGTCCGCGATGGCTATCGTGCAAGAAGGAAACGAAGAATGAGTTCACCCAAGAAACAGAAACTGTTGACCCCTCGAGAGGTCGCCGACATGCTGAACATCGGTCTCGTGACCGTCTACCAATGGGCAAGCGCAGGCAGGCTGCCCGTGATCAGGCTCGGCGGAGAGCGTCCCACGCTCCGCTTCAGGCCTGAGGACATTGAGCGGCTGATCGAGGATCTCAAGGCCCCCGAGAACTCTCAATTCGACGCGACGCGCACCAGCACAACAGATGAATCACCCGTGTCTACGCACTCGTCGGAAGGAGCAGGAGAATGACTCCTTCCAACGCCGCCGCCCTTGGACCGGAGCATCGCCAAGTCGGAACTACTCTCGAGAGTGCGAGGGAGATGGTCCTCCACGGGTGGGCCGTCATTCCTCTCCAGCACGGAAAGAAAGCACCGCAAGACGCCGAGTGGCAGCACCTCCGGATCTCCGAGCAAGATCTACCTCAACACTTTAGGAATGGGTCCAACATCGGAGTTCTCCTGGGAGAGGCTTCAAACGGCCTCGTAGACGTGGATCTGGATACCGATGAAGCCATCGCCCTCGCTGATGAATTCCTGCCACCCACACTTATGCACTCGGGGCATCAGAGCCGTCCCCGATCACACGCTTGGTACCGGGTAACGGACTCGATTCCTGAGAGCAGCCAGTTCAGAGACACGGACAAGCGCATGCTGCTCGAATTGCGTGCCACTGGTCAGACGGTCATCCCGCCAAGTCTCCACCCAAGTGGCGAGACCTACGCGTGGGAAGGACCTCTTGAACCCGCTGCAGTTACCAAGGCACAGCTCCAGGACGGCGTCGCCCGCCTTGCGACGGCCTGTCTTCTTGCACGCTCCTGGCCGAAAGAGCCGGGTCAACGCCACGAGATCGCCAACGCTCTCGCGGGTTTCCTCCTGAGGGCGGAGTGGGAACAGGATGCAGTCGCTCATCTCGTCAAAGCGGTCGGTAGGGTTGCTGGTGACGAAGAGGCGGAGCGCCGTGTCAGCGACTCCGTTGACGCTACTACAAGAACGCTGAGCCGCGGCGGACGGGCAACGGGCGGTCCGACACTGGTGGAGCTTCTCGGTGGGAAGGTTGTGTCCAAGATCAAGGACTGGCTCATGCTGAATCCTGAAGCTTCAGAACCCACACACACTTACGGCATACCGACGACTCGCTTCAGCGCTGAGAAGCTGCCGTCTATTCCGCCCGCTGTACTCCACGGCATTACCGGTGACTTCATCCGGGCTGTCGAGCCACACACCGAGGCGCATCCGATGGCGATCGTTGTTCAGTTCCTCGCTGCCTTCGGAAATGTCATTGGATCCGGTCCCCACTTCCGGGTTGAGGCCGACCGCCACTCGCTGAAGATCTGCCCAATTCTCGTCGGACGAACTGCGAAGGGACGCAAGGGCACGTCCTGGGGATACGTACATCGCCTTTTCGAACAGGTGGACCCCCAATGGGCCCTCGACCGCATTCAAGGTGGACTCTCATCCGGTGAGGGTTTGATCTTCGCCGTCCGAGACCCATCACCTTCGGACCCCGGTGCGTCAGACAAGAGGCTCTTCGTCCTCGAGTCGGAATTCGCATCAGCGCTCAAGGTCATGTCTCGAGAAGGCAATACATTGAGTGCGGAAATCCGCCAAGCATGGGACTCGGGTAACCTGCGCCTGCTAACAAAGAACTCTCCACTCGCTTCCACCGGTTCGCACATTTCGATCGTGGGTCACATCACGAAGGATGAGCTACTTCGGTATCTCGATCGAACCGAAATGGCGAACGGACTCGCCAATCGCTTCCTCTGGATCGCTGTCGAGCGGTCCAAATTCCTACCCGAGGGTGGGCGCCTGAACGAGAAAGTCCTCGCTGAATTCGCCACCAGACTCTCAACGGTCGTGAGCTTCGCTAGTTCTGTAGGAGAGGTCCGCCGCGACGAGGACGCGAGTGCTCTCTGGCGTGAAGTCTATCCACAGCTCGCCGACGGGAAACCCGGTCTCTTCGGTGCCGTCATCTCGAGAGCCGAGGCCCAGGTGATGCGGCTGTCTGCACTCTATGCGCTCCTCGACCGGTCCCAGACCATTCAGCGCTCCCACGTGGAGGCGGCATTGGGGCTATGGTCCTACGCTGAGCAATCTTGCCGGCAGATCTTCGGAGAGGCTGTTGGAGATCCCGTGGCCGATGCCATTCTCTCCAGACTCCGCGGAACACCAGAGGGGCTGACGAGAACGGACATTCGGAACATGTTTTCCAATAACCGTCAGAAGAGCGAGATCGACAGAGCTCTTAGAGTCCTCGAAGAGAGTAGCCTCGCCCGGAGTGTTCAAGTAGATACAGGCGGAAGGCCGGCCGAATGGTGGTTCGGAGCTGACACTCCCTTCGTGGTCGCTCTCAACCGTCTCGCCGCTGCTACTACCTTCGAAGCCCTTGGTAGTGCGTGGGCGGACGTTTCCAAGAGCATCGACGCCGGTGATTTCACCGAAGGACAGCAGGATCAGCTTCTGTCCGCGAAGAACGCCCAGAAGGACAGGGTCGGTACAGCGCCGGCCCTGTAGCGACAGCTTCTGCATCTCACCCTAGGCCCCGACTTGTGATCCTCGCCGGCAAGAGCACCAGCTCATCCGGTTTGGTCGTTTCTGTCGTGGGCTTGGACAAGTACGAGTACCGGTCTTCCGTCGTCTTGGTCGTTTCGATCGTCCCGGCGGACGTACTGCTTCTCGTCGGGGCATCCACGTCGGAGACACCTATCGGCCTGTGGAGCTGCGGTACTCCGCAAGGGGCTCTGTCCATGTCACCTCGTCTTCCGACAAGTCCCCCCCTCTCCGTCGTCTTTCGATTTCAAGATACCGGTCGAAAAATACACCCTTGTTTCGTGTGGTTGTCACGAATCCGCTTGGTGGGGACGACGTGATAAACGACGTATACGACAAAACAACGGGCACACCGGTAGCGCCGGCTATAGGGAACGATCCACAATGTCCTGGGGAAACAGCACGTGCGCAGTAACCGCTGACAGGTGCTAACAGCCAACGTAGGCTACCGCTTCCAGCCTGCGACAGCCTTCGTACTATTCCCCCCCTCCCCTCTGAGGATATGCCCGAACCCACCCACAAGTTTTCCCTCACAAACTCATCACCAAATGTGATGCGCTTCAAGACCCATGGTTTTCGCCGCCCTGCTGCACGACCTTCGCCTGAACGCTTCCGCAGTTCACTCTCCGCCATGCCGCGGTAGCAGTAGCTCTGATCTGCAGCCAACCGCCATAGTGTATCCGTGGCGCCAATGTGTCCAAGAGTGCGGACGGCCTCAGTAGCTTGTGACACCCGTGCCAGGCGTTCCAGCCGAGGCGTATCGCGTGCCAGTTCTCTCAGTTCCAATCTCGAGAGCCCCCCTCGCAAGAAGCCTTGCTTGCGCGCGTTCCCAGACATCTCGTTCTGGACCCCTTCCCTCCCCCCAGAGAACACAGCACGCCGGAATTAGCTCGCCCAAGTATGTCGAGCGCCAGGTTCCCCGTACGGTCCCTGATTCTCTCCGACACCAAAATGCGCCCCTTTGCCCCGACCGGTCATCCGTCCGTAAACGTTGGGGTCGTTGCTGAGCCGGTCCAGCACCTCCCGCGCCTCAATCCGTGCCAGTGAACTAGTGGCGAAACTCCACGTCGACCACTCCGAGCGAGATGTTCGAGCGCTGCTAGGTGCACTGAATACGCGGGAGGATTTTGTCTTGTGCACCTCTTAAGCTGATGACTTACACCACACGCCTAAACAATCTCCGGACAACCGGAAAACAGCACATCGGCATCCTGATCGGCATCCAGCGGCAGATGGGCATTCAGGCGGGATACGAGAAGTCGCGCGCCCTCCAAAAGTCGAACACGGGCGGCTTCAAATTCCTTGGGGCCTGGAAGTGCAGTTCCCGCGTAGCAATTCAGAACACTCCGTGCATCCTTAAGATGCTTTTCCGCTAGATCGGGTTCAGCCGCAGGCAGGTGAACGTAATAGTTTCGCAGACACACCAAGTGGACTACGACTGATCGGCTGTCTTTGTAGCAGCACTTGGGAAGCGTAGGCTTTAGCTTCCCTCGTAGTTCAGGCGCTACCACCCCGTTTGTTCCATCGTAGAGCAGTTTCGCCAGTACTTCAACGAATTGCTTGAACTCGTGCTCCGAATGAGGAATGCGACGAAGTAAGATAACGTCGCCTGTCGAGAAGACGTCCGCGCGGATCAATGGTTTTGGGTCTGCAGCGGCTCGCTGATGACGACGATTCAGATCGTGCACGGCCTCAATTAACTCCTCCACCGAATCTCGCTCGACATCGCGCTCTGCGCTGACGCGCGCCGAGCCCGAGAACAGGCCGTTGGCCGCCTGCACCGTTAGACCATTCAGCTCCAGTTCGCGCAGTGCTCGCCCCTGTTCAGCCGAACTCAACTCTTCTGATCGACCGTCCACGAGCATCCTCGAAACTTCAGAAAGGGAGTGGTAGACAAAAGGACTCTGCCTTCGCACCTCGTCCGCTATCCTCTCGGTCACACCCTTCAGCTCGGCGCTTGGCAGGTCTGAGTAGGAACGGGAAGCGACAAGGCTGTACCATGCGTAACATGCGGCCTGCAGAAGCAGCGGATGTGTGCCTGCCATATCAAGAATGAGGTTCTCTGCCTCTGCATCAGGATCTCGCCCAACGCTAAGTCGACCGACCCGAACCAGTTCTCTTGCTTCATCGGCAGACAACGCGCCCAATACTGGAAGTGCAATAGAAATCACAGGAGACAGGTCGGACACGCTGTCCCCAATGTACTCCAGAATCGTGTCGATCGGTCGCGCAATTCCTATTACAATGGCAAACTGTGGCACGTTCGCGATCGCGCCGCGCAGCTCCGCTTGATCGTCCCGACGTAGATCAGCCGCGATAGAATCAAACTCATCGAGCACAAGGACACATGAGCGACCCGCATGTCTCAACAATCGGCGAACAACGTCTTCCAGGCACTCGTCTCGCGTATCTTCAACACTTTGCCCAAGCACATCTGCGACTTGACCAAGGACGTTTGCGCGGAATGCATCGAACCCTTTCCAGCGTCTGGTGCTCAGATCTAGATACACAACAGCCCATTGTTCGCTTTCAGGTCCATATTCCGCACGACATTTCCCTGACAGTAGTTGCTTGAGAAGGCTGGTCTTTCCAATTCGCCGAGGTCCAGCGATGGCAACTGAGGCCATGTTCCCGATGCTGTTCAAGCGCCGCATCACATCTCGTATCGTAGACTCGCGCCCAACGAACGACGGAGCGTCTGGTTCAAGCCCAGCTCTTGATGCATAAAGTTCGGCCGGGTTCACTGCTGCCACCTTTCCGCCGTCGCAACAAGGTACTGCCCGACGAGTGGAACACGGAATCGATACTCGCCACGCCAGTTCAGGAGAACCCCCTCATCTACCAAACGCTTAACGGCAACGTGGGGATCACTGGCTACAACCCCAGCAGTCTCAAGCTGCACGTAGGCTGATACCGCGTCTAGATCGCATCTGCGCTCGTCCCGGTTAAGAACTGCTACTGCAAGTGCTGAACTCCGCAACCCCTTGTCCTTGCGAAGAGCCCCGAGCTGAAACTCGAAATAGGTTGGCTGTGCGAGCATTCGTTCTTCAACGACCTTATCAACTTCGGCGCACGCGCAGGTTGACAATCGATGATCCTGCATGAATGCAAACATCTCGTGGCAGATCGCCTGCAACAGATAGGGGTGCCGCGACGTAAGCCATAGGACGCGCTCCACAGCAGCCGTTGACATCGAGTAGGTGTCGGCGATAGGCTCAATCACTAGCTTTCGAGCGTCTTCTTCGCGAAGCTCTCCAACTTCTATCGGCACTGGTAGCTGGAATAGGCGTTCACCAACCTGTCCTGTCATCTCGAGCAGGCGCCGAGTGCCAGCGATCAGAAATGAGATGTTGTCTTTGTGCTGCATGTTGTGACGCAGTACTCGCACGATGTCTTCGTGGAGTGCTTTGTCGTAGTTACCGTACTCAGGTAACTCTCGATGCGCAGCCAGGTAGTCCAGGAAGAACTCCATCTCATCAAACATCAACAGAAGCGACCGCGGAGCTATCGCGTGCCTGAGCGCATCTAGGTAACTTTGAAATGCATCAAGCACGTCAGCGTGCGCTCGCACGTCCGGAACTGCTACTCGCCCGGCTGGCGTTCCCTGAAGCTCCTCCGCAATGTGCCCCATCAGCCTTCGGACGAAGCTTATCGTCGTGCTGTGCTGCCTGACGAGTCCCTCCATGTCACAGGGCACCGCTTCGTAGTGCCGGCGCACCTCCGGGTCGAGGCGAAGCCTGTACAAAAGGGTAGACTTCCCGATTCGTCTCCCGCCCCACACTAGCGGCACATTGTCTTGATGTGCCGCCCGAAGGGTGCGCATGACCTGCGCTGTTTCCTCATCCCTTCCTTTGATTAATGCCAGATCTTTGATCGCAGGACCAGGCGTGTACGGATTTGGACGATTCGTGTGAGGGTACCTTGCGATGATCGACACAGCAAGACGACGGCCGCGGTACGGGACAGCGCCCGAGCGGATGACGCCCCCCCGTCGCAAACCGACGTCTGTTACCTCAAGTAAACACTCCCCCTTGGGGTCGTCACTGGCTGACTCCAAGCCCGACTCGGAGCCTCGCCGCCGTACGAACACCGGGACTTCCTCCGGTTCAGCGTCGTGTAGCCACTTCAGGTTCACGGTAGATGATCGCGACGTAACTTCCACAGCATCTCCGATTGCGCGATAGTTGATAACCGCATTTCGTAGGGCGTGAGAGCGACCGGTGTATGAAACGCGCACATGGATGGGGATTTCAGGTGCTAGCCTCCATGCGTCAGCGTAAATGCTCTTCGTTATCGCGGAGAAATTGATCTGACCTTCCGGCAGTTCGTCATCGGAAGGCTCCGCCGTTACGCAGCTGGTCACCACTCCGGCCAGAACCTCAGCGACGGCTGCGTCGAGGTTAATGTTCTTTAGGGCTGCTACGATCGCATCCGCGTCGATGTCTGCGTCGCGGCCAACTCCCCGGCTCGGCCTCCTTGCATCTCGGTCAAGGAGTTTTCGGATTTGTTCCAAAGCCTCATCGCAACGTAGATACTGTTCCTCCGGGAGGCCTCGTTTGGCGATTCGTCGGACTACCTCGAATTGACCAGCGGATAACGATTCGCCTCGTTGAACGATCGCCCGCAGAAGCGTCTTTGCTAATGGCGGTACCGTCGACAGCGGATGATCAAGACACTCACCGGCCAAGTTCGGTGCATCTTCGAGGAGAGAACCACACACCTCGGCAAGGTCATACTGCGCCTTACAGAGGAGAAACCGTCTCGCGATCTCACTCCAAGAACTCGGCGATGCGTCGTCGCTCGTTGTCTTCGTCCTTGAAGGATCTGCTACCGCATGCTGAACATGGAGAAGACGCACCTTTGCAAACGACATCGCCGCCAGACGAAGCATATCGATGGGACGACTAAGTCTGTCACACGCATGGTAGGCGAGCCGGACAGCAGATTGATAATACTCGCTTGCGCGAAGGTATTCTCTGGCTCGACTCGCCTGCTGCGCACGCTCCACCAGATAGGTGAGTAGCGGTTCTTCCCAAACGCCGTTTTTTCTCTTTTCCTCTGCGAAGAGGATCGCTGATGCTTTCATTCGTTCTCTGCCGGAGACAGACGTCGAGAGTGCTACAGCAAGCTGATCGCGGTCGATGCTGCCTGTGGATTCCGCACGAAGAAGATTCTCCACATCCATACGGACGACTGGGAAAAAGGCATCGAAGCTGACTGGTTGGCGGTTCGTGGGGGCATCGGGCGGAGCGGATATTTGATCAGGATCGAATGGGTTCGCGACTGCGATTTCCCACTCGGGGGGTAGATCCAGGAGTTCGCGGTCAAACCCACGTCCAGCCAGCGCCGCCCCGAGAGCGTCCGTATACGGTTTTGCATTGTAGATGTGGGGCGCGCTCACTGTTCGTACCGCGTTTAGAAGCAGTCGCCGAAGGTCTTCGCTTGATCGATCGCCTACCGACCACAACCGCTGGACGCCGGCCACCATGTTGCTTTCCGCTTCGCGTACGTATTCCTTTCTTCTGGAAGTCTGGTTGGCTTCCACAGTACTATATAGTGCAAGCGCTTCTTCCAGGCGGATCTCGGCATCGCGTAACCGCTCCGCTGCCAAAGCTTCACTAACCTCTTCCATTGATATTAGAAGCAGGTCTTTTTCATCACCGGACTCCACCATCACGGTGAACTCGATCAATAGCTCCAGACCCGTCTGCACTTCGCTAGCAAGTTTGGCTTTGCGAGCCTGAATAATCTCACGCAGGTGTCCTTGAATGGACACAGCCGCTTGGGCAACGTAGCCCTCAGCGATGTCAAATCGTTTATGATCGCATGCGTACGTCGTTCTCCACTCGTCGACACGGTCACCGTGTCTCAATCGCTCCATTACGGCATCAAGAAGGTCCCGAGTACCCATAACACCACCCTCGTAAAGATCAACGAGAGGGTTCCCGGAGAGAAGTACAGCTCGGACAGACTCGACGCTGAACTCACATGCAGACCCAGGAACACTCTTCGCCCTCACGCTTGCGAGAGTTTTCAGTGCCATGGCGTATGCCCAACGAACGGCTCGCGACTCCTGTGGTACAAGGTCTGCCTCCCTGGTTATCAGACTGGCAAGTGACCTATCGAATTCGACCCTTTGGTCGTTTCCAAGTGCTTCTTGGACAACAATGGCTGCCTTCGCGAGTCCCGCGAGCTCCTCCGAGTGCCGCTCCATCGCGCGAACTGCAGTTGGGTTAAGGGCTTGGCTTTTTCCACGAAGCAAGTTCTGAACAAACACGCTGTCTAGTCTTGCCAGTCCATCCAAGCCAGTCCGGCGATAGATCTCCCGCCATGCCGGCAGGAGCCAGTCTCGATAGAAGACCAGAGACGGTTTTCCGGCTGGTTCCCGTACGGTAGCCAGAAACGCATCAACCTCTCGAATTCTGTCTCGAAGCGCGGCCTGTTTTGCGCCCACCTCTTCAACATAGTGTGGCAACGGTGTCGGCCACGCCTTCAACACGCAACCTATCCATGTCTGGAATGCGGGTGCTTCCCCTAGAGACCCCTCAAGTGCCGACAGGAACTCTCGCGGATCGCCTTCTCCGCGTTCGCCGAGCACCACAAGTGATGCCGCCCCCACAACCGCTACGTCATTGCGAGAGAAAATGCCTGGCTGTGCCCAAAAATACTCAGAGAAAGCGTGATTGAATGTGATGGCAATCGAATCGCACTCTGCAACCGCAACCATAAAGGCTAGCGATGCACGCAAAGAGTTCTCTATCGTCTCCGCGTTCTCGAAACAGATAGTTGCTTCAATCCACCGGTGCTGAGATTCGAGAACGTCGGCAAGCCACAAGATGGCCTCATCCAGACCGGTCCATTTTCGTGGATTGGTTTGGAACCATGACGCGATGGGTACCAGCGGCGCCGTTTCCGGAATCGCACAGAACCTTCTCAACAGCTCGAAACTAGCTTCCGGTGCCCACTGTTTGAGTAACCGCACCTTGCTCAAAACTAGTTCTTGGTCATCAAGTGCTTCTAGGGCAGCCATCACCCTTGCCTGTCGGGGAGATTCTAAGAACGCATGGCCAATGGAAGCTAATACTGAAGAAGGCAGCTTATCGAAATGAACAAGATAATCCGCACACTCCGCACGGGGCAGGTCTTCCTCAAGTGTTTGGACACACAGTTCCGTAAGCCGTGATTCAGTGCTTGCAGATATCGACTCAGGTAGTGTCGCAAGAGTCCGCCACAGGAAAGCTCGGTCATCCTGCGTGCCTTCCGTTGACAGGCGCTTTACGTGTGAATAGTCGAGGTCGTGGTCTAGCGCGTCCGGAAGCTCTTGTATTCGCGTCAGCGCTGCTCTGGCCTCTGCAAGACGACGCGCTCGCTCGCGTTCCGACCTCGCTCTGCCGAGTTCTTCTGACTTACCGACAACGATTCGCAGCTCTTGTTCGAGCCGCCTACGGGCGTCTTCGAGCGGGAGATCAAGATAGGCCTCGCTCGCAAGGTAGTCGGAGACCGCCGGGACGCGATCTCCCTCCGCTTCGACAGCTTTGAGCATCGCTGAGACCGAGTCGACGGCTGTTCTCAGTTTCCCTCGCCGGAACTCCACGAGTCGATCACCTGCCGTTTGTACTACTTTTGTAACACCATCCAGGTACTCGCGGCAGTTCTGCAGTCGACCAGCTTGGACGTCTGGAAGCAGAGGTACGGTGTCTTCTTCTGGTAAGTCGCCCCCGGTTTCCTTTCGGTACTGCGATACGCACTCCTCGGCATGGGCGCCTAGTTCCAGCATCAAGGATCGTAGTTCGTCCCAGGAGGCTAGAGCTTTAACCTGAAGAGCGCGGCGCTTGTCGGCGATCTCTTGCCAGAGTTGCGTTGAGCCGGAAGCGAATGCTTCTTCCTCTTGCGCTTGCAGCTTGCGCTGTTCGGAGACGAAATGTTCCAGATCGCGGACGATCTGTTGTCCGTGGTCGATGACAGCTGGAATTTGCGCCCAGAGCAGCATTAATCCAAGCCCTCGAGTGCGCCGTTCCGGAGGCTCCCTTCAAAACGGGCGATCAACGACCGATCTGAAACACGTTCGGTGTGGAGAAAGAGCTCTCGGCCAAGGGTCCTTGAACTGTTGATGGGCTTTCCGACCCAGCTCTGAAAAGAGCCCATAGTGTTCCGCATTCACTGCCTTGCTCATTCAACGGTGGGTCCGAAGCCATGTGCGATACTCGCGATTGCCAAAGCCTAACTAGTGTCGAGGTCAGTGCATTGCTCATCGCACGACGGATGTCGTTCCGACGTGGTCCTGAACTACCCTCCGGTACGAAATTCTCTCACACCATTGCGGCATCTGGAAGCGTATCTCGGCTCATTTCTGCCCCCGCGCCCCCTCGTAGAGAAGTCGCCATCGCTATGGGCTCTTCCACTCATGAGGAGGTCTTGTCTCCCTCAACACGACCACTGCGAGGTGAGTCCGGAACAGGGCCTTGAAGAGCGACTCCCATTCCCGGAAGGCCGGCTTCGCGATTCTACGGCACTGTGCCGAACGTCCTTGTCTTTGTCCCGCTTGCTCGGTCGCCCCACTCTTGGTCGCGCGACCTTCACAGAATACGACCCACAACACCGATGGATTCAGTGGATGGTGTCGGCGCTCGCAACACGCCGCTGGCATCGAGGTCATCGTTGAGCGTGGTGAGTGCGAGGAAGGCCTCTGGGAGCACCATCTGCGCGGGAGAGGCGTTGGAGAGGAGCTGCACCTTTGAAATGTTTTCAACGCACTCACCGCTCCGAGCTCACCTGAACGTCCGTTCTGAAGAGCCTCGATGAGGGGTGAGAAGGCGTTCGCTAAATCCCGTCCGGCGCCCCCAGGGCCGTCACTGCTGCTCGGCGGACTTCAGCGTCCTCATTCCTCAACACCTCCCCAAGTGGCGGGATGATCAGGTCACCACCAGGTGCTACGAGCTGCGCGAAGCGCGCGCGCCTCCCTGCGGACAGTTACGTCTCGACTTCGTCAGCGAGTCGCCCCACTCGCGAACCGGCTTCCCGCGGTACGTGGTCTCTATGGGGAGGCTTCCACAGTTGCCGCCAGAACGCTTGCGCTTGCGAGGATCAGCAGCCTACTTATCACCGTCCGAATCACAAGCGGACTCTACTCCAGGCTTCCCGGTGCAACAAGGTGAACGGATGACCGAGTGCGGTCATGCCGTCGCACTCAGCGTGCGCTCCGACACTTTGCTCCTGATTCTTGACGAGGGTAAGGGCCAGATCCTATCAATAGCGGGAAGTCTTGCACCAACAGTAGTTGCGAGTCGCGAAGGGACAAGGCGCAACGCTCGTTCTTCAGGGGTGTTCCCGCCGGATGTGTCGCATATCCCTGTCCTTGGGTTGCCAGGCTGATGGCCTCCAGCTTCGCCGACTACCTCCCACGTGGCCAATCTACCTTCCAGACTTCGCTACAAAACCGGCATCAACTGCGGTCTCGTCTCGTTCCTACTTTCGAGCACCCAACACGTCCTTCGCTCGTGAAGAACATCGAGATCCGCCCTCCAGTCCGCGCTCGACGTCACCGACGGCGCACAAGGTTGCTTCGTTTCCATGCGGCAGGGTCCCCATCCGGATCGAGCCGCCGTCGAAGCAGGCGAAGCACGCACCGCGTGACGACGAAGAAGAAGGACACCCCCCGTTGGGCTGGCCAGCCCCCTCGTCCAGCCGAGACTGCAGGGAATTCCCTCCATGTTTTCACCAAGGCTTGTGTTACGGTGCTTGGTTTTCTAATATCACAAGGTGTCCGGGGATGGGGGACGACTTCGCCCTGACTCATGGTCGCGCTGCAGCTCAATTACGCATGGTTCATCGAGGCTGGAACGAATGGCTCGAACGGTGGGAAAGGTGGCCGGGGTAAGGCTGGGCGGGATCGATCCCTCAGTCATTCGAGAGTTGTCGGGTGTCTACAAGCCATTCGTCAAGGCCTTCAAGGAGCTCATCAGTAATGCGTTCGACGCAGATGCGGAGGACATTCGTGTCGACTTCGCTGATGATTTCTCAAGTGTGACCGTTACGGACGACGGCGTCGGAATGACGCCCTTCGAGTTCCGCACTGACTTCACACGCATCGGGGGCGGAAGTCGCCGCTGGACGGGCGATCGCACTCGAAAAGGGCGTCTGCGTATCGGAAGCAAGGGAATCGGTTTCCTTGCACTCGCCCGCTACTGTAGTCAGCTCGAAGTCGAGTCTGCAGCCCACAGAGAATTCGAGTGGAACCTCCGAGCGGACGAGTCTCGCGCGGTGGTCGATCTACTCTCGGTCCTGCCACTCCGAATCGACCCTATACTTCTGCGGGATCGGATATCCGTCTCTACAGGGAGCTCCGGCAAGAAGCGCAGGGAGAGGTTGTCGAAGCCACGCCTGACGTTCGAGCGGGGCAAGGCCCTGCTACATCTTGGATCAAATATTGGTTCGGCGCAGATCTCGTTGAAAGTCGATTGCGAGGGACTCGGGTTTAGGGCATTTCTTGACTTCGACCGTCTCCTACGCCTCGCGGACACGGCCAACCTCGAAGAACTCGAGGATTTCGCTTCGATCGAGGTTTTTGAAGTCGAAGACAAGGCGGGTCGACCCGGCACCAGGATTACTGCGCACCAACTCAAAGCGTTTGTGCGACGCGAATTGCGGGCGGGGAAGCGAAGAGGATACGTTCGAAACGTTGCAAGTCGAGGGGGGCTTGAGCAATTCACGTGGCAACTCTCGCGTTGTACTCCAGTCTCATACAACCGCGACGGAAACGGTTCCGCCATAGAAGGCCTGTCTGCGCTGATTGCAATGCCCGACAACCTACTTCTCAAGACTCTCGAAGTACGACACGCTGGAAAACCGCTCCGACTCGCGCGCCCTATTTATCCGCTTGAGGACAACGCATCACAGCTGGCCTCAGACATGCTGCTCCCCGTCCACATTAACGAAAGTGGATTGCATGCGACGGGCTTCGTGGCTGGATACGAGAAGGTCATCTTCCCCGCCGAATACCGGGGGTTGATAATACGAGTTAGGGGCGTTTCCATAGGCGATCCAGGTTTTCTCGGCGCCGCGCACCTCCTGACCGGTGCCCACAAGGCAGCCCTCAGCCAAATTACCGGTGAGATCGTAGTTCACTCCGGCCTAGACGCTGCCGACGCCTTGAATCCCGGGCGCGAGAGTTTCTATGAGGAAAACGAACAGTACAAGGTCCTGCGCAGACATTTGATCGGCGAAGGCGAGTCTGTTGGGGGACACCTGGCACAAGCCATCAGCGCGGTTCTCCGGCGTAGCCAAGTCAAGTCGGCACTCAAGGACGTTCTTGGACGTGCAATTCAGCGTCGACGCGCACTTGAGGATATTTCAGCCGCGGTAACGCACCTGATCGCTGTTGAAGATGCCTGTGGACCGTCGCTTCGTGCAATGCTCAAACGCAGACGCTCTCTGGTAAATGGCTTGGAGGGTGCCAACGACATTGATCTTTGTTCCCCCCCTCGAATAGGGGGATTCTCCGTGCAACGCGCCAAGAACCTAGGGGAACCTGCTCTCGTTGATTTCTCCACTCAGCAGGTTCAGGTCGATACCTCTCGTCCCGCGTGGCAGTGGTCTCTTCTTCTCTTCGATCGCCAATTTGAGATCGCCAACAAGCTCGGCCGCCCAACTCATCCGATTGCCGAATTAGATCTACGACACAACACGATCTACGTAAACTGGGGTCATCCAGCACGTAGCCAGTTTGAGGAGCGCACTTTCCTGAGAACGGCGCTCGCCTGCGTACTAGCTAGAGCAGCATGTAGTACAAACGCCGATCAGATGATGGACATGACACTGAAACTGCTTTCATTCACAACAGGTAGTGCGGATGGCTAAGGTTCTCACGGCGAAGACACTTCTATCGCGACACGTGTCTCGTCGTGATCGCATTCTTCTTGTCAATCCACCCGTCGAGGAAACTCGCTACAGCTGGATCCGCTGGAATCAGCCGCTCGATCTGCTCAAGATCGGAGGGCACCTACGGGAACGGATTCGTTGTTCAGTAGAACTGCTCGACTTTATGAAGCCGGATGCTGACGGGCACGTCTTA
>Ga0070671_100001135_pt1 | contig 19789 bp, 17 predicted proteins | sample KBSS73metaG_FD_65341 | JGI IMG/M metagenome (GOLD analysis project Ga0070671, IMG submission 65341) | Switchgrass rhizosphere microbial communities from Kellogg Biological Station, Michigan, USA - KBS S7-3 metaG | ecosystem: Host-associated > Plants > Roots > Rhizosphere > Soil ...
TCGACGAAGGTTCTGGCAGCGTCGAGTTCGACACTGCGGGACTGCAATTCGTCGTTGATCGTGTGCAGCTCGTCGTTGGTGGACTGCAGCTCCTCGTTCATCGTTTCGAGCTCTTCGTTGGTGGATTGCAGTTCTTCGTTGGTGGTTTCGAGTTCCTCGATCGTCGACTGCAATTCCTCGTTGGTGGTCTCGAGCTCTTCGTTGGTGGATTGCAGTTCCTCGTAGGCGGTTTCGAGTTGCTTGTGGGCGTCCACGACCTTGTCGACGAGCACCTTGTTCGCGGTCACGTCGAAGAAGGCGATCGATATGCCGAGAATGGCATCGTCGGCGTCCGTCAGCGGATTGAGGTGAACCTCATACCAGCCGGTGTCCCCACCGGCCCGTTGCCATTGCACGTCCGGCACCATTGCCGGCCGCTGATTGAGCTTCACCTGCTGGATCTGCGCCCGAAGCTCCAACGGCCGGTAGGAGACTTCGAGATCGCGCAGCGGTCGACCGATGTCGCGGGCCGACAAGCCGAAGATCTGCTCTGCTTTCTCGTTGATCATCGCGACCGTGTCATCACTGGTCAGCACGATCTGCGGCACTGGATTGGCGTGAAAGGCCAGTTCCCGCACCGGGTTCAGACCAGACAGCCCGCCCTGACGAACCAGCGCGGTGGAGGGGCCGTACTTCTCGACGGCGCCGTGTGAACCCGACGCCTTCCGAAACATCCGTGCTTCCAGGTTGATTGGGGTGAACCTGTCGGAATGGCTGAGGAGCATCTCAGCGTGACCGAGAAACAGGATGCCCCGTGGGGAAAGCGCGTAGTGCAGGCGGTTCAACACGCCGCGCTGCGTCTCACCGTTCATGTACATCAAGGTGTTCCGGCACGACAACAGGTCGACCCGGGAGATCGGCGCGTCTCTGACCAGATCGTTGCGGCCGAAGATCACGGCGCGGCGCAGGTCCTTGCGGATGTTGTACCGATCGGCGGTGCGGTCGAAGTACTTCTCCAACAACTCTTTCGGAACAGACTCGACAGCTTTGGTTTCGTAACTTGCCGCCCGCGCCTGCGCAAGTGCGTGCTCGTCGACATCAGTGGCGTAGATCTTGACTCGCCGGCTGAACGCCTCGACCCCCAGTGCCTCGGCGAGCACCATCGCCAGACTGTATGGCTCCTCGCCGGAGGCGCAGCCGGCACTCCACACGCGGATGGGATCGTTCGGTCCGATTCCGGCGACCAGGCCGGGTATGACATCGCTCGTCAGAAACTCCCACGCGGGCGAATCGCGAAAGAATGTCGTCACATTGATCAAGATCGTGTTGAAGAGCGCGTTGAACTCGTCCGCGCTCGCCTGCAGCGTGTCGAGGTACCGCTCGAAAGAGTCAGTGCCGAGTCTGTCCATCCGGTGCCGCACCCGGCGCATCAGCGACGAGCGCTTGTAGCCCGTGAAATCGAAACCCCGGGAATCGCGCATATAGCGCAATAAAGCCTCGAAAGCCTCGTCGCCTGCTTGCTCGTCCATCACGTCCCGTCCGCCGAGTGGCCTTCCGTGAACTTACTCGGTTCTGCTACAAGCGGTTCTCAGGACCGAGCACGGCCCAGACGGTTTTTCCGGACGACGTCGGGGCATTGCCCCAAACCCGGGACAGCGCGGCAACGAAGCGCAAACCCGATGGCATCTGCGTCCCGTCGGACGCCTCGGCTAGTTCGGCGAGATGGTGGCTTCCGTCTTCGACGGCCACCGTGACTGTTGCGCCGTCGGTTTCCAGCCGGATGATCGGCGCGCTTGCGGTGTGCTGCAGAACATTTTCGACAAGGCTGGTGACCACGATCTTGGCGACGGGAATCAGATCGTCAACCTTCCACGCCGACAGCCAACCTTCGACCAACTGACGTGAGTGCGCCAAGCTGCTGATATCGGCAGGCAAGGCACCACGTGCTCGCCGTCGTCCCTGAATGCCGTGATGAGCAGTGCCGAGAGCCGCGTCTCCTGCCGTGGGGTAGACGGGGACGTACCGGGTCACCCCATTGCACCTCAGGGCATCCCGCACGGCGGGGCTGGCGGATACCAGCACGATGGGTATCTCGGGCCAAGTTCCGACATGCCAGCGCGCACTTGTGAACACCGCCCACGCCGACGCGGCGGGCACGATCAGATCACTGACGTCGATGATCACGGCCGCGGGTTCTGCAAGGGCAGCCTTGATGATCGTGTCGCGCAACGACAGATAGCTGGTGCTGTCGAGGATGCCGTCGACCAGCAACAGAGTCATGTCGCCAAGTCTGTCGGCGGTGACCAGCAGTGGTCGGCCGGCGCCGGGCGCCATCAGTCCTTCAACTGTTCCGGCGAGTCCCACAGCCGTTCTCCGAGGACGGTCATCGCCCGTTCGGCCTCGTCGGCCACCTTGTTGTATCGATCGAAGAGCGCCCCCGGGCCAACCTTCTGCGCCATCCGCCGGGACAGGTTCGCCTTCTCCTTCAGACTGCGAAGGGCCACCCACACCGCGCCCTCGACTTCGTCGTCCCTGGCCTTGAGTAGAGCGTCAGCGGTCCAGGCGTGCCCAACTCGGCAGCGATAGCTGGTGTCACTCACCGTCATCAGCGAGCCGTTGCAATCGGGGCAGGTATATCCCGAAGGCTGGCCCAATGTGTCGCCCGCGATCGATACCTCGAACCGCTTTGCCATGGCGATGCGGTTCTCTATTTCCATGTTCATATCGGGGTCCATCGGGCGCTCCTTGATCTCTCGATCGGCGAGTCGCTTCAGGACCGCGCCGACATCGGCCGCCGCGGCCTGCAGATCGGCCACACCCGCATGGATCGCGTTTTTCGGCATGGGGGGATACAGCGCGTCGTCGGGTTGTTGCACGATCGTCGTTCCCCCGCGGGCTTGGATGGCGCCAAGCCCGGCGACCCCGTCGTCCAGCACACCCGACATCAAGACACCTATTGTGCGGGGACCGAATTCCAGCGCAGCGGAACGGAACAACGCGTTGATTGCCGGTCGGTAGCCGTTTTCGGTGGGCCCCTCCGACAACATCAATCGGTGATCGCGGACCAGCAGGTGGCGGTCGGGAATCGCCACATAGATGTGCCCCGCCGCCAGCGGCGTCCCATTCGCCGCCGATTCGGCAGGCAGCGGCCCGCTGCGGTCAACGATTCGCGCCAGCACACTTGGTGCGGTTGCCGGCACGTGCAGCACCATCAGCACCGGAAACGCCAGGTCTGCGGGCAGTCCTGCGGCCATCCGCGTCAGGGCTTCGACACCACCTGCAGATGCGCCGACCGCGACTACACCCTGTGGTTGGACGTCTAACGGCGATGAACTCGCCATGTCGAGGGACTACCCACATCGAGCCGTCGTCAGACCTTGGAGATGACCTTTTCTGCGAACTTTTCGACGTGGCGGATCTTCTTGTCCAGCGGTTCGGTGTCCAGACCCATGATGTACGGGTACCGGAAGCCGACGATGACATCGGTGACGCCCTTGTCTTCGAGGCGCTTGATGCCGTCGAGGGTGTACGCATCGCCAGAGATGACGTGGATCTCGAAGGGCCCGGTGCGACCTTCCTCTTTGCGAATCTGATTGAGCCGCTTGATCAATCCGTCGAGTTCCTCGGGTTGGCCGCCCCCGTGCATCCACCCGTCACATCGGGCGGCGCGCCGCAGCGCAGCCTCCGCGTGACCGCCGACGAGGATCGGGATCGGCTTCGTTGGCGCCGGCGTCATTTTCGTTTTGGGGATGTCGTAGAACTCGCCGTGGAATTCGAAGTATTCGCCGGAGGTGAGCCCCCTGATGATCTCGATGCACTCGTCCATTCGCTTGCCGCGCTTCGCAAACGGGACACCCATCAGTTCGTAGTCCTCCGGCCATGGGCTGGTGCCCACGCCGAGTCCGAGTCGGTTGTCGAACAGTGCCGCCACCGACCCGGCTTGCTTGGCCACCAGCGCCGGCGGGCGGATCGGCAGCTTGAGCACGAAGAAGTTGAACTTCAACGTCGTGGTGACCGCGCACAGCGCGCCCGCCATCACGAAGGCCTCGATGAACGACTTGCCGTCGAGGAACTCGCGGCTGCCGTCGGGGGTATACGGGTATTTCGAGTCCGACTCCAGCGGGTAGGCGACGCTGTCCGGGATCGTCATCGCGTGATACCCCGCGGCCTCGGCCGCCTTGGCCAGCGGGATGTAGTAGGTGGGATCCGTCATCGCCTCGGCGAAAGTAAAGCGCACGCCGCCATACTAGAACGTGTTCTAGTCCTGGGTTTTGAGTATTGGCACGCGGGGAACATGGCGGCCATGAGCGCGGTAACCAAGGCCATGTACCTGCCCCTGCAGATCGCGATAAGCGTGGCGGGTGGCTTGCTGGCGGGCAAGGTCTTCACCGAGGTCTGGCAGCGCATCAGCCCGTCGGATCAGGAGCCGCCGGACCCCAAAGACCTCAACCGGTCGGGTCGCGAGGCCATCACCGCCGCGGCGCTGCAGGGATTGGTGTTCGGCCTTGTTCGCGCGCTGGTCGACCGGGCAGGCGCGCACGGCTACCGCGCCGTCACCCACCAGAGCCCTGAGTGATTCCCGGCATGATGGCGTAGGTGCGCACCTGGTTGACCCGCAATGTGCGGGTGCTGTCCGCTGTCTCGTTTCTTCAGGACGCGGCGAGCGAACTGCTGTATCCGCTGCTCCCCATCTACCTGACCGCGGTTCTCGGTGCGCCGCCCTCGGTCGTCGGCGCCGTCGAGGGCGCGGCCGAAGGCGCGGCGTCACTGACCAAGTTGGCGGCCGGACCGTTGGCTGACCGGTTTTCGAAGCGGCCATTGATCGCAACGGGATACGGCATGGCTGCGCTTGGCAAAGTCATGGTGGCGGCGGCCGCCGGATGGCCGGGCGTGCTGGCGGGCCGCGTTGTCGACCGGCTCGGCAAGGGAATTCGCGGCGCGCCCCGCGATGCGCTGCTGGTGGTCGACATCGACGACTCTGCGCGGGGGCGGGTGTTCGGGTTTCACCGGGCGATGGACACGTTGGGCGCCGTGGTGGGCCCGCTGCTCGGCCTCGTCGGCTACGAGCTACTCGACCATCAGATCCCGCCGCTGCTGTGGGTCGCCGTCGTCCCCGCGGTGTTGAGCGTGGCGCTGGTCTTCTTCGTCCGCGAGACCCGGCAGGCGCTGCCACCCGCGGCCCGGCGTGCGCTGTTCGCCAGGGTGCGTGACTTGCCTCGTCGCTATTGGCGAGTGGCGACCGTGCTGGTGGCGTTCGCACTGGTGAACTTCCCCGACGCATTGCTTCTGTTGCGGCTCAACGAAATCGGCTTCTCGGTCGTCGAGGTGATCCTGGCCTACGTCACGTACAACGCGGTGTATGCCGTCTCCAGTTATCCCGCAGGCCTGCTGGCTGACCGCATACCCCGGCCTGCCGTGTTCGGCATCGGGCTGGTGTTCTTCGCGATCGGCTACACCGGGCTGGGGCTGACCACAGACGCGGTGGCTGCCTGGCTGTTGATCGGCGTCTACGGACTGTTCACCGGCTGCACGGATGGCGTTGGCAAGGCCTGGATTTCGTCGCTCGTCGGGTCGGATCTGCAGGCCAGCGCGCAGGGGGTCTTTCAAGGTGCGAGCGGTTTTGCGATATTGGGCGCCGGGCTGTGGGCGGGCTTCCTGTGGGGCGGCGACGGCCATGTGCCGCTGCTGATTTCGGGCATTGTCGGCGGCGTGTTCGCGGTGGGCTTGCTGGTCGTCGGCCTGCGCGGCTATCGCACGGCGGTCTCTTCGAGCGCGAAGGGGGGCGCCCCGACGCCGACCACCGAGTAACCGCCCTGCGGCGTGTGTTCAGTGATGCGGGCAGCGGCGGATCGGTTGCCGATGGTGACGACGGCCGGCTTGGGTAGTTTGTCGGTGCCATCCAATGGCTCGAGAATCGTTCCCTGCCAATGATATTGACCATCGATGGGATCGAAGTGCCCGGTCAGCCGGACACGGGCCTCGCGACCGTCGTCACCGATGTGCACGGTGGCGCGGCCGTCGTAGAGCTCGTCTGCGGTGACGTGTGAGCTCAGATCGAATGCCCGCCGGATGTGTTTGGCGACCCGCCGCCATTGGATCCGCCCCGGCCGTTTCTCGGCGAAGTAGCGCTGAGTGCTGTAGCGCACCTCGATGCGGGTGGCTTCGGTGGCGGCCATCACCTGCAAACACTTTGCGATGTAACTCTTTTGCGCGGCGACGTCGGGGCCGGTGATGAGAAAGTAATTCGGCAAGCCGTGGACCGCCACGCCGAGATACGGCTCGAGGCCGAGCGAATCGCGGTCGGCGCCGTCCGGCACCGCGCCATCGGTTGCGATCAGCACCCGGGCGCGCGGTTGCCCGCCCTGCAGCGTCCAGGTATGACTGCTCTCGTCAAAGACCGGACGCAGGCGTGCGATCCTCTCGGCGTTGACGAACGCTACGTCGTCGATCTCACTCACAGAAAGTGACTGCGCTTCCACATCCGCCTGGCGATCGAACCCATCAGCCCGACCTCCTCGAGAAACGCTGCCAGTGAGGCGAACCCGAGTATCTGGGTTTGTTGACGGTGTGCGCTGCTGCGGGCCATCCGGCGGGCCTCGCGGGCGTCGAGTCCGACGCGGCGGTACGGGACCTTGTTGGTGAACAGGAAACGGAAGAACAGCCCACCGACTCCGTTGATGTTGGCCACGAAGAACTTCGGCAGCCGCCGCATATGCGGGACGCGCTTGCGCAACCCGTCGCGGGCGAACTGGATGTGCCGAGCCTCCTCGGTGACGTGAATGCGCATGAGGCGCTGAATCATTGGCTGTAGGTCATCGTCATCCATCATCTGGCGCTGCAGCGAGTCGAAGATCTCCTCGCCGATCAGCGCAGCCACCCACAGCATCGGGCCCTGGAACGCAAACGGCAACGCGTTGATGATGACGCGCTGGTAGTACCTGGGCCGCACCGGCTTTGCGCCGACTCGCTCGATGGCCTTGCCGAACATCACCATGTGCCGAGTCTCGTCGCCGAGTTCGGTCAGTTCGTAATGCGTGGCTTTCGCGGTCGGATCCTGATGCATCATCTTGCGCAGCAGCGCCTGGTTGAGGATGTTCTCGAACCAGATGCCTGCCGACAGCGTGTTGACGAGTTCCTGGCGCGACAATTCGATCTGCTGCGCGCGGGTCATGTTGTCCCACAACGGGGTGCCGTACAGCGAAACGGTTTTCGGAGGCAGGAAGAACTTGTCGGGATCCAGCGGGGCGTCCCAGTCGATGTCGACGATCGGCGCGTAAGACTTCTTGACCGAACCCTTCAGCAGGCGCTCGGAGAACTCCTCGCGACCGGCGGCGGCGTTCGCCCGTACCGAAGCGGTCATCGCTGACATCCCTTCGTTGCTGTCACCTAGAAGTTAGGTACCCGATGCCGAAGATGTCAATACCCCCGGTACCGCATACCTGGGGTAACCGCTGGTCAATGGCATACTCGCTGCGTGACGCGGCGGATCCATGTGATCGGCATCGGCGCAGGCGATCCGGACTACGTGACGGCGCAGGCGGTCGATGCGCTGAACGACACCCAGGTGTTCTTTGCAATGGACAAGGGATCCATCAAGGACGACCTGGTCACGCTGCGACGGCTGATCTGCGAGCGGTTCATCCGCGAGCCCGGATACCGGTTCGTCGAGCTGCCCGATCCGCAGCGGGCCACGTCCGGTGACTACCGGCAGGCCGTCGCGGATTGGCATGCAGCGCGTGCCGCGGTGTGGGCCGATGCGATCTCCTCAGAGCTGGAGGACGGCGCCACCGGAGCATTTCTTGCGTGGGGCGACCCGTCGCTGTACGACAGCACGCTGCGGATACTGGACCTCGTCGCCACCCGCGTCGACATCGACTACGACGTGATACCGGGCATCACCGCGATCCAGGCGCTCACGGCGCGACACCGCATCCCACTCAACGACGTCGGCGAGCCGGTGCTGGTCACGACCGGCAGGCAGCTGCGAGAGGCCGGGTTGTCCGGCGCCGCGGTAGTGATGCTCGACGGCGATTGCTCGTTTCAGGCCTGCCCGCCGCAAACCCGCATCTGGTGGGGCGCCTACCTGGGCACGCCCGACGAGCTGCTGGCGTCGGGAACCGTCGGCGAGATCGGCGACCGGATCGTGGAGATGCGGGCCGACGCGCGAGCCCGGCACGGCTGGATCATGGACACCTACCTGCTGCGACCGGCAGACTAGCGGCCATGGGGAGCTTCCTGCTGCGCGCGGCGCTCACCGGGGTCGCGCTGTGGGTGGTCACCCTCATCGTCCCCGGCATCAGCTTCATCGGCGGGGACACCACGCTGACGAGGGTCGGCATCATCTTCGTCGTCGCGGTGATCTTCGGTCTGGTCAACGCGATCATCAAGCCGGTCGTCCAACTCATTTCGATCCCGCTGTACATCCTGACGCTGGGCCTGATCCACGTCGTCATCAACGCGTTGATGCTGTGGATCACGTCGTGGATCACCGACCACACCACCCACTGGGGGCTGTATATCGAGGATTTCTGGTGGACGGCGATCTGGGCGGCGATCGTGCTGTCGATCGTGAGCTGGCTGCTATCGCTGCTCACTCGCGATGCAGGACGCCGCGCGCGGGATTGATTGGCACACTGGTCCTATGCCGGAACTACCCGAGATCGAGGCGCTGGCGGATCATCTGCGCCGGCACGCGGTCGGGCTGACCGTCGGGCGCGTCGATGTGTCCGCGCTCTCGGTGCTCAAGACGTTCGATCCGCCCATCAACGTGTTGCACGGCCAAACCGTCACCGGGGCCAACCGGTGGGGGAAGTACCTGGGCCTCGAGGTGGGGGAGTTGCATCTGATCACCCACCTGTCGCGTGCGGGGTGGCTGCGCTGGTCGGACAAGCTGGCTGCCGCGCCGCTGAAGCCGGGCAAGGGGCCGATCGCATTGCGGGTTCACCTCGGAACACCTGGAGAGGCACCGGGGTCTAATGTCGCCGCCGGAGCGGCTCCGGGTTTCGACCTGACCGAGGCAGGCACGCAGAAGCGCTTGGCGGTGTGGCTGGTTGACGATCCGATGAAGGTGCCGCAGATCGCCGGACTCGGGCCCGACGCGCTGTCGCTGGATCCCGACGGCTTGGCTGGTGTGCTTTCGGGACAGAGCGGGCGGATCAAGACCGTGATCACCGACCAGAAGGTGATCGCCGGGATCGGCAACGCGTACAGCGACGAGATCCTGCATGTGGCCAAGCTGTCGCCGTTCGCAACCGCGGGCAAGCTGACCGACGCGCAACTGTCTGCGTTGCACGACGCGATGATCAGCGTTTTGACCGACGCGGTTTCGCGGTCGGTCGGACAGCAGGCCGCGACGCTGAAGGGGGAGAAGCGATCGGGGCTGCGGGTGCATGCGCGGACCGGGCTGCCGTGTCCGGTGTGCGGCGACACGGTGCGTGAAGTGTCGTTCGCGGACAAGTCATTTCAGTACTGTCCGACGTGTCAGACCGGCGGCAAGGTGTTGGCCGACCGACGACTTTCGCGGCTGCTCAAATAGCGTCGGCGACCATCTGCCGCGCTTCGGCCAGCCGTCCGCGGGCGTCGAGCCGCTCGACCAGTGCCAGGTATTGCCCGGCGAGGTCGGCATATCCGCTGGCGTCGCCTTCCGACTTGGAAACCATCAGCCGGCACTTCAGCCGACACAGATCGACGGCGGCGACTGGAGACGGCAGCCGCATGTCGGCGACCGTCGCGGCCACGCTGCGTGCCTCAGCGGCGTCCTGCGCTGACCCTCGGTCTATAAGTAGCTCGATGAACGTCTCTGCGGTGCGACCGATCATCGTCGGGCTTCCGGCCCCAAACGGGCTGCGGTACGCCCGACGGGCCGCATCGATTGCGTCCTCTAGCGCGCCCTTGCGTGCGGAGTCCACAGCGAGGTCGGCAACGACCGAACACCACAGGAATGTTTGAATCCCATGCCTCTCAATGCCGGCTCGGGCTTCCTCGAGCAGCCCAATGGCTTCTGCGCGTGCGCCGGAGTCGGCGCGCAACAGAACCGTACCGTGTGCAAACAGCGCTGAGACGACGCCGAAGTTATCGCCGAACGCGCGCGCCTGCAGCAGTGCTTCCCGAGTCTGGGGCACCAGCTCACCGGCGTCGTCGAGACCCATTGTGACGAACCAAGACCGGCCGGTCAGTACCTGTGCGTAAGTCACCGGATGCAGGATTCGCGCCTGCTCGATCGCTTGCCGAAAGTGTCGCCGACCGTTCTCATGGTCACCCGTAGAGATCTCGATGGCGGCGCGAACGGACAACGTCTGCGCTTTCGAGATTGCTGCGTCCTCACCGGCCAGTCCCTTTTGACGGTCAATCGCGCTCAGGGCCGATGGGAAGTCGCAGGCGAGGAAATGCGCCCATGTCACGCTGTGCAGGATTTCCAGCTTGGTCGGTTCCGGGCAGTCGATGTGATCGACCATCGCGGCCAGTTCCGACGCCAGCTGCGCTGCATCTGAGAGGCGGTTGTGGTTGGTCGACAGCGATATGACTTGGCCTGCCGTCCCGAGAGCCAGCGAGAGCAAATCGCCTGCCCGGGTGGTCAATTCACGAAACTCTCGATAACGCTCGTCGGTGTCCTCCTCACCGCCGACGAGATGGGCCGTCGATGCCAGCATCGTGCGCGGGGCAATTCGCTTGGCTGCAACCGACTCTCCGTCGTCGGAAAGCTGATCGGCGAGTTGACGGGCTTTCGTCCAGCTTGCCCGTGCGGCAGGCAAGTCACGGAATCGCAGCCACTCCGCAGCGCGCATGTGCCACGCGTAGGCGGCGGCAGGTTCGCCTGCCTGCTCGAGGTGAGTGGCGATCAGTGCTGCGTTCTCTGCTGCGGCTGCCGGATCACGCGCCTCGATCGCCGCAGCGAGCCGCTTGTGTGCCTCGGCCCGCGTTGCGGTCAGCTGGGACTCATAGGCGACTGTGCGCACCAGTGGGTGGCGGAAGCAATACTGTTGTCGCGGAACGAATTCCGTCTGGTCGACGAGTTCGGCTGATACGAGGTCGGCGAGGTGACGTGGCTCCGCGTCAGGCAGCAGTGCCTGCACACTATCGAGGTCGAACCGGGTACCGATGACCGCCGCGGCGTTCAGGATCGACTTCGCGCTCGGCGGTAACCGATCGATGCGCGCCGCGAGCACGGACTGAACCGTTGCGGGAACAGCGATCTCGTCTAGGTCACCGTTGAGCTTGTAATCACTTCGGCTGCCGGTGAGTACGTCACGGCCGGCGAGATCGCGAACGATCTCCTCGGCGAAGAAGGGGTTCCCCGCGGCTCGGTCGGCAATGCGTTGTGCGAGCCCCGCGACGCTTGGATGCTGGCCGACCAAGCCGGTTATCAGTTCTTTCGTGGTGTCATCGGTCAGCGGCTGCAGGGCAACTCTTGTGTCGAAGATCGCTTCCAGCGCGCCGCTGTATTCGGGTCGGTAGGTGACGACGAGGACCGCCGGGGTGGCGCGCAAGGTGGCGGCGAACTCGGCGAACGTCGCATCGCTGGTGGCGTCGATCCAATGCGCGTCCTCCAGCACGACCAAAGTCCGTGTGCCGCGGGCCAGAACAGCGCTGACCATCAGGTCGACCAAGCGGCGGCGCTGGGCGTCGACGCTGACCTCGCCCCCTGCGGTGGATGGGTCGCCGATACCGAGCAGATCGAACAGGATCTGAGTGTCGTCCGGGTCCGGCGCGGCGTGGCCGAGCTGGTCGACGACATGGCGGCGCGCAGCGTCGCCGCTGAGCTGGTCGACCCTGAACATCGCCCGCAATGTCCGCGACAGTGCGCGAAATGGGACATCGGCGGTGTGCGCCTCGCAGCGTGCCAAAACGACGTCGACATCTTTGGCCGCGGCCCAGCCGCTGAATTCGCGGATCAGCCGGCTCTTGCCAAGACCGGGTGCACCGACAACTCCGACGACAGCTCCGCACTCGACGTCAAAGGTGTGGGTAAGCGCGGTCATGGCCGGCCCGCGGCCCAGCATGGGGCCGTAATCACGCACCGCGACGATTCGACCGGATTCGACGGCGTGCAGCTGTCGCGCGGGCACCGGTTTCGACTCATTCTTGACATCGACCGCCACAACGGGTCCCAGCCGGGCCGCCTGCTCGACGAGCTGCGCGGTCGACATCGAGCACAGCACCCCACCTGGTGGTGCGGCGGCCTCCATCCGTTGCGCCATGCCCACTGGGTGGCCCACCGCGGTGTACGGGTTTGGGCCGAGCCCGATTTCGCCGGTTATCACCTCGCCGGAGTTCAGCCCGACACGAAGCTGCATGTCGGTGCCGTCGCGGCGATGTAGTTCGGCGGAAAGGCTTTCCGCCACGGACTGGATCTCAAGGGCGGCGAAGCACGCGCGCAGGGCGTGGTCCTCCAACGCAACGGGGGCGCCGAACAAGGCCATCAGTCCGTCGCCGGTGAATTTGTCGACCGTGCCGTGGTAACGCTGCACGACGGCGCCCGCGCGGTTCAACAACTCGTGCATGAGTTCCTGCAGCCGTTCGGGATCGAGTGTCGCAGCAAGTTTCATCGAGCCGACCACGTCGGCGAACAACACCGTGACTTGTTTGCGTTCGCCCGCGGACCGCTCCGCCACGACCGGGGATCCGCACGAATCGCAGAACCGCGCGTTGACGCGGAGATCGTTCCCGCACGCCGCGCAGCTCACAGTGGCTTCGCCGACCGGAATGTTCATCCGTTTGGCCCCCGGGTTCGTCGCGTCACCCGTGATTATGCCGACGTAGGGGCGGTGAGCCGCCAACTTGCGCTGGTTACGCTGACCGCGTGACTCGGCAGAAGATCCTCATCACCGGTGCGTCGTCGGGGCTGGGCGCTGGCATGGCCCGCAAGTTCGCCGCAAAGGGACGCGACCTGGCCCTGTGCGCCCGTCGCACCGACCGGCTCGATGAGTTGCGTGCCGAACTGTTGGAGCGCCATCCCGGCATCACGGTCGCGGTCGCCTCGCTGGACGTCAACGACCACGAACAGGTGCCGAAGGTGTTCGCGGAGTTGTCCGATGAACTCGGCGGCATCGACCGCATCATCGTCAATGCCGGAATCGGTAAGGGCGCGCGGCTGGGGTCGGGCAAGCTGTGGGCGAACAAGGCCACCATCGAGACGAATCTCGTTGCGGCGCTTGTGCAAATCGAGACGGCGATCGAGATGTTCAAAGCGGCAGGCGGTGGACATCTGGTGCTGATTTCGTCGGTGCTGGCCAACAAGGGCGTGCCGGGTGTGCGGGCGGCGTATGCCGCCAGCAAGGCCGGTGTTTCGTCGTTGGGCGAATCGCTGCGCGCCGAATATGCCAAGGGGCCGATCAAGGTCACGGTCATCGAGCCGGGCTACATCGAATCGGAGATGACCGCCAAGGCCGATACGACGTCGATGATGGTCGACAACGAGACCGGTACGAAGGCGATGGTCGACGCCATCGAACGCGAACCGGGCCGGGCCGCCGTCCCGAGCTGGCCGTGGGCGCCACTGGTGGCTGTGCTGCGTCTGCTGCCGCCACAGATCGCGGCGAAGTTCGCCTAGTTAGGCCCCCGAACTACCCAACTACCGCGAGCGTGCGTGTTTGCACACGACACGCCGCGAAAACACGGGCGGTGGCGCACGTTCGAGGGCCCCCGAGCGTGCCGGAAAGGCACGCAAGTTGCGGCGTGTTGGCGGGCAGGCACGCACACTCGGCGTTGTGTGGTTAGGGGCGCTAGGGGTTTAGTAAGTCGGCGGCCGTGGTAGCCGACCTTCATGATCGTAAAACTGACGAAGATGACGCCCATATTGTTCGCAGGCGCCGCGGCAGCTGCGATCGCCGCAGCGCCGGGCGCAATGGCCGAACCAGCGCCCCCGCCTCCTCCGCCGCCGTGCGTGAACGCCGACGGCACGCCATGTTCGGACATCGGCAATGTCGGGCCGGGTGGCGCGGAAGTGAACATCCCTTACGGCCCGTCTGGCGAGGCTGACCGCGGCGGCGCCTCGGGTGTGATTCCGTACGGCCCTGGTGGGTCGGCTGACGGCGGTGGCGCTTCCGGTTCGCTGTCGCCCTATGGTCCCGGCGGCTCGGCAGGCCCGGGCGGTGCCAACGGATGCATCCCGAACGTCGGCTGCATCAACATTCCGGCCGGCTAACCAGCGCGCGCGCTAGGCCGTGCGTCCGCGCTCGGTGCGGTAGCGGCGCACCAATGCGTCGGTCGAGGAGTCCGACTGCTCGGCCGGCGACGCGTCGCTGGTGATCACCGGCAGCAGCGCCTTGGCCTGCGTCTTGCCGAGTTCGACGCCCCACTGGTCGAACGAGTCGATGCCCCAGATGACACCCTCGGTGAAGACCTGATGCTCGTATAACGCGATCAACTGGCCGACCACCGAGGGCGTCAGCTTGGTGCCGAGAATCGATGTCGTCGGCCGGTTGCCCGGCATCACCTTGTGCGGCACCACTTCTGGCGGCGTGCCTTCGGCCGCGATCTCCTCGGCGGTCTTGCCGAACGCCAGCACCTGCGTCTGGGCGAAGAAGTTACTCATCAGCAGGTCGTGCATGCTGCCGCTGCCGTCCGCGGTCGCCAGGTCGTCGGTGGGCTGGGAGAACCCGATGAAGTCGGCCGGGATCAGTCGCGTGCCCTGGTGGATCAGCTGATAGAACGCGTGCTGGCCGTTGGTTCCCGGTTCGCCCCAAAAGATTTCGCCGGTGTCAGTCGACACCGGTGTGCCGTCGGCGCGCACCGACTTGCCGTTGGACTCCATCGTCAACTGCTGCAGATAGGCTGCGAAGCGTGACAAGTCGTTCGAATACGGCAGCACCGCGCGCGTCTGCGCGTCGAAGAAGTTGTTGTACCACAAGCCGATAAGGCCCAGCAGGGCCGGCGCGTTGGCCTCCAGCGGTGCGGTGCGGAAGTGCTCGTCGACGATGTGGAAGCCGGCTAGAAAGTCGGCGAACCGCTCGCGGCCGATGGCGGCCATCACGCTCAAACCGATTGCGCTGTCGACCGAGTACCGGCCGCCGACCCAGTCCCAGAAGCCGAACATGTTGTCGGTGTTGATGCCGAAGTCGTCGACCAGCTTCTTGTTCGTCGACACCGCGACGAAATGCTTTGCCACCGCGGCATCGCCCAACGCTTCGGTCAGCCAGCGCCGCGCTGCCGTCGCGTTGGTCAAGGTCTCCAGCGTCGAGAACGTCTTCGACGCAACGATGAAAAGCGTTGTGGCTGGCTCGAGTCCGTCAAGCTTGGCCACCAGGTCGGCGGGGTCGACGTTCGAGACGAACCGCGCCGAGATGCCCGCGTCGGCGTAGTGGCGCAACGCGTTGTACACCATCACCGGCCCCAGATCCGAGCCGCCGATGCCGATGTTGACGACGGTCTTGATGCGCTCGCCGGTGGAGCCGGTCCACTCGCCGCTGCGCAGCCGGTCGGTGAAGTCGCCCATCTTGTCCAGCACCGCGTGCACGTCCTCGACGACGTTCTGCCCGTCGACCACCAACTCGACGCCGACCGGATCGCGCAGCGCCGTGTGCAGCACCGCACGGTCCTCGGAGGTGTTGATGTGCACGCCGGAGAACATCGCGTCGCGACGCTGTTCGAGCCCGGCGGTGCGGGCCAGGTCGATCAGCATTTTCAGGGTGTCGCGCGTGACGCGGTGCTTGCTGTAGTCGATGTACAGGTCGCCGACCGTCAACGTCAGCGCAGTACCGCGGTCGGGGTCGTCAGCAAAGAGCTCGCGCAGCGTCTTGTCACCGATTTCTTCGTGGTGGCGCTGTAGGGCCTGCCAGGCGGGAGTGGCTGCAATATCTGGGATCTGCTGCGTCTGGGCCGTCATGTTTTCGACCCTAGTGCGGCCCGTTGAACAAAGGTGTAAATGATGGAGGTATGGACACCACCGCTCTGCTGAAGTCAGTACCCACCGGTCTGTGGATCGGCGGTGAGGAACGGATGAGCAAGTCGACATTCAACGTTCTCGACCCGTCCGATGACGAGGTCCTGATCGCCGTCGCCGACGGCACCCCAGCAGACGCGATCGCCGCGCTGGACGCCGCCTGCGCTGTGCAGGAGGACTGGGCGGCCACCGCACCCCGCGAGCGGGGCGAGATCCTGCGCGCGGTCTTCGAGAAGATCACCGAGAAGGCCGAAGACCTCGCCACCCTGATGACGCTGGAAATGGGCAAGGTGTTGCCCGAAAGCATGGGCGAGGTCAAGTACGGCTCGGAGTTCTTCCGCTGGTTCGCCGAAGAGGCCGTCCGCATCGGCGGCCGCTACACCCCGAAGCCGGCGGGCGACGGCCGCATCATCGTCACCAAGGACCCTGTCGGGCCGTGCTACGCGATCACCCCGTGGAACTTCCCGCTGGCGATGGGCACGCGCAAGATCGGCCCGGCCGTCGCGGCCGGTTGCACGATGATCGTCAAGCCGGCTCAGGAGACCCCGCTGACCATGCTGCTGCTGGCCAAGCTGATGGACGAGGCCGGCCTGCCGAAGGGCGTGCTGTCGGTGATCCCGACCAGCAAGCCGGGCGATGTGACCACCGCGCTGATCGACGATGGGCGACTGCGCAAGCTGACGTTCACCGGCTCCACCGGCGTCGGCAAGGCGCTGGCCAAACAGGGCAGCGACAAGCTGCTGCGGCTGTCGATGGAACTCGGTGGCAACGCACCGTTCGTGGTGTTCGACGACGCCGACGTGGACGCCGCCGTCGACGGCGCGATCCTGGCCAAGATGCGCAACGGCGGCGAGGCATGCACCGCGGCCAACCGCTTCCACGTCGCCAACGCGGTGCGCGAGGAGTTCACCGAGAAGCTGGTCAAACGGATGAGCGAGTTCACCCTCGGCAAGGGCATCGATGAGTCGTCGACGCTGGGGCCGCTGATCAACGCCAAGCAGGTCGCCACCGTCGAAGACCTGGTGTCCGATGCCGTCTCGCGCGGCGCGACGGTCGCGGTCGGTGGCGTCGCGCCCGGCGGCCCCGGCAACTTCTACCCGGCCACAGTGCTGGCCGACGTCCCGGCCGACGCCCGCATTCTCAAGGAGGAGGTGTTCGGGCCGGTCGCGCCGATCACCGGCTTCGACTCCGAGGAGGAGGGCATCGCGGCGGCCAACGACACCGAATACGGGTTGGCGGCCTACATCTACACGCAGTCGTTGGACCGTGCGCTGCGGGTGGCCGAGAGCATCGACGCAGGCATGGTCGGCGTGAACCGCGGCGTGATCTCCGACCCCGCGGCCCCGTTCGGTGGCGTCAAGCAGTCCGGCTTCGGCCGCGAGGGCGGCACCGAGGGCATCGAGGAATACCTGGAGACCAAGTACATCGCGCTGACGAACTAGGTCACCTACCCGGCGAGCAGACGCAGAAGGGGACTGAACTCCGGCGTGTCGGCCCCTTCTGCGTCTGCTCGCGCAGGAAGAATTCCGGCAGTGACAGCGGATCGCGGCCACTCGATTCCCGCACTGGACGGCATCCGTGCGGTCGCTGTCGCGCTCGTCCTCGCCGAGCACGGCGGGCTGCCCGGCGTCTCCGGCGGATTCCTCGGGGTCGACGTTTTCTTTGTGCTCAGCGGATTCCTGATCACCTCTCTGCTGCTCGACGAGTTCCGGACCAAGGGCCGAATCCGGCTGCGCGACTTCTGGATTCGTCGCGCGCGACGACTGCTGCCCGCGTTGCTCGCGATGGTGCTCGCGGTGGTGGCCGTGCGGAGGCTCTTCCCGACCGAGGCCACGGCTTCGCTGCGCGACGATGCCGTCGCCTCCTTCTTCTGGATGTCGAACTGGGCGTTCGTCGCGCAGAAGACCGACTACTTCTCCCAAGGTGCTCCACCGTCGCCGCTGCAGCACACGTGGTCGCTCGGTGTCGAGGAGCAGTACTACCTGATCTGGCCACTGCTGGTGCTCGGCATCGCGGCGCTGTTCTGGCGGCGACTCCGACTGGCCGTCTTCGTGCTGGCCGTCGCGGGTGTCGTCGCGTCGTCGACCGCCGCCGTCTTGATGGCGCCCGAGGTCAACCGGGTGTACTTCGGCACCGACACCCGCATACAGGCGCTGCTGATCGGCGCCGCGGCCGCTGCCCTGCTGGTACGCGACTGGACGGTGCTCACGTCGGGCGGCACGCTGATCCGCACCCGGTATCGGCGCTGGGCCGCGACCGCGTTGTCGGTGGTCGGGGTGGCGGGTCTGGCCGTGCTCGCGCATTACGCGACGGGCAGTGCCCGCGACTTCCGCTACGGCCTGCTGATCGCGGTGGCCCTGTCCGCGGCGCTCGTCGTCGCACCCGTGGCACTGGACCAGACTTCACCCGTCGCGCGGGCACTCGCATGGCGGCCATTGGTGTGGCTTGGCGCGATCTCCTACGGCGTCTACCTCTGGCACTGGCCGATCTTCCTGGCGCTCAACGGGGAACGCACCGGGTGGTCGGGTTGGCCGCTGTTCGCGCTGCGGTGCGCGGCGACGGTTGCGGTGGCGACGGCGTCGTGGTGGTTGCTCGAACAGCCGATCCGACGGTGGCGGCCGGTGATCGTCCCGATGCTGCCGTTGGCGGGCGCGACGGCGGCGACGGCGGCCGTCATAACCATGACGGTGGTGCCCGTCGAACCCAAACCGGCCGACCCGGGAGCCAGCAGCATCGACTCGGCTGCGCTGGTCTCACCGGAGCGGCCGGTCGAGGTGAAGTCGCCGTCGGGCCAGCTCGCGCCGGGGACCAAGAGGGTCGCGGTGTTCGGCGACTCGGTCGCGTGGACGTTGATGCGGTATCTGCCGCCGACGCCGGGGCTGACCTTCACCAACTACACGACGATCGGGTGTGGGGTGGCTCGCGGCGGGCCTTACCGGTATGCGGGCGAGACGTTGAATCAGAAGCCGGAATGCGATGACTGGCCGGCGCGGTGGTCGCAGCGGATCAACCACGACCGACCGGACGTCGTGCTGCTGATCATCGGCCGCTGGGAAGTGGTGGATCGGGTCAACGAGGGGCACTGGACGCACATCGGCGACGACGCGTACGACGCGTATCTGCACGGGGAGCTGACGCGGGCGCTCGACATTCTGACATCGACGGGTGCGCACGTGGTGGTGACGACCGAGCCGTACAACCGGCGTGGTGAGCGGGCCGACGGGAGCCTGTATCCCGAGGATCAGCCCACCCGCGCCGACCGCTGGAACACCTTGTTGCGCACCGTGATCGGTAAGCGACCGAATGTCACCGTGCTCGACCTCAACAAGAAGTTGGGCCCGGACGGCTACTACACCAGCAAGGTCGACGGCATCAAGATGCGCATCGACGGCGTGCATCCGACGCCGGAGGCGGTCAAGTGGTTGACGCCGTGGTTGGCCGACGCGCTGAAACGCTAGCGATTTCGGCGTGGCCAGTCGCGCTCAGCGCGACCCAGCACGCCCAAATCGCGCTGGCTCAGTGGCCGAGCCGGCCGCGGCCCATGCGCAGCAGCAGCATCGCCAGGTCCTTGCCGTCGGGGCCGAGCTCGCTGTAGCGCTCGATGACCTTCATCTCGCGGCTGTGCACGAGCCGGGTGCCGCCTGAGGCCATCCGGGCCTTACCGATCAGCTTGGACACCTCGGTGCGCCGCTTGACGGCCGCCAGAATCGCCGAGTCCAGCTCGTCGATCTCGCGGCGCAGGTCATCAATCTCAGCCACGGGTTCCGTTTCGATAGTCATTTCGGGCTCCTCGTTGTGTAAGGGTTCTTGGTCTCATCCGGTTTCGGGCCTCACACAAGAGACGAGCCCCGGATCCGGAAGCGGACCGCGGGGCTCTGGGAAGCAGCTAGACCACGGGCACCGCTGGCCGGTACCCGTAGAAAAATCGCC
>Ga0070671_100001138_pt1 | contig 19774 bp, 21 predicted proteins | sample KBSS73metaG_FD_65341 | JGI IMG/M metagenome (GOLD analysis project Ga0070671, IMG submission 65341) | Switchgrass rhizosphere microbial communities from Kellogg Biological Station, Michigan, USA - KBS S7-3 metaG | ecosystem: Host-associated > Plants > Roots > Rhizosphere > Soil ...
CTGCTCTGGATCAGGATGCGCGAGCCGGCGTTGCAGGCCTGGCCGGTGCCGGCGATGATTCCGGTGAGCACGCCCTCGGCGGCGCGGTCGAGATCGGCGTCGTCGAAGACGATGTTGGCGCCCTTGCCGCCGAGTTCGAGGGTCGCCCGGATGAGCCGGGGTGCGATGGCCTGTGCGATGGAGCGGCCCGTCGCGGTCGAGCCGGTGAACGCCACCTTGTCGATGCCGGGATGCTCGACCAGGGCTGCGCCGGTCGCGCCGGCCCCGGTCACCACGTTGACGACGCCCGGCGGGAAGCCGGCTCTGAGGGCGAGTTCGATCAGCCGGATCGTGGACACCGGCGTCACCTCGGACGGCTTGACGACGATCGTGTTGCCGGACGCCAGCGCGCCGAACAGCTTCCACTGGAGCAGGCCGAGCGGGTTGTTCCACGGGGCGATCGCGCCGACGACGCCGATCGGGACGCGCTCCGTCCACGCGGTGTGCCCCGGCATGATCGGGGTGACCGTCTCGCCGTGCAGGGTGAGCGCGTAGTTGGCGCAGAAGTCGGCGCCCTGCGCGAGTGCGCCGGGGACCATGCTCATCTCGGAGATGGTCTTGCCGTTCTCGTGCACCTGGAGCCGAGCCAGCTCGGACGAGTGCTCGCGGATGAGCTGGGCCCAGCGTCGGAACAGCTCGAGTCGGGCGAAGGGCGACGTCGCGGACCACGCGGGGAAGGCCGCGCGGGCGGAGCGCACGGCACGGTCCACGTCAGTGGCTCCGGCGACGGGAACGTAGCCCCACTCCGCGTCCTCGAACGGGTCGACGCAGCGATAGGTCTGACCGTCCGCGGCCTGGACGTGCTCGCCGTCGATGATCATCCCGTAGCGGTGCTCGGGGTCGAACTCAGGGAAGCGGGTGGCAGCCGGCGGGCCTGCAGTCGTCATGGAACCGCCCTCGTCTCGAGAACGGGCGTCGTCGCCCGATGTGGTGGGCCAACCTACTCGCAGCGAAGGGGAAGCGTCAACCGTTTGGTTGCCTGCTGGTCGGTTCGCCGTGTGCGCCGGCTGCGGTCGCGCCCCGCGTGAACAACCGCGTGATCATGTCGGCCCAGGCCGCCATCGTGTCCTCGGAGTCCGACGCGTCCGGCCCGAGGCAGAAGTCGATCAGCTGCGGGATCACGTACGACGCGGTGCGCACCGCGTAGATGGTGGCCAGGGCGAACCGGGGGTCGATGTCCGACGCGAGCCGGCCTTCCCCCTGCAGGCGCATGAGTGCCTGCACCTGTCGGTGGATGGACTCCTGGCGTTCGGCGGCGGAGACCACCGGCCGATCACCCGCGAGGCCCTCCCAGGCGACCATGCGCGACCAGGCGCGCCGCTTCTCCGGCTGGCCGATCTGCCGCCGCATCAGCTCCCGGAGGCTCGTTGCGACGTCTCCCGAGTCGTGCATCGACGTCAGCATCTCCGCCAGCACCGCCGCGTAGATGCCGTCCTTGCTCTGGAAGTAGTGGTAGATCAGCTGCTTGTTCGCGCCCGCGGCCTCGGCGATGCGGTTGATCCGGGCGCCTGCGAAGCCGTGCTCGGCGAACTCCTCGGTGGCTGCGCGGAGAATCCGTTCCCGAACGGAGGGCCCGGCGAGCGCGGTGTCCGGATCGCTGTCGGTCATCGGACCACGGTAGCGCCCTGCGACGGTGGCCACCCCCACGTCGGGGCCCGTGGCAACCAAAAGGTTGACGATGGCGCCGATACACGCCACCATGCCACCCATCACCCACGCCGACTCCAACGACGCGATGGCATGACCTCGGCAGAGGCCCGGGCCGCGTCCGGTCGGCGTCCCGATCCGAGAGGCTTGCCCGTGTCGCAGACCACCGACAGCTCCGTGACCCGGTACGACGAGCTCGTGCTCGTCGACGACCGAGGCGACTACGCCGTCCTCACGATCAACCGTCCCGAGAAGCGCAACGCGATGAGCGTGGACACCATGGAGCGTTTGCGCGAGGCGCTCGTGGAGGTCGGCGACAAGAAGGTCGTCGTCCTCACCGGCACCGGTCCGTCGTTCTGTGCAGGCGTCGATCTCTCGCCGGAGAACACGGGGCGCATGGACGAGATCACCAAGGCCGACAGCACCCAGGTGCTGCATCCGTGGACCCGGGTGCAGGCCGACATCCGAGCGCACCGAGCCGTCTTCATCGCCGCGGTGAACGGGTACGCACTCGGCGGCGGATCGACGCTGATCAACACGTGCGAGCTCGCCATCGCCGCCGAGTCCGCGCAGATCGCCATGCCGGAGCAGGGGTTCGGCAGCTGGCCGATGCAGGCGGGGCCGGCCTCGATCAAGCGGATCGCTCCCAAGCACGCCGCGGAGCTCATCTTCACCGCGCGGCGCATCGACGCGCAGACCGCCTTCCGGATGGCACTCGTCAACAAGGTCGTGCCGGACACCGAGCTGCTCGACGAGGCGATCGCGCTCGCCGAGCACATCGCCGCCTTCAACGCCTACAGCCTCGACATCTCCAAGCGCGCGTACCACCGCGTGCAGTCGATGACCTGGGACGAGGCGCAGGACTACAGCAGCCTGATCGTCACCAGCATCCGTGCGCAGGCGCCTGCCGGGGCGCAGAGCGCGATCAAGTTCGGCGGCGGTGGGCGTGGCCCGGGCCAGGGTCGCTGAATCCGAGGACACGTCGATGACCACTTCAGCACAGGCGGGCGCGCGCGCCCGCAACTCGGCGCTGTTGCCCGCAACGCTCCGGGTGGTCGAGCTCGGTGAGTCCGTGTCGACCGCGATCTGCGGACGCCTCCTGGCCAAGCTGGGGGCACAGGTCACGCAGGTGGCGGTCGCCGGGGCAGCGGGCGTGCTCGACGAGAGCGGGCCCTTCGTCGGCGACGCCGCGCAGCGCACCTCGACACTGGGCCGCTGGCTCCGCGACGGCAAGTCCCGCGTCGAGGTCGACCTGGACGACGCGAGCGCGCGCGAGAACCTGCACGAGCGCCTGCGCTCCGCCGATGTGTTCCTCGTGGCAGGCACCGCTGCCGAGTGGAGCGCCCGCGGCCTCTCCGCCGATCGCCTCGCGGAGCTGGCGCCCACCGCGGTCATCGGCCGCATCAGCCCCTGGGGCGAGAGCGACGAGTCGGCGGGTCTTCCCTCCAGCGAGCTGGCGCTGCAGGCGTCGAGCGGCTTCATGCGGCTCATCGGCGACCTGGACCACGAGCCGGTGCGGCTCGGCGGCCACCCGCTGCGGTCGATCGCGGCGCTGCTCGCACTCGACGGCGTGATGATCGGGCTCTTCGCCCGCGAACGCACCGGCGAGGGCTCCCGGTTCACGACCTCCGAGTTCGAGGCCGCGGCGCACGCCGAGTGGAAGATCGCCACCTTCGCGCAGGCAGGGCTGCGCCGCGAGCGACGCGGCGAGGACAACGGTGCACTGGTGCTGCGCTGCCGGGACGGGCACTTCGCGGCCTACTACGCCCCCCGCGACTGGGGCGTCATGAAGAAGATCATCGGCGACAGCCGGCTCGACGACGAGGCGTTCGACACCCCTGCGGGCCGGATCGAGAACCAGACGCGGCTCGTCGCCCTGATCGAGGAGACGACCAGAACCATGTCGAAGAAGGACCTCTACCACGCCACTCAGGCCCACGGGATCCCCGCCGGGTACGTGGCGACCGTCACCGACCTCCTCGAGTCGCCGCAGTACGTCTCGCGGGGCTTCTTCGAGCCGGTCGAGGTGCCGGGTGTGGGCGTCGGGGCGCTCCCGGACGCGTCGTGGCAGGTCTTCGGTCCTGAGGACACCGTCGCATGAGCGGGATGCTGGAGGGTCTGCGCGTCGCGGACCTCACCATCGTGACGGCCGGGGCCGGGGCCACCCAGGTGCTGGCCGACTTCGGCGCCGACGTGATCAAGATCGAGGGTGTCAACCGCCCCGACCTCTACCGCGGTGGCATGGGCGGCGACATCGGCGACGACGTCGCCTTCCCGCCCTTCCGCACGGCCAACCGCAACAAGCGCGCCATCGCCGTCGACCTCAAGACCCCCGAGGGGCTGGAGGTGGTGCGGCGGATCGTCGCCTCGAGCGACGTCGTGGCCGAGAACTTCCGCCGGGGGGTGGTCGAGCGCCTCGGCCTCGGCTTCCGCGACCTGGTCGCGGTCCGACCCGACATCGTGCTGGCCTCGATCTCGAGCCAGGGTGTCACCGGCCCGAGCAGCGGCCTGCGCTCCTTCGGCCTGACCCTGGACGCCCTCGGCGGCGTCATGTCGTACTCCGGGTACGACAGCGACAGCCCGATCTGGTCGAGCGCGCGCATCAACTACCCCGACCAGACTGCGAACTCGCTCGCGCCTGCCCTGCTCATCGCGGCCGTGCTCGCGTCACGTCGCGACGGCCTGCCGCGTTGGCTCGACCTGTCCCAGCGGGAGACCGTCACCGCCCTGATGGGCGACCAGGTGCTGCGCACCTCCCTGACCGGCGAGAATCCGGTGCCCACCGGCAACACCACCCCCGACACCATCGAGTGGCTGACGCCGAGCTCGGGAGACGACGCGTGGGTCGCGATCTCGCTGCGTTCGGCGGAGGAGCTCGAGCTGGTCGCCTCCGTCGTCGGGGCGGACCTCTCTGGTGCCGACCTCGCCGGGGCGGGTGACGACGCGGCACGCGCCGCGCTGGTGCGCGCGACGACCGAGCGGTGGTCGGCATCGCGCTCCGACGCGGACGCCGCCGCGAGACTCCGGGCGGCGGGCGTCATGGCGGTGCCGGTGCGCAGCGGCGAGGAGCTCCTCGACGACCCGTACCTGCGCTCGCGCGGGTGGTGGCAGGAGGTGTCCACACCGGACGGGGGCACCGAACGCCAGCGCGGCTGGGCGGTCGCGTTCGACGAGGGCGGTCCGGACCGTGTCCGCCGCAACGGTCCGCGGATCGGCGAGGACACCGTCGAGGTGCTCGGCGAGCTCGGCTACGACGCGGACGAGATCGCGTCGCTCGTCGATCGGGCTGTCGTGTCGGGGCCGGCCCACGCCCGCCAGGGCTGACGCACCCGAACCCACGGACTACATCGGACTCGGAGCAAGGAGAGACATGACAGCGGACATCCGTGGCAAGGTGGCGATCGTCGGTGTCGGCCATTCCGACCAGGGCACGTTTCCCGGCACGACGGCCGAACAGCTGTCGATCCAGGCGATCCGGTCCGCGTTGGGGGACGCCCAGATCACCAAGGACGACGTCGACGGGCTGATCACCTGCAAGTCGGTCCAGGGTGGCAACATCGACATCACCGTCGGCCCGCTCTTCGGGCTCAGCCCGAAGTACGCCCAGACGCTCGACTACGGCACCTGCAACTACTCGCTGCACCTGGCGGTGCAGGCGATCCTGACCGGTCTCGCCGAGACCGTCGTGCTCGTCTACGGCGCCAACGCCCGTTCGGGCAAGTTCAACTTCTCCGCCGCGGCGCCGTCGTTGGAGAGCGCGTCCGGGTTCGTGCACGTCGCCGGTCCCGCGGCGCTGGCGCTGCAGCGGCACAAGGCGCTCTACGGCACCAAGGAGGAGGACTTCGGCTGGTTCGCGGTCTCCGAGCGGGAGTGGGCGCAGCGCAACCCGCTGGCGATCTTCCAGAAGCCGATGACGATCGACGACTACCTGGCCAAGCCGTACCTGGTGGAGCCGCTGCGCCGCGAGGACGTCACGATGATCTCCGACGGCGGGGTCGCGCTGGTCGTCACGTCCGCCGAGCGGGCCAAGGACTACCCGAACAAGCCGGTCTACGTGCTCGGCATGGCGGAGAACACCGAGGTCGCGGGCGACTCGTTCGCCGACTTCCTGATGCGCCCCAACATCAAGGGCACGGCCGCGGACATCTGGAAGAACACCGGCTTCACCCCGAACGACATCGACGTCCTCTACATCCAGAACCCGACGGCGGTGTGGAACCTGCAGATGGTCGAGGCCTACGGCTTCGCCCCGGAGGGCGAGGGGGCCGCGTGGGCCGCGGAGGGGCACATCCGGCCCGGCGGTGACCTGCCGCTCAACACCAACGGCGGGCAGCTGTCGGAGAGCTACATGTGGGGCTGGCTGCACATGGTCGAGGCGGTGCGTCAGCTGCGCGGCACGGTCGAGCCCGAGCGGCAGGTGCCGAACGCGGAGCTGGCCCTCTACGCCTCCACCATGACGTTCCTCAAGAGCGCCGCGTCCATCATCGGAGTGAACCCGTGAGCTCGACCAACCCCAACCTGCCCGACACCCAGGCCCCGGCGACCGCGCCGTTCTGGGAGGCCGCCAAGCGCCACGTGCTCGTCGCCCAGCGGTGCGACGAGTGCGGCTACACCCGCTACCCCCCGTCGGCGCTGTGCCCGAAGTGCTGGTCGGCCGACCAGAGCTGGGCCGAGATCGCCCCCACCGGGACACTGTGGAGCTACGTGGTCTACCACCGCGCGCTCGACCCGTCGAAGGCCGACGAGATCCCCTACGTGGTGGGTCGCGTGGTGACCGACGACGGCCCCATCTTCACCGTGCGCCTGGACATCGCGCCCGAGGACGCCGAGGTCGACATGCGGGTCACCGCGACCTGGGACGACGCCAGTGACGAGGTCACCCTCGTGCGGTTCGCCGCCGCATGACCCGTCGAGCTCCGGGCCATGCCGGCCGTCGGAACACCGAATGAAGAGGTGACTGCCATGCCAGAGTCGACTCAGCCCCTCGCCCGCACCTTCCTGTCCGAGATGTGGGCGGCGCTGGGAGGCGACCCGTCCGTCGCCGAGCGCGTCACCTTCACGGGTGACGGCTCGCTGCCCGGCGCCTTCGCGCAGTCCGATCTCGCCGCCGCCGCGTTCGGGGTCGCGGGCGCCGCCGTGAGCGAGCTGCTCGAGGCAGGTGGAACCCGCGCCTCCGCGGTGGAGGTCGATCGCGTGCTCAGCACCGGATGGTTCCTGCTGCCCCCCGGGCCGTCGCGCCTGGTGAACCCGCCGCCGCCGAGCCCGGTCCACATCCCTCCGTTCCACACGGAGATCGCGACGGCGGACGGGCGCTGGCTGCGGCTGCACGGCTTCCCGTCCAACCGCGAGCGCATCGTCAAGACACTCGGTGTGGAGGACGACGTCGAGGCCGTCACCGCCGTCGTCCGCGAGCGCGCGGTCGACGAGATCGAGCAGGAGCTCGTGGACGCCGGGTGCGTCGTCGCGGCGAGCCGCACCCCCGAGGAGTGGTTCGCGCATCCGGCCGGGGCGGCGGTGGATGCCGAACCCCTGGCCGCGGTGACCGAGTTCGCCGCGGAGGGGAGTGGGTGGCGGCCCACGCCGGGCCGCCCGCTCTCGGGTGTCAAGGTGCTCGACCTGACGCGTGTCGTCGCCGGTCCGACCGGCTCCCGGTTCCTCGCCGCGCTGGGCGCCGAGGTGCTCCGAATCGACGCACCCGACTCCGAGGAGTCGCGCTACCTCCCGCTCGGCTACGACCTGCTGCTGGGCAAGCGGTGGGCCTTCCTCGACCTGAGGACTCCGGAGGGTGTCGAGCAGTTCAGGCGCCTGCTCGCCGAGGCGGACGTGCTCGTGCACGGCTACCGCCCGGGCGCGCTCGACGGCTTCGTCCCGGAGGAGGAGCGCCGCCGACTCAACCCGGATCTCGTCGAGGTCGCCCTCCGTGCCTACGGATGGGAGGGACCCTGGAGCATGCGCCGCGGCTTCGACACCGTGGTGCAGTTCAGCGTCGGCCTGGCCGTCGCGACGCAGCAATGGGCGCTCGCCGACCCGACCAACCGGGTGCCGCTCCAGATCAACGGGCATGACGTCGACGCGTCGCGGCCACGCCACACCCCCGTGGAGGGCCTGGATCTCGCCACCGGGTACCAGATCGCGGCGGCCGCGATTCGCGGCTTGACGAGGCGTCTGCAGACCGGCGCGGGGTCGATCACCAAGTACTCGCTCGCGCGCACCGCGTCGCTGCTCATCAAGGCCGGGCCGAACCCCGCGGGCGGACCCGACATCCGGCTCCCGCTCGACGGGCCGTGGGAGGACCGAATCCACGGCAGCCCGCTCGGCCCCGTGAAGCGGATGGTGTTCCCGATCGGGATCGAGGGCACACCGCTGTTCTGGGAGAAGACCCCTGACCGACCCGGGGCCGCGGCCCCCGTCTGGAATGGCTGACCGGCCGCTCGAGATCAGGTCGTCGGCGGCATGACCGGCGTGGGCCAACCAAATGGTTGCCACCGCACCACGGGCTCTTGTAGCGTGTTGCGCGGCTCACTTCCGGGGGCCGCGCGGTCATCTGCATCGAAGCAGAGTGGGCTTCCGATCGGGATGCTCTGCTTCTTCCGAAGTCACTCGTTCAAGGAGGAAGAATGGCCGGACAGACAGTGGTAGAGGATGTCATCCCCGACCTGAGCGACCCGAGGACGTTCGTCGACGGGGTCCCGCACGACGGGTTCCGTCTGCTTCGGGAGCGCGAGGGGCTGTACTGGCAGCCGACCCCGGTCTCGCCGGCGCGCGGCGGATACTGGGCCGTGACGCGCTTCGAGGACATCCTCGCCATCGAACGTGACCCCAGCGCCTTCACGTCGACGCACGGCGTCTCCTACCCGCTGATCTTCCCGTTCCCCTTCCCGGCGCCGATGAACGACAACCTCATGTTCACCGACCCCCCGCGGCACACCGGCCTCCGCCGTTCGGCCATCGCGGGATTCGGGCCGCGGGTCGTCGCGAACTTCGACCCCTGGGTCCGGGAGATCGTCCGCGAAGCCATCGCCGACGTCGAGTCGATGCCGGAGTTCGACTACGTCGACAAGTTCGCTCGGACCATTCCCGCGTATGTGATCGCCAGAGTGCTCGGCTGTCCCCGCGAGGATCGCGAGCGCATCGTCGACTGGACGATCAGGTTGTTCGCCGCAGGCCAGCAGACCGAGCAGGGCACCGAGGCCCAGATCGCCGGGATGCAGCGCGTCCAGGAGGAGATCCAGGCGTACTGCGCCGAGATGCAGGAGCTCAAGCGCAAGGAGCCCGCTGACGACATGTTCACCGTGCTCGGCGGAATCGCGGAGTCCGGTGGCATCACTCAGTCGGAGTTCCTCCAGTGGACGCTCTTGATCTTGGCCGCGGGTTTCGAGACGACGCACACGGCGATCGGTCAGTCGATGCAGATGATCCTCGAGAACGAGGACATCCGGGACAAGACCGCCCGGGCCGTCGACGAAGGGCTCACCGGGAAGGCGGTGGAGGAGTTCATCCGCCTCATCTCCCCGGCGATGCAGATGGCGCGGCTGGCCACCCGTGACGTGGAGGTGGCGGGCACACAGGTGCTCAAGGGCGACGCGGTGGTCCTCTACTACGTGTCGGCCAACCGGGACGCATCGGTCTTCGCGGACCCGGACACCTTCAACCCGTGGCGGACGGAGACGGTGACGCTCGCCTTCGGCAGTGGGGTCCACCGTTGCCTCGGCTCGCATCTCGCCAAGCTCGAGGTCCAGATCCTCTTCGAGGAGCTCCGCGCCGCGGACGTCCGCCTCCGCTCGAACGGCGCTCCGAAGCGTGGCTGGTCGAACTTCATCAACCAGCTCACCGAGCTTCCGGTCGCGCGAGCCTGACTCAGAAACCGTGAACGAGAAGGGGAATTCCGTGCCAGTGGTCGTGTACGTCCTGCCGGGAGGCGAACGGCGCAAGATCGAGGCTGTCGACGGACGGAGCGTCATGCAGACCGCGATCGACGGGCTCGTGCCCGGCATCGTCGGTGAGTGCGGTGGCGAGATGTCGTGCGCGACCTGCCATGTGTTCGTCGACGAGGACTGGGCGGGGCGTTTCGCTCCCGTGAGCGAGGACGAGGCGGCGATGCTGGAGGCGACGGCGGTCGAGCCCACGGAGTTCAGCAGGTTGTCCTGCCAGCTGCCGTGCACGCTGGAGACCGACGGCGTCGTCGTCCACATCCCGGACGAGCAGTGAGCGAGCCGGTCGGGCGGGTGGTGATCGTCGGCGCCGGCCAGGCCGGCGCCGACGCCGCCGCCGCTCTGCGGATGGCCGGGCACGAGGGTGAGATCGTCCTGATCGGGGACGAGCCCTCCCTGCCCTACGCACGCCCGCCGCTGTCCAAGGCCTTCCTGGCAGGCGATGCCGACGAGGAGTCGCTGCTCATCCGGAGCCCGTCGGTCTACGAGGCCAACCGGATCACGGTACGGGCCGGGACCGCGGTCGTCCGGATCGACCGTGCGGTGCGCGAGGTCGTGTTGGCCTGCGGTGAGCGGCTCGGGTACGACCGGCTCGTGCTCGCGACCGGAGGGGCGCCGCGTCGACTCGACGTCCCGGAGTTCGCCCGCGCCGCCAACGTCCTCACGCTGCGCACTCTGGCCGATGCCGCGGTGCTGCGCGAGCACCTGCGGCCGGGGGCCCGCGCGGTGATCCTCGGCGCGGGCTACGTCGGTCTGGAGATCGCCGCCGCGGCCCGCGCGCGCGGTCTCGAGGTCACCGTCGTGGAGGTCGCGCCGCGGGTCCTCGCGCGGGTGACCTCCCCGGTGGTGAGCGCGTTCTTCGAGCGGATCCACCGCGAGGAGGGTGTCGAGATCATCACCGGCGCGACGGTCGAGGGGTACGAGGTCGCCGAGCACGGCGATGTGACCGGCGTTCGACTCGCGGGCGGTCGGGTCCTGCCGGGTGACGTCGTCCTCCTCGGTGTCGGCATGGTCCCCCGGACCGAGCTTGCCGCGCAGGCGGGCCTGCAGGTCGACAACGGGATCGTCGTCGACGACCGGATGCGCACGACCGATCCGGACGTCTTCGCGATCGGGGACGTGTCGAGCCATCCGGACCCCCGCGACGGCGGCCTGCGCAGGCTGGAGTCGGTGCCCAACGCCTCGGAGCAGGCCAGGATCGTCGCGTCGGTGATCACCGGGAGTCCCCGTCCCTACGACGCGATCCCCTGGTTCTGGTCCGATCAGTACGATCTGAAGCTCCAGACCGCAGGCCTCGCCACGGCGTATGACGACTTCGTCGTGCGCGGCGACCCGGACGACGGACGCCTGCTGACGGTCCTCTACCTGCGCGGCCACGTGGTGATCGCCGCCGACACCGTCAACCGGCCCGCGGACTTCGCCGCCGCCCGCAAGCTCATCGCTGCGGGAAAGCCGGTCGACCTGGACGTCCTGCGAGACCCCGAGGTCCCGCTGCGTTCACTCCTCGCGACGGTGACCAGGGGGAACCGCTGACCTCCGCTCCTCGGCAGGCGTGGTCGCGCCGCTCCGCCTGCCGAGGTGCGAGGGGCCGACTACGGCGTGGGAGGCCGCGACTCGGCCCGGTCCAGCGCCGCCAGCATCTCCTGCGCGTGCTCTCGGGCGAAGGGGACGGACTTCGGGTTGGTCACGATCAACGGTTCGCCCGCCAGCAGACCGTCGAACGCCACGCGGGCCACGAGCTCGGCCTCCTGTGCGTAGGGCTCCACGGCCTGCCGGAACTCGGGGGAGTGCGCCATGTACTCCGCCACACGCTCGGTGCGGACCCAGCCGGGGGCGAGGAGCGAGACCCCGACACCGGTGCCCGCGAAGTCGCGTCGAGCCGTGTCGGTGAGGCCCAGCACGGCGTACTTCGCCGCGGTGTAGGTGCTGATCGGCGCCACGTGCGGGGGCACGCCGAGCGAGTGTTCGGAACCGACGTTGAGGATCGAGGCGGATCCACCCCCGGCGGCCGCCCGCTTCAGGTCGTCGGCGAAGGCGCGGATGCCGTTGAACACCCCCAGGATGTTCACCGCGAACTGGGTCTCGGTCTGTTTCGGGTCCACGGTGTCGAGGCCACCCACGTCGCCGCCGCCGACGGCGTTGTTGACGAGTACGGTGGCACCGCCGAAGCGCTCGCGCACGGTCGCGGCGAGGCGTTCCATCGACGAGTAGTCGGCCACGTCGACCCGGTGGGACTCGGCGGTCCCACCGAGCAGCCCCACGAGGTCCACGGTCTCCCCACCGTCGTTGAGGTCGGCCACGATCACTCGCAGCCCCCGCCGGGCCGCCTCGAGCGCGAGCGCCCGGCCGAGGCCCGTCGCCGCGCCGGTCACCACGGCGGTCCCGCCCCGCAGATCGGTCATGTCTCCCATGTCACCCTCTTTGGTCCATGAAACGTGGTCGGGCCCACATCTGACCGGGTCGCAGAATGCAGGCAGGGAGGCTCGCCATCAGCCTCAGTACAAGTTTGGACCAGTCTAGACTCAGTGTCAATCCGGCTGACGGGGCCGGCACCGGCCACACCGTGGCGACGGCGGGTCCGCGTCGCTCAGGGCGAGAGTGCCTCGTGGAGACACTGCTTGAGGCGGGCCATGTAGTCGTCGTAGTCGGCGTCGGCGGGCCAGGTCTGGTAGGCGGTGGAGCTGGCGACCAGGGCGATGTTCATCAGGAGGGTCGCGCGCAGCGCATCGTGGTCGCCCGCCCGTTCCAGGACCCAGTCCCGCAGGTCCGCCGCGAACTGCTCGCCGAAGGTCTGGGTGGCCTGCGCGAGCGCGGGCGAGCGCGCCTTGAGTCGTCGCAGCACGGGCATCCGGTCGCGCAGGCTCTCGCTGAACTCCATCATGATGACGATGAGCGAGGTGCGGATCGGCTCGCCCGCGGGGCGTTCGGCCATCAGGGCGCGCCAGTCGTCACGCTGCTCGGGGTCCTGGTCGAAGACCACGGACTCCTTGTTCGGGAAGTAGTTGAAGAACGTGGCCCGCGAGACGTTCGCGGCGGCGGCGATCTGCTCGATGGTGGTCGCCTCGTAGCCCTGCGCGTCGAAGAGGGACAGCGCAGCGGTGTGGATCGCCCGCCACGCCGCCAGCTTCTTCCGCTCCCGCAGACTCATCCGCCACCTCCGCCGCCATCCTAGCGAGGTCACAAGTCTAACATTCGACACGTCTAAGATTGGGGGTACGGTGGGCGCGGGGACGAAGCGCCCTGCCGAGACGACGAGAGGAAAGTCATGAGCAAGGTCTGGTTGATCACGGGGACGTCGCGAGGGTTCGGGCGGGTCTTCGCCGAGTCCGCGTTGGAACGCGGGGACAAGGTGGCCGCCACCGCCAGGAACGTCGACTCGCTCACGTCGCTGAGTGACAAGTACGGGGATGCCGTGCTCCCGCTGGCGCTCGACGTGACCGACAAGGCGGCGGTTGCCCAGACCGTCGCCGCGGCGCACGACCGGTTCGGCAGGCTCGACATCGTCGTGAACAACGCGGGGTACGGCCTGTTCGGGATGGTCGAGGAGCTGACCGAGGACCAGCTCCGGGCACAGCTGGAGACCAACTTCTTCGGGGCGGTGTCGGTCACCCAGGCGGTGCTGCCGATCCTGCGTGAGCAGGGCTCGGGGCACATCGTGCAGATCTCGACGATCGGCGGCGTCGGGGCGTTCCCGTCGCTCGGCGGCTACCACGCCTCGAAGTGGGCACTGGAAGGCTGGTCGGAGTCGCTGTCCCAGGAGCTCGCCGGGACGGGCGTGAAGGTGACCCTCGTCGAGCCGGGCGGTTACGCCACCGACTGGGCGGGGTCCTCGGCGGTCCACGCGGACCCGATGCCGGTCTACGACGGGATCCGCGGGGCGATGGCCGAGCAGGCCTCCGGCGCCGAGTACGGCGATCCCGAGGCGGCCGGTCCCGCCCTGCTGAAGGTCGTGGACGCCGAGGAGCCCCCGCTGCGGGTGCTGTTCGGAACGCAGCCGGTCGAGCTCGTCAAGTACATCTACCAGCAGCGTCTGCAGACCTGGGACGAGTGGGCGGACGTCTCCCGCGCCGCACAGGGCTGAGCCTGCTCCGGACGCGGGACCGGGGGCGCCCCGCATGCTCGTGGGGCGCCCCGTCCCGCATCGACGGCTCATCGGCAAGGTCGAGCCGGCCGCGTTGTCCTCGCAGATCGTCGACTCCTGCTCCGCGGTGCGTGTCAGAACTGCTTCTCGCCGCCGTCGACGTAGAGGGTGGTCCCGACGACGAAGCTGCTCCGGTCGGAGGCGAGGAAGGCCACCACGTCCGCGACCTCGCCCGGTGTGCCCATCCGGCCGATCGGTACCTGCGCGGCGAATCCCTCCCGGATCGCCTCGGGGTCGCCATCGCCTGCGAGGGCGCCGATCGCGGGGGTGTCGATGGTGCCGGGGGAGATGGCGTTGACCCGGATGCTGCGGCGCTTGAGCTCGTTGGCCCAGGTGCGGGTGTAGGAGCGCAGGGCGGCCTTGGAGGCGGCGTAGGTGCCGAAGGCCTCGACGCCGTCGTCGGCGCGCACGGAGGAGTTCACGATCACCGACGCGCCCTCGTTGAGCAGGGGGAGGGCCTTCTGCACCGTGAACAGCGTGCCGCGCACGTTGACGTCGAAGATTCGGCGGAAGTGCTCCTCGGTGGTCTCCTCCAGCGTGGCGAACCCCGCCGTCCCCGCGTTGGCGAAGACGGTGTCGAGGCCCCGGCCGCGCTCACGGACGGCGTCGTAGAGCCGGTCGAGATCGGCCGGGTCGGAGATGTCGCCCGGCACCGCGGTGGCCGAGCCGATGGTCTCGACGGCGGCGTCGAGCTCCTTCTGGCGCCTGCCGGTGACGAAGACGTGTGCGCCCTCCGCGGCGAGGCGCTCGGCGACGGCCAGGCCGATGCCGCTGCTCCCGCCGGTCACCACTGCTGTCTTGCCCTCGAATCGGCTCACGTCTTACCTCCGTCAAGTTCTGCACCGATCGGTACTGAATGCGACGCTATCACTTGTGTACCGCTCGGTACCGAACGACTAGTGTGGTGATCGTGACGCGTCAGACGAGGGCTCCGATCGGGCGACCCCGGGGATTCGACGCCGACGAGGCACTCGAGCGAGCCCTGCTGGTGTTCTGGGAGCGCGGCTACGAGGGGGCAGGCCTGGCGGAGTTGACCGAGGCGATGGGCATTACCCGGACCAGCATGTACGCGGCGTTCGGCAACAAGGAGCAGCTCTTCCGCAAGGCTCTGGATCTCTACACCGAGGGACCGGCGTCGTACGGGTTGCGGGCGCTGGCGGAGCCGACCGCGGAGGCGGTGGTCAGGGCGTTCCTCCACGGCACGGTCGAGGCCACCACGCGGCCCGGGTGCCCGGCGGGCTGTCTCGGTGTCCAGGGGTCCCTGGCGGCGGGGGATGCGGGGGAGCCTGCGCGGGTGGCTCTGGCCGAGTGGCGCCGCGCTGCGGGGAAGCACCTCGAGAAGAGGCTGCGGCGTGCGGTCGCGGAGGGAGACCTCGCGCCCGGCACCGATGCGGGGCGTCTCGCCCGATACGTCATGACGGTGTCGTTCGGCATCGCCGTCCAGGCGGCGGGTGGGGTCGGCCGTGACGACCTGCAGGAGGTCGTCGACCTGGCTCTGGCGGCCTGGCCGCCCCCTGTCTGACTCGTCTCAGCGTGGGGCGTCGTGAGCCTGCCAGGCGGACCGGGCGGTGCCCCACGAGGCGGACGCGATCATCGCCCCGTCCACCACGATGTCCGCGCCGGAGACGAAGTCGGCGTCGGAGGAGGCGAGGAACGCGATCGTGGCGGCCACGTCCTCCGGGCGCCCGAACCGCGCGAGGGGGATGGCGTCGAGCATCGTGCTGCGGACGGCGTCGCTGCGCAGAACCTCCGTGTTGATCGGGGTCTCGATCACGCCCGGGCTCACGGTGTTGACGGTGATCCCGTGGTGGGCGAACTCCACGGCGATCTCCCGGGACCAGGACAGGATCGCTCCCTTGGCCGCAGAGTACGCGGGTAGCTGGGCGCCGACGTGCGCGGTCACCGAGCAGACGTTGACGATCCTGCCGCCGCCGCGGGTGACGAGGTGTGGCAGCGCCGCTCGGGTCGTGACGAAGTAGCTGTACAGGCAGGCGTCGATCGTGTCCCGCCACTCCTGCGGTGTGATGTCGTACATGGTCCGGCGGGGGACCCGGGCGACCGAGTTCACCAGGACGTCGAGGCCGCCCAGCTCGCCGAGCAGCTGGTCGACCGCGCGGCCGACGTCCTCGGGCGACGTCGCATCCGCCGTCAGGGCCAGGCCGCGGCCGCCGTCGGCGAGGATCTCGGCGACGGTCGCCTCCGCGGCGTCCTTCTCGATGTCGACGACGGCGACGCTCGCCCCCTCCTCGGCGAGCCTGCGGGCGGTGGCTCCACCGATCCCGGACCCGGCTCCCACGACCATCGCGACCTTGTGGATCAGTCCGCGCACGGTTCTCCTCCTCGACGGTCGAGTCGGCTCCAGGCGGCGTCGCGCAGGTCGTCCTTCCTCCTGCTGGACACGATCATCGTGATCATTCGGACCCCCGCGTCGGTCGGTCGTCGTGCAGCCAGTGCTGCTCGTCTTCGTAGAAGGCGGCGACCTCGACCGGCCGGTCGTCGCCGAGCAGGTCCGGATCGATCGAGTGGCCACGAGCGCTGAGGTGCCAGGAGAGCAGGCGATAGGAGGGACGGAAGCCGGCGAGTGCCGTCGGATCGATCCGGACGGTCTCACCCGGTATCGCGGCGACGAGCTCGTCCCGTTCGTAGATCGAGTCGAGGCGCAGTAGACGCCATCGCCCATCCCGGCGCCCCGCTCGATACAGGAGTCGGGTGTAGGAGGTGAGCACGGCGGGAATCCCGTCGATCTCGGTGACGATCTCGATGGCGGCGGGCACCTCGGCGAGGGCGCGGTCGCCCACGGTCTCGACGACGACCGGCGCCAGGCGGTGTGTCGCGACGGTCCCCTGCGCGCTCATCGCCTCCGACGACTCGATGAAGCCGAGCGCGGGACCGGTGAACCAGCTGATGGACACGACCGCGTCTGGCCAGTACGCCGCTCGCATCCGCTCCCACCACCCGCGGTCCCGGGCGCGGCGCTCGTGCAGGACGAGCTGGGTGATCGCCTCGACGTCGCCGCCGGTCACAGCGCTCCTGCCGTGATCAGGTCGTCCGTGGTGCGCTGGATGTGCTGCGCCAGTGCGTCGACGGCTCTCCGGTCGCGAGCGGTGCTGAGCTCCATGAGCTGCCGGTGCTCGCACGGGATGTCCCGCTCGGCCAGCTCGTGGAAGCGGGCGTTCAGGCCCAGCTGACGGTAGATCTCCGCCCCGTCGCGCAGCGAGTTCGTCAGGGCGAGCATGCGGGGGTTGTCGCACGCGGAGACGAGGGCGATGTGGAACGCGGCGTGCGCCCGGCTCCACTCCTCGGTGCTGCCCGGGCTCTCGTCCAGCAGGAAGGTCGCACGCTCCAGCACGTGATGGGCCGAGACGACGGCGGCCTCCCACTGGACGTCGCCGCGCTCCATCGAGCGGCGCAGCGCCTCGCACTCGAGCATCACGCGGAGCTCGGTGAGTGCGACGAGGTCGGCGCGCGAGGCCTCGACGACGCGGAACCCCTGGTTCGGCAGGAGCACGGCGAGGTTGTTCTCGGCCAGCCTGCCGAGCGCCTCCCGCACGACCGACTGGCTGGCGTCGTACCGGGCCGCGAGGGCGGCGAGGCGCAAGGGCGTCCCGGGTGGCAGCTCGCCGCGCAGGATGTCGGAGCGGATGGCGTCGTGGAGCCTCCCTGCCCGCGTCGTCGTCTTCGCTTGGGTCACAGGAGCCACGCTAACACCGGTTCTCGTGGATGCCTAGATTTTCGAAAATCTCTTGCTTCGTCGAGAACTGTCGGTCAGAGTAAGCGAGACTCGACGGCGAGCACGCAGGGAGACCAGACCCGTGACCACTGGACCCGACACAGGGCACAGTCAGTACTTCCGGACGCCGAAGCCGCGTCCCATCCGACCGCCCAAGCTGCACCACGCCACGTTCATGACCATGGACGTCGACGCGATGGTCGCCTTCTACGAACTCGTCGCCGGGCTCCAGCCGGTGTACTACGCGGAGCACGCCGCCTGGCTGACGAACGACGAGGCGAACCACCGCATCGCACTGCTCCGCCTGCCGGGCGTGCATCCGCCCGTCGACAAGCCGCACAGCGCGGGGCTCCACCACACGGCCTTCGAGTACGACTCCTTCGACGGCTGGATCGACAACTACGAGCGCCTGCGCGACGCCGGGCTCACCCCGACCGTCTGTCTCGACCACGGCATGACGATGTCGATGTACTACCAGGACCCCGACGGCAACGGCGTCGAGATCCAGGTGGACGTGTTCGACGACTGGGCCGTGTCCAAGGAGTGGATGTGGGCCTCGCAGGAGTTCAGCGAGGACCAGGTCGGGCCCCAGTTCGACCCCGAGAAGGTGCTCGCGGCCTACCGGCTCGGCGCCACCAGGGACGAGGTTCACACCCGCGCGCGCAAGGGCGAGTTCGCCCCCGACCGCCCCCGCGCGACCCTCACCTTCGACGATCCCTGGCCTGCCCGGCTGGCGGCGGATCCGACGCTGGCCGACGGCGTCCCACTCCCCCCGTACCCGGAGGCCTGACCCATGCGAATCGCCAACCTCGCAGGCCGCGCCGTGCTCGTCGACGGGGAGACGGCCGTGGACATCGCCGACGCGAGTGCGGGCCGGTTCGGCCCCGCACCCCGGACCGTCTTCGAGGCGTGGGACGCCTTCACCGAGTGGGCGGCCGACGCCGACCTCGGCCCGGGTAGTGCGTTCGACCCCGCCGACCTCGGCGCACCGGTGCCGGATCCCCGCCAGGTCTTCGCCATCGGGCTCAACTACCGCGACCACGCCGACGAGGCGAACCTCGACCACCCCGAGGACCTCGTGGTGTTCACGAAGTTCGCCTCGTCCCTCGCCGGGCCGAACGTCACGGTCGAGCTGCCGAGCGATCGTGTCGACTACGAGACCGAGCTCGTCGTGGTCATCGGCAGGGAGGTCCACCGGGCGGGCCCGGAGGAGGCCGGGCGGGCGGTCGTCGGATATGCGGTGGGGCAGGACTACAGCGAGCGGACCGTGCAGCTTCGTGGCCCGGCGCCGCAGTTCAGCCTGGGCAAGTCCTACCCGAACTTCGCCCCGTTCGGCCCTGCGGTGGTCACCGACGACGAGCTCGACGACCCGGGCAAGCTGAGGATCACCGCGGTTCTGGAGGGCCCGAGCGCCGGACAGGAGCCCAGCGTCACGCTGCAGGACGGGACGACCGCCGACCTCATCTTCCCGGTCGAGCGCATCGTCTCCGACCTGTCGCAGATCGTGACCCTCTATCCCGGGGACGTGATCTTCACCGGGACCCCCGCGGGCGTCGGCGGGCCGCGTGGGCTGTTCCTCCAGCCCGGCGACGTCCTGACCAGCACGATCGAGAACGTCGGGACCATGACCCAGCGGTTCGTCGGGCGATGAACGAGAAGCTCGCCGTCCACGGCGAGACGGTCCTGTGGAAGCCGGGCCCGGACGCCGCGGCCGGGCCCATGGGGCGCTTCCTCGCCTCCGCCTCGGCCCGCCACGTGCCGGACGAGATCGTGGCCGTACCCGGCGTCCCGGTGACCCACGCCGGGAAGAAGGTCGAGGTTCCCGTCAAGAAGCTGTTCACCGGGGCCGACCCGCGCAGCGTCGACCGGGGTGCCCTGGCCAACCCCGACGCACTCGACTGGTTCGTCGCACGAGCGCAGGAGCTCGGTCGGCAGACGGTGAGGGAGGTCGAGGATGCCGAGTCTGGCGCAGGTCGCGCTCTGCACGGCTGACATCCCGCGCACCGCACGGATCTTCGTGGAGGTGCTCGGGTTCGCCGACGCGGGGGGCAAGCCCCGCTGGGGGGCTGACGCCGCGCAGATCCAGGAGCTGCCGACCGGTGACGACACCCGGTGCATGATGTGGTGGCTCGTCGGGCGGCAGGAGTTCGTCCAGGTCGAGCTGTTCCACCACACGAGCCCCGCCCAGCGACCGCGGCGGCCGGGATGGCGTCCCTCCGACCTCGGATGGGTCCGGTTCGGCGTCGAGGTCGCCGACTTCGACCTCACGATTCACCGGTTGCTCGA
>Ga0070671_100001140_pt1 | contig 19770 bp, 16 predicted proteins | sample KBSS73metaG_FD_65341 | JGI IMG/M metagenome (GOLD analysis project Ga0070671, IMG submission 65341) | Switchgrass rhizosphere microbial communities from Kellogg Biological Station, Michigan, USA - KBS S7-3 metaG | ecosystem: Host-associated > Plants > Roots > Rhizosphere > Soil ...
GTCGTGAGTGGTGGTGTCGTGAGTGGTGGTGTCGTGAGTGGTGGCGTCCTCCTGAGTGGTGGCGGCCTCCTGAGCGGTGTCGGCCTCCTGAGCGGTGTCGGCCGCCGGGCTCGCGGCGGGGTCCTCGAGGATCTCGGTGCCCGGGGCGCCGTAGCCCGCGGCGGCGTCGTCGAGGACTAGGACCCAGTCCCGCTCGTCCCCGGTGCCCGCGGGGGCCTCGAACGCCGCGGTCCCCGTCGCCTCCACCGGATCGGGCACCTCGAGCACCTCACCGGTCCGGGGGTCGACCCAGGACGCGACCACCCTGTCGGCCTCCAGCATGTCCAGGTCGACGGTCACGTCCATCCCCTCCGGCGTGTACGCGACCAGGAACGACCCGTCCGAGGCCACCGCCGCCGACACCCGCGCCGCCCCCTCCAGCCCGCTCCCGCCGAGCGCCTCGTCGGCGGGCTCGAGCAGCCGGTAGGGCCGGGACTCCATCACCCGCCGCAGCACGCCGAGCTGCTCAGCGGCGCCCTCGTCCCCGGCCGCAGCGCCACGGCCCGTCATGGCGTCGTGCCCGGTCGCAGTGCCGTTGCCGGACGCGGCACCGTCGCCGGCCGCGGCACCGTCGCCGGCCGCAGTGTCGTCGCCGGAGCCCCCGACGGCGCTGTCGGCGCTGTCGGCGCTGTCGGCGCTGTCGGCGCTGTCGGACCCCGTGCGATCGGCGCCCGATCCGGCGTAGGTGGCCCCGGTCGCACCGCCGAGGGTGGCCCGCCAGGCCTCGGCTCGGGCGTCGTGCGCCGTCGTGGTGCCGGCAGCCCCGCAGTCCTCGCCCACCCTGGGCGGGGTCGCGTCGACGAGCGGGGCTCCACTGGATCGCCCCGCCGCCCGAGCGTCCGCGCGGGTCCCGGAGTCGGCGCAGCTCCCGGTCGCGGTGCCGGTCAGGTCCGTCGTGGAACCGGCACGCGCGCTGCCGTCGGTGCTGTCGTCGGTGCTGCCGTCGGAACCCACGGTCGTGGAGCTGGAGGCGCCGGAGGACGTCCCCGCCGAATCCCGCCGAGTCGATCCCGTCCCGCCCGTCCGAGACCCGTCCTCCCGAGATGGCCGAGGTTCCGAACCCTCAGGGGCCGAATCGTCAGGAACCGAACGATCCGCGGACGCACCCCCGCCCGAGTCCGGGGAGGAGTCCGTGCCCTCCTCCTCTTCGGGCCGAGATGCAGCACCCCCCGCGTCCGAATCGGCGGGCCGCTCCGCCGACCCCGCTCCCCCACCACCGGAGGCGCCCAGGTGCCCCACCGGCGCGTCGCTCCCGCCCTCCCGCAGCCCCTCCACCAGCTCCGACCACAGCTCGGCGTGGGAGCCGTCGTCGTCCCCGCCGGTCAGCCACATCACCGAGGCGTCGCCGTAGCGGGCGCCGAGGAAGGTGCCGTAGTCCCGCGCGTTGTCGGCGGTGACCAGGCTGCCCGCCTGGCCGTCGCTCCAGACGGGGGCGAGGGCGAGCGTCAGGCCCTGGGACGTCGCCGCGCCGACCAGGTCGTCGACGTGGTCCCAGTACCCGCCCGGCGTGGTGTCCAGCGCGCCGAGATGGCCGCGGTAGGCGAGGTGACCTGCGGCGTCGCGAGGACTGCCGGGCCGCAGCAGGGCCGTGCGGACCACGGTGAAGCCCTGGTCCGCACGGGTGGCCAGGTACGACTCCGCCTCCGCCGGATCCGCCGCCACCAGGTCCCACGCCGTGTCCGCCAGCCAGAACAGGGGCGTGCCGTCGGACCGGGCGAACCACCGCCCGTCGACCCGCACCCCACCCGGCTCCCCCCGCCACCCGACGACCGCGAGCACCCCCGCGAGCACGGCGAGCACGCCCATCACCGCCGCCACCGACCGTCCCAGTCCTCCACGCACGGGCGGGACCGTGCCAAGCCCGGGCGACGGCCGAGGCGAAACGGCCGAAACGCTTCACCATCGTGAACGCCTCGTCGTCGCCGACGGTCCCCCGCGGCCGCCGCCACACCCCTCCCGCCGACCTCGATACGGCGGCACGACCGGTTCGTCCGGAACCACCCGGAGATCCATTCCAGGGGCGGCCTCGATACGGGTGATCAGGTCCACTGTTTCGTGACGAAATGGTGCGCCGGGAGCACACTGAGGGGGTAGCGGAAATCAGCGGGAGGCGGAGCGATGAAGATTGCGGACATCCTCGACACCAAGGGCCGGACCGTGCACACGATCCTCCCGTGGGCCACGGTGAACGACGCCGTGCGACGGCTGGAGCAGCACGGCGTGGGCGCCCTCGTGGTGTGCGACGCCGAGCGGCGGATCGTGGGGATCGTGTCCGAGCGCGACCTCATCCGCGAGCTCGCGAGGCGCGGCGCCGCCCTGCTCGACCTGCGGGTCGACGAGGTCATGACCACGAAGGTCGCCACGGCCTCGCTCGGCGAGCCCCTGGAGAACGCGATGGCCCGGATGACCGGCGGACGCTACCGGCACCTGCCGGTGCTGGACCGCGGGACGCTCGTCGGGATGGTGAGCATCGGGGACCTGGTGAAGGCCCGGCTGCGGGACATGGAACTGCAGACCGGCGTCCTGCGCGACGTGTACATCGCCGCCCACTGAGCCGCCCACTGAGCCGCCACTGAGCCGCCACTGAGCCGCCCGGTAAAGGACGAAACGGCACTTTCGGGCCGACCGAAAGTGCCGTTTCCCACCGCAGAGATCAGTAGTCGAAGTTCGGGTCCTCGGTGCGGGTCCGCTTCAGCTCGAAGAAGTGCGGCCAGCCCGCGAGGAGCCGGGCGCCGTCGAACACCTTCCCCGCGTCCTCCCCGTGCGGGACCTTGGAGATGACCGGGCCGAAGAAGGCCACACCGTCCACGTGGATCACCGGGGTGCCCACGTCCATGCCCACCGCGTCCATGCCGGAGTGGTGCTCGGCCCTGAGCTTCTCGTCCCACGAGGAGTCGGCGGCCGCCTCGGCCAGCTCGGCGGGCAGGTCCTGCTCCGACAGCGCCTCCTTGACGACGACGTCGAAGTCCTTGTTGCCGCCGTTGTGGATGCGCTCGCCCATCGCCCCGTAGAGCGGCCGGACGACCTCGCGCCCGTGCGCCTCGGCCGCCGCGATCAGCACGCGGACCGGGCCCCAGGCCTTCTTCATCATCTCGACGTACTGCTCGGGCAGGTCCCGCCCGTCGTTGAGCACGGCGAGGCTCATCACGTGGAAGTCCAGGTCGATGTCGCGGACCTTCTCGACCTCCAGCATCCAGCGCGAGGTCAACCAGGCCCACGGACACAGCGGGTCCACCCAGATGTCGACCTTCGGTGTGGGGGAATCCGTGCTGCTCACAGGCACTCCGTTCGTCGTGAAAGCTCGTCCTTCAGCGCTCAACCGTCGTCGTCGGCCGGGTGTTCCCGGATACCCCGTCACGGACGGCCGACCCGTGATTGGATGCGGATGACCGCTCCAGGCCCCCGGAAGGATCGCCCACCGCTCATGGCCCCGCCCAACCTGACCCGGACCGACGCCGAGCTCCGGGCCGCCCTGCTGGCCGTCTCGTCGTACGTGGTCGACCTCGACCTCACCGACGGGGACGGCAGGCCGGGCGAGAAGACGTTCTCGACCACCGCGACGGTCCACTTCACCGCCGCCGAGCCGGGCGCGGACAGCTGGATCGACTTCGTCGGAGCCGGCGTGGAGTCCGCGACGCTCAACGGCGTCGCGCTCGACGTCTCCGGCTACACCGAGGACGAGGGCATCCCGCTGCCGAACCTCGCCGCGGAGAACGAGCTCGTCGTCGTCGCGACCGGTGAGTACATGAACACCGGGGAGGGCCTGCACCGCTTCGTCGACCCCGTCGACGGCGCGGTCTACCTCTACTCGCAGTTCGAGACCGCCGACTGCAAGCGGCTCTTCGCCTGCTTCGACCAGCCGGACCTCAAGGCGCGCTACACGATCACCGTCACGGCGCCCGCGGACTGGAAGGTCGTCTCGAACGCCGTCGCCGAGGTCTCGGAGGACGGTGGGGCCCGCGTCCACCGCTTCGCGGAGACCGAGATCATGTCGACCTACCTGGTCGCGCTGATCGCGGGCCCGTACGCGAGCTGGCACGACACCCACAGCGACGACCACGGGGACATCCCGCTCGGCATCTACTGCCGCGCCTCGCTGGCCCCGCACATGGACCACGAGCGGATCTTCACCGAGACCAAGCAGGGCTTCGACTTCTACCACCGCAACTTCGGGATCCGGTACCCGTTCGGCAAGTACGACCAGCTCTTCGTGCCCGAGTTCAACGCGGGCGCGATGGAGAACGCGGGCGCCGTCACCTTCCTGGAGGACTACGTCTTCCGGTCCCGGGTGACCCGCAGCGTCTACGAGCGCCGCGCCGAGACGATCCTGCACGAGATGGCGCACATGTGGTTCGGCGACCTCGTGACCATGCACTGGTGGGACGACCTGTGGCTCAACGAGTCCTTCGCCACCTGGGCGTCGGTGCTCTGCCAGGCGGAGGCGACGGAGTACACCGAGGCCTGGACGACGTTCGCGAACGTCGAGAAGTCCTGGGCCTACCGCCAGGACCAGCTCCCCTCCACGCACCCGATCGCCGCGGACATCCCGGACCTGCAGGCCGTCGAGGTCAACTTCGACGGGATCACCTACGCCAAGGGCGCGTCGGTGCTCAAGCAGCTGGTGGCCTATGTGGGGCTCGATCCCTTCATGGCGGGCCTGCGCGCGTACTTCGAGGCCCACAAGTGGGGCAACGCCACGTTCGACGACCTGTTGGGCGCCCTGGAGCAGGCCTCCGGCCGGGACCTCTCGGACTGGGGCGCGCAGTGGCTGCGCACCACCGGGCTCAACCTGCTGCGTCCGCAGTTCGAGGTCTCCGACGAAGGCACGTTCACCAGCTTCGAGATCGTCCAGGGCGGCGCCCGCCCGGGTGCCGGTGAGACCCGGACCCACCGCGTCGCCGTCGGGATCTACGACGAGGACTCCGACGGCCGGATCGTCCGCCGCGAGCGCGTCGAGGTGGACGTGACGGGTGAGCGCACGCCCGTCGAGGCGCTGGTCGGGAGCGCCCAGGGCAAGCTCGTCCTGGTCAACGACGACGACCTCACCTACTGCGCCCTGCGTCTGGACCCGGCGTCGCTCACCACGCTGATCGACCGGATCGGGGACATCGCCGAGCCGCTCGCCCGCACCCTGTGCTGGTCCGCGGCCTGGGAGATGACCCGCGAGGCCGAGCTCAAGGCCCGGGACTTCGCCACGCTCGTCTCCGGCGGGTTCGCCCGCGAGACCGAGATCGGTGTCCTGCAGCGGCTGCTGCTGCAGGTCCAGACCGCCGTCGCGGCCTACGCGGACGAGACCTGGGCGGCCGAGACCGGGTGGCCCCTGCTCACCTCGGCGCTCGTCGCCGGGTTCGACGCTGCCGAGCCCGGCTCGGACACCCAGCTCGCCCTGGTCAACTCCCTGTCAGGCGCGGTGCTGCCGGAGACCGTGCTGGACCGGTTCGCGGCCTGGCTGGAGGGATCCGACGTCCCCGCGGGGCTCACCGTCGACACGGACCTGCGGTGGCGGCTGCTGAACGCGCTCGTCGCGCACGGGAAGGCCGGCGAGGAGGCGATCGAGGCGGAGCACCGCCGCGACCCCACCGCGGCCGGTGAGCGGCAGGCGGAGCGGGGCCGGGCGCTGATCCCCACCGCCGACGCCAAGGCCCGGGCCTGGGAGCGCGCCGTCTACGACGACGAGATCCCCAACGCCGTCAACGAGGCGATCATCGGCGGCTTCGCCCACCCGGCCCAGCGCGGGCTGCTCGGCGGGTACGTCGAGAGGTACTTCGCGGCCGTCGCGGAGGTGTGGCGGCGGCGGACCTCGGAGCGGGCGCAGAGCGTGGTGATGGGCCTGTTCCCGTCCTGGGCCGTGGACAAGTCGACGGTCGACGCCGCCGACGCCTGGCTGGCCGACGAGTCCCACCCCCCGGCTCTGCGCCGCCTGGTGACCGAAGGCCGCGCCGGCATCGTCAGGGCGCTGGCGGCGCGCGAGTTCGACCGCTCCTGACGCATCATGGAGCCACGACCGTCGTCTCGGGCGACCGTCGTGGCTCCATGATTGCGTGGGCGGGGGCACACTCGTGCCCTACCTTCGGGCGATGTCGAGCGCCGACGCGCCGGGGAAAGCTGGACGGGTGACTGCCGACGGCCGACCCGTCCTGCCCGGCAACCTCCGCACTCCCGCGCTCGTGGCGGTCGCGCTCGCCACCGTCGTCTTCGCCGTGCTGGGCGCGCACTACGCGGGCGGGAGCGGCTACGGGCGGATCGACGGGCACGCCGAGAACCTGGTCGACGGCGCCGCCGGCTCCCACCTGTGGCTGCTGCAGCGGCTGACCCTGTTCGGATCCCCGCCCCTGGTCGTGCTCGCGGCCTTCGTGCTGAGCGGGGTCTGCCTCGCCCTGGGGCGCAGGCGGTTGGCGGTCGTCGCGATCGTGGGGCCGGGGCTGACCGGCCTCGCCACGACCTTCCTCAAGCCCGCGATCGGCCGCACCATGGAGTTCGGCGGCTTCGCCTACCCGAGCGGGCACACCGGCGGCGCCACGTCGATCGCCCTGGTGGTGGCGTTGCTGCTGGTCAGCCTCGTCCGACCGGGCCGGACGACGGGGATCGCCCTGGTCGTCTCGATCGCCCTGGTCGCGGGCGGGACCATCGGCACCGCGATGATCGCGACGGGCGCCCACTACCCCACCGACACCGTCGGCGGCTTCTGCGTGGCGGTCGCGATCGTGCTGGGCAGCGCGCTGCTGCTGGAGTGGGCCGCGGGCTGGTGGCACGCGCACCGCGCCTGACAGCACCGTCTGGCACAACACCGTCCGACACAGCACGAGGGCCCCGCCGGGGAGGCGGGGCCCTCGTGTCGTGCGTCGGATCAGCGGCGCAGGCCGAGCCTGGCGAGCAGGCCCTTCTTCGGCTCCACCGTGCCGTCTGCGGCCCGGTAGTGGCTGCAGACCTCGGTGCCACAGGCACCGCAGTCGTCGCCTGCACGGTAGTGCTCGTGAGCCTCGTGCGGGTGTCCACAGAGGCACATGCCCGGTGGGGCCTGTGCCGGCGGCGGTGGCGCGACCGGGGGTGCGGTCGGTGCCGTGGTGTCCGCCGTCCGCTGTGCGGGAACCGCGAACCGAGTCTCGAGGTCATCGATCGAGGGCAGACCCGTGGGAGGGGTCAGCACCGACGAGACGGACCCCGGGGTGGTGCCCTTGCGCGGACGGGGGGTGTCCGAGTCACCCATGTGGGATCCCTCCTTTCTGCCGACCGGCCCCGCGAGGGGCCGGAGTGCGCACAGTATGTCGCGACTCGACCCGGAAAGTCATCACGAGGAGGGGTGAGACGCCCAATGGGGTCAGAGGTTGCCCCTACCGTGCGATCGGGTCGGTAACCGGTCGATCGGCGTCGGCGGCCGGGAGAGCGACGCGTGCGGCGCAGCCCAACGGTTCGTCGACGGTGCGGAGGGTCAGGGACCCTCCCTGACCCTCGGCGAGCTCACGGCTGATGTGCAGCCCGAGCCCGGAGCCGCCCGCCCGCGGGTCGCGCACCCCGCGGGAGAGAACGGCGTCCGCGCGGCCCGGGGGTAGGCCCGGACCGCGGTCACGCACTTCGATCACCACACTGTCCTGCTCGGGAAACGCCCGGACGGTCACGGGGGTTCCGGAAGCGTGCCGTTCACAGTTGGCCAACAGGTTCGTGACGATCTGCGCGACCACCGCGGAGTCCCCGCGGGCGCACAGCCCGGTGGGCACGTCCAGCTCGATCTCGCGGCCCCGGGCCCGCTGGAGGGCCACCAGGCCGCTCAGCATCGGCTCGACGAGGTACGGCTCCCCCGGGAACGGGTCGGCCTCGAACTCCGCGAGGGCCTCGAGACGGGCCGGGTCGGTCGTGGTCTCCAGGATCGTGTGCAGCCGCCCGAGCTCGGCCAGCACGGCGCTGCGCAGCCGCTCGTGGTCCGGCCCGTCCGACTCCGCGGAGAGCAGGTGCGTGATGCCCGCCAGGCCTGCGAGCCCGTTACGCAGCTCGTGGTTGCGCTCGGCGGAGTGCGCCGCCGCGCGTTCCATGTAGACGGCGGCGACGGCGAGCTCCTCCTGCTGCAGGAAGTTCTCCTCCTGCAGGCGCCGCACCCCGCGGCCGACCATCTGCAGGAGCCCGACGAGCAGCACGACCAGCCCGACCAGCCGCAGCGCCGGGAACACCAGGTCCGTGGCCGGGGTCCGGGTGGAGTCCGCGAGCCGGTAGAGCTGCGACCCGGCCAGGATGACCAGCCCCAGGCCCACCCGCAGGCGCGGTCCACTCTGTCTGCGCACCGCGTCGACCACCCCGAGCACCGCGGCGCCGACCCAGCCGACGACCAGCACCGTCGTCCAGATCGGACCCGTGAGGACGTCCACCACGGGCCCCTCGGGAGCGAGGAACAGCGCGACGAGCGAGAGGACGCCGCCCCCCAGCATGATCACCCAGCCGCCCCAGGCCCCCATGCTGCGCGGCGAGCGCAGCGCGAAGATCAGCAGCACGAGGGCGGTGGCGTAGGCGACCAGCCGCGCGACCCGCTCGGCGGGCGACGTCCCGGACGCGACGCTCCAGGGCAACACGATGGCGCAGTAGAGCACGAGCGCCGCCGCCAACCAGGCCAGCCGGGCCTCGCCGAGCAGCCGGGAACCGACGAACGCGAGGATCGCCGTGGCCGCGCCGACCCCTGCCGCGACCAGCGTGACGACGTCGACCGCCGACTCGCGCGCGATCCAGTCGAGGATCTGGGGGCTCGACGTGAGGACGACCACGCCCGCGCAGAGAGCCGCCAGGGCGCCGAGGTCGCCCCACAGGCGCGAGGCGAACCGGGCACGCCGGAGCCTGCCCACCGCACTCGTGACACCCGTCGCCATGTGGTTCGGAGACCCCCCTCCGCGGCCGTCGTCCGACGGACCGTTCATCCATCTTAGGGATGTGCCCGCGCCGTCGACAGCGGACGATGGACCTCAACCGAACGGCTGCGAGGCGTTCACCCGACACCGCTGGGCGGCGGAGCCGGCGTCAACCCCCGGTGGCCTGGCGATAGAGCGCCACGGCCTCCAGCTGGGAGCCGACCTCGAGCTTGGTCAGCACCGCGCGGATCTGCGTGCGCACGGTCGCGAGCGAGACCACGAAGTGGTCGGCCACGGCCTGGGCGCGTTTGCCCCGGGCCAGCTCGGCCAGCACCTCGCGTTCCCGCTGGGTCAGCCTGCCCAGCTTCTCCGAGAGGTCCCGGCGCTCCGCAGTGCGGCGGCGCGAGACGTCGATGAACCGCCGCCTCCGGTCCTCCGACATGACCGGGCGCCCGGCGACCGCCTCCCGCACCGCGGCGAGCAGCGTGGGGAACGGGGCGTTCTTCGGCACCCAGGCCAGGGCGCCCGCATCCAGCGCTGAGCCGATCCGGGCGGGGTCCGCACTGCCGGACAGGACCAGGATCTGCCAGCCGCTCCGCACCAGCGGCCCGACGAGCTCCACGCCGTCGATCCGGTTGCCCTCGGCGTCCCGCCCCAGGTCGAGGTCGAGGAGCACCAGCCCCCCGGGCAGCCGCGCGATCTCGGCCAGAATGCCGCGCTCGGCCGCGGGTCGGATGCGCGAGGCCTCGATGCCCTCGTTCTTCAGGCCGAGGACCAACGAGGTCGCGACGAGCTCGTGGTCGTCGACGACGACCACGGGCGTGCCCGCGCTCCGGAGCGAGTGCTCCGGGTCCGGACGAGAGGTCGATCCGCTCATGGGCAACGACGTGGTCTTCCGCTAAGGGGCCGACGACCGGTCATGTACCAGCAACGACTCGTCGCCGGGAACGGTGCGTGACGCCCCCCGCGACCGAACCGCTACTCCACGCCCACATGCTTACACCATATGGCTGACCGCGAATAGGCATCACGCACGATTGCCGCATGACGCCGGGGAGCACCGCCCGATCGGGCGCCGCACTCGTCAGCGGGTGTCAGCGGCGGTGACCGGCCTGGTCCGCGAGCATCCGCAGCCCGCTCAACAGGCCGCCGAAGAGGTCGCTCTCCTTGAACGACGCGACCATGCTCATGACGGCGAGCTTGGCGCCCCGGTCCGGCAGCCGCAGCTTCGCCTCGGACCCGGTGACCACCTCGACGAGGCGCTGCGCCGGGCTGACCGCGACCAGCACGGCCCCCTCGGCGTTCTCCAGCGACGCGTGCAGCTCGGCGGCCTTCGCCTCCGACTGCGGCCCCAGGTCGCCGAGGTAGATGGCGAACAGCAGGCCGGTGTCGCGGCTGGCCAGGGTCAGCGCCTCGTCCAGCCGAGCGAGCTGCTGGGTGCTGAACGGCACCTTCCCCGTGGTGTCCGGCTCCGCGAAGACCACGGCCCCGGACACCCGTCCGGATCCGGTCACGACCGTGCCCTCGGGCAGGTCGGCGGGATCGATCGTCGCGACGGCGTGGCCCTCGGAGTGCTCACCAGTGGCCACGGGCACCTCCGGTCGTCGCGGTGGCGGACTCGACGTGCTCGGCGGGCGCAGGCAGATGCGCGCCCTCCGGGTTGGCCGTCCACAGCACCGGTTCGTAGTCCCAACCCTCGCCGGACTTGTACCGCGCCCGGCGGCTCGCCTTGCGCCCGAGCGTCAGCCCGTACACGACGGCGTAGACGACCACGGGCGGCAGCACGAAGTACAGCACCGTCTCCACCACACTCACGGCGGAGAACCTACCGGACCGGCCTCCGACACGCTGTAGAAGGTGTCCTACACCCCTGGCTCGCACGGCAGGACCCCCGCACGGACGGCGGCCTGCAGGTCCGCGTGGTCCCGCTCGGTCTGGTCGGCGTAGGCGCGGGCGAAGCGGCGCATCGCCTTGCGGACCCGCCCCCCGCCCCCGAGGTAGCCCGCGATCATCGACGCCCCGCTCGTCCGAGCGTGCCCCTTGGCCAGCAGCAGGCCACAGATCGCGGCGTAGTCGAGCAGGCCCGCGGGCTCCATGTGGTCGAGGTCGAAGGAGCCCTTCATGTCCCGGAACTGGCGGACGTAGTACTGCCGGTCCCCCACCGTCGTCCAGCCCAGGAGCGGGTCGGAGACGGTCTGCACCGCCTGCTGGTACTCGACCACCCGCTGTCCCTGGTGGTCGTGCAGGGCCGTCTCGCCGTGCACGAACGGCGCGACGACGGAGCGGCGGGCCTGCTTGAGCTGGAGGAACAGCACGTCATCGGGGCCGGAGCCCTCGCACAGGGCGATGTAGGCGCGCAGGCCGACCGACCCCACGCCGACCACCTTGTGCGCCACGTCGACCACCTTGTAGCCGCCGACCACCCGCGCCCAGTGCGGCGGCAGGGTCGCGAGGTACTCGTCCAGGCCGAGGACGATCCGCTCGTACTGCTGCGGGTCCGGCCGGGTGATCAGTGGCGGCTCGGCGACGATCTCCCGGCCCTCACCGCCGGTGAAGCGCGGGACCGCGCGGTCGCTGGTGCGGCGGCGGGCCTTGCGGGCGGCCTCCGCGACCGCGCGCCTGCTGCCCTTGCGTGGCGCGTTCTCCTGCAGGAAGTCCGCCTCGATGCGTTCGTACGAGCGGGCGAGCAGGGGCGCGGTCGCGAGCCTGCCCAGCGACCGTCGGTAGGCGTCCACGCAGCGCTCGACCGCCTCCCCGCACTGCTCCTCGCTCGCCGAACACTGCCTGCCCGCCACGTGGACGCTGGCCGCGAGCCTGCGCAGGTCCCACTCCCAGGCGCCGGGGTGGGCCTCGTCGAAGTCGTTGAGGTCGAAGACGAGGTCGCGCTCCGGCGAGGCGTAGAAGCCGAAGTTGCCCAGGTGGGCGTCCCCGCAGATGACGGGCTGGATGCCGGTGGCGGGCAACGTCGAGAAGTCCGCGGCGTGGAGCTGCGCGGCGCCGCGGAGGAACGTGAAGGGGCTCGCGGTCATCCGTCCGATCCGGATCGGGATCAGCCGCTCCACCCGGCCCGCGTTCGTGAGCTGCACGGACTCGACGGCCCCGATGCGCCGGTTCGCGGGCGACCACGCCGCCATGGCCTGGCGCGGCACCTGCTCACGCAGCTCCCTGCCGAGGGCCTGCCGGGCCTCGCGGGGCAGGGCGGGGGCGGAGAGCAGGGCGAAGCCGTCCCGGTCTCTGGCATCGAGAGAGGCGAGGACGGTGTGGCGCATAGGTGAGTAGTACCGGAACGACCGCTCGTCGCGCTCCGGCGGGACTGGTCCGGTTGGCCGATCTGTTGCGGCCGGTGATCGAACGGTCACCCCCTCGGGTTGTTCGGCGGGGGCGTGGGCCCGACGATGGACCGATGCAGATCCGGCGGTCGGCGCTCGCCCTCGTCGCGGCGGCGGCCCTGGGCGGGTTGACCGCCTGCGGCACGTCCGTGGAGACCGCGCAGTGCGACCTGGCCTCGACGGCCCTCAACGCCGGTCAGCTCGCGACGGCCGCCGAGCTCTACGCCCGCGCCCAGCAGTCCGGCGAGGGCACCTGCGCGGACACCGGGCTCGACGCGGTGGGCAACCGGTACGCCTCCGCCTTCCGCGAGTCCGCCCGCGGCACGGCGCTCGAGGTCGTGGCGGACGAGGCGGGCGCCCGGGCCGCCTACCAGTCCGCCTTGGCGTTGGACCAGAACAACCAGCCCGCGATGAACGGCCTGGCCCGGCTCGGGACCCCCCAGGAGCAGCGGGTCACCTCGCTCGCCCTGCCCGCGGTGGCGCCGTACCCGCAGGCGAGCTGGTGGACGGGCTGGCCGATCGTCCTCCCGACCTTCCTGCTCGCCCTGGCCGCCTTGGTGTTCGGGGGCCTGCTCCGGCGGCGGGCGCCGTCGCCGGGTGGGCCGTGGCTGACGCAGCGGCACGCCCCGACGCCGGGCACGTCCTGGTTGCGGCGCCGGGGCCGCAGGACCGCCGAGCCCGAGAACGGGGCGGACGGCGACGACGTGGAGGGCCGGCTCGACGATCGCCGGGACGCCGAGCCCCGCGGGCGGTCCGCGCAGGCCGAGCCCCGCGCCGCGGAACCCCCGACTGCCGAACCTCCCGCGCCCCGCCCGGCCCCACCCCGCGACACCACGCCTCGCCCCGTCACCGACCACGAGGCCCGCACCGACCCGGTCACCGTCGTCACGCCCCTCCCCCGCCGCAGCGGCCTGGACCTGGGCCGGAACGACGACCCGCCGGGCGGGCGGAGCCCGCGCAGCGACCCTGAGGACGACCCCGAGGACGACCCCGACCGAGGCGACCGCCGCCTCGCGGTCGTGCCACCGCCGATCGACGGCGAGGCGGCGGACCGGGAGGCCGCAGCCCCCGAAGCGACCACCCCCGAGCCCCGACCGGCAGGCTCCGGCGAGCGCGGGCCCGGCGACCCGGAGCGGGACACCGACAGCTCGGCGCAACCCACCCCGGCTCCCACCCCGGACGCCACCACCGAGCCGACCCCGGCTCCCGTCTCGCCCGAGCCGGCCGGCTCAGCCCACCAGGCCCCCGCCCAGCAGGCTCCGCCCCCACCCGACCCGGCCCTCCTCGTGCACGCAGGCGAGATCGGCCAGCTCCAACGCCTCCTCGACCGCTCCGTCCGCACCGACGACCGCCCCCTCCCCCAGCGCTTCTTCGCCTCCGGCGTCGCCGTCCCCGGTGCGGCCGTCGGCGTCACCCTCGCGGTGTGTGACGTCGGGCTGACCGGCGGCGAGTCGGACAGCCGCCGCCTGCTCTGCGTGCAGCGGCTCGTCGTCGCCGCCATCCCCGAAGGCGCCTGGACCCCTGCTGAGGGCGTCGACTGGATCCCGGCGGTGCGGGCGGACGTCGCGGAGCGGGCCGTCGGGACCATCGTCGACGGCGACCACCGCATCTGGTCGACGGACCCCGTCTCCGACGAGCGCGGCCTCCTCCGCCTGATCGACGCCGCCCGCCCCGCCTGGACCGCCCTGCTCCGCGGGGAGGAGCCGCCGGGGCTGTGGAACCCGCCGACGTCGGCGGGCTCCGCGGCGCTGCAGGCGGCGTTCGAGGGTCGTGAGGCCGTGGTCAGCCCCGGACCGCGACCGGCGGGGGTCCGCGTGGTCGCCCTGGTCGACGCCCTGCTCGCCGACGCCCCCGACGGCCCCACCGTCGTCAACGCCCGCGTCGAGGCGCAGCACCACGAGATGCTCGCCGTCGCGGCGGCCGAGTCGATCGAGTTCGGCCTGGCCGCGGAGCTCGTGGACCTTCAGAAGCGGGGCAGCAACCCCTGATCGCGGGCCTCGGCGAGGGTCGGGGCGTCCCGGTCCTTGTCGGACAGGATCAGCTCCAGGTCCTTCGGCCACGGCAGGTCCAGCTCCGGGTCGACCGGCGAGATCCCGTGCTCCGCCGTGGGGTTGTACGGCGTGGAGCACAGGTAGGCCATCACCGTCGGCTCGGACAGCGCGACGAACGCGTGCCCCAGCCCCTCACTGATGTACACGGCGTTGAGCCGCTCGGAGTCCAGCTCCACGGCCTCCCACCGCCCGAAGGTGGGCGAGCCGACCCGGATGTCGACGATCACGTCGAGCAGCCGCCCGGACGGGCAGTAGACGTACTTGGCCTGCCCCGGCGGGACGTCGGCGAAGTGCACGCCGCGCACCACCCCGCGCGTCGAACGGGAGTGGTTGGTCTGCTGGGTGGTCAGTTCGAAACCGAGGGCCTCACGGAACACCGGCCCCTGGTAGGGCGCCACGAACACGCCGCGGCTGTCCGGGAACACCGGCGGCTCGAACGCCCACGCCCCGGAGATCGACAGCTCGCGGTACTTCACGCACTCACCCCGCTCTTGATCGGCTCCCACCACGACCGGTTGTCCCGGTACCAGGCCACGGTCTCGGCCAGGCCCAGGTCGAACGTGTGCTGCGGCGAGTACCCCAGCTCCGCGTTGATCTTCGACCAGTCCACCGAGTAACGCCGGTCGTGCCCCTTGCGGTCCTGTACCGGCTCCACCGACGACCAGTCGGCCCCCACGGCCGCGAGCAGCCGCTCGGTCAGCTCACGGTTGGTCAGCTCGATCCCGCCGCCGATGTTGTAGATCTCCCCCGCCCGGCCCCCCTCGGCGACCAGCGCGATCCCGCGGCAGTGGTCGTCGACGTGCAGCCAGTCGCGCACGTTCAACCCGTCCCCGTAGAGCGGGACCCGCAGCCCGTCGAGCAGGTTGGTCACGAACAGCGGGATGACCTTCTCCGGGAACTGGAACGGCCCGTAGTTGTTGGAGCAGCGGGTGATGCTGACGTCCAGACCGTGCGTCCGGAAGTAGCTGCGCGCCAACAGGTCCGACCCCGCCTTCGACGCCGAGTACGGCGAGTTCGGCAGCAACGGGTCCGTCTCCGGCCACGACCCCTCGGGGATCGAGCCGTACACCTCGTCGGTGGAGACGTGGACGAACTTGCCCACGCCGGCGTCGAGCGCGGCCTGCAACATCACCTGGGTCCCGACCACGTTCGTGGACACGAAGTCCGCCGCCCCCGTGATCGAGCGGTCGACGTGGGACTCGGCGGCGAAGTGCACCACCAGGTCGATCCCCACCATGGCCTTCGCGACGGCAGCGGGGTCCCGGATGTCCCCCACCACCAGCTCCACGTCGGTCCCGGCGAGGTTCTCCCGGCGGCCGGCGTAGGTGAGCAGGTCGAGCACCCGCACCTCGCCTGCCAGCGCGGGATAGGCCCCCGAGACCAGGGACCGCACGAAGTGCGATCCGATGAATCCGGCCCCACCGGTCACGAGTACATGCACAGCGCGAGGCTATCGACCGCGGGAGGCGAGGTGTTCCGCGCCCACGCCGGCAGACTCCGGGGCGTGGACCTGCTCGTCGCCCGCAACCCGGACCCGGACAGCTCGCTGCCGTATCTCGTCCGGCTGCCGCTCGGCGAGGGGCTCGTGTTCCGCGCCAAGGACACCTGGCCGCGGACGAAGGCGATCTACTGCCATCCGGTCGGTCTCGAGGACTGGCCCGCCGAGCCGGACATCGTGGAGCGGGTGGCGCTGAAGTCCTGCGTCCGGCGCGGGGCGGCCATCGACGTCGTCGCCGATCGCGGACGCGAACAGCGCTCGCAGGTCGTGTACACCCGCGCCCGCGGCCGTCAGATGGTGTTCTGGCAGTCCCCCCGCACGCGCAAGCAGGCCCGCCCGGACGTTCGCCTCCCGACGGCCCGCGCCGCGGGCATCCCCGACCTCGAGATCCTCGTCGACGCCCACGAGCGCTATCCCTACCGGTTCCCGGACCAGCAGGTCACGCTCACCAAGCAGGCGTTGGCCTGCGGCGACTACGCCGTGACCCTCGACGGCCGGATCGTCGCCTCGGTCGAGCGCAAGAGCCTCGCCGACCTGGTCGGCAGCGTGACCTCCGGCAGGCTCCGGTTCGCCCTGACCGAGCTGGCCACGCTGCCGCGGGCCGCGGTCGTCGTCGAGGAGCGGTACTCGGCGGTCTTCAAACAGGACCGCGTCCGCCCCGCCACCGTCGCCGACGGCGTCGCCGAGCTCCAGGTCCGCTGGCCTACCATCCCGATCGTCTTCTGCGACACCCGCGCCCTCGCCGAGCAGTGGACCTACCGCTTCCTCGCCGCGGCCCGCGCCTGGGCCGAGACGGAGCTCGCGGGGGCCGCGCTCATCGGCGGGGACTCCGCGCTCGCCGACGTCCCCGCCCCACCTCCGACCACCGCCCAGGTGCGGAGGTGGGCGCGCGACAACGGGATCGCGGTGCCGGACAAGGGAAGGCTGCGGCCGGAGGTGCACGAGGCCTGGCGGGCGGCGCACCTGACAGGATGAGGTCCGTGCGCGCGATCATCCTGGGAGCAGGCGGCCAGCTCGGCCGGGCGCTGACCCGCGCCCTGCCCACCGCGACGGCATTGTCCCGCGCCGAGTTCGACCTGACCGACCCCCAGGCCCTCGACTGGTCCGCCTACGACACGGTCCTCAACGCCGCCGCCTACACGAAGGTGGACCAGGCCGAGACCGAGCGGGCGGAGGCCTGGGCGGCCAACGCCGTCGGCCCGGCCGCCCTGGCCCGGATCGCGACGCAGCACGACCTCCGGCTGGTCCACGTCTCCACCGAGTACGTCTTCGACGGCGCCCACGAGGGCCCCATCCCCGAGGACTCCCCCTTCTCCCCGCTGTCGGCGTACGGGGCGTCGAAGGCTGCCGGAGACGTCGCCGTGGCCACCACCCCCCGGCACTGGATCGTCCGACCCACCTGGGTCGTCGGCGACGGCGGCAACTTCGCCCGCACCATGCGCACCCTCGCCGAGCGCGGCATCTCCCCGACGGTCGTCGCCGACCAGATCGGCCGCCCGACCCTGGCCGGCGACCTCGCCACGGGCATCCTCGGCCTGCTCGACGCCGACCCCGGCACCTACCACCTGACCAACTCCGGCCCCGTCGCGAGCTGGGCCGAGATCGCACGTTTCGTGTTCTCACGGTCGGGTCGCGACGCCGCCGACGTCACGGAGACCACCACCGAGGCCTACTTCGCCGACAAGCCCGGCGCCGCCGCGCGACCGCTCAACTCCGTCCTGGACCTGACCAAGGCCGAGAAGGCGGGCGTCACGCTGCCGGACTGGCGCGAGAGCCTGGAGGCTTACCTGTCGTGAAGGGCATCGTCCTGGCCGGTGGCACCGGCACCCGACTGCACCCGATCACCCGCGGGGTCTCGAAGCAGCTCCTGCCGGTCTACGACAAGCCGATGATCTACTACCCGCTCTCCACGCTGATGCTCGCGGGCATCCGGGAGATCCTGGTGATCACCACGCCCGAGGACGCCCCGATGTTCCACCGCCTCCTCGGCGACGGCTCGGAGTTCGGCCTCGACCTGCGCTACACCACCCAGGCCGCCCCCAACGGCATCGCCGAGGCCTTCCTGCTCGGCGAGGACCACATCGACGGCGACTCGGTCGCGCTCGTGCTGGGCGACAACATCTTCCACGGCCCCGGCTTCTCCGGCATGCTGCGCGACGCCCGCGCCGGCCTCGGCGCACCGGACCACGGTCATGGCCACGGCCACGGCCACGGCCACGAGGGCGACGGCTGCGTCCTCTTCGGCTACCCCGTCAAGGACCCGGAGCGCTACGGCGTCGGCGAGGCGGACCCGACCGGCCGCCTGATCTCCATCGAGGAGAAGCCGGACAAGCCCCGCTCCGACCGCGCCATCACCGGCCTCTACCTGTACGACAACACCGCCGTCGAGCGCGCCAAGGCCCTCACCCCGAGCGGTCGCGGCGAGCTGGAGATCACCGACCTCAACCGTGCCTACATGGACGACGGCCGCGCGAGACTCGTCGACCTCGGCCGCGGCTTCGCCTGGCTGGACACCGGCACCCACGAGTCGCTGCAGGAGGCCGGACAGTACGTCCAGATCCTGGAGAACCGCCAGGGCATCCGCATCGCCTGCCTCGAGGAGGTGGCGCTGCGGATGGGCTTCATCGACGCCGAGGCCTGCTACGCGCTCGGGGAGAAGCAGGGGAAGAACGGCTACGGGCAGTACGTCATGCAGGTGGCGACGTCGTTCGGCCGTTGAGCGACCGCCCCGGTGACAGAACGTCACACTCGGTCGCATTCGGGTGTCTCCTCGCTGCGATTCTCCTCCGCTGTCGACGAGAAAATGTAACGGACGCCACAGAGCGTGCGACCCTCCACGCGAAGGGAGATCTTTCTCGCCCTACTGGGTGACACCCTCCTGACTGCGGCAAAAGGATCAAACGTGAGCATCAATGGCGAGCACACGCGTTCCACGTCCATACCCGCCCCCCGTCGGACGCAGCTGTGGTCGTCCACGACCACCGCGGTCGTCCACGACGCCGACCTGTTCACCCGGGACGACGCCGTCCCGACATCGCTGAACGTCACCCTGTTCGGCCTGGGCTACGTCGGATCGGTCACGGCGAGCTGTCTCGCCCGACAGGGCCACCACGTCGTCGGGGTCGACATCGATCAGGGCAAGGTCGACTCGTTCAATCGCGGGGTCGCCACGGTGGTCGAGCCCGACCTCGACCTGATCGTCGAGGAGGCGGTCCGCAGCGGCACCCTCCGCGCCACCACCCGGGTCGACGAGGCCCTCGTCGGCTCCGACGTCTCGTTGATCTGCGTCGGTACCCCGTCGGCGGCGAACGGGGGCACCGACCTGTCTCACCTGCGGCGGGTCGTCGAAGACGTCGGCCGTGCGCTGGCCGGGTCGTCCCGGCCGCACGTGGTGGTGGTTCGGTCGACGGTCCCGCCGGGCACGGTCGACGAGATCGTCCGGCCGCTCCTGGAACAGACCTCGGGCCGGACCGTCGGCACGGATCTCCACGTCGCGATGTGCCCCGAGTTCCTCCGCGAAGGTTCCGGGGTCGCCGACTTCGGCCACCCACCGATGCTGGTGATCGGTGCGGAGCCTGCCCCCGCGGCCGTTCTGCGATCGTTGTTCGCGTTCCTGGACTGCACCGTCAGCGTGGTCGACGTCCGGGCGGCCGAGAGTGTGAAGTACGCGTCGAACGCCTTCCACGCGCTCAAGGTCGCCTTCACGAACGAGATCTCCCGGCTGTACCGGGTGCTCGACGTCGACGCGCGAGAGGTGATGGAGGTCTTCGTCCAGGACCGCCAGCTCAACGTCTCCACGGCCTACCTGCGGCCGGGCTTCGCCTTCGGCGGCTCCTGCCTGCCGAAGGACGTGCGCAGCCTGCTCTACCTGGCCCGGATGAACTCGGTCCATCTGCCTGTGCTCGAGGGAACCCTCGCCTCCAACGAGATGCTCGTCCGCGACGTCGCCGACCGGGTCGTGGCGGCGGTGGACGAGGCGGGGGGCGACAACCGCGGCGTCGCCCTGCTCGGGTTGTCCTTCAAGA
>Ga0070671_100001142_pt1 | contig 19759 bp, 15 predicted proteins | sample KBSS73metaG_FD_65341 | JGI IMG/M metagenome (GOLD analysis project Ga0070671, IMG submission 65341) | Switchgrass rhizosphere microbial communities from Kellogg Biological Station, Michigan, USA - KBS S7-3 metaG | ecosystem: Host-associated > Plants > Roots > Rhizosphere > Soil ...
GCGATCGCCGAGGTTGCCGGTTCCGACGCGGTCGCCGCCCATGCCGCCGGCGATGCCGGTGGTGCGGTCGGTCGTTCCATAGAGATCGCGGTCGCGGTCGATGTCCTCGGGCGTGTAGGGCTGCGCCTGATCGTTCCAGCCGTTCCATCCCCGCTGACGCCACTGCTCGGCACGTCGCTCGATGTCGACGGCCCCGTGCTCGCGCATGATCTCGGCCGCGCGCTCGGCCCTCGTATCGTCGGCCCGGACCGTCACGAGCGCACCGCCGCGACGTACGGACTCTGCGTAGTACTCGGCATCGGTCTTCGACACACCCATGTCGGTCAGGCCGCCAATCAGTCCGCCGGCCACCGCCCCCACGCCCGCGCCGCTCAACGTCGCAACGATCGGTCCGGCTGCGATGATCGGGCCGATCCCGGGAATGGCGAGGCCCATCAGGCTCGCGGCCAGACCCGCCGCGCCGCCGACGACGCCGCCCGTCACGGCGCCCGTCGCCGCGCCGCTTGCATCATCGGCCGCATCCCGATCATTGTCACGATCGCGACCAAGGGTACCCGTATCCGTCCGCATCGTGTCGTCGCCAACGCCGCGCGTCTGCGCGTAATCACCACGACCATAGTTCGATGTCGTTCCTGCGCCCGTCGTCGCGCTGCTTCCAGCAACTGCGGAAGTGCCGGCAGCCGTACCCGTCGACGTGGCCGAGTAGTCGCCGCGAGCATTGCTCGCCACGACGTTGACGTCGTTGTCGCGAAAACCTTCGTCCATCAGGTCGCGCGCCACGCGCTTCGCTTCGTCGAAACTGTCGAACGAACCCACGATTGTCTTCATACCTCCAGCCCCCGCGTCGTTGTGATGAATTGAAGAGGAACACGTGCAGCGCACGCGTCGCCGCGCGGATGTCCGCTCGCTCGCCCGGCGATCCTGCAACGTTACGCAAGATGGCGCCGCGAATGGAGCGGCGCCTGGCGCGAAGCGGTGTCGGATAAACTCGTATTCGTCGCTCCTACATCCAGCCGGTGCTCTCGACCGTCGCGTGCAACATCGTGGACTTCCATCTTCCGTCTCATCGCGCGCAATGCATGGCGTTCGCGCGCCTCGTTCTGCTCGTCGTGGCCGCGGCACTCGCTTCGCATGCAGGGCCTTGCCTTGCCGACGCGTATCCGACGCGCCCGGTTCGAGTGATCGTTCCATTTTCTCCGGGTGGCGCGGTGGATGGACCGATGCGTCTCATCGCCCAGGAGCTCGGCAAGCGGCTGGGCCAGGCGGTCGTCGTCGAGAACAAGCCAGGCGCGGGCGCAACGATCGGAACGGATATCGTCGCGAAGGCGATGCCCGATGGGTACACGCTGCTGCTCGCGTCGCAAACGAATGCGATAAGCGCGACGCTGTACAGCAAGCTGCCGTTCGATCCGATCGAGGACTTCACACCGATTGCATTGATCGGACGCGAGCCGGGCGTCGTGGTCGTCAACCCCAACGTACCCGTCAGCACGCTTGCACAGCTGATCGAGTATGTGAAGGAACGGCCGGGACAACTGGACTATGCATCGTCGGGCAACGGCAGCGGGCAGCACCTGTTCGCGGCGCTTCTCGCCTCGCGCACGGGGATGAAGCTGAATCACGTGCCGTACAAGGGAAGCGGCCAGGCGACGACGGACCTGCTGTCCGGCGTGGTGGCGATGGCGATACCGGGCACTGCGGGGATGGTAGGGCACATCAAGGCAGGCAAGCTTCGCGCGCTCGCAGTGACCGGCGCGAAGCGATCGCCGGAGCTACCCGATGTGCCGACGGTGATGGAATCGGGCATTCCGGACTTCGAGGCGTACGTATGGATGGGTTTGCTTGCGCCGAAGGGCACGCCCGCGCAGATTGTCGAACGCCTGAACCGCGACGTCATCGCCGTGCTGAGCGAGGACGCGGTGAGGCAGTACATGGCGACGGCCGGCATCGAAATCGTCGGCTCCACACCGGCGGAATTCGGCCGGTTCTTCCGCGCTGAGAAGGATCTGTGGGCAAAGGTCGTTCGCGACACGGGCGCGAAGATCGACTGAATGATGGCAAACGGGACGAGCGAAGCAATGGCGACCGTTCGAGCACAGGATGTGCAGGGCATCGCGCACTACGCATCGAAAGACGGAATCCGACTTTTTCTGTGGGAGAAGTTCGTCGACTCACCCGAGGGGAAGCCCGTCGTGCTGTTCGTGCACGGCTCGTCGATGGCGTCGCAGCCGACGTTCGACCTCACGGTGCCTGGCCGGCCGGACTCGTCGGTCATGGATTGGTTCGCCCGTCGCGGCTTCGCGTGCTGGAGCGTCGACATGGAGGGCTACGGCCGCTCGGACAAATCGCGTGCCATCCCGTGCGACATCTCGAACGGGGCCGACGACCTCGCCGCGGCGACCGATTACATGCGCGCTACACGCGGCATCCAACACGTGATGGCGTACGGCATCTCCTCCGGCGCGCTGCGCGCGGCGCTCTTTGCCCAACGGCACGCGGACCGCGTGTCCCGCCTTGCGCTCGACGCCTTCGTGTGGACCGGTGAAGGCGCGCCGACGCTCGAGCAGCGCAGGAAGAAGCTGCCGGAGTTCCGGGCACGCAATCGCCGTCCCATCGACCGCGCCTTCGTGCAATCGATCTTCGCGCGCGACCATCCCGATTGCGCCGAACCGCGCGTCGTCGATGCGTTCGCGGACGCCATCCTCGCACTCGACGATTCGATGCCGAACGGCACGTACGTCGACATGTGCGCGAACCTGCCGATCGTCGACCCCGCGCTCATCACGATGCCGACGTTGATCCTGCGCGGCCAGTACGATGGCATCGCCGCGTTCGACGACCTCATCGAATTCTTCAAGCGGCTGCCGAACCCGGACCGCCAGTTCTCGGTCATGGCCGGCATCTCGCACGCGAGCTTCCAGCAGAAGAACTATCTGACCGTCTATCACATCCTGCATTCGTTCTTCACGCATCCCGCGCCCGCGTACGTCGGCATGTCATGACGCAGCAACCGACGCTGATGCTGATCGCCGACATCGCCGGCTACACGCGATTCATGCGGTTCCATCAAGCGAGTCTCGCGCACGCGCAGGAGATCGTCGCGCGCCTGCTCGAGGTCGTCATCGACGCGGCCGGGCCCTCGCTCCGGCTTGCAAAGCTCGAAGGCGACGCGGCATTCTTCTACATGACGGCCGCCCGGGACGGGACGATGGATCCTTCCGTCATCGCGAGCCATGCCGCCGACATCTATCGCGCGTTCCATGCGCGCGCGGCAGACTTCCAGGTCAACACGCTCTGCCCATGCGATGGCTGCCAGCAGGCGGGAAACCTGAAGATCAAGCTGGTCGGCCACGTCGGCGACGTTGCCATGCAGAAGGTCAAGCAGATGACGGAGCTCGCAGGGATCGACGTCATCGTCGTTCACCGGATGCTGAAGAACACCGTGCCCGTTCCCGAATACCTGCTGATGACCAAGCCCGTGCACGCGATGCTTGCGAGCCCGTTGCGCGAGCGTGCGACCGCCTTCGATCTCGTTCTCGATGACTTCGGCGCGACGCCCGCGTATTACCTCGACCTCGCCGACTGCATCGATACCCTCCCCCCGGCACGCAAGCTGTCACCGTGGCGCCGGCTGGTCCGCCACGTGAGCCTCGGGTTGCGCACGCTCCCCTACGAGCTCGGCTTCCGGAAGGCATGCATAGGCTTTCGCAACGTGCCCGACGCCCGCTGAGGCGTCCTTCAGGCAAGGTGACACTGTCGTAAAGCAGCCTGCGCGGGCATCGCGCTTCGTGCGCAGGTCGGACCGGACTCGACGCGGACGTTCCGGCAAGGCATCATCGTCGGCATTTCGAAGTTCAAAGACTTCGGCACCAAACCAGAACAACCGTGCCGAAGCCCGCTGGCGAGGAGAAAGGGCATTGTTGATTTTGGAGGAAAGCCGCAACGCCGCTTGCGGCCGGGCGTCTGCGTGCGTCGCGTCGGAGCACTCATGGCCGCACTGATCGACGTTCGCGACCTGTCCGTCGACTTCGACAACCGCGGCACGCGCGTCCTGGCCGTCGACCGCGTCTCGTTCCGGATCGAGCCGGGAGCGACACTCGCGCTCGTGGGCGAATCCGGGTCGGGCAAGTCGGTCACGGCGCAAGCGATCATGCGCATCCTGCCCCGAACCGCTTCCATCACCTCGGGCGAGATCCTGTTCACCCCACCCGAATCGCCAAAGCCGCCGGTCGACATCGTCCGCCTCTCGCCGGACGGTCGGAAGATCCGCCGCATCCGCGGCCGGCACATCTCGATGATCTTCCAGGAACCGATGGTGTCGCTATCGCCGCTGCATACGATCGGCGACCAGGTGAGCGAAGCGCTGTTCCTGCATCACCGCGTCGGTCATAAAGAAGGAATGGAGCGCACGCAGGACATGCTGCGAAGGGTTGGATTCCCGGACCCGGCCCGCGCACTGAAGACGTATCCGTTCCAGCTGTCGGGCGGACTGCGGCAGCGCGCGATGATCGCGATGGCCCTCGTGTGCCGCCCGTCGCTGCTCATCGCCGACGAGCCGACCACCGCGCTCGACGTCACGATCCAGGCGCAGATCCTCGCGCTGATCAAGGAGCTGCAGGCCGAGCTCAAGATGGCCGTGCTGATCATCACGCACGACCTCGGCGTCGTGGCCAACGTCGCCGAGCACGTCGTCGTGCTTTACGCGGGCCGCGTCATGGAGCAGGGACCGGTGCGTGCGCTCTTCGATCGCCCACAGCATCCTTACCTGCGTGCGCTGTTGCGCGCGGTCCCGCACTTCGACATGAAGCCCGGCGAGCGGCTGGTCTCGGTGCGGAGCGTCGATCACCAGACGGGGCCGCTCGTGCAGGCGCAGGAGCCGTGGCCCGAAAGCGCCGGTTCGCAGCATCTCGTCGTGCGCAACGTGCTGAAGACCTTCACCCAGCGATCCACCGGCTTCTTCGTGCGGCGCGAGGGCCCGTCGTTTCGAGCGGTCAACGATGTCAGCCTCGAGATCACGCGCGGCCAGTGCTTCGGGCTCGTCGGAGAGAGCGGCTGCGGCAAGACGACGCTGTCGAAGGTGATCATGCGCGCGATGGAAGCGGACGCGGGCGAGGTGCTCTACAACGACCGGGGGCGTGCGCTCGACGTGCGGCACGCGCACGGCGAGGAGCTGATGCGCTTTCGCCGCCGCGTCCAATACATCTTCCAGGATCCGTTCGGATCGCTGTCGCCGCGGATGACGGTGTTCGACATCCTGCGCGAGCCGCTCATCATCCACGACATCGGCGACCCCGATTACCGTGCGGAGATGGCCAAGGAGCTGATGCGCCTCGTCGGACTCGACCCGCGCTTTCTCAACCGCTATCCGCACAGTTTTTCAGGCGGCCAGCGGCAACGGATCGGCATCGCGCGTGCGCTCGCCTTGAAGCCCGACCTGATCCTTTGCGACGAGCCCGTGTCCGCGCTCGACGTGTCGATCCAGGCGCAGGTCCTCAATCTGCTGAAGGACCTGCAGGCGGAGCTCGGGCTTACCTACCTCTTCATCTCGCATAATCTCGCGGTCGTCGACTACATCGCCGACGAGATCGCCGTGATGTGCCGCGGCAGGGTCGTCGAAGTCGCACCGCGCGAAGTCCTGTTTCACGAGCCCATGCACCCGTACACCCTCGGCCTGCTCGCTGCGGTTCCGTACCCGGACCTCGATCGCAAGCTCGATCTCGACGCCGTGCTTGAAGGGGCGGCGCGCCAGCCCGAGGAATGGCGGCCGCCGTTCGCCTGGATCGGCGATGACGCCGGCGAGCTCGTCGACGTCGGGGGCGGTCACCGGGTGCGCATGCAGCGCGCCGAGGTGCGGGAGGCGGTCGCATCGTGATCTCCCGCACGCATGTCCACCGCGCATTCATTGCGTTGCTCGTCATGCTCGCGCTGCTCGCGCCGGGTGCGGTGCGCGCCGAGGAACCGCCGAGCCTCGCGGACGACGTGGCGGCCGGCAAGCTGCCGCCGCTTGCCGAACGATTGCCTCGCGTGCCGCTCGTGTTCGGCGCACCGCGCGCCGACTGGTCGCTGGGCCGTTACGGCGGCGAACTGCGAACGCTGCTCGCCAAGGATCGCGACATCCGGATGATGGTCGTCTACGGCTATTCACGCCTCGTGGGCTACGACGAGCAGCTGCGCCTTACGCCCGACATCCTGGAAAGCGTCGACAACGTCGAAAGCCGCGCCTTCACGCTGCATTTGCGCCCCGGTCACAAATGGTCGGACGGTCATTCCTTCACGGCCGAGGACTTCCGTTACTACTGGGAAGACGTTGCAAACAACAAGGAGCTGTCGCCGTTCGGCCTGCCGCAAGCGCTGCTCGTGGAGGGTCGGCCGCCGAAGTTCGAAGCGTTGAACGAAACGACGGTCCGCTTTACCTGGGTGGATCCGAACCCGATGTTCCTGCCGGCGCTCGCCGGCCCGAGCCCGCTCTACATCTATCGACCCGCGCATTACCTGCGCCAATTCCACGCGAAGTACGCGGGGCTCGACAAGGCGAACGCGCTCGCGGTGGAAGCGGGCTCGCGCAACTGGGCGGGGCTGCACCAGAAAAAGGACGAGCAATTCCGGTTCGACAATCCGGACCTGCCGACCCTCGAGCCGTGGATCAACACGACCCCGCTGCCGTCGACACGTTTCGTGCTCGTGCGCAACCCGTACTTTCATCGGGTCGACAGCGCCGGGCGCCAGCTTCCGTACATCGATCGCATCATCGTCGGCATCACCGACGACAAGCTGATTCCGGCCAAGACCGGTGCCGGCGACGTCGACCTGCAGGTGCGCTACCTGCGCTTCGACAACTACACGTTCCTGAAACAGGGCGAGAAGCGCAATCAGTACCACGTACGGCTGTGGGAAAAGGCGATCGGCTCGCAGATCGCGCTCTATCCGAACCTGAACGCCGAGGACCCCGAATGGCGGAAGCTGATGCGCGACGTGCGGTTCCGGCGCGCGCTTTCCCTCGGCATCGACCGGCACGAAGTGAACGAGGTCGTCTACTTCGGCCTCGGCAAGGAATCGAGCAACACGGTTCTGCAGCGCAGCCCGCTGTTCCGGCCCGAGCTCCGCAGCGCGTGGACAAAATACGACATCAAGGCCGCCAATGCACTGCTCGACGCGATCGGCTTGACGGCGCGCGATCCCACCGGCCTTCGCCTGCTGCCTGACGGGCGACCGATGGAGCTCGTCATCGATACATCGGGTGAAAGCACCGAGGAAACCGACGTCCTCGAGCTCATTCGCGACAGCTGGCGCAAGCTCGGCATCGCGATGTTCTCGCGGCCGTCGCAACGCGAAGTCTTCCGCAAGCGCGTGTTCTCCGGCAAATCGGTGATGTCGGTGTGGTCCGGAATGAGCAACGGCATCCCGACGCCGGACATGAGCCCCGGCGAGCTCGCGCCCACGGCACAGGAGCAGCTGCAATGGCCGATGTGGGGCCAGTACTACGAACAGAATCGCAAGGGCGGCGAGCAGCCTCCGCCGGACGTACAGAAGCTCGTGGCCATGTTCGATGCCTGGCGCAACTCGGAGACCTCGGCGGAGCGCGAGAAGATCTGGTCGCAGATGCTCGCGATCAACGCGGACCAGGTCTACACGATCGGCGTCGTGACGCGGGCACTGCAGCCGGTCGTCGTGCGTGACAGCCTGCGCAACGTGCCGGTCGACGGTATCTACAGCTGGGATCCCGGCGCCTATTTCGGCATGTACCACCCGGACACCTTCTGGTTCGACACTGGAAGCAACGTCGGTGTCGTGTCGGGGAAATAGCTTGCGCGGCGCGTATCCCTTTCGCGCCGGTGCTAGGTGCGCGTCGCGCGGAAAGGCGGCGTAGATGCTGCAATACGTCGCCAAACGCGTGCTGCTGATGATCCCGACGCTGATCGCGATCAGCATCATCGTTTTCACGATCATCCAGCTTCCGCCCGGCAACTATCTCGAGAGCTACATCGCCGAGCTGCAGGCGCAGGGTGAATCGGTCGACCCGCAGAAGATTGCCTTCCTGCGCGAGTACTACGGTCTCGACAAGCCGCTGCCGGAGCAATACCTGCACTGGGCCACGGGCATGCTCCGCGGCGATTTCGGCTATTCGTTCGAATTCAACATGCCGGTGACGAAGGTGGTCGGCGACCGGATGTTCCTGACGATCATCGTCTCGTTCGTCACCATTCTCTTCACCTGGGCCGTCGCGTTTCCCATCGGCATCTACTCGGCGACGCACCAATACAGCTGGGGCGATTACGGATTGTCGCTCGTCGGATTCCTCGGCATCGCCATCCCGAACTTCATGCTCGCGCTCGTGATGATGTATGTCGCGAACGTCGTGTTCGGGACGAGCATCGGCGGGCTCATGTCGCCCGAATACATCGGCAAGCCATGGTCATGGGACAAGGTCCGGTCGGTGCTCGAGCACAGCTGGATACCGGTCGTCGTCATCGGCACGAGCGGCACGGCGGGAATGATTCGTCGCCTTCGTGCGAACCTGCTCGACGAGCTGCAGAAGCAATACGTCGTTACCGCGCGCGCGAAAGGGCTGCCGCCGCGCAAGGTGCTGCGCAAGTATCCGCTGCGGATGGCGCTCAACTTCTTCATCTCGGACATCGGCAGCCTGCTCCCGCACATCATTTCGGGCGCCGAGATCACGGCCGTCGTGCTGTCGCTCCCGACCACGGGACCGATGCTCCTCGCGGCACTGAAGAGCCAGGACATGTATCTGGCCGGCTCGTTCCTGATGTTCCTCGCCTTCCTGATCGTCATCGGCGTCCTGATCTCCGATCTAGCGCTGGTGGCGCTCGACCCGCGGATCAGGCTGCAGGGCGGCGTCGCACGATGACCGCCCGTACCGCAGCGCTGCGCAGGCGGATGCGATGAGCACGCTCGAGCTGCCGCCGGCCGCGAAGACCACCGATCATTTCGTATCCACGGAGCCGTTCGATCCCGGCTCCGCCGTGCGTCTTACGCCCGAGCAGGAACGGCTCTACCTCGCATCGCAATGGAAACTGATGTGGTGGAAGTTCAAGCTGCATCGCGTGGCAGTCGTGTCCGGCGTGATCCTGCTCGCGATGTATGCGTCGACGCTCGTCACGGAATTCCTGGCGCCGTACAACCTCCACACGCGTCACACCGATTTCATCTATGCATCGCCGCAGCCGCTGCACCTGTTCCACGAGGGCCGCTTCGTCGGTCCGTTCGTGTACGACCGGCACAAGGCGCTCGACATGGAAACGCTGCGGCGCAACTATCCCGAAGAGCGTACAACGCCGCATCCGCTGCGCTTCTTCTGCAGCGGCGACTCCTACCGGTTCTGGGGGTTGATCGACATGTCGTTCCACGTCGTCTGTCCACCGGAGGATGCGACGCTGTTCCTGCTCGGCACCGACCGGCTGGGCCGCGACGTGCTGTCGCGGATCCTGTACGGCGCACGCATCTCGCTGACGATCGGCCTGCTCGGCATCACCATCAGCTTCGCGCTCGGTCTCGTGATCGGCGGCCTCGCCGGTTATTACGGCGGCTGGGTGGACATGACGGTGCAGCGCATGATCGAGATCATCCGTTCGTTCCCCGAGTTACCCCTGTGGATGGCGCTCTCCGCCGTCCTCCCGGTGACGTGGAGTCCGATCCTCATCTACTTCGGCATTACCGGAATCCTTGCATTGCTCGACTGGACCGGCCTCGCGCGCGCGGTCCGCTCGAAGCTTCTCGCACTGCGCGAAGAGGACTACACGACGGCCGCGCGGTTGATGGGCGCGCGCCCGAGCCGCATCATCGGGCGGCATCTGCTGCCCGGATTCATGAGTCACCTGATCGCATCGGCGACGCTGTCAATCCCCGGGATGATCCTCGGCGAAACCGCGCTGTCGTTCCTCGGCATCGGACTGCGGCCGCCGATCACGAGCTGGGGCGTGCTGCTGAACGAGGCGCAGAACATCAACGTCGTCGCGCTCTATCCTTGGCTCATGCTGCCCGTCGTGCCTGTCATCATCGTGATCCTGTCATTCAATTTCTTCGGTGACGGACTGCGCGACGCGGCGGATCCGTATCGCTGATCGCAGGCTGCGGGTTGCAGGGCTGCAACCTGATCTTCGTTCGCTGGTTCGGATAGACGGTTGCACTCGCGCAAAGCGGCACTCGTCAACGGCCGGCTGTCGCCGTTCGCCGGACTGAAGCTTCGCTACGCCGGCCGGGTTCGATCGCAGCTCGACATACTCGGCGACACGCGCGCGGACCTGCGCCTCGGCACCGACGAACGCGTCGGAATCTATCTCCTTACCAAGCGGGATGGACGATTCCCAAAGTCTCGACGGCCGCACTTCCTGCCGATCCGGCAGGCCGGCGAAATCGCGGTCGCCTACGCGACGAGTTGCGCCAGCGCCTTGCCCCCGCGCTCGAGCTGCTCGAACGAGCCCTCCTCCACCAGCTGGCCTTCCGCGAACACGAGAACGCGATCGAATTCACGTGCGAGCTCGGCGCGCGACAACGTCCACAACACCGTGCGGCCCTTCGCCCAGCCAAGCACGGCCCGCAGCACGCGCACCTCGGTTGCAGGATCGAGTCCCGACGTCGGCTCGTTGAAGACCAGGATGTCCGGATTCTTCATCAAGCCGCGGGCGATCGCGAGTCGCTGGCGCTCGGAATAGGACAGCCGCGAACCGGCACTGCCGACCTCGAACTCGAGTCCGAGCCGCACGAGGTCGTCGTTCAGTCCCTCGTCGGCGGCGATCTCGCGCACGAGCGCACTGATACGGGCCTGCGCGTTCGCCTGATCGAATGCGACACGCCCGAACAGGATGTTGTCCTGGATCGAGAGCGCCTCCGCGAAACGATCCGGCTGGAAGAATTCGCAGACGTCGTTGCGACCCGCGAACCGTCGGCTGAACTCCTGGCGCGCGGCGACGATGCGGCGCGGCATCGTTTCATCCATGACGCCGAGCCGGTGCCGGGACATGACGAGCCGGAACGTGAGCGCGAGCAGCCGCGACTTGTCCCGATCGGAGATTGCGGCCATCTTGCCCTTGTTGAACTTCGACACGAGCGCCTCGAACTCCGGCAGATCCTCGGGGCTGATGAAGCTGTAGCGCTCGAACAGGTCGCTGTCCGGCGCCACGTTGGCGAAGATCTCGACCATCAGCGCGGCGACCTTCGCGCCCGCCTCCTGCAGGTCCTCGAGCAGGCCCACGTCGCGCAGCAGCGCCACGACCTCGGGATTGTTCGCAAGCGTCGCGGGCTGGAAATCGGGGTGCCGCGGCGTGCCGAACAGGATGTTCTCCGCGACACTCATGTTCGCGAAGTACGTGTCGGGATCGAAGAATTCGACGAACGCTTCGAGCGATTCGGTCTTCGCGCGCGCGCGGACCTTGGCCCGCGCGGCAACGGCTCTTCCCGCAATTTCGGGATGCACGCTGGAATCGGTCGTGCTCGCGAGGCCATAACCGGTCACCGCGCGCTCCATGTCCACCAGGCCGAGAACCCGTATCGCCACCGCCGTCAGTTCGGTCGCGTCCGCGACGCCGGCGGCGTCATAGTCGATCCAGTCCGCCCGCACATCCGACGGCGTGTTGCCGGCAGCGAGCGCATCACGAACACGGCGCTGGTGCATCTTCTCCGCCTCGTCGTCGTAGGCGTACGGATGCACCGGCGCGTGCTTGAGCCCGTAGTACAGGTTATGCGCGAGCGTTCCCGAGAAGATGTGCGCGTTCTGCGCGGCGTAGGCGATACGGCGTCCGGGCACCGCCTGATGCACGTCGTTGAAGCTGATCTCGGCGACCGTAAGCCGTCCGCCGCTCGGCAGATTGAGCCGAGCGACGAGCTGCGCAAGCTCCTCCTTGCCGCTGTAGCCAGAACCCACCAGCGCGACGTGCTCGCCGGCCGCAATGCGGAACGTGAGGCGATCGACCTTGTTGGTGATCCCGTTCTCGCTGTAGGAAAGCGACGCCGCCGCGACCTCGCCGGCGAGCGCGGGAATCGTCTGCGGCGGCGCGTCGAGGAGCTTCATGTCGAGCATGCCGGGCGGATCGAACTGCGACACGATCTGCTCGTGCTTGATCCGCACGTCCTCCTTCGTCGAATACCAGGCGAGCAGCTCCTTCCACGGACTCAGGATGTCCTTGTATGCGGCGAGGACAGCAACCAGCGCGCCGAGGGAGAGGCTTCCTTTGATGACGAGGTAACCGCCGACCGAATAGAAGAAGAACGGCGTGATCTGCGCGAGGAAGTTGTTCAGGAACTTGACGAAGAACTTGCGCTTGTAGATGTCGTAGCGGATCGCGTAGATGCGCCCGAGCCGGTTGCTGATGTCGGCCCGCTCGAACTCCACCGTGTCGTTGCCGCGGATCTCGGCAAAGCCGGCGACGGATTCGCCGATGCGATCCGAAAGCTGGCGTGCCGTCTGGACCCGCTCCTTCGCAAGCAGGTTGATCTTTCGCTGCAGGCGCGGAATCAGGTACACCTGCGGCGGGTACAACGCCACGGCAGCGAGGCCGAGCCACAGGTCCTGGTTGAAGATGAACACCAGGTACGTGACGAGCAGACCGCCCTGGAAAATGGGGAGCACGACCGCGTCGCCGATGAAGCCACCGACGGGCTCGGTCTCCGCGACGATCATCGGAATGATCTCTCCCGCGGACATGGTCTTGAATTGCGGCAACGGAAACCGCAACACCGCCTGGTAGAGGTCGTAGCGCATCCGCCGAAGCGTCCGTTCGCCGACCACGCCTGCGTACACGTTGATCCAGTACTTGAGCCCCCCGTTGATCGTGATGAGGGCCAGCAGCACGATCGACAGCGACATCAGGTACGAGACCTGCGTCACCGGAATGCCGAGGAACGTCTCGGGAATGTGCTTGCCCTGGATCGCGTTGTTCACGATCCGCTTCGGCAGCTCGAGGTTGATGTAGATCAGCGGAAAGCTGACGCACGTCAACAGCAGCAGGAACGTCTGGTCCCGCCAGGTGTGCCGCAGGATGTAGCGGAAGAGTGACCGATCCATGCGTGGCGCAGTGGATTGCCTTGAGTGATTCGACGGAGTGCGTGCGCCGCCGCACGCTGTGCAAGAAGGCGCGTCGTCGATGGTAGCATCCGCCGATCGGGATTTCTTCCAAGCGCCGCCTTTTGATGAAGTCGGAATCCGCACCCGTCGCGGCGACCCCACGTCCCGTGCATGGCGGCGGCGCCATCGGCGTCGTCCTCAAGGGGTATCCACGTCTGTCCGAAACCTTCATCGCACAGGAGCTGCTCGCGCTCGAGCACCGGGGGTTGTCGCTTGCGCTCTATTCGCTGCGGCAGCCGACCGACCCGGCGACCCACCCGCTCCACGGACAAATCCGCGCGCCGGTGACGTACCTCCCCGAGTATCTGCACCATGGCGTGCGGCGCGTCTGGCGTGCGTGGCGGGGCGCGAGGCGACTGCCCGGATACACCGCCGCGCGCGCGCTGTGGTGGCGCGACCTGCGACGTGATTTCACGCGGAACCGCGCGCGCCGCTTTGGCCAGGCGCTCGTGCTCGCTTCGGAGCTGCCCGCGCACGTCGTCCACCTGCACGCGCATTTCCTGCATACGCCCGCGTCGGTCGCGCGCTACGCCGCCGTGCTGCGCGGAATCGGCTGGAGCTGCTCGGCGCACGCCAAGGACATCTGGACGACTCCCGAGTGGGAAAAACGGGAGAAACTGGACGCGTGTGCCTGGGCGGCCACGTGCACGGCGTTCAATGCCGAGCATCTGCGAAAGCTGGCCTCGAGTCCCGCGCGCGTCGACCTCGTCTATCACGGCATCGACACGGGGCGCTTCGCGGCGCCTGCAGAAACGCGTCGCGAAGCGAATGGCCACGACGCAGCCGAACCCGTGACGCTGCTGACCGTCGGGCGAGCGGTCGACAAGAAGGGCCTCGACGATCTGCTGCACGCGCTGGCTCGGCTGCCATCCGATCTCCATTGGCGCTTCCTGCACATCGGCGACGGCCCGCTGCTGCCGAGGCTCGCCGAAATGGCCCGCGAACTCAAGATCGCGCATCGCCTGCGTTGGCAAGGACCTCAGGCGCACGACGGCGTTCTGACCGCCTATCGCACTGCGGATATCTTCGTGCTCCCGTCGCGCATCAGTGCCGACGGCGATCGCGATGGACTGCCCAACGTCCTGCTCGAAGCGCAGAGCCAGCGCGTCGCGTGCGTGTCGACGGCAGTGTCGGGGATTCCTGAACTGATCATCGACGGGGTCACCGGCTTGCTCGTCGAGCCGCGGGCACCCGCCGCGCTTGCGGATGCGCTGCGACGGCTGATCGTCGATCCGGCATTGCGGCGCGCGCTCGGCAACGCCGGCTTCGCACGAACCACGACCGCGTTCTCGGTGCATGCGGGCGCCGACGCGCTCGCCAGGCGGTTCGCGGCGAGTCTCGCTGCCGCATGAGAATAGCGTTCTACGCGCCGCTCAAGCCGCCCGATCATCCGATTCCCTCAGGAGATCGGCAAATTGCGCGCCTGTTGTTGAAGGCGCTCGCGACGGCCGGTCACGAGACGACGCTGGTGTCGCGCTTTCGCACGTTCGATCGCGTCGGCGATCGGGAGCGACAACTCCGGATGCGCAGCATCGGCACACGGCTCGCGACAAGGCTCGTCGAGAGGCTCGGGCAAATGTCGCGACCCGACCTGTGGTTGACGTATCACGTCCATCACAAGGCGCCGGATTTGCTTGGGCGAGCCGTCACTGATGCACTCGGAATTCCGTACGTGATCGCGGAAGCGTCGGTTGCGCAAAGACAGCGTGAGGGCCCCTGGGCGGCGGGCTACGCCGACGCCCTGGCCGCAATCCGCGGCGCCGACACGATCGTGTCGCTGAATCCCGCGGACGTCGCGGGCGTCGTCCGGACGCGCGCACCAGGAGCCGGCTCGGACTTCCTCGCGCCATTCATCGACGTCACGGCATTTCGCGGACGCATCGACGGTCATGCGACGAGAGCGAGCAGCGCGGGCCGACCCGTACGGCTCGTCACGGTCGGGATGATGCGCGAGGGCGCGAAGCTTGCGTCGTATCGCGTGCTGGCATTAGCGCTCGCGCGGCTTCGCAACCTGCGGTGGTCGCTGCGTGTCGTCGGCGATGGTCCCGCGCGCCGTGAAGTGGAACAGGCTTTCGGTGAACTGCGCGATCGCGTCACCTTCGTCGGCGCGCGATCTTCGGAGGACATCCCAAATGACTTGGCGGACAGCGATCTTCTGCTGTGGCCGGCGATCGATGAAGCATTCGGTGTCACGTTCCTGGAAGCGCAGGCGTGCGGAGTGCCGGTCGTGGGCGCTGCAACGCCGGGCGTCGCCGCTGTCGTCGCCGCAGGACGCACAGGACTGCTGGCGCCGGTGGGCGACATCGAAGCGTTCGCATCGGCGACCCGCGAGCTGATCGTCGACGACGCACGCCGTCTGCGGATGGGCGAGGCGGCGCAGGCGTACGTGCGCACGCACCATGACCTTCCGCTCGCAGCGGCGCATCTCGACCAGATCCTGCACCGCGTCGTCGCACGGCGCGCCGTGGTCACGCCCTGAGCACGATTACCCGATTGACGCGAGCACATTGCGCGGCATGATCATCACGCTCCTGCGGCATGCGACCACGCAGTGGAACGAAGAAGGCCGCATGCAAGGCCGGCGGAACATCGGGTTGAATGCAGCGGGCCGACGCGAGGTGCTGGCGTGGACGCTCCCCGGCGAACTCGCCACGGCCCACTGGGTGTCGAGCCCGCTCTTGCGTGCCGTGCAAACGGCTTCACTGCTGCATCATCGCCCACCGGCGATCGAGCCGGCGTTGATCGAGATGGACTGGGGAGAATGGGAAGGTTCGACGCTCGCGGAGTTGCAGGCACGCGTCGGCGAAGACTTCGCGCGCAACCAGGGACGCGGACTCGACTTCCGTCCGCCGGGAGGAGAGAGTCCGCGAGAGGTCGCTGCACGCCTGGTGCCCTGGCTTCAACGTGTCGCGGAACAGGGCGCGCCTACCGTCGCCGTGACGCACAATGGCGTCCTGCGCGCGTTGTTGTCGCTCGCCACCGGTTGGGACATGCTCGGCAAGGCGCCCATCAAGCTGCGGCCCGGGACGTTACACCGGTTCGTGCTCGAGCCCGGCCCGCACCTGGCGCTCGATGCATGCAACGTTCCGCTCGACGGCGCGGATGCAGCGCTCGGCGCGGCGGCGCCGCAGCTGCCCGGCTATCCCGTTTGACGTGCGGCGGCGAGCGCCTTCTGCAGTTCCTCTTTCAATGCAGCGAGCCTCCGCAAATCGTTGGCGATGTGCGTGGACAGTTGGCGCATCACGTGCAACGCGCGATCGGGCTTGCCGGACGCGAGCTGAAGGAAGACTTCGGGGGAAATGCGAAGGGCCCGTACCGCTCCCTTGGCTCGGACGGTGGCCGTACGGGGCGCGTCGGTAAAGACGCCGATCTCTCCGGGCATCGCGTTGCGCCCGAGCGTCGCGACGACGAAATCGCCGGTACTGGTTGCACCCAGCACGTCGACCTCGCCTTCGAGGATCACGTACGCGCAGTCCGCCGGCTCGCCCTGGCGCATCAGGATGTCGCCCGGCGCAAAGCACTGGAGCTGGCTCGTGAAGGCCAGCAACTTGCGCTCCGATGCCGACAGGCTGCTGAAGAGCGGAACGTTCTGCAGCATCTCGGCTTCTTGCGAAACATCCACCCGAGGCCTCCTCCTTGCCTTTTGGTCATGCTCCCGCAGGAACGCGGAAACCGCAGCCAATTCGCCGGCTGGAACGACCGGCCTTGCGACAGAATACGGCATGGGCAAGGGCGAGGAAAGAGACCGTGACGACGGCGGTTACGAACCGCGCCCCAGAAAAGGCGCGAGCGCAAACACGTTGGCTAAACACTTCGACCCGGCGAAGGGCAGACGATGACGTCGTTCGATGACGAGTTCTATCGTGACATCCTCGAAGGTTTCGCAACGTATGGCGACAGCCCCTTCCTGCGCGATGTTCTCGACACGCTGACCAGGCATCAGGCACCTCGCATAGCCGTCGCGCTCAACAAGAACCAGATGGCGAGCAAGCTGTGGCTCGCGCAATGCCTGCAGTCGACGGTCGGATCCCGGCTCGGCGAAGTGCTCATCCTCGGCGGGTGGATCGGCGCACTGGCAGCGGTCCTGCTGCACGACGACCGCTTCGACGTCGATCGCGTGACGAGCGTCGACATCGATCCTTCGTGCGAGAAGATCGCCGCGTCCCTCAATGCGACGCACGTGCGCGCCGGCAAGTTCGTCGCGCGAACGGCAGACATGCTCGCCCTCGATTACCTCGAAGACGCGAAGGCCGACCTCGTCATCAACACGAGTTGCGAGCACCTGTCGGAGTTCGATCGCTGGTATGCGCGCATCCCGGCCGGACAACTGCTCGTGATGCAGTCGAACGACTACTTCGCTTGCGACGAGCACGTGAACTGCGTCCCCGATCTTGCGACCTTCAAGGTGCAAGCGCCGCTACGCGAGCTGCTGTTCGAAGGGGAGCGCAGGATGCGCCGGTACGTGCGCTTCATGCTGATCGGCAGGAAATGACGATCGCTTGCCACTGACGCAACCGACGATGGCGGCGCCCGAACGTCGGGGCGGGCGGGAGCGAGGCTCGCCCGTCAAGCGGCGCGTTTGAAAATGTCGTCGACCTTCAGCCACCGCACGGCTGGATGTCGCGAGCTCCAACCGATGAGGTCGTCGACGAAATCGAATGCGTCGGCGCCGAATGCCAGATGATGCGTGAGGAGGCCGGTGGGCTCGTCCCGATCGACCTCCTGTTTGCGGCGCGAGCGGAGGTGCGCGACGACTCGGGTCACCGCCTCGTTCGCGCCGATGAATGTGCGCGCGCGCCGCCAGGCGATGGGATCGACGTGGGCGTTCGCCTGGATCACCCAGGGAGCGACCTCTACCGCTTCGCGCGGGCCGAAACGCGACAAGCCGCGCACGCCTGTCGAAGCGAGTTCCGGCAGCACATCCCCGCCGATGCGATTCCACGGCGGGACGAGCACCGGACGGAAACGCTCCCCGAACCGTTCGGCGAGACCCAGGCGCCCGGACACAATCTCGTCCAGCCGAATCGGCAGCGGTCGATGCGGACCCATTTCAGCGCTTCGCTCGCCGCTCGGTGCGTGGTTTCGGTGCGCGTAACCGTGCTGGACAACGGTCGTCTCTGCGCAGGCGTGCACGGCATCGACGAGTGCGGCGTCGGCGCCCTGAGGAACGGCGGCGATCGCCACCGGAACGCGATGCGTACGCGCAATGGCGAGCAGGCGGGCGAGCGCAGGCGTTGCCGTGCATGCGTCGTCATCGCGCCACCAAAGCGTCGCGGCCAGGCCGGCGCGAGTCCACTCGTCGAGCTCATCGACGAGCAGGTTCCAGGCCCCACTCATGCGACGCGGCCCGGTGCGGCGAGCATGTCGACAAGGAGGCTTGCCGTGGATGCGGCACCGTCGCTCGCGAAGTCCCAGTTGCCCCATGCAGTGCGCGCTGCCGCCTCGTCGACGGCATCTGCAAGGGAAGCCGGCGACAACGTGCGGTCGTCGACAACGACGGCGAGTCCGAAGTGCCGCAAGCGTTCACCGCGCGCACGCTGCTCGGTTTCACCACGCCCGGTGAAAGGCACGATCACCGGACGCGCTCCGCTTCCAATCACGTCGAGCGTCGTGTTGTACCCGGCCTGCGAGACGGACACATAAGCGTTGCGCAGGACGTCCGCGAAGTCGGCCCGCGAACGCTCGACGATCGCATTCGATGCCGCGCTCGCTCGCAGTCGCTGCATGCCGGTTTCCGGAATATTTGGGCCGACAAGCACGCGCCACGTCAAGTGACGGAAGCGTGAGTGCGGCTGGGCGGCAAGGGCCGTGGCGAGGAGCTCGATGCCCACGCCGCCGCCGCCGGCGGATACGACCACTTCCGTGCGCGTCGCATCATCCTGTGCTCGAGGCTGCACCGGACGCTCCATGACGAAGCCCGTGTAGTGGACCGGAGGCACGAGTTCGGCGACGAACGAGAACGTGTCCTCGAAGCGGGCGAAGCGGCGATCGCCGTGCACGAAGATCGCGTCGAACCAGCGCGCGGCCCAATCCAGCATCTCGCGCTCACGCTCGGGCTTCTGTTGCAGCTGCAGGATCTCGCGCACCGAGCCGATGACAAGCGGTCGCGGCCGGGTCGCGTCGATGTGTTCTAGCAGCGGAAAAAGCTCGAAGCGCAGCGCCCTCCTTCCGAAAGGGAACGTCTCGAACAGCACCGCGGCCGGCGCGGCTTCGGCGAAGGCCGCGAGCAGCAGCGCGCGCCGCCGCTCTCGGTAAGCGTCGTCAATCGGCGTGAACTCGGCGTCGCGGAGCGGCGTGAAGCTCGCGTCCGAAACGCGGATAGGCGGCAGCTGGACGGTGCGAACGCCGCGCGGCATCCGGCCGCCGATTGGCATGCCGCCGCTCACGAGATGCACCTCGCAGCCGAGCTCGGCGATGGCCTCGGCAAGCAGGCGCGCGCGCATCAAGTGGCCGATGCCCAGCAGGTGCTGGACATAAATCATGATGCTGTGCTTCACGCGGGTACGAATGGAGCGCGCGCCCAGCGAACACCGCCGGGCCTTGCGGGCAAAGTTGTGTCAGGAACGAAACCGGCCGGCGCGCGGATCGATCGAGTGCGACGCAGCAGGGAAGCCGCCGTCAAACGTGCGCGGCGAACGCGCGCAGTCGCCGCGTCGCGGGCCGGCGAACCCGCTCGGCAAC
>Ga0070671_100001145_pt1 | contig 19752 bp, 17 predicted proteins | sample KBSS73metaG_FD_65341 | JGI IMG/M metagenome (GOLD analysis project Ga0070671, IMG submission 65341) | Switchgrass rhizosphere microbial communities from Kellogg Biological Station, Michigan, USA - KBS S7-3 metaG | ecosystem: Host-associated > Plants > Roots > Rhizosphere > Soil ...
GGCAGCGGCTACGACATCTCGTGCGGCGTGATCTATCTGCAAGCGCCGGAGCTGCAGGCTGAAGACGTCGCGGACGAGGAAAAGCGAAAACGTTGGGTCCGAGCTGTCGAGTCGCGGATCGCGACCGGCGTCGGCAGCCATCGGCCGCGGCAAATGCCGCGGTTCAGCGAGCCGGAGGTCGACGAGATCCTGCGCTACGGCGCGAAACCGCTCGGCGTCGACAGCGATCTCTGCGAGCGCCAATACATCGCGATCGACGAAGCGGCGTTCGATACGAACCGGATCGCGCGTGCGCGCGACAAGGCGCAACCGCAGCTCGGCTCGGTCGGCGGCGGCAACCACTTCGTCGAGATGCAGGTCGACCGCGACGACGGCTCGGTCTGGGTGATGATCCATTGCGGCAGCCGCGGCTACGGCTGGCAAACCGCGAATCACTACTTCTTCGCGGGCGCGGAGCTGCGCGGGCTGCCGAAGAACCGGCGCGAGGAATCGTGGCTACGCGCCGACGAGCCGCTCGGACGCGAGTATTGGGCGCATCACAACTCGGCCGCGAACTACGCGGTCGCGAACCGCCATGTGATCGTGCGCGGCGTTCAACAGGCGCTCGAGGACGTGTTCTTCGCAAGCGGCGAAGTGTTCTACGAGATCTCGCACAACCTCGTGCAGCAGGAAACGCTCGTGCTGCCGGATGGCACGACGAAGCGCGGCTTCGTGCACCGCAAAGGCGCGACGCGCGCGTTCCCTCCGGGTCATCCCGATCTCGCAGGCTCGGTCTGGGAGACAACGGGCCATCCGTGCCTCGTGCCGGGCTCGATGTACGACGGCGCCGCGATTCTTTATCCGCTCGACGGCGCCTACGACTCCGCCTGCTCGGTGAACCACGGCGCCGGCCGACTGCTCGCGCGCGGCGCGGCCAAGCGCGACCTCGCGCCGCTGCAAAGCCGGATCGACGCCGAGATGCGCGGCGTCGTTCGCACACTCGGCGGCGTCGAGATCAGGGGCATCGTCGGCAACACGGAGCGCACACCTCTCGACGAATGCGCGCATGTCTACAAGAACCTCGACGCGGTGCTCGGCGTGCTCGAACGCGAAGGCATCGCGCGAGTTGCGCACCGGCTCTATCCGGTCGCGAACCTCAAAGGCACGGACTGACGTTACTTCTCCGGCATGGGGCGCGGAACGTCGATCCGCGCGAGCCCGCAAATGTATTCGGCAAACTCCGCGTCCTCGCCTTGCAGCAGCGTCGGCAACAGCGAGTGGAAGTCCTCGCGCCTGCACCACTCGCGCATGTAGTCGGCCCACGACTCCCAGCGCCGCTTCTGGCTCGCCGACATGTTCGTTTCGTAGAGCAGGATGTACGCGCGCTCGAAAAGCGAGATCAGCATGTTGAAGATGATCAACATGCGCTCGCGCTGCTCGGCGTTGAGGTCCGGAGTCTGGGACGACGAAAACAACCGGAGATCCGGGTTGTCGAGTGCGGTCTTCAGGAAATCCTGGTAGTTGTCCGACAGGAGCTGGTAGACCTCCTCCTCGTCGCTGTCGCGCTCCTTCTTCTGCTCGTAGAGAAACACGAAGATCGCGCACGGCAAGCCGATCGCGGTCACGATGTAGCTCAACAATTCCCAGGTCTCGCGATCGAACATTTCAGTCAATCTGGACGGCGTGTAAGACAACGGTACATGATCGCGCATGATCGCGTCTGCCTTGGACCCGCGCCGCGACTGCGCGCAGATCGCGCGCGACCTCGCCCGCGTGGCATTCCCTTGGGACACCACGCGCGCGCTCGAGCTCGCGCTGTTTCGAACGTTCGCGAGCCCACGGATCGGCGGCCTATTGCACGCGACTGGGGAATTCGAGGCGCGCTCCCAGAAACGCTACGACGATACCGATTTGATCGTGAGCGAGATCGTCGAGCACGGCTACGACAGCGACCGAGGCCGTCGCGCGATCGCGCGCATGAACGCGATTCACGGACGCTTCAAAATCGCCAACGACGACTTTCTATACGTCCTGTCCACGTTCGTGCTCGAGCCGATCCGCTGGAACGCGCGGTTCGGGTGGCGCACGATGACCGAGCCCGAGCGGCTCGCCTGGTTTTGGTTCTGGCGCGAGGTCGGGCAGCGGATGGGCATCGCCGGCATTCCCGAAAGCTGCGACGCGCTCGAACGGTTCAACGTCGCGTATGAGCGCGACGCGTTCCGTTTCACCGAGGCGAACCAGCGCGTGGCGATCGCCACGCGCGAGATGTTCGCGCACTGGTTCCCGGCACCGCTGCGGCCGCTCGTCCGCCGCTCGATTCACGCGCTGCTCGACCCGCCGCTGCTCGTGGCGTTCGGTCTCGAACCCGCATCGCCGTGGCTCCAACGCGCGACGGCCGCGGCCCTACGCATGCGCGGACGCGCGCTGAGCTGGCTGCCAAAGCGGCGCCGAGCCCAGTTGCGCACCGAGATTCCGCGCGCCGACTATCCGAATGGCTATCGGATCGAGTCGCTCGGACCGCCGCCGTTCTCCGACGATGCTTAGCCACTATGTCGCCGTCGCGTTGCGCAGGTTTCGCTCGCCGGTGACCGCATCGCTCAACGTGCTCGCGCTCGTGAGTCCCGCCAACGTGCAGAGCGCGGACTAGACCAATACGAACAACAAGGAGGATCCATGACTCTGCTCCAAATACACGTCGCGCTGAGCTTGCTCGGCATCGTCGCGGGCCTCGCCGCGATGATCGCGATGACCCAGGGGAAATTGCCGAGCGCGCTGACCGCGATCTTCCTCGGCTCCCTGGTGCTAACGAGCGCGACGGGATTCCCGCTGCCGCCGTTCGGCCTCGATCCGCCACGGATCGTCGGCATCCTCTCGCTCGTGCTGCTCGCGCTCGCGATCGCGGCGCTTTATCTGTTTCGGCTCGCGGGACCGTGGCGGTGGATCTATGTAGTCGCCGCGACGGCCGCGTGCTGGTTCAACTGCTTCGTCGGCGTAGCGCAGACGTTCATGAAGATCGCTTTCTTCAACGCACTCGCGCCGACACAGCAGGAGCCGCCTTTTCTGATCGCGCAGCTCGCGGTGCTCGCGCTGTTCGTAGCGTTCGGCTGGCTAGGCGTGAAGCACGTGAGGCGCGAAAACTGACGATGACGAGCCGCGCGCGTGTCGCTCGAGCGCTGATCTGCACGTATCTCGCGGTGACGCTCTACGCGCCGGCACTGCACGCGCGCACGCTGCACTGGTCGTCGATCGACGTGACGGCGAACCTCGAGGCCGACGGCCGACTACACGTCACGGAACGGGAGGCGATGGTGTTCGACGGCGATTGGAATGGCGGCGAACGCCGTTTTCGCCTGCTCGGCTCGCAGCGCATCGACCTCCTCGCGATGCGCAAGATCGACGCCGCAAACGGTGCCGTGGTGCCGCTGCGGCGCGGCAACTTAGATTCCGTCGACGACTACGCCTTCACGGACGGCGCCACGCTGCGCTGGCGGAGCCGCCGGCCGAGCGATCCGCCGTTCGCGAACACGACGCTCGTCTACGAGCTCGAGTATTTGCTGAGCAACGTGCTGCGGCGCGACGGCGACGCCTACGTGCTCGACCACGACTTCGCGTTCCCCGATCGCGACGGCGCGATCGACGCGTTCTCTCTCGTGCTCACGCTCGATCCCGCATGGTCGGCGCTGGACGCGAGCTCGCCGCTGCGTCTGACGAAAACGCGGATGCCACCTGGCACGAGCGCCGTCGTGACGCTCACGCTTGCGTACATCGGTGCGGGCGCGCCGGCCTCGGTCGCGGCGCCGCCTCGCGTGCGCGAGCGCTTGTCGCCGCTCTGGCTCGCGCCTGTCGTGCTCGCCTTGTTCGCGTTTGCTCTCGCACGCCTGCGCCGTTACCGCGCGCACGAGGAGCTCAACGGCCGCTTCGCGCCCCTGCCGGGCTTGGGGCAGATCGACGATGCCTGGCTCGCGGCAAACGTCTTCAAATACCCGCCCGAGAAAATCGGCAGCCTCTGGGACAACACGGTCGGCGCGCCCGAGGTCGCGGCCGTGCTCGCGCGGCTGGTGCAGGAGGGCAAGCTCGAGAGCCACATCGAGAAGCGCGGCGTGCTCTTCAAGAACGACGTTCTGCATCTCGCGCTGCCCACGCCGCGTCCGGCGTTGAACGCCTACGAGGACGCACTGATCAAGGCACTGTTCGTCGACGGCGACACGATCGACACCGATCGGCTTCGGAAGTACTACCAGAAGAAGAGCAAGGCGTTCGATCCCGGCACGATCCTGCGCCGTTACCTGCGCGTCGACGAGCGGGCAACCCCGGAGAATCGCGCCGCGATCGTCGGAGGCTGGAAGCTCAGCGCGACGCTCGCGCTCGTGGCGCTCGCGTCGCTCGTCACTAGCGCCTATGCGGAAGCCCGCGGCGGGGTCAGTCCCGGGTTCGTGCTGTCGACGGCGCCGCTCCTCGTCGGCTCCATCGTGTTCGTGGTGGTGCTGCTGGTGATCGGGCTGTCGTTGCGCTACGAGGTCGTGAATCCGCGCCGCCGGTTGGACGCGCTACTCGTCGTCTACACGATCTTCGTCTGCGCGCTGATGGCGGGCGCTTGGCTCGGCAGCGGCTATATCGGGCTCCCCGGGCTCGCGATGATCACGGCGATCGGCGCGTTCGCGCTCAACGTCGCGCTGAACCGCGCTCTCACGCGCGTGGCACCGGGGCAGCTCGCGCTGCGCAAACGCTTGAGCGCCGCGCGCGAATACTTCGCCGCGGAGCTCGCGCGGCCGAACCCGCAGCTTCAAGACGCGTGGTACCCGTATCTAATCGCGTTCGGCCTCGACTCCGAGATGGACCACTGGTTCCGGCGCCATGGCCCCGCGAGCGCCACCGGCACGCCGGCGTCGGACACGGTCGGCCACGGCTCTTCATCGCATGGCGGCGGCTCGGCGCCGGCGTGGTCGGGCGGCGGCGGTGCCTTTGGCGGCGGCGGCGCGTCCGGCGCCTGGACGGCGGCGGCCGGAGCGATGGCCGCCGGCGTCACTCTCTCGTCGTCGGGCGGAAGCGGCGGCGGCGGCGGCAGCTCGGGCGGCGGTGGCGGCGGCGGATGGTGATACGACGCGGCGGCGCGCGACACGAAGTGGCGCATCGTCGCGCGCGTCGCGCGGTCTTGCCTGCCGACGCGAGAATCGCCACCATCCGCACTCGTTCGAATGCGCGTTCGCGTTCGCCGAGCCGGTAACTTGCAGCGTCACGTCACGGCCCTCGCCTTCTGCGCTCTCGCATCGCTCGCGGGAGCTCGCGTTGCGTCGGCACAGCATGCGACGGCCTACGACGTCGAAGACGGCGCGCGCACATTCGCGTCGACGTGCGCGAATTGCCACGGGCCCGACGGCAACTTGATCCCGGGCATCGACTTGGGCCACGGCCAGTTCCGCCGCGCACTGACCGACCGCGAGCTCGAGAACATCATCGAGAACGGCATTCCGAACACGGCGATGCCCCCGTCGCCGCTGCTCACCGAGGACGCGGTGCAGCGTCTCGTCGCGTTTCTGCGCTCGAACGCCGAGCAGAAGCCCGCTCCGGGCAAGAGCGGCGACCCGGCGCGCGGCAAAGCGTTGTTCGAAGGCAAGGGCGAGTGCACGGACTGCCACCGTATCGGCACGCTCGGCTCGCGCACCGGCCCCGACCTCACGCGGATCGGGCTCCAGCGGCGCGCGGCGGACATCGAGAAGTCGCTGCTCGACCCGAAGGCCGAGATCCAGGCGGGCAATCGCCTCGTGCGGCTCGTGACGGCCGACGGCAAAGAGGTCAAAGGCCGTTTGCTGAACCACGACACGTACACGGTGCAGCTCCTCGACTGGGATGAGCACCTGCGCTCGTTCAACAAGGCGGACCTTCGCGAGTTCGCGTTCGAGGATTCGCCGATGCCGTCGGCGAAGAAGAAGCTGAGCTCGCAGCAGATCACCGACCTGGTCGCTTATCTGTCGTCTCTGCGGGGGCCATAACTCGATGAAGTCGCGATGGGCCTTGCTCGCATTCGCACTGCTCGGCGCAGCGCCGCTGCGCGCCCAAGTCACGTTCGAGCGGATCCTGAACGCCGAGCGCGAGCCCGCAAACTGGCTCAGCTATTCCGGCACCGTCACGAATCAGCGCTACAGCCGGCTCGAGCAGATCACGGCGGCGAACGTGAAGGACCTGAAGCTCCAGTGGATCTGGCAAGCCGCGTCGCTCGAGAAGTTCGAGGCGACCGCGCTCGTGGTCGACGGCGTGCTCTATACCGTGCAGGCGCCGAACACCGTCGTCGCGCTCGACGCCGCGACGGGCAGGATCTTCTGGACGTTCAGCTACGAACCGTCCGCCGATGCGCGCACGTGCTGCGGGCGCGTAAACCGCGGGCTCGCGATCCTCGGCGACACTCTTTACATGGGCACGATCGACGCGCACCTGCTCGCGATCGACGCAAAAAGCGGCAAGCTCGTCTGGAACACCATGGTCGAGAGCTCGGCGCAGCACTACTCGATCACGATGTCGCCGGTGATCGTGAAGGACAAGGTGCTGATCGGCACCGCGGGCGGCGACATAGGTATACGCGGCGTGATCGCGGCGTTCGACGCGAAGACCGGCAAGGAAGTCTGGCGCATCCACACGATTCCCGGAGCGGGCGAGCCCGGCAGCGAGACGTGGGCCGGCGACTCGTGGAAGGAAGGCGGCGCGGCGGTCTGGAACGCAGGCGCATACGACCGCGAGACCAACCTCGTGTTCTTCGGCACCGGCAACCCGGCGCCGGATTGGGATGGACGCGGCCGCGCGGGCGACAACCTCTACAGCAACAGCGTGCTCGCGCTCGACGCGGACACGGGCAAGATGAAATGGTATTACCAATTTACGCCGCACGACGAGATCGACTACGACTCGACGCAAGTGCCGGTGCTCGCGGACATCACGTGGCACGGGGAGCCGCGCAAGCTGATGCTCTGGGCGAACCGCAATGGCGTGATGTACGTGCTCGATCGCGTCACGGGTAAGTTCCTGCTCGGTAAACCATATGTCGAGGTGAATTGGATGGACGGCTTCGACGCGAACGGCCGTCCGCACAAGACCGCTGCGCAGCCGAGCAAGGAAGGCACGCTGATGCGGCCGCACGTGCATGGCGCGACGAATTGGGCGCCGCCCTCGTATAGCCCGAAGACCGGCCTCTTCTACGTCGCGCACTGGGAGCACTCGGGGATCATTGCGATCCAAGGCGAGTTCCCGCGCGGCGTCGGCGTGAACACCGCGCAGACGCAGATGGGCCAGCCGAACCTGCTGCCGTTCTTCAACGACGATCACGAGGCGTACGGCGTAATCCGCGCTTACGACCCGCAGACGCTCGAGGCGAAGTGGGAATACAAGATGGCCGACATCACGTGGGGCGGTGTGCTGTCGACCGCGGGCGATGTCGTTTTCGGCGGCGGCAAGGAAGGCTATTTCGTCGCGCTCGACGCGCGCACCGGCAAGGAGCTCTGGCGCCTCGCAGTCGGCGGCCAGATCAACAGCGGGCCGATGAGCTACTCGGTCGGCGGCAAGCAGTACGTCACGGTCGCGGCGGGCAGCTCACTGTTCGCGTTCGCGTTGCCGTAACCGAAGACTCGTTCGCGATATCGTTCTTTCACGAGGCCGAACGCAACAGAGGCGTTCCGATGGCACTTTCGTTTCGGTTAGCGTCGAACGCGGATATCGCGGCGCTGCTGAAGCTCCGCCTCGCGGTCGATGCAGACCAAGCCGAGCGCTACGGCGACCGACGCTGGTCCACCACCATCAACGAACGCAGTGTCGCCCGCGGCCTCAAAGCATCGCGCACGCTGGTGGCGACGCGGCGCGGGCGGATCGTCGCGGCCGTGCGAATGGAAACGAAAAAACCTTGGGCCATCGATCTCAAGTATTTCACGCCGGCCAAGAAAGCCGTGTATCTGCACGACGTCAACGTAGAGCCGCGATCGCAAGGGTCCGGTATCGGCCGTCAGTTGCTCGAGCGCGCGAAGACGGTCGCTCGCGAGTGGCCGGTCGATGCAATGCGGGTCGACACGTACGACGGTGAATCGGGTGCCGCGGCGTTCTACGAGAAGTGCGGGTTTGAAGAAGTTGGTCGAACGACATATCGGAGCGTGCCGCTCGTCTATCTCGAGCTCGTTCTCTAGCGTGTTACGATCCGGCCGGGTTCGACTATGGGGGACTCGACGTGATTGCACCTCGGTCCGCGCTCCGCGCGGCGACACTCCTTTTTCCCTCTACCCTCCTCTTGCTCGCGCATACCGCCGCGAATCCGCAGACGACGGTCGCCCCGAGCGCCGCCGCTCCCGCGCCGCAGATACTCGAGGTGCAAGGCGGCCACATCCGCATCGTGACCGTCGCGAGCGGTCTCACCCATCCGTGGAGCCTCGCCTTTCTGCCCGACGGCAAGACGCTGCTGGTCGCCGAAGCCGGTCGCCTGCGCGCGATCCGCGGCGGAGAGCTCGATCCCGAGCCCGCGTGGACCGTGCCGGCCGGCACGTCGCCGCAGAACAACGACACGATGAAGTGGATCGCGCTCCACCCGGATTTTTCGAAGAACAAGCGCGTCTATGTCTCCTATCCGCTCAGCGGCGAGCGCGGCACGACGCTCGCGGTCGGCTACGGTACCTTCGACGGCAAGAAGCTCACGGGCTTCAAGCAGATCTTCGCGGCCGACGCGTGGGAAACGGGCGGCAACATGGGCGGCAAGCTGCTGTTCGGGCCGGACGCCACGCTCTACGTGACTGTCGGCGACCGTGACACGAGGTGTTGCCAGCCGACCGACGACAACAGCTTGCGTCTGAAAGCGCAGAGTCTCGCGAGCGACGTCGGCAAGACGCTGCGCATCCGCGACGACGGCAGCATCCCGAAAGACAATCCGTTCGTCGGCCGCGCCGACGCTAGACCTGAGATCTTCACGTACGGCCATCGCAACGGTTACGGCCTCGCGTTCAATCCCGACACGGGACAGCTCTGGCAAGCCGAGATCGGCCCGATGGGCGGCGACGAGGTGAACATCCTGATCGCGGGCCACAACTACGGCTGGCCGCTCGTCTCGATGGGCCGAAACTACACGGGCTCGCTCGTGTCGGAGCAGTGGTATCACCGCGACGGCATGGACGACCCGCGGATGTTCTGGGTGCCGTCGATCAGCCCGTCGAGCGTCGCGTTCTACACGGGCGACAAGTTTCCGCGCTGGAAAGGCAGCATGCTCGTCGGCGCGCTGAACGGGCAGAACGTCCAGCGCGTCTCGTTCACGCCACCCGCACCGAACGCCACCGCGACGTCGCAGGCCGAGCGCCGAGAGCCGTTGCTGCGTCAGCTCGGCGTCCGCATCCGCGACGTGCAACAGAGCCCGGACGGCTATCTATACTTCGCGACGGAGCTGCGCTCGGGCGGCACGGCTGCGGACGGCACGGTGCTGCGGATCGAGCCCGTCGACGGATTCTGAGATTTGACGCTCGCAGCGTGCGAGCAAGTCTACGGACTCGCGACGCCCTCGACGTCGTGAGCAGCGATCCAGCGCGAACGCTGGACGAGCTCAGTCGGGTGCGCAGCCGCCAGCGACAGCTCGCTCGCGCTCTCGTACACGCCGATTCCGCGCTCGAGGCAGAAGCGCAGCGTCTCGAGCCAGATCACGCCGCGCACGACCGTGCCCTTCGTGTGCCGACTCAGCACGGTGAGCTTCTCCCGCAGCGCACGCACGTCGTGGAGCACGATGCTGAAGCCCGCGAGGGAGCCATCGCCGCTCCGCACGAGTAGGCACTCGGCGGAGACCGCGCTCGAGCCCAACAGCGCTCTGAAAAACGGTTCGCCGATCTCCTCGAGCCCGGCATCGCGGCACAGCGCGAGCATTGGCCCGATGTCGTGATCGAGATCGACGTGCCAATCGCGCTCGTATCGCCCCGACCGTGCGCAGGTGCGCAGCAGCCGCGCCCGCAAGGCGTCGTCGAGGCAGCTCAAGTAGTCCGAGAGCGACCAGCGCGGCAACGAGATTCGTGCCGTCGAGGCCGCCTCTCTACACGCGAGCCGCAGCGACTCCCTCTGCTGACCGACCTGGCCGAGCGCGTCGGCGTCGCCGTCGACGAGCAGCCCATCGAGACCCCGAAGCGCCGATTCGTCGCACGCCGCCCGCAACAGTCGTCCGGCGAGGAGCCGTCGCTCCGCCGTGGTCGTTCGCGACGCGAAGCCGATCCTCCCGGCGGCGGCGAGCGGCGAGCCAAGCACAAGCGCACGCGCCGGCGAGCGCCGCCAGTGCGCCCGCGCGCGCACGCGCCACGGCTCTGCAAGCGCGCGGCGGCCCACGAAAGCCGGCGCGGCGGCGACGAGACGTCCGCGGCTACGAATCGCGAAGTAGATCGGCTCGCAGTGTTCGACCTGCGCGCGCTCGAGCGCCCGCAAGTAGCGCCAATCCTCGAGCTCGTTCGGAAAGAGCGAGTCCCACTCGCGACGCCCAAGCTGCTCGATCGAGTGCGCAACCACCGTTTCGAGAGGCTCGACGATCGGCTCGACGATCGCCGGGAAGACGCGTTCAGCGCGCGCGCGAACAGGACGGCTCGCACCGATCGAGGCGTGGTTCCGGATGACGCGCAGCACGACGGTCATGCGACCGCTCCTTCTCGACTCCGAATCCCGGTTAGACGGTGTCGGCGGCGAGAAGCCGTCGCGCTATCAATCTTTAGCGAGGAATGCGCAGGACGCGAACGCGGCCGTCCTGCGAGCGCTCGGTATTCGTCGGCAACTGCGAATCGATCTCTTTCTCGGTGTCGGGCTCGCAGAGGACGAGCATGTCGTGGGCCCCGCGGCTCGAAGCGATCAGATCTCCGAGCATTGCGCTCGTGAGCTTGCGATGGCGCGCCTCGGGGTACGACAGACCGTAGCTCATCTCGCCCGGGTTGACGACGTAGACGTCTTGACGATTGAGCTCCCACGCGACCGCGCCCGCCAACGACGCGTCCGAGACGAGCACGGTATCGGCCGGCGTCGCGACGTAGTGTGCGATCGCCGTCGACGGCGCGAAGCCGTCGATCGCGCGCTGCGGCAGCGCGACGTCGAGCGGCAGGAAGAACGCGACGGCCGTCCCCGTGAACGCGACCAGTCCCGTGCGCGCGCCGGTGCTCCGGGCCGCGATCACGGCGCACACGAGCGCCGCAGCAAGCAGCGCTGCCATCGCGGCTAGCTTTCCGTGCTCGTCGGGTCCATAGGCAGGGGCGCCGAGCTTGCCCGCCTGCGACACGGCGAGCAGGACGAGCAGCAGTGCGAGCAGCACCGCGGCCAGGCCCGCTGCGATGCGGAACGCGCGCGTGCGACCCGCCGCGAAGTAACGCTCGAGCCCCGCCGCGAGCAGGATGGACAACGGCGCGAAGCACGGCAGCACGTAGGTGAGCAGCTTGCCCTTCGACGCCGAGAAGAACAGGAGCGGCATGACCGCCCACAGCGCCGCGTAGAACAAGAAATCCTTGTGCCGACCTTCGCCGCGAATTCCGATCGCCGCGGCGGGTAAGAGCCAAATCCACGGCCAACCGATCGCAGGCAAGTACGCAACGAAGAACCACGGCGGCTGCGGATGCTGCGCGTTGTCGCCCGCGAAGCGCTGCAGATGCTCGACGATCACGAAATAGCGCCAGAAGTCCGCCTCGCGTAGGTGCACCAGCACGCCCCACGGCAGCGAGACGAGAATCGCGACGCCGAACGGCAACCACGGCGAAGTCAGCAGCGTGCGCAAGTCGCGGCGCGCGATGAGGTATGGCGCGGCGACCACGGCCGGAATCGCCCACGCAATGAAGCCCTTCGTGAGAAACGCCGCGCCGCACGCGACGCCGCAGAGGGCGAGGTAAGCATATCGCTCGCGGCGAGTCCCGGCCGTCACCGCGACGTAGTACGCCGCAACCGCAGCCGTTACGAACAGCGCGAGGAACGCATCGAGCACGGCGACGGAGCCGCAACCCGCGACGATCAATGTCGTGAGGAAGATCGCGCTCGAGAGCACCGCGGTCGAGCGCGAGATAAAACGGCGCGCGAGCAAGAAAACGATGAGACCACTCAAACCGGTCGCGAGCGCCACCGGCAGTCTCACCGCGAAGCGGCTCTCGCCGAGCGTCGCGACCGAGATTGCATTGAGCCAATGGCCGAGCACCGGCTTCTCGAAGTAGCGAACGCCATTGAAATGCGGCGAGACCCAGTCGCCCGACGCGATCATCTCGCGCGCTATCTCGCCGTACCTGACCTCGTCCGGCGACGACAGCGGCCGAACGCCGAGCGGCAATAGATAAATGAGCGCGAACAGGGCGAGCAGCGCGATCGCGCCACGGCGCAACACGATGTCGTTCGACGCGTCGGAAGGCGCGCTCGCGGCGGCGGAGCTCATGGCGGACCCCGTGGTCGATTCCGGGCGCGAACCGTAGCACCGCCGCACGTTTTGCAACAGAGGCCGTCAATCGATTACACCTTGCAGCGCGTTGCCGCGCAGTTTCGGCAGCTGAGGATGCATCACGAAGGCTGACAGAGCGCTGACGGGCTAGTACGTTTGGCGCTCAATCGGGTGACGTTCCAGCCCGTGAACTTGCCGAGGCGTCGCGTGTCAACGGAGACGTGTCACGCGCGTTGGCGGCCTATTCGGCTGGATCGGTTGGGTCAAGGAGACTGAGATGAAATCGCATTGGCGAGCGTCGTTCCTCGTGGCCTTGAGTGTCCCCGTCTTCGCTTGGGCGCAGTCCCCTACGACGCCCTCGACGCCGCCTTCGCCCTCGTCGTCATCTTCGGCGCCGTCGTTCGACAGCCTCGACGCCAACCACGACGGCGTCCTGTCGAAGGACGAGTTCAAAGCCGGTGTCTCCCAACTAAGCGACCAGCAAGAGGCCGGCCACCACGGTGGTGGCGGGCACCACGGCGGTGGATTTGGCGGACCGAGCGGCGGCGGTGGCTTCGGCGGCGGCTCACCGGGCGGCGGCTTCGGCGGCGGCGGATTCGGGGGTCAACGCCCGACTGGCGGCGGCTCGGGCGGCCAATATGGCGGTCGTCACGGCGGAGGCGGCGGCAACCGCGAGCGAACCAATCCCGACCAGATGTTCGAAAACCTGGACACGAATCACGACGGCGTGCTGTCGCGCGAAGAGTTCGCCGCGATGGCGCACGGCGGGGCGAGCAACAAGGATGCGGGCAACGGTAACTACCACACCAACAATCCGCACCCGCCGACTAACGGCCAGAGCCAGTCGCAGAACACGTCGAGCAACAACCAGAGCGCGGCGCAGAACTAGACGCCGGCGTGGATCGGGTCAGAAGAGGATTCAGCTCCAGCTGAGGTCGTGCTGCCGATACGGCAGGTCGCGATAGCGCTTGCCGGTGATTTGGAACACGGCGTCGCCGATCGCGGACTGCACGGATGTGCCGCGGTCGTGCCCCATGCCGAGCAGCCAGTGGCCCGTCGCGAAGAACCGGATCGCGATCTCGGGTGGATCCTCATCGATACGCGACAACGGAAAGCGATGGAAGTTGTTCTCGTCGACGTGGCCGTCGACGATGTGCACGGCCTGATGCATCGCGTCGTTGTAGAACCAGGTGATCTGACCTTCGATCTGCTTCTTCACGGATAGAGGGTTCACGAGGCCGAAGCCTTGATCGTGCGCGACATCGACGCGCTCGAGCCGCACCTTGCCATCGCGACTCACGGACACCGTGTGCACCATCGCGCTGATCGTCGCCGAGCCGCCGGTTTCGGCTCCGCGCTCCTCGAGCGCGATCGAGCGCACGGTACCTTTCGGCAGCGGCTCGCCCCAGCCCGACATCTCGGCCGCGATGTCGAGGGCTTTGATCATGTCGTCCTTGAAGGGCAGCTTCGTGCGAGCGATGAGCTCTCGCCGGTAGCGGTACGGATCTTTGCCTGCCGCGTGCGCAAGCTCGTTCATGAAGCTCTCGCGGTAAAACTCGTGCGCGGCCTGCCCCACTCCGCGCCGCGTGCCGACCGGCACGTGGAAATCCGTCGTGTGGTTCGAAAAGCGGTAGCTCGGCACGAAGTAGCGCGACGCGACGTCGAACGACGCGTCGGGGCCGAAGCCGTCCTTCTGCATTCCGGTGCGCACCTCGAGCGCGACCGGCCAACCGTTCGCGTCGAGCGCGGCGCGCAAGCGCGCCACGCCCATCGCGCGATAGGTCGTGCCGATGAAGTCCTCCTCGCGCGTCCAGAGGAGGTGGATCGGCGTGCCGCGATTCGCGTTCGCGATCATGATCGCCTGCTCTGCTTGCGGCCCGTTCCCGTTGCGGCCGAAACCGCCGCCGAGATGGCATTGGTGCAGATAGACGTCGGCTTCTGCGATGCCCGTGATTTGCGACGCGCTGAAGCGCGTCTCCTGCGGGCTCTGATCGCCGTACCAGATGTCGACACGGTTGTCGGTAACGAGCACGGTCGCGTTGCCGGGCTCCATTCGGGCGCGCGGGAGATACGGCGTCGAGTAAGTGGCTTCGACGATCTTCTTCGCGTGCGCGAACGCCGCGTCGACGTCGCCGACGTTGACGCGCACCGTGCCGGGCTCGTCGAGCGCCGCGACCAGCGCCGCGTGCATGTTCGCCGTGTTGAACGCGGCATTGCGCGCCGGGATGCTCCACTCGATCGGCATCTTCTCGACTGCGGCCTTCGCCTGGTGCCAATGATCCGCGACCACCGCGATACCGCCGCTGAACACGTGACCGCGAGTGAGCTTCGGATCGGGAATCGGGAAGCGGTGCGCCGATCGAACACCCGGCATATTGCGCACGGCGTCGAAGTCGTAGCTCTTCACGTCGCCGCCGTAGACCGGACAAGCCTTCGCGGCGGCCCACTTCATGCCGGGCACGCGCACGTCGATCGAATAGACCGTCTCGCCCGTCACTTTCATCGGCACGTCGCGGTTCTTCTGCTCCGTGCCCATGAGCGTCCACTGGTCAGGCGACTTGATCGCGATCGCCTTCGGGTTCGGATGGGGCGTGCGCGAGGCGAGCGCCGCAACCTTGCCGTACGTCGTCTTGCGGCCGCTCGGCGGGTGCGTGATCACGCCGTCCTTCGCGACGAGCTCGCCGACCGGCACCTTCCAGACGGCCGCGGCCGCGAGCAACAGACGCTCGCGCGCTTCGGCGCCCGCGAGCTGCAAGTAGTAGCGGCCGTCCTTGACCGACGACGCCGCGTTCGTCCGCATCCTGCGGTAGACGCTGTCGGGGATTCCGACGACGCCGGTGCGCGCGCGATTGCCGAAGCCGGGCTCGCCGCCGCCCTTCGGGTCCGTGCCGCCGTTGCCGGGTACGTTCAGCGTCCAGTCGGGCGCCATCTCGCGCCCGTCGCGATTCGCCGATGCGTACTGCGAGCGCACCTTGCTCCAGTCGCACTGCAGCTCCTCGCAGACGATCATCGCGTTCGACGTCCAGACGCCTTGCCCGAGCTCCGTCTGCGCGATCCGGATCGTGACGGTGTCATCGGGCGCGATAACGATCCACGCGTTGATCTCCGGCGCCGTCGGGTCCTCGTACCAAGCGGCGCCGTGCGGCGGCGCGACGTTCTCGCCCGCGCGCGCCGGACGAGGCGGCAGCCAGAAGCCGAGCACGAACGCGCCGGCGGCGGACGAAGCAAGGAAGTCGCGGCGGCTTTGGGTCATCGCATCACGCCTTCATGAGCTCGGCCGCGCGGTGGATTGCCTTGCGAACGCGGTGATAGCTGCTGCAGCGGCACGCATTCGTCACGTTCGCGTCGATGTCGGCATCGGTCGGGTGCGGAAGCTTCGCGAGCAGCGCGAGCGCGCTCATGATCATGCCGGACTGGCAGTAGCCGCATTGCGGCGCGTCGAGCTCCTTCCACGCGACCTGGATCGGGTGATTGCCGTCGCTCGATACGCCTTCGATCGTCTTGATCGCTTTGCCGATCGCGAGCGACGCGGGGAAACTGCACGAGCGGACCGGCTGGCCATCGACGTGCACGGTGCACGCCCCGCACTGCGCGATTCCGCAGCTGAACTTCGTGCCGGTGAGGCCGAGGTAATCCCGGATCACCCAGAGCAGCGGTGTGTCCGGATCCGCGTCGACGGAGTGCGACGCGCCGTTGACCGTGAGATCGAACGCCATGCTTTCCCCTCCGGCGTTACCGTGCACTTTGCATCCGAAGCCGCAGTATAGCCAATGATGCGCGCGACGGTTCCGGCGCCATTGGGGCGATCTAGCGACTGTGCACACCGACACGGCATGGCCCGCCGCGCGCCCTTCGCTGAACGTTCGTTAAACGAAGCGTTCAGCGCGGCGTCACGCTGCCGCCGCGAGAATGGCGACGAAGATGCTTGCAGCATCGTGCGATCAAGGAGGATTTATGTTCAAGCATGTTGTCGCAACGCTTGTCGCTCTATCGGTGTTGACCACGTCTGCCGCGATAGCCGAACCACGCGGTGATCGCGACTACTCTGACCATCACAGCGGCTATTACGAGCGCGATCGGCGCCACGATCACTTCCACGAGAGCCGGTACGACCATGGACATCGTCACTGGCTACGTGGCGAGCGATTACCGGCCCCCTACTACGCGCCGCGGTACATCGTGCATAACTACCACGGGTACGACTTGCGCCGGCCGCCGCGAGGCTGCCACTGGGTCCGAGTCGGTCGCGACGCAGTGCTCGCGGCGGTGGCGACGGGTATCGTGTTGGATGTCGTTTACGACCGCTTCTAATCGTGTGGAAGGACTGGCCGCGACTCCGCGGCGGCTGAGGAAAGCCGCCGCGGATCGCGGACGAGAATGAGGGGAGCGGCGGCTGGCAGCGTCAGGGGGGGTAAGACGCCGGGTCGTCCAGCCGCGCTCCGGGGGACTGTTACGCGATACCGACCGTGAGCTCGGCCGCGTAGCCGCCGGTGGCCGCATCCGTGCCGGTCGATGACGCGCTCGAGCCGGAACCGCCGCCCGAGCACGCGGCGAGCGAGACCGCGCCGAGGCCGCCGAGCACGGAGCGCCGCGTCCATGCGCGCTCCGCGAGCAGTTGCCGGCTCAGCCATTCGTCGATGCCCGGCCGGTGTGCAACGTAGCGCGTCCTGCGCGAGTGGGGGCCCGCGTGCCGCGTGTGCAGTGCTGCTCGGTGAATCCTTTCTGCTCGGTCGTTCACTGCTCCTCCTTGAGTGATCGGGAAAGAGACGGCCCGGCGAGGCCGAGCCGTCTCCGTCGTGCTACTTCGTCGCGCCGTTGGTCGCACTGTTGGTCGTGCCGTTCGACGTGCCCGCGCCCGTGGCGCCGCCGGGCGGACCGGCGAAGCCGCCGCGCGGCGGCTCGAGCAGCACCTTGAGCTTCGTGATCTGCGCGTCGCTCAAAACCGTGCCGAGCTTGCCGATTAGATCCTGCTCCGCCTGCGCGCGGCGGGCCTGCATGTCTTGGAACGACGGCCGAGTGCCGGCCGCCTTGTCGGCCTGTCGCTCGGCGCGCATCGCGTTGCGCTGATCCGTGAGCGCCTGCTGTACCTGCCCTTTTTGATACGGGTCGAGATCGAGCAGCACCGCGAGCCGATCGATGTCGAGGCCCGGGGGGCCGTGCGGCCCGTGCCCGTGCCATCCGTTCGGCGCAGGAGGCGGAGCGGGTTGATCGGTGGGTGCTTGCGCTTGCGTCGCATAGCCCTTTGCCGCGAGGCAGAGCGCGAAGATCGTTGTGCGAATCGCTTTCATCGACTTGCTCTCCGTATGGCGTTCGAATCCATGGAGGGCAATCTAGCGGCCGCGCTACGCGCGTGCTGTAAGCAATTGTGACGAACTGTTTCGCGCGGGAGACGACGCCGCGCGAACGCGCGGCCGGTTGCACGAACCGGCCGCGCTCAGTTCAGAAAGGTGGGACTAGGACCCGCGATACGCCCGCAGCCACTTTGGCGCGAAGCGGCGGCCGAGCGTGACGAGCATGAGCAGGCCGAGAAGATCGAGCGCTCCGCCGCCGCCACCGCCGCCGCTACTCGGTGTCGACGCCGAGGGTTGACTGCCGGGCGACCCGATCGTGACTTGAGCCGACGCTGAGCGCGTCGTGTCGCGCGCCGACGTAGCGGTTACGGTCACGGTTGCGGAGCTCGGCACCACTCCTGGAGCGGTGTACAGACCAAACGCGCTGATGGTGCCGACCGTGGTGTCCCCACCGGTCTTGCCGTTGACCGACCATGTCACGGTCGGGTTCGTCGTATTCGTCACAGTCGCCGTAAACTGCTGCGTGCCGCCGCCGGCCGGCACGTTCGCCGCCGTCGGTGTGAGCGAGACGTCGATCGGCGGCCCTTGGGTAATCGTCACCTGAGCCGTTCCGGACTTCGACGGATCGTCGGCCGACGTCGCTCTCACCGTCACCGTCGCCGGCGACGGCGCATTGAGCGGCGCCGAGTACACACCGGCTGCCGAGATGGTGCCGACGGTCGAATTGCCGCCCACGACGCCGCTGACATCCCACGTCACGGAGGTGTTCGGCGTATTCGTGACGGTCGCGGTGAAGGTTTGCGTGCCGGTTTCGCTGTTGAGCGTCACGGTCGCGGGCGCGACGGTGACGCTGACGGGCGGAGGCGGAGGAATCGCAGCCGGGCACGCGTTGCTTCCGGCATTCGACGGCGCAGACGAGCTCGTTGTGTTCGAGCTGATCGTCACGTCCGCCGTATCCTGCTTGCCCTTATCGTCGGTTACAGTGAGTCGCACTGTGACTGTGTCGGGAGCGGTCGGCGCCGCACTCAAGCTCGTCGCGGCCGTATTAATACTCGTCAGCGAGCCCGTGCCGCTCTGGATCGTCCAAGCGTAGTTCGCGATCGTTCGATTGCACGCGCCAGCACTGCCAGCTCCCGACAGCGCGACGGCCTGACCGGCGCCAAAAGACCCGTTGGGGGGCCGCACCACGGCAGCGATCGGCCGCAGCGCGGCGTTCAACGCCCCGACCGCGTTGGCCATGCCGGCGCCGCAGGTACCAGGGGTCGAAGGGGTCGGAGGATTCGTGCAGCTGCACTCCGCAGCCTGCACGTCGTTCTGGCCGGCCGGAACGTGACACATCGGAACGGTCGGGTCAGCCGATACGGGGAATGTCGTCGCGCCTTCCTGCAGGCGGGCACGCAACTGCGCGGAATTGAGGTTGCCGTTGACGGATGCCATCAAGGCCGCAATGCCCGAAACGATCGGCGAAGAGAAGCTCGTGCCGACGTTGATGTTGAACTGATCCGTATACGTGAAATTGTTGGCCGTCGTCGTGCCGTCGTTCGTCGTGGTATCGATCGAGAAGAGACACGGCTGGCCAGCCCCGGTGTTGACGCAATTACCGCCCGGCGCTCCGAGCGCGACTTCGGGTCCGAGGCTCGCAAATCCGACCTTGGTGCCGGCGTGACGCAGGCCCGTTATCGCGGCCACAAGGGGGCAATTCGCGGGCGTATCGACAGGACCGCCTTCGTTGCCAGCAGACACGACGACTAGCACGCCGCTGGAAGCGAGATCGGCGATCACGGATGCATAGCTTGCGGGGCATGGCACGCCAGCCGAACCCAAGCTCAGATTCTCGATTTTCGCCGGATACGGGTTGTCGGGAATCCCGTTGACGTGCCGGCCGGCAGCCCATGCCATCGCGTCGATGATGTCTGAGTCGAAGCCACCACACTTGCCGAGCGCACGTGCCGGCAAAATCCACGGATTCCAGGTGATTCCCGTGACGCCGGCCGAGTTGTTCGAGAGCGCGCCGATGATCCCCGAGACCCGCGTCCCGTGCCACGAGCTGTTCGAGGCGCCGCAATTATTGAATGTGCCGCTGCTCGCGCTTTCCGC
>Ga0070671_100001147_pt1 | contig 19704 bp, 11 predicted proteins | sample KBSS73metaG_FD_65341 | JGI IMG/M metagenome (GOLD analysis project Ga0070671, IMG submission 65341) | Switchgrass rhizosphere microbial communities from Kellogg Biological Station, Michigan, USA - KBS S7-3 metaG | ecosystem: Host-associated > Plants > Roots > Rhizosphere > Soil ...
CATGGTGGTCAACGCGGTGTGGCGGGATCCGGGTCCGTCCGCCGCGGGACTCCTCGTCATCGGCTGCGGCGTGCCGATTTACTTCCTGCTCCGCGGTCGATCGGCGGCCTCGTAACCCGACACGCCCCGCACGGCTCAGCCGTGCCGGTGGCCGCCTCGTGTGATTGCGACGGGTGCCGCCTTTGGATAGAGTGCGGGCGTCATCCACCATGGCCATCGAGCCCGCCTCCCCGGGCAGCCCCGCCGTTCCCGCGAGCGAGCACGTCCGCGTGCTGCTCGTAGACGACGACGAGTCGACCGCCATCCTGGTCCGCTCGCTGCTCGGCAAGCTGAGGCCGGCCAAATACAAGCTGGAGTGGCGGGGAACGGCCTCCGAAGGCCTCACGGCGCTGCTCGCCGAGCGCTGGGACGCGTGTCTGCTCGACTACCACATCGGCGACGAGAGCGGGTTCGACGTGCTGCGGACGGCGCTGGTCCGCAACGTCACCACGCCGATCATCATGTTCACGTCGGGTGCCGGGACCGATGTCGACCTCGAGACGGTGCGCGCCGGCGCCGCCGACTACCTGCTCAAGACCGAGCTCAGCCCCAGCCTGCTGTCCCGGACCATCCGCTACGCCATCGAGCGCTCGCGCCTCCTGAACGAGATGCGGTCGCTGGCCCGCCATGACCACCTGACCGGCCTGCTGACGCGGCGCGAGATGGATCGCGTGCTCGACGAAGAACTGGTCCGCAGCCATCGCTACGGGCATCCCGTGTCGTTGATCCTGCTCGACCTCGATCATTTCAAGCAGGTGAACGACACCTACGGGCACGTCTCGGGCGACGCCGCGCTGCGCTGGGTCGCCTCGGTGGTCAGCCAATGCGCCAGGGACACCGACCGCGCCGCGCGCTACGGCGGTGACGAACTGGCAATCCTGCTCCCCGAAACCGACCAGGTCGGCGCCTGTGTCCTGGCCGAGCGCATCCGCGCCAAGGTCGCCGCGACCGCCATCGCCCCCCCGCCCGACGCGTCGGAAACCGGGACGATTCCCGTGACGCTCAGCGTCGGGGTCGCGTCCCTGCCCGGCGCGACGGCCTCGACGCCATCCGAGTTCATCGCCAAAGCCGACGCCGCGCTCTATCAGGCCAAGCGCGGCGGCCGGAACCAGGTCGTCTGCTCCGCCTAGCCCTTGCTCCCTCCCAACACGCCGACACCGACGGGTTCCGCGCTGCAGCGGCCGCGCGATCGTGACGATATTCATGAAGGGTTTCCGTTCCGGCGCCAGCCGGGCCGGCGGCCGCCGCAGGGCCCGCTCCAGCTCCATGAACGTCTTGATTGCCGACGACGAGCCGATGACCCGGTCGCTGCTGCGCCGGGTGCTCACGCGCGAGTGCGGCTGTACCGTCTCGGAGGCGACCGACGGGCTCGCCGCGCTGTCCCGCTGCGGCTCGACCCCTCCCGATCTGATCATCACCGACCTGCGGATGCCGGTGATGGACGGCATCGAGCTGATCGAAGCCCTGCGCCAGGTGCCGGCGCTGGCGGGGATTCCCGTCGTGATGATGACGGCGGCGCGCGAGCAGGGCCCCGTCCACCGCGCCATCGAGCTGGGCGTCACCGACTACCTGCTCAAGCCGTTGCAGGCCGACCGGGTCGCCGACCGCCTGAAGACCGTGGTGGACCGGCTGGCACGGGGCAGCGACGGCGGTGAGGACGATCGGACGCCCGTGCTCGTGGCCGACGGCAACGCCGAGTACCGGCAGCTGGTCGCGACCACGCTGGGATCGCACCGGGTCGTGCACCAGGCACAGTCCGGCGTCGCGGCGCTGCAGCGCGCGGTCGAGACCCGTCCGGGCATCGTGCTGGTGGGCGGGGATCTGGGCCTGCTCGGTCCGGCCCTCCTGATGCGGAAGCTGCGCGCCGCCGGCGAGCTCGCCGGCACCCGCATCATCGCGGTCCTGCCCAAGGGCGACACCACCATCCCGGAGCAGGCCGACGCCGTGATGCTGCGGACCTCGTTCCCCGATCACCTCCGCCGGCAGCTCGCCTCGATCGCCGGCCGCGCCCGCAAGGCGGAAGGCGTGCTCGCCCAGCATCCCTCGCTGCGCAGCGTGGTGGCGACGGCCGCCGAGCAGGTCTTCGGCATGATGCTGGGCCTGGAGGTGCAGCACTCCTTCGAGATCCAGCCGCGGCCGGTGCCGCGGATGATCGTCGCGGCGCTGGCGATCGACCTTCCCCGGACGGCCGAGGTCCTCACCGTCGCGCTGCGCACCGACCTCGCCTCGGCGGCGCGGATTGCCGCCGGCATGAAGCGGGAGGGCGCGGCGGCCGCGTCCGAGGAAGACGGCGCGCTGGCCGCGGCGGCCGAGGTCCTGGGCGTCATCGCCGGCCGGATCAGGACCAGCCTCGAGACCGCCGGCGCCCGGGTCGAGATGCAGCCGGCGACGCGACGGGTCGCGGCCGCCGGCGATCTGTCCGAGGGCGCCGAAGGCCGGATGCAGGTCACGGCGCAGACCGCCGACGGCGCCATCCAGTTCGTGCTGCAGCTGTCGGCGGCGTCGGCCGCGTCGACCGCGGCGCGCGCCGCGGCCACACCCGCGTCCGTCTCCTGACCTCCGGCCATCCGCCGGTGCCGACATGCTCCCTGGATTCGCCGCCGACCGGCCCGCCGCCCGCCCCCGCGCCGATCGTGCGGTAGCCGGTGTCGGCCGGCTCGCGGCCGGGCTCGCCGCGGCCCTCGGTGTTGCAGCGCCGCTCCACTTTCACGTCGCCGGCCAGCCGCAGTCCGCGCCGCACGTGCTCGGGGGCGCCTGGGCGCTCGCCGGCATCGCGGCGTGGTGCTCCGGCGCCAGCCGCCGATCCGCCGCGCTCGGCGCGGCGTGGCTCGGCCTCGCCGCCGGCCTGTGGGCCGGCGTGTCCCTCGGCGCGACGCCGATCGACGCGGCCATCGTCTGCCTCGCGGCGATCGCGGTGCTCGTGCACGACCGCAACGTCAACACGCCGCCGTCGGAGCTGCTCGGTCACGCCGCCGTCCTGCTCATCGCGCTGGCCAGCGCGGCGCTCGGCGCCACCGCCACGGGTGTGCCGATCGATCTCGGGTGGGCCGGCCGCATCGGCGGCCTGCCGCGTCTCGCCCTGGCGGCGTGGCTGACCGGAGCGGCCATCGCCGCCACCGCCTGGCTGGATGCGCGCCGGGCCGAGCGCGGCGGTCCGCGCTGGCTCGCCACGCTTGCCGGCGCGCTCGCCGGCGCGATCACGCTCGTGCTGTGGTGGGCGCTCCGCTGGCGGGAAGCCGGCTACGCCGCTGCGTCCGGATCGGCGGCGCCGTCGCACCTGCCGACCGCGGTGCTCGGGATGGGGCTGGCGCTCGCCGCGCTGCTCGCCGCGGTCGTCGCCCTCGGCCAGCGCGCCCGGGCGCGATCGGCCGACGCGCAGCAGACCAGCCACCAGCTGCTCGAAGCGCTCGTCGATCGCAACATCGCGCGCGACGCCCTGGAACGGCGCGAGGCGCTGCTGCAGACGGTGCTCGAGACGATGGGCGAGGGCGTCGTCGCGGCCAGCGCGACCGGCGAGTTCCTCGTCTTCAATCGCGCCGCCCGCGAGCTGCTCGGCTCCGACGGGGACACCGGGCCCGCGCTGCTCGAGTGGGCCGACGTGGCGGGCGCCAGCGATCCGCAGGTGTGGCCGGCCGGCGAGCAGACCCTCGAGCGCGCGCTGCGCGGCGAGGCCATCGACGACCTCGACATCTGCCTGCGCCGTCATGACGGGCGCGAGCCGCGCTGGGTCAGCGTCTTCGCCCGGCCGCTGTCGCTGCCGGCCGGGCTGAACGGATCGATGCTGGTGCTGCGCGACGTGACCGAGCGCCGCCTCGCCCAGGAGCGTGTCACCGAGACCGCGCGCGAGCTGGAACGCAGCAACCGCGAGCTGACCGAGTTCGCGGCCGTGGCGTCGCACGACCTGCGCGCGCCGCTGCGCAGCGTCACCAGCTTCGTCAGCCTGATGGAGGAGGATTACGGCGACACCTTCACCGACGAGGGCCGCACCTACGTCGCGCGCATCAAGGCGGCGGTGGCGCGGATGACCGGCCTGATCGACGGCCTGCTGACGCTGGCGCGCGTTCGCGCCAAGGGCGAGCCGTTCGTGCCGATCCAGCTCGGCGAAGTGGCGCAGGACGTGGTGGCCGACCTGACGCATGGCCTGGCCGAGAGCGGCGGCACCGTCGAGATCGGGCCGCTGCCGGCCGTCGAAGCCGATCGTCTCCAGATGCGGCAGCTGCTGCAGAACCTGATCGGCAACGCGATCAAGTTCCGCCGGCCCGGCATCGCGCCGCGTGTCCGCGTGAGCGCCAGTCCGGCGCCCCGCGCCGACGCCGACGACATGATGTGGGAGTTGCGCGTGGCCGACAACGGCATCGGCCTCGAGCCGGTGCACGCGGAGAAGATCTTCAAGCCGTTCGAGCGGCTGCACGGCCACGGCTCATACGAGGGGAGCGGGCTCGGGCTGGCCGTGTGCGCGCGCATCGTCGAACGTCACGGCGGCAGGATTTGGGCCGAGGGCGAACCCGGCATCGGGACGACGCTGGTCGTCACCCTTCCCGCCGCCCATCGCCGCCGGGAGGCGGCGTGATCCCGAGCGTCCGGACCGGACGCGTCGAGCCTCGGCTCGGCGGCTCCCGGAGGAACCGCCGCCGCCGGCGCTAGTGCCCGCGGAGCTGGCCCTTGTAGGTCACCGTCTGGCCTTCGACGATCAGGACGTCGAAGCGCAGCGGTTCGTAGCCATCCGCCTGGAGCTCGACCTTGTGCGCGCCCTGGTCGAGGCGCAGCTTCTGGAAGTTGCCGTCGAAGTCGTCGACCGTGCCGGCCAACGTCCCATCGACGATGACCTTCGCCTCGCGCGGCTTGACCTTGATGCGCAGGGCGCCCTGGCCGTAGTCCTCGTCGTCGGAATCGTTGTCGCCCGCGTAGCCGCCGCCACCGCCGCCGTAGCCCGGATCGCCGTAGCCCCAGGGACCGCCGTAGCCATAGCCGGGACCGAACCAGAACGGATCCCAGATGTAGGCCAGGCCCCACATGCCGGCGCCGAAGCCGCTGTAGTAGTAGGGCGAATAGCGCGAGTAGTACCACGGTGAGTAGTACCAGTCGGTCCCGCGCGGGTAGTAGTAGTAGTCGCCGCCGGGACGGCCGCTCGGGACCACGGTGCCGCGCGGCACGGCGTAGCCGGTGATCGGCCGGCCGTCACGCGTGTGGCCGCCCGTGCCGTTGGCCACGCGATCGGAGCCGTAGCCCGATCCCGAGCTGGCGCCGCTGCCCGGCGAACGCCGCCCGCTGGCCGTCGAGCCGGAACTGCCGGAACTGCCGGAACTGCCGCTGCGCGAACCGCCCGACGACGTCGAACCGCCGGGGTGACGGGGTGGCGCCCAGGTGCTGCCACTGCCAGAGGAGCTCGAGCCGCCGCTGGACGACGTCGACCCGCCGCTCGACGAGGTCGACCCGCCGCTGGAACCGCCCGAACTGCCACCCGAGCTGCCACCCGAGCTGCTCGACCCGCCGTCCGAGCCGCCGCGGGGCACCGCATGCTGGCCGGACGCAGGCAGCGGCGCCGCCACCATGGCCGTCACCGCGAGTGCCCAAATCAGGTGCTTCATAAGGTTCTCCGCGAGTCCCGTCCTCACGAGGGGGCAGGTTGCTCGGTCGCCTCGATGGGCTGCAACAGTCTTGCCACGAATCGAGTGTACGACAACGGGCGAAACCCGCGGCCACTCCCGGCAAATGTCCTCGCACCTGTCCTCTCGCACGGGCTGTCGCGATCGCCAAACATTGACAGACTGCGCCGTTGCAGCCAACGATTGCCGGCTGATGTCTGGTGGTCCGTGGTGGAAATCCCGCCGGTCTCTCGTCGCGCATCGCACGATCGTCGTCGTGCTCCTGGCCCTCGCCGCCTGCGGCAAGAAGGGCCCGCCCCTCGCCCCGTTGCGGGTGGCACCGGCGCGCATCGAGGACCTGACGGTCGCCAAGACCGGCGAGGAGGTCCGGGCCCGCTTCACCGTGCCCTCGAGCAACGCCGACCGGAGCAAGCCGGCTGACGTGGCCGAGGTCGAGGTGTATGCCATTTCGGGCAAGCCCGAGGACCCGGCTGGCAATTCGTTGGGCGGTCCGCAGTTCGTCCGGTTCGGGAAACTCGTCGGCAGGATCGACATCGCGCCGCCGGAAACCCCGGGGGAGCCGCCGCCGGACCCGACGCACGGGTCGGTGGCCGAGCGCGCCCGCGCCGCCGCCGAACTTGCCGCGCGGCAGGCCCAGCCGGCGCAGGGCTCGATGGTGACCGTCGTCGAGCACCTGACGCCCGCCGATTACACACCCTTCGTCCATCCCGGCCGCCGTCCCCCGCCGCCTCTGGTACCGCCGGCCACGACCGCGCTCGTGCGCCCGCTCGGGCCTCCGCCAGTCGAGCAGCCGTTCTCGCGCAGCTACATCGCCCTCGCCGTCAGCAAGCACGGCACCCCGTCGGCGGTGTCCAACCGCGTCGCGGTGCCGTTGGCCGACGCGCCGGGACCGCCGTCGAGCGTCAGGATGGTCTACGTCGAGACCGCCGTGACGATCGGGTGGGACGAGCCGCCCGGCACGGTGCGCAGCGTCCAGCGGCCGGCCCAACCAGGCGAAATCGCGGCCCGCTCGCTGGCGCCCGGCGTCGTGCCCACGACCTATAATGTCTACAGGGTCGGGCCGTCGGCCGGCGCGACGGCGTCGTCGCAACCCGTGAACCCGGCGCCGGTCGAGGCGACGAATTTCACCCAGTACGGCATCACGCTGGGCGAAGAGGCGTGCTATCAGGTGCGGGCGGTGCGCGTCTATGGCAACGCGCGGCTCGAGAGCGCGCCGTCCGAGACGGCGTGCACGAAGTTCGTCGACACGTTCGCGCCGCCGCCCCCGAGCAACCTGGCGGCGGTCGGCAGCGAGGGCGGCGTCAGCCTGATCTGGGATCCGAGCCCCGGCGCCGACGTCGCCGGGTATCTGGTCCTCCGCGGCGAGATTGCCGCCGCCGGCCCGCCGGCGACGCTCGCCCCGCTCACGGCGCAGCCGATTCGCGAGAGCACGTATCGCGACGACACGGCGCGCAAGGGCGCCCGCTACGTCTACGCGGTGGTCGCGATCGACGGCGCGACACCGCCCAACCGGAGCGTCGAATCGAACCGGGTCGAAGAAGGCGCCCGGTGATCACGCAAATGATCGGCAGAAAGCGACACCTATGAAGATCTTCATCGACACAGGCAACTTCAAGGAAATCGAGGCGCTGGTGCCCCTCGGCATCATCGACGGCGTCACCACCAACCCGACGCTGATGGCCAAGGAGGGCGGCGACCCGAAGCAGATCCTCAAGAAGATCTGCGATCTGGTGCAGGGCCCGGTCAGCGGCGAAGTGGTCGCCACCGACTACGAAGGAATGGTCCGCGAGGGCCGCGATCTCGCGTCCATCAGCGAGCACATCGTCGTCAAGGTGCCGTTCACGCAGGCCGGCGTGCGCGCCTGCAAGACGCTGTCGGGCGAAGGGCTCCGCGTCAACGTGACGCTGTGCTTCTCACCGACGCAGGCGCTCATCGCGGCCAAGGTGGGCGCGACCTACATCAGCCCGTTCGTCGGGCGGCTGGACGATATCGCCACCTCCGGCATGACGCTGATCGAGCAGATCGTCGAGATCTACGACAACTACGACTACACGACCGAGGTGCTGGTGGCCAGCGTGCGCGGTCCGCAGCACATCGTCGAGGCGGCCCGCATGGGCGCCGACATCTGCACCTGCCCGGCCAAGGTGATCGAGCAGATGTTCAACCATCCGCTCACCGACAGCGGGCTCGAGCGGTTCCTGAAGGACTACGAAAAGGCGCAGGCCGCCGCGACCAAGGCGTAAGACGTCCCAGGCGCCATCCGCTTCTCGTGACCCGTCGGGACACCCTCGCGGATCTGGAACGACGGGCCGAAGCCGGCGGCGGCGCGGCCCGCGTCCAGCGGCAGCACGCGGCGGGCAAGCTGACCGCCCGCGAGCGCATCGCCGAGCTGTTCGATCCCGGCACGTTCGAGGAGATCGACAAGCTCGTCACCCACCGCTGCCTCGACTTCGGCATGGCGGAGGAGGTCGTGCCGGGCGACGGCGTCGTGGCGGGCGCCGGCCGGGTGGACGGCCGCGTCGTCCACGCCTTCGCGCAGGACTTCACCGTCTTCGGCGGATCGCTGTCCGAGACCAACGCCGCCAAGATCTGCAAGGTGATGGATCTGGCGGTGAAGCTCGGGACGCCGGTGGTCGGCCTCAACGACTCCGGCGGCGCGCGCATCCAGGAAGGCGTGGTCTCGCTCGCCGGCTACGCCGACATCTTCCTCCGCAACACCCTCTCGTCGGGCGTCGTGCCGCAGATCTCCGCGGTGATGGGCCCGTGCGCCGGCGGCGCGGTCTACTCGCCGGCCATCACCGACTTCACCGTGATGGTCGAGGGCACCAGCTACATGTTCGTGACCGGCCCGGACGTGGTCCGCACCGTCACGCACGAGGACGTCACCAAGGAGGAGCTCGGCGGCGCCCACACGCACAGCGTGAAGAGCGGCGTGGCCCACTTCGCCGTGCCCGGCGATCGCGAGGCGATCGCGCTGGTGCGCGAGCTGCTGGCCTTCCTGCCGTCGAACAACGTCGACCTGGCGCCGCGCCTCGACACCGGCGATCCGGTCGATCGTGAAGACGAGGCGCTCGACAGCCTGGTGCCGGAATCGCCCAACCAGCCCTACGACATGCACACGCTGGTGCAGAGCGTGGCCGACGACGGCCACTTCCTCGAGGTGCACCAGCACTACGCGCCGAACATCCTGGTCGGCTTCGTGCGCCTGGCCGGCCGCTCGGTCGGCATCGTCGCCAACCAGCCGGCCCACCTCGCCGGCACGCTCGACATCGCCGCCTCGGTGAAGGCGGCGCGCTTCGTCCGCTTCTGCGACGCCTTCAACATCCCGCTGGTCACCTTCGAGGACGTCCCCGGCTTCCTGCCCGGCACGGTCCAGGAGTACGGCGGCATCATCACGCACGGCGCCAAGCTGCTCTACGCCTTCGCCGAGGCCACCGTGCCGAAGGTCACCGTCATCACCCGCAAGGCCTACGGCGGCGCCTACTGCGTGATGTCGAGCAAGCACCTGCGCACCGACGTCAACTTCGCCTGGCCGACCGCCGAGATCGCGGTGATGGGAGCGGAGGGGGCGGTCAACGTGCTCTACCGCCGCGAGATCGAAGAGGCCGCGGACCCGGCGGCCGAGCGCGCCCGCTACGTCGCCGAGTACCGCGACAAGCTGGCCAACCCGTACGTCGCGGCGTCGCGCGGCTACGTCGACGAGGTGATCGAGCCGCGGACGACGCGGCGGCGGCTGATCGCCGCGCTGGCCCGCCTGGAGACGAAGCGCGACCGCAACCCGGCGCGCAAGCACGGCAACATCCCGCTGTGACCGGCCGGCTTCCACCCACGCCGTGAAGAAGATCCTGATTGCCAACCGCGGCGAGATCGCCGTGCGCGTCGCCCGCGCCTGCCGCGATCTCGGCCTGGCCAGCGTCGCCGTCTATGCCCCGTGCGATCGCGAGGCGCCGCACGTCGCCGCCGCGGGCGAGGCGTGGCCGCTCGCCGGCGACCCGCCGGCGCAGAGCTATCTCGACATCCCGCAGCTGGTCGACGTCGCCCGACGCGCCGGCGCCGACGCCGTGCATCCCGGCTACGGCTTCCTGGCCGAGAACGCCGCGTTCGCGGAGGCGTGCGGACAAGCCGGCTTGACGTTCATCGGCCCGACGCCCGAGGTGATCCGCATCATGGGCAGCAAGACCGGGGCGCGTCAGGCGGCGATCCGGGCCGGCGCGCCGGTCGTGCCCGGCACCGAGTCGCCGTTGCCGGCCGATGCGCCGGATGCCGAGATCGCGGCGGTGGCGGCGACGGTCGGCTATCCCGTGATGCTCAAGGCGGTCGCCGGCGGCGGCGGCCGCGGGATGCGCGTCGTCGACGGCCCCGAGCAGCTGGCCGGGGCGCTGCGCGCCGCGCGATCCGAGGCGGCGACCGCGTTCGGGTCGGCCGAGGTCTATCTCGAGCGCCGGATCGTCGGTCCGCGGCACGTCGAGGTGCAGCTGCTCGGCGATCACCACGGCACCGTCGTGCCGTTCGTCGAGCGCGAGTGCTCGATCCAGCGCCGGCACCAGAAAGTGGTCGAAGAATCGCCGTCGCCGGTGATGACGATGCCGCTGCGGGCGCGGATGCTCGCCGCCGCCGCGGCGGTTGCCGAGAGCGTCGGCTACACCAACGCCGGCACCATCGAGTTCCTGCTCGACGCCAGCGGCGCCTTCTACTTCCTCGAGATGAACACGCGCCTGCAGGTCGAGCACCCGGTGACCGAGCTGGTCACCGGCATCGACCTGGTCGAGTGGCAGATCCGCATCGCCCGCGGCGAACGCCTGACGATCGATCGCGCCCGTGCCGCGATGCCATCCGGCCACGCCATCGAGTGCCGCGTCTACGCCGAGGATCCGGACGCGCGCTTCATGCCGGCGCCGGGACGGATCACGCACCTGCGACAGCCGTCCGGCCCGGGCATCCGCGACGACAGCGGGGTCGCCGCCGGCTTCACCGTGCCGGTGCACTACGACTCGATGATCTCGAAGCTGGCCGCGTGGGGCAGCGACCGCACGCAGGCCATCGCCCGGCTGCGCCGCGCCCTCGACGAGTACGAGGTGCGCGGCATCCGCACCACGCTGCCGTTCTTCCGCTGGCTCGTCCTGCAGGACGACTTCGCCGCGGCCCGTTTCGATACCACGACGCTGGACGCCGAGCTGGCGTCGCGGCAGGGACGCCCGTTCGTCGAGACGCCCGCGGACGCGCTGCGCACCGCGATCATCGCGACCGCTCTGGAGGCCCGCGCCCGCGCCACGCGGCCCGTCGCCGCGGCTCCGGCGGCCGCGCCGGTCAGCCGGTGGGCCGAGCTGGCGCGCCGCGAGGCGCTGCGATGAGCGCCTCGCGCATCGAGGTGGTGGCCGGCGGCCGCGTCCACAGCGTGCACATCGAGCCGGGCGACGGGCCGACGCGGGTCCGGGTCCGCGTCGACGACGGCGAGGCGGTCGTGATCGACGCCGCCGTGGTCGGATCGCCCAACGCCGCGACCACGTGGTCGCTCCGCGACGTCGTTACGGGCCTCGTCTCGACCGCCGCGGTGACGCTCGCATCGTCAGGCGACGGCGAAGCGGTGGTCGCCGGCCACGCGGTGCCGGTCGCGCTCGCGAACCGCCGCCGGCGCGCGCGAGCCATGCTGGGCGCCGGCAACGGCGACCAGCGGGTCGTGGCGCCGATGCCCGGCAAGGTCGTGAAGGTGCTGGTCGCGGTCGGCGACAGCGTCGAGGCCCGCCAGGGCCTGGTCGTCGTCGAGGCGATGAAAATGGAAAATGAGCTGACGGTGAGTCGAGCCGGTACCGTCTCGAAGATCGAGGTCAGCGAAGGCGCCTCGGTCGAAGCCGGCCGGCTTCTGATGGTCGTCAGCTAGTGTCCCGTCCGCGTTATTCGTGGCATAAATCCCGGAGCGCGGCGCCCGGATGACAAGGCGCGAGGAGCGAAGATATTGGGCATATCTGAGCGACGAGCAACGCCGTCAGCCGGGATGCCCCGCCCGGGAGTTATGTCGCGAATCACGCGGACAGGACACTAGGGCGCTCGCCGATCGATCTGCACATCGACCGGGGCGGGCTGGCCGTCGAGGGCGCGGGACGACACCTCGACGAACAGGAGACCCGTCCGGAGGCCGCGCCACTCCAGGCGCCGCTCCGCGCCGGGCTCGAGCACCGACGCCTCGACGACGGCGGCGCCGTCGACACGCACGTCGACGCGGATCGGCGTCGGCCCCGTGTTGCGCAGCGAGGCGTCCAGCCCAGCCGGCGAGGCGAGGACGTTGGCGCCGCTGTCGCCGCTGATCCGCGCCGTCGTGCGCGCCTCGGCCAGCGTCCACCGCGGTCCGTAGTTGGCGCGGGCGGACGCGGTCCGCTGGATCTGCGGCACCATCAGCACCGCGGCGCCGATCGATCCGGCGAGGCCGAGGGCGAGGGCGAGCGGACGCGGCCTCGGCCAGCCTCCGGCCACGACGGTGCTGGCGAGGAGCGCTACGTGCACCTCGAACGGGCAGCGCAGGCGCGAGCCGCCAAACCCCGTCAGCGCGGTCAGCCCGAGGTTGAGCAGCGCCCATCCGGCCAGCAGCCAGGCGGCCGGCCGGTTGCGCGCGACCGCGACGCCGAACGGCGCCAGCACGATCGCGAAGAGCCATGGCGCGTCGATGAACACATGCGCGGCGACCTTCCACGCCGCGGCGGAGGACGCCGACGCGGCGAAGACGCCGTCCTGGAGGTAGCGGCCGCCGATCAGCGGGAGCAGCGAGCGCGCCTGGTCGAGCGTCGTCTCGACGAAGGCCCGCGGCGTCGTCGCGAGCTCGCGCAGGATGGCCGCGACCACCGCCCCGAAGCCCGGCGCGGCGAGCCGGTTGCCGCCGTGCAGGTAGCGCGCCGCCACCAGGATGCCGCCATGGTTCTCGATCAGCGTCGGCTGGCCCAGATGGATCGACAGCGCCAGGCTGTAGGGCAGGGTGAGCGCCGCGAAGCCGCCGACCAGCGCCAGCGCCTCGCCCAGAGCCTCGGACCTGCCGGCGCCGCGCCGATCGCGGAGCACCAGCGCGACCGCTGCCGCCGCGACGAAGTAGATCGGCATCGATCGGCAGAGCGCCGCCAGGCCGAAGGCGGCGCCAGCCAGCGCGAATGGTCCGGCGCCGCGCCGATCCCACGCGCGCACCAGCGCCAGCGTGGCCGCGATCACCAGCGGGAGATAGAGCGGCTCCTGCCGGACCTGGCCGAAGCCCACGATGTCCGAGCCCCAGCAGGCGTAGAGCAGGCCGCCGACCAGACCGGCCGTCGATGAGTGCAGCCGCGTGCCGAGGCGCACGACCAGCGGCACGGCCAGCGCGTTCAGCACCGCGAGCCCGACGAAGGCGTTGAACGGATAACTCGCGAACCGCGCGAAGGGCGCGAGGTAGATCGAGAAGAGCGGGGGCAGGGCGTAGACGCGGCCGCCCCACGGATAGGCCACCGCATCGTAGGTCCAGCGGAACTGGCCCGATTCGACCAGCCGGGCGCCCTTGGCGAGATAGGCGTCGGCGTCGTGCCAGACGAAGTCGGCACCGAGCACGTAGAACAGGCAGCCGAGGCGCAGCGCCAGGGCCAGCACCACCAGTCCGCCGACGGCGAGCCACGGCCAGCGCGCCGGTCTGGCGTCGGTGGGCGGGGCGGTCACGATGAGCGGGGCAGGGAGCGCGGAACTCTCGGCAGGCACGGTGCGGACCTATTGTGGTGACTCGGCCCGGACGATTCAAGGCCGCGGTCCGCGCACGCCGCGCGATGAGGCCGTCAACCCTGAAGACCGTGGTGTTTCTGCTACAGTGAGGGGTGGCCTGCGCGGCACCTGCGTCCGACGTGTGACTGTGGATCCAGCCGAGCCCTCCCGCGAGCTGTCCGACGCGTCCCCGGACGCGCCGCCCGACGTTCCCCGCCGCCGCTTCCCCCGCCTGCGGCGGTTCGTGCGTCTGGTCCTGGCGTCGGCCGCCATCGTCCTCGCCGTCGTGCTCGTCACCCTCTTCAGCGTCGACCTCGGCCCGTCGCTGCGCGGCCAGGCGGAGCAGCGCGGCGCCGCCTTCCTCAAGCGCGAGTTCCATATCGGCGCGCTGTCTGCGCGCCTGCTGAGCGGCCGTTTCGTCGTTTCCGACCTCAGCATCGGCGGGCTCGAGAAGGGCGATCGGCCGTTCTTCGTCGCCAAGCGGATCACCGTGCACGTGCCGTGGTGGACGATCGTCAGCCGCAACCTCATCGTCGAGAACGTCGAAATCTCCGACTGGCACATGACCGTCGAGACCTTCAAGGACGGCCGCCACAACTTCCCCAAGTTCACCCGCGACGGACCCAAGGGCCCGAAGCGGTTCGTCACGACCGTCCGCTCCGTGAAGGCGACCCGCGGGACCTTCGAGCTGCAGGACCACGGCGCGCCGTGGTCGATCGTGGCGCCGAACCTCGAGGTGGAGATCGGCAAGGCCGACACCTACCGCGGCACCGCCGCCTTCGACAAGGCGACCATCCAGATCGCCCGCTTCGAGCCGATGTGGGCCCGGGCCACCAGCCGCTTCCGGATCGACGGCAGCAAGATCGTCGTCGAGGGCATCGACCTGGTCACCGACGGCGCGGTGTCGCACGCCGCGGGCGAGGTCGACACGGCGCGCTGGCCCGAGCAGACCTACGCGGTCCGTTCCCGCATCGACTTCCCGCGCATGAAGGATCTGTTCTGGGCGCACGATCGCTTCACGCTCACCGGGACGGGCGAATTCGCCGGCACCTACCACCTGTTCAAGGGCGGCCGCGAGCTGTCGGGCCGCTTCGCCAGCCTTGCGATGCGCCTGAACGACTGGCGCTTCGCCGGCATGGAAGGGTCGCTCGTCTGGACGCGCGACCGCTTCGAGGTGATGAAGACGCGCTCGGGGTTCTACGGCGGCAAGCTCGTGATCGATTTCTCGATGAAGCCGCTCGGCGATCCGGTGCGGCCGGGCATCGCCCGCCTCGAGACCGCGTACGAGGACGTCGACGTCGCCACCGTGATGGAGGCGCGCGCGTTCGCCGGCTTGCGGCTGGAGGGCCGCGCGACCGGGCGCAACCTGCTGACGTGGCCGCTGGGACGGTTCCGCGAGCACAGCGGCGACGGCGACATTCGCGTCGCGGCGGCGGCGCCGCTGCAGGATCGGACGCTGCCGTCGGCGCCGGAACCCGGCGGGGAGGCCTCGCTGGCGCGGGCGTTCAGCCTGCTGCCGCCGGTCATGAACGCCAAGGGCTTCCCGGTCACGCCGCCGCGTCAGCCGCCGGCGTTTCCGCTCACGTTCACGACGCCGATCGGCGGCGCCATGCGCTACACCTACGGTCCCGAATGGGTCACCTTCGCGCCGGGCTGGATCGCGACGCCGGCGACCTACGTCGAGCTGCAGGGCACGACCGCGTGGGGCGATCGATCGACGCTGCCGTTCCACGTGACGAGCAGCGACTGGCAGGAGAGCGACCAGTGGCTCACCGCCGTGATGACGGCGTTCGGCAGCCCGGCCCGGCCGGTGCCCGTCGGCGGGGCCGGCCGCTTCGACGGCACGATGACCGGCGCGTTCCGCCGGCCGCGTGTCGAGGGCCGCTTCGCCGGCGAGCGGATGCGCGCCTGGGACGTCGAGTGGGGCGCGGCGGCGGCCGACCTGGTGGTCGAGAACAGCTACGTCGACATCACCGGCGCCCGGATCACGCGCGGCCAGTCGACCATGGACGTGGATGGCCGGTTCAGCCTCGGCTTCCCGCGCAAGGATCGCGGCGAGGAGCTCAACGCGCGCGTCCGCATGACGGGCCGGCCGGTCGAGGATCTCAAGCACGCCTTCGAGCTCGACGACTACCAGGTGGACGGCGCGCTGTCCGGCGACTTCCGCGTCTACGGGCCGTACCGCGGCCCGTTCGGCTTCGGCCGCATGCAGATCGACGCCGGCTCGGCCTACGGCGAAGCCTTCGAGACCGCGTCTGCCGGGCTGCGCTTCGAGGGCACCGGGGTCCGCCTCGACACGCTGGACGTGCGCAAGTCGACCGGCGGCGTGACGGGCGCCGCGTTCGTCGGATGGGACGGCACGTACTCGTTCAATGCCGACGCCCGGCGCGTCCCGGTCGAGAGCCTGGCGGTGGCGCAATTCCCGGGCCTGCCGCTCACCGGCCTGCTCGATTTCTCGGCGACCGGCAGCGGCACCTTCGACGACCCGCGCTACAGCGTGCGCGGCCGCGTGGTCGATCTCTTCGCCGGTGAGGAGGGCCTCGGCCAGCTCACCGGCCGCATCGAAGTGCGCGGCGACGAGCTGAGCATCGCCCAGCTCGAAGGCGCCTCGCCGCGCCTCGCCGTCTCGGGCGCCGGCCGGATCACGCTGTCGCCGCTGCGAGATGCCGATTTGACGCTGCGCTTCTCGCGGACCTCGATCGATCCCTACGTGCGCCTGCTCGAGCCGCGCCTGTCGCCGTTCACCACGGTCGTGGCGAGCGGCGGCTTCCACATCGTCGGTCCGCTGCGCGACACGGCGCGGCTCAGCCTGCAGGGATCGGTGGACGACGTCGACCTGCGGCTCTTCGACTACCACCTGAAGAACGACGGGGCCATCGCCCTGTCGCTGAAGGACGACGTCGCCCGCATCGAGAAGCTGCGGGTGGTCGGCGAGGGCACGACCCTCGAGCTCGCCGGCGACGTCCGCCTCACCGAGGATCGGATGCGCGTCCGTGCCCTCGGCGACGCCAACCTCAGCCTGCTGCAAGGCTTCTTCCGGGACATCCGCTCGTCGGGATCGGCCAAGGTGCAGGCCGAGATCACCGGCCCGACCCGCGGTCCGGTGATCACCGGCAGCGCGGTGCTCACCGACGGCCGCCTCCGCTACTTCGGCCTGCCGCACTCGATCGACGGCGTCAACGGCCGGGTCGAGTTCGATGCCGCCGGCGTGCGCATCGACAGCCTGGCCGGCCGCATGGGCGGCGGCGAGGTCCGCTTCGGCGGCCGCATCGGCATCCGCGAGGGCACGCTGGAGAGCTACAACCTGACCGCCGTCGGCCGCGACATGCGCGTGCGGTATCCGGAGGGCTTCCGCTCGCAGGTCGACGCCGACCTCGCGCTGCGCGGCCCGGTCGCGGCGCCGGTGCTCACCGGCACCGTGCACGTCAAGGACGCGCTGTTCATCAAGTCGGTCGACACGGAAGGCACCGGGCTGTTCGGTCTCGCCGCCGCGGCCGGTTCGGGCGCGGCCACGCCGACGACCGCCCCCTCCGGCGTCCCGCTCCGCTTCGACCTGAAGATCGACGCGCCCTCGGCGCTGCGCATCGACAGCCCGTCGGCACGCCTGGTCTCGAGCGCCGACCTGACCCTGCGCGGCACCTACGATCGGCCGTCGCTGCTCGGCCGGGCCGACATCGACCGCGGCGAGCTGCTGCTCGAGGGCAACCGCTACCTGGTCACGCGCGGCGCCATCGAGTTCACCAACCCGACGCGCATCGACCCGTTCTTCGACATCGAGGCCGAGACGCGGGCGCGGGCCCCCGGCCAGACCTATCGCGTGACCTTCCGCGCCTCCGGCACGCGCGATCGCTTCGCCTGGGACTTCTCCTCCGATCCGCCGCTGTCCACCGTGGACATCCTGGCGATGCTGTTCGGCGACCTGCGCGATCCGCGCGACGCCGAGCTGAGCGCGCTGCGCCTCCGCGATCGCACCGAGCAGGAGCTGCTGGTGGCGCGGGCGACGCGGCTGCTCGCCAATCCGATCTCGTCGGAGGTGGGCAAGGTCGTGCGCAAGACGTTCGGCGTCGACACGGTGCAGATCACGCCGTCGCTGGGCGACTTCTCGAGCCTTCAGTCGGCCCGCCTGAACCCCACGGCCCGGCTGACGATCGGCAAGCGCCTGTCGAGCCGCCTGTTCGTCACCTACGCCCAGCCGCTGACCTCGTCGCGGCCCGAGCAGCTGCTCCTCATCGAGTACAACCAGAGCGACCGCTTCGCGTGGATCCTGTCGCGCAACGAAGACGAGACCTACGCGATCGACGTGCGCGTGAGGCACGTGTTCTAGTGGTCGGTATCGGTCATTTCGGTGGTGGATCTCGGGTGCGGCGCCCGGCTGGCCAGGCGCGAGGAGCGCGCAAATCGGGGATTTGTAAGTGACGAGCAACGCCGCCAGGCGGGATGCCCCGCCCGAGAGGCACCATGGAAATGACCGATACCGTCCACTAGTGAGGCGGGGACGCGACAGGCAGCAGCGCTGGCCCGCGGCGGTGATCTCGGTGCTCGCGGGCCTGGCGTGGGGATTGACGTCGCCCGCTGCAGCCCAGCCCGCGGCTGACCCCGCGGCTCAGCCCACGGCCAAGCCCGCGGACGTACGCGAATCCTTCGATCCGGCGACGTGGGCCGGGCACACCGTGCTCGAAGTGGCCGTCACCATCGCCGGCGAGGTGACCCTCGAGCCGCGCTGGGTATCGCTGGTCGAGACGCCGCCCGGCTCGCAGCTCTCGCTGGTCGACCTGCGCACGACGCTGCTGCACTTCTTCAACACCGGGATGTTCCAGGCCGCCGACGCGACGATCGCGCCGGTCGGCAACGCCGGCGGCGTCCGCGTCACCTACCGTCTGACGCCGGCCCACACCGTGAGCGGCCTGGTGTTCCGCGGCGATCTCGGCCTCGACGCCGGTGAGCTGCGGCGCATCGTCGTGGATCGCTTCGGCGCGCAGCCGGCCGCCGGCCGCGCCGACGCCGCCGCCGAGGTGCTGACGGCGCAGCTGGCGGCCCGCGGGTTCGTGCAGACCAGGGTCACGACCGCGCTCGAGACCGACGCGAGCGGCCGTTCCACGCTGCGCTTCGACGTTGCCGCCGGCCGCCGCGCCCGCATCGGGAAGGTATCGGTCGCCGCCGAGGGCGTATTGCCGCGCGTCCGCAACGCGCTCGAGGTGAAGAGCGGCGAGATCTACGACGGGCCGGCGATCGAACGCCAGCTCGACGTCGTGCGGACCCGGCTGCGGCGCGAGGGCCACTACGAGGCGTCGGCGCTCGTCCGGCCGACCCCGGCCACTACGTCGCCGGCCGGCGATCCGCTGATCGACCTCGACATCACGATCGTGCCGGGGCCGCTCGTCACGCTGCGCTTCGAAGGCGATCCGATCCCGGTGGCGCGGCAGGCCGACCTCGTCCCCGTGGCCCGCGAGGCGTCGGTCGACGAGGACCTGCTCGAGGACTCGCTGCGCCGGATCCTCCAGTTCCTCTACCAGCAGGGCCACTGGAAGGCGGCCGTCGGCTATCGCCGCGACGCCACACCGGGCGGTGTCGTCGTCACCTTCACCGTGACCGCTGGCGAGGTCTTCCGGATCGGCCGCGTCGACGTCGAAGGCAGCCGCGCCTTGACCCCGGCCGACATCGCGACGGTGATGAAGGCATCGCCGGGCGACCTCTTCGTCGAGAGCACCGTGGACAGCCAGACGGCGGCGCTGCGCGAGCGCTACCGGCGCGCCGGCTATCGCGACGTGCGCATCGAGCTGGTGATGGAGGAGCGCGACGCGGCCACGGCGGCGTCGCGGGTCGGCCGCGGCGGCCTCGTCGACGTCCGGCTGATCGTCGACGAAGGCGCGCTGGTGAAGGTCGGGACCGTCCGCCTGGCCGGCCTCGACGGCGTGCCCGAGGCCGACCTGCGCGCCAAGCTGACGCTGACGCCGGGCGCGCCGTTCTACGAGCCGCATGTCGCCACCGACAGCGACGCGCTGTCGGCGGTGCTGTTCGATCTCGGCTACGACCGCGCCCGGGTCGTCCCGACGGTGACGCCGATCCCGGGGCAGCCCGCCGTCGACATCACCTACGACATCGCGCAGGGGTCGCTGGTGCGGGTCGGGCGCATCCTCGTCGTCGGCAACCGCCGCACCGCGACCGAGACGATCGTCCGCGCGCTCACCTTGAAGCCGGGCGACCCGCTCGGCCTGTCGCAGGTGTTCGAGAGCCAGCGCAGCCTGCGCGCGCTCGGCCTGTTCCGCCGCGTCACGATCACCGACGTCGGCGAGGGTGGCGAGGCGCGGCGCGATCTCGTCATCACCGTCGAGGAAGCGGCGCCGACCTCGCTCGG
>Ga0070671_100001149_pt1 | contig 19672 bp, 18 predicted proteins | sample KBSS73metaG_FD_65341 | JGI IMG/M metagenome (GOLD analysis project Ga0070671, IMG submission 65341) | Switchgrass rhizosphere microbial communities from Kellogg Biological Station, Michigan, USA - KBS S7-3 metaG | ecosystem: Host-associated > Plants > Roots > Rhizosphere > Soil ...
CCCACCATGGACCCCATGATAGAGCCGGGAGCGGCGATGTTGGAAGGGCGGAGCAGCCTCACCCCATGAGCGACGAAACCCTCCTGTTCGACCGCAAGCTCTTGCGCGAGCGGCGTGCCAGGTTCGCGCATGAAATCGAAGCGCGCGAGTTCCTGCTTGCCCATGTCGCACGCGAGATCGCCGAGCGCGTAGAGCTGATGCTGCGGCCCTTCCCGCTTGCGCTCGATCTTGGCGCCTATCACGGGCTGCTCGGGCGAAGTCTGGCGGAGATCAAGTCTGTGCGCGAGGTGATCTATGCGGAGAGCGTGTTTGCGCTCGCAGCACTTTGCCCAGGTCCCTCGCTGGTCTGCGACGAGGATCTGCTGCCGCTGAAAGATGCGAGCCTCAACCTAATCGTCTCGGGTCTTGCGCTGCATCGCGTCAACGATCTCCCCGGCGCGCTGATCCAGATCAGGCGCGCGCTCAAGCCCGACGGACTGTTCATAGCGGCGCTGCTCGGCGCGAGGGCGCTGCTCGAGCTTCGCCAGGCGCTGCTCGAGGCTGAGGCGGAGACCGAAGGCGGCGCGAGTCCGCGCGTGTCGCCCTTCGCCGACGTCAGGGACTACGGCGCGCTCTTGCAGCGAGCGGGCTTTGCCCTTCCCGTTGCCGACGCAGAGACTCTGACGGTGGTTTATCCCTCGCCGCGCGAGCTGATGCGCGAGGTGCGCGCGCTCGGCGGCGGCAATGTGCTGCTTGCGCGCAGCAAGTCGCCGTTGTCGCGCAAGACGCTTGCACGGGCGGAGGCGATCTATCGCGAGCGTCACGCGACGGCCGACGGGCGCGTCAGCGCCACGTTCGAGATCGTCTATCTCTCCGGGTGGGCGCCGGATCCCAGTCAGCAGAAGCCACTTCGACCGGGCAGCGCCGCGCATCGTCTCGCTGAGGCACTGAACACGACGGAGCATTCCGCGGGCGACAAGGCCTCGTTCCCTTCTAATCGCGTAAGCCCAAAGATGACTGACACACCTCCCCGTGATGGGGGGGTATAGTGATGTTCCTAAAAACTGGACCACGCCTGACAACTAATTTTGTTTGGCTGCGATTGATCAGTGAACGTCTGCTTTGTGCCATAAGCCGAGCGCGGTTATCGAATGTGAAATGAGCTCAGCCTAGAGAGGGCCTCCCAAGTAATACTGAGATTTAGCAGAACGACACAACGCGCCGATCCAGGAGCGTCTTATGCTCTGCCCGGAATAGTGAAATTTTTAGTGATTGTACGGGAACGCACAAAAATCTGGGGGGTTTGCCCAACCTCGCAAGGCGAGGCCAGTGCGTTGCGACTAGGCTGAAATAAGGTCGCCAAAAAGGGCGCAAAAAAATTTGGAGGAGGAAATGTTATGCAACATCTCCCCAAGCAAGCGCTATTCCTGGGGCGAGCCCTAAAGGAATGCCTCGACTGTTCTCTGCAACCGTTGCCTGATGAGTTGAACATCCTGCTTGAGATGCTAGACGGAGCCGAACGGGGCGACGTATCCAAGCAACGCTTAATACCAGGCCAATGGTGAAACTCGATCTTCCTGCCGACGCACACTGGATACCGGCAGATGAGATTTCGCAAGCTGCGCCGGACTGGGACGGCCACGCACGACATTTTGGGTCGCTGCGCAGAGCCATTGATTTCGTGATGCAGGAGCTGACCATCGCTGCTCGGGCTAATGCAAGGATCACGACGCAAGACGGCAATCTGACGATCGAGCAGATTGAAAGGCTACAGTAAGGGCGACTGTTACCTTAGGGCGGTCGGGTAAATCGCGCTGATCGGCGCAGGCGTCTCGCCCCATTTCTCCAAGAGCGCGTGTTCGCGCTCGTAAGCAGCGGCGAGGTCAAGCCACAATTTGGCGAATTGTTCTAGTGTTGCGCGGGCCGGTGCGGTTCGCGCGAACTCTGCTTCCCGCCAACATTCAACCGCACGCAATCGACAGTCGTGGGGATTGCCCACCGTTATCTCATACTGCCGCGAGCCGCCGTGATGAGACCTTTGACCTCGAAATGCTGCAAGGCGACGGTCACCCCAGCGCGACGCACTCCGAGCATAAGGGCGAGAAACTCGTGGGTGAGAATGAGTTCCTTGCTTGCGATGCGGTCCTGCGCCATGAGAAGCCAACGGGCGAGCCGCTCTTCAACCTTCCCATGGGCGTTGGCCAAGGCCGTATATCCAGATTGCACGCTGAAAAAGTGAGCGAAACGTAGAAGCGCGTCGGAAAGAGTAGGGCTTTGGCTCATCACGCTGACGAGGTCCGCCGCTTCGATACATTGCCCATGGGCCTTCCGACTGAATGAAGATCTCACATGGCGGTCAGCGCGCAGCACGATGGGCAGCCCAACTATGCCTTCGCAGCCAATAACTGCTACTTCAGTTTGGCTGTGGGAACCCGTTGCAATCGCGACCACTGAGGCGATGCCGCTCTCGAGAAAATAGGCCGCCTTTACCCTTCGGTTCGCCGATTGCAGGCGCTGCCTAAAATTGAGAGTAACTGGCGCGAGGTGGGGGCGGAGGAGAGCGTGATCAGCCTCGGGCAAAGATGCAAGAAGGCGATTGCGCAGCCCGGTACGGACTAATTCTTCCACAGGATGGAGCTGGAAATCGCTGCTGGCGCGGGCGGATCGCCAACAAAGGGCGAGCGATCTGGTCGATCATCCCAGGCGTGCGCAACAAATTGATGATCGGCTGCGATTGGCCGAACGTGCATAGCGAGAGCACGCCCGGTGCTGTGCGCACGAATGATGCACCCTTAAACTGACGAGCCAACGGCGCAGTTCCCGGAAGGTCCTTAGAGAGCCGCCGATAGCGCTTGGGTGAGCTCCTTCACCAATCGCTCGGGAGCCAAAGGTTTTGACAGAAATCGGGCGTTTGGAGGCAGGTCATCGGGGGCCGGCTTTGTGATGCCGGAAGAGATCAGCAATGCAGCCCCTGGCCAACGGTCATGAACTTCCCAAGCGAGCCCGCAACCGTCCAAGCGGCCTGGCACTGAAGGAGCGATGCTAAAGGGCTCAATATTGGTCCACGCCCGCCAGCACTCTGTCGCAAAGGGTGTCGAAGTCGATAGGACCCTCGTACGCGACGGCAAACACCTGTCTCCGGAGGACGCCGCCGGAGCGGCGCGCATGCTCGAACAACGCCACGAGCTCGCGCCCCTTTGGCACCCATTCGGCCGTCTCCTCGGCCAAATTCTGCTTCACCTCCGCCCACGCTTGCTCGCGCCCTTCATGATCGGAGGGATCGATGTGGCTGAAGCTGTCGGCGCCCGGCAGCTCCTCGTAACGCCAGTAGTGGAGCTGCGGCATGTAGAAGTGGGCGGACGAAGGCGAGCAGCCTGTCCATCGACCCCTCGGCAAAGTAGCGCAGGTGCACATTCGATTTGCACAGGAAGAACGCTCCCTCCCGGATCAGCGGGTTGCGGTAGAGCTTGCATTGTTCGGCATCCTCGTACTGGACCAGCACGCCGCTGTGCTCCGGCGCGTCGTCTCCCTCGCCCCGCACCGAGGCGAATACGAAGCTCACCCGATCCTCGTCTGGGTAAAGATTGCGCGGGTCGCAGAGACGGAACTCCGCCCCATAGAGGCGCACGCGGGAAACGCGGACGAGTTCGTCGCCGATCGGCTGGAATTTCGAACTCACTATTAGGCATCTCAAAAGTCTCTTTGATCTCTTCGACTGGATGCTTGCAAGCTTGTGACGAGGTTGTTCCCGCAAAAATAAGAACTGTCGCAAGAGTGAGAACTTTGATGCCGCGCACGCCTGAGAAAAATGGGCGGAGGAGAGAGGTGGAGGGCAGCTTAGCCCTTTAATTCAGAATGTCTTATGCAAACGCATTAGTCTCGAACAGAATTCGCGCTCGGTCAAAGAGCGTCTGATAGGCGTGATTGAGAGATTTTCCGATATTCTTCTCCATCGCGTCGTATCTGAGCCGTGACAGCTCTGACGTCTGCTTTGGGTCAGAAGCGAGCAGGGCTCCGAGAGAGTGAGAGATCCTGGGGCGCATCCTTCGCCCTTCACATACGCCGGCAAAAAACTCGATTCCGGCTTTAATGATTGCTGATCATGCGTCTCTGGCAGTTCAAATCAGGTTGGGGAGGCTGGTCTTGAGCGGCTCGTCGGCGGGCGGCATGTCGTAGAGCCTGAGCTCGTCGGGTTTCACCCACAGAAGCTCCTGGTTCTCTTGCGCGGCGATGTCGCCCTCCCAACGTTTGCAGAGATAAAGCGGCATCAGCAAGTGGAACTCAGGATATGCGTGGCTCGCGAAGGTGAGAGGCACAAGATCGGCTCTTGCGATCTCGATGCCAAGCTCCTCCATGAGCTCACGGATCAACGCCGTCTCGGGATCTTCGCCCGGGTCGACTTTGCCGCCCGGGAATTCCCACAGTCCTGCGAGCGGGCGCCCGGGAGGGCGCTTTGCAAGCAGCACTTTGCCCTCTTCGTTGAGTAGCGCGACTGCGGCGACAAGGATGATGGGGCGCGTCCTTCCTTCATTCATATCCGCACCCCGAAAGTCGCGACCTCATCAAGACCGGTAATCGGCATTGATGGCGATGTAGTCCTTCGTTAGATCGCAGGTGAAAACCGTTGCCGTACCCCGGCCGATGCCGACATCGGCGCGGATCGAGATTTCAGCATTCTTCATATAGGCGGCGCCTTGGGCCTCGCGATAGGCCGCTGCTACTTCGCCCTCCGTCGCAACCAGGATATCGCCGAGCCAGATGGCCATGCGGTCGCGATTGGCGGCCTCGCCGGCTTTGCCGACCGCCGCGACGATGCGGCCCCAATTCGGGTCCTCGCCGGCGATCGCCGTCTTCACCAAGGGTGAGTTGGCGATCGACTGGGCAATGCGTCGCGCAGCCTCGTCGCTCTCTGCGCCCGTCACGCGGACGGTCACGAACTTGGTCAGGCCCTCACCGTCCTTCACCACTTGTAGTGCAAGCTCGCGCATGACCTGGGCGAGCGCCAACCGGAAGGCAGTAGCTCGTGGGTCCTCCGCCACAGCAATGCGCGGAGCGCCGCAACTTGCCGCTGCGCCTGTGGCGAAGACGAGCAGCGTGTCGCTGGTAGACGTGTCGCTGTCGATGGTGATTGCATTGAAGCTTTGCTCGAGCCCTGGATCGAGACAGCCGCGCAGCGCAACCGGCTCGATCGTTGCGTCAGTGAAGATAAAAGCGAGCGTGGTCGCCATGTCGGGCGCGATCATGCCGGCGCCTTTGGCGATGCCATTGATGGTGACCTCGACCCCGTCGATCTCGCTCTTGCGCGTGGCAAGCTTCGGATAGGTGTCGGTGGTCATGATGGCGCGCGCGGCCTCCTCGAAGGCATCTGGCTTTGCCTCGCGCGCGAGATCGCCGAGGAGACCGATGAATTTCCTCGTATCGAGCGGCTCGCCGATCACGCCCGTCGAAGCGACATAGACATCGGCCTCGAGACAATCGGCCGCGCGGGCTGCGGCCTCCACCGTGCGCTCCACCGCCTCGCGGCCGCGCCGGCCGGTGAAGGCGTTCGCGTTTCCCGAATTAACGACGAGTGCGCGCGCCATGCCATGACCAAGATGCTGCCGGCACCAATCGACCGGAGCCGACGCGGTCTTGGACTTCGTCAGAACACCGGCGACGGAGGTGCCGGGGTCGAACAATGCGAAGAGCAAATCGGTGCGGCCGGGATAGCGGATGCCGGCAGCGGCGGTTGCAATGCGCACCCCCTCAATGGGCGGAAGTTCAGCAAGGCGCTTAGGCGCGAAAGGCGAAATTTTCCCCACGGCGCCTAAGCCAAGCGGTCACTGCTTTCCGCCGGCATCCCCCTGGCCTTGGTCTTGCGGCAGTTCCGGCAACTCCTCGCCATTGAGCACGCCGCTATCCATCGACTTCTTGAGGTCGGGATCGACTACCTCGATCTTCGCAGCGCCGCGCAGGCCGGTCACAACCTCTTGCGCCTTTTGCTGCACGAGCTGAGCCATGATCGCTTCCTTGACCTGATCGAAACTCGGCAGTGGCTGGTCGCGCTTCTCCTCGACCTTGATGATGTGCCAGCCGAATTGAGTCTGCACCGGATCGGAGATCTGGCCGACCTCGAGCGCAAAGGCGGCATCCTCGAACGGCTTCAGCATGGTGCCACGGGTGAAGAAGCCGAGATCACCGCCTTCGGAGTTCGCGTCCTTCGATTTCTCCTTGGCGACCGTGGCGAAATCCTCGCCCTTCTTCAGCCGCTCCTCAATCTCCTTGGCCTCGGCCTCGGTCTCGACCAGGATGTGGCGAGCGTGGATCTCCTGCTCGGGTTTCATCTGGCCGATCTTCTCGTCATAGATCTTCTTGGCGGCGTCTTCCGTCACGGCATTGGCGATGCCGGCGTCGAAGAACGCATCACGCAACGCGCGTCGCTCGTGATATTTGACCCGGTCAGGGAAAGTGGCGGCCTTGTCGAGGCTGTCCTTCTGGCCGGCCTCGGCCATCAGCTCGTTCTCGATGACATATTGGAGGAGGATCTTCCGGCGATCAGCGGGCGTATAGCTCGCGAGCCGCGAGCCGACTTCGGTTGCGGCAAAATCGAGGTCGGATTGCTTGATATCGTTGCCATTAACGCGGGCTACAACCACGTCGTCGGCCGCGGCGGGCAGTGAAACAAACCCCATCATGGCTGCCGCGAGCAGCGGGACTGACCAAGTTTTCACGAGAATATCCTCATCTTCGGCTCGCCCATGTTGCCCCGGTTCGAAGAGTCGGCGAGCGGGTTGGGTTCGCTTCCCCCGGGGCCGCGTTTTAGACCCGAGGCGGGCAGGTTGCCAAGCGCCGAAACTGCGCCACTGCGTTTTGCGGAAAGCCGATGACCCGCACACACGTGGCGACCTTATTTGCAATCTTTATTTGCAATCTTTCCATTGATTGTGACAGTAGATTTGGATAATTCTCGACATATGGACTTAACTCGTGCCACGGAGGCGCTTGGCGCGCTGGCTCAAGAGAGTCGGCTCAAGGTGTTCCGACTGCTCGTTCGCACGGGTCCTTCCGGCATGGCTGCGGGCGACATCGCGCGGAAGCTCACCGTGCCCCACAACACCATGTCTTCGCATCTTGCCGTGCTCGCGCGTGCGCGGCTCATCTCGTCACGCAAGGACGGCCGCTCGGTGATCTATGCCGTCAATCTCGAAGGGACGCGGGAGCTGCTCGCGTTCCTGATCGAGGATTGCTGCCGCGGCAATCCTCACCTCTGTGCTTCACTGATCGAGTCCACGCTCGTCGAGTGCTGCCAACCATAAGAGCAAAAAAAGGAGGAGCCCAATGAAGCCCGACGCTGTGAAATCTCTGAACGTCCTCTTCCTCTGCACCGGCAATTCGGCACGCTCGATCATGGCCGAGTGCATCCTGAATCGCCTGGGAACCGGCAAGTTTCGCGGCTATAGCGCCGGCAGCCATCCCACAGGCAGGGTCAACCCGCTCGCGCTCAACCTGCTGCGCAAGTCGAACTACGACGTCTCCCATCTCAATTCGAAGTCTTGGGACGAGTTCGCGGCTCCCGGCGCGCCGAAGCTCGATTTTGTGTTCACAGTGTGCGACGACGACGCCAACGAGGTTTGTCCCATTTGTCCGGGCCAGCCGATGACTGCGCATTGGGGCTTGCCCGACCCGGCGAAAGCACAAGGAACCGAGGCCGAGCGTGGTCTCGCTTTCGCCGATACGATGCGGATGCTAACCCAGCGCATCGGAATCTTCGTGAGCCTGCCGTTCGAGAAGCTGAGCAAGCTCGCTCTTCAAAAAGAGCTCGACAGAATCGGGCGTACCAAAAGCGCAATCTCCAAGGAACCGGCATAGAGCCCGTGCAATCGCAGAGTCTTGCGCGACGGCTGACTGGCTGAAGGGCTGGGCACCGGACTCCTGCTCGCGGCCATCCTCGGCTCCGGCATCATGGGCGAGCGGCTGTCGGGCGGCAATGCCGCGCTCGCGCTATTCGGCAACTCGACGGCGACCGGGGCCATCCTCATCGTGCTGATCGGCGCGATGGGTCCGGTGTCCGGCGCGCATTTCAATCCGCTTGTCACGCTCGCCTTCCTGCTGCGGCGTGAGATTGAGCGGCACACTGCGCTCGCCTATATCGTCGTGCAGATTGCCGGCGCCGTGCTGGGGACTTGGGCGACGCATTTGATGTTCGGCGTGGCGCCATTCGAAGTTGCCACCAAGGCAAGGTCGGAGTCTGCACTCTGGTTGGCCGAGGCAGTAGCCACCTTCGGTCTCATTCTCACGATGTTCGGGGCACTACGCTGGCGCGCCGAAATGGTGCCAACGATCGTTGGCCTCTATATCGCTGCGGCCTACTGGTTCACCGCATCCACGAGCTTTGCCAATCCGGCCGTGACTATTGCGCGCGCGCTCACCGACACATTCACCGGCATCGCGCCGTCGTCAGTGCCTGCGTTCATTGCCGCGCAAACGAGTGGCGCGCTTGTCGGGCTCGTGCTTTCGGTGTGGCTCTTTGGCCAGCCCGTCACGCGGGGCGAACAAACATGACGCCCGCCGCGGCAGGTCGCGTTGACAAGGGTTTGGCTGCCTCTTATGTCTCGAAGTGCTTTTGTTTCCCTGGCATTTTTTCGACGCTTTCGGCCGGTTTGATGGGAAATCTCGCCGGTGAGCGTCCTGCCATAAGAGGCTTATGAATCATGCTTTCACTTGGCGCCATCGCCAGCAAGGTCTTCGGCTCGCTCAACGACCGGAAACTCAAGAAATACGGACCCGTGGTCGCGCAGATCAATGCGCTGGAGCCCGAGGTCGCCGCGCTGACCGACGATGAGTTGCGTGGCCGCACCGCGGCCTTCCGCGCTCGCGTCGAGGCCGGCGCCGAGCTCGACGATCTAATCCCGGAGGCCTTCGTCACTGTGCGCGAGGCCGCCAAGCGTACGCTCGGCCAGCGTCATTTCGACGTGCAGCTGATTGGCGGCATGGTGCTGCACGAGGGCCGCATCGCCGAGATGAAGACCGGCGAAGGCAAGACGCTGGTCGCCACCATGCCTGTCTATCTCAATGCCCTCGCCGGACGCGGCGTGCATGTCGTTACCGTCAACGACTATCTCGCCAAGCGCGACGCGGCGTGGATGGGCGTGATCTATAAGTTCTTGGGACTATCCGTCGGCTGCATCGTGCACGAGCTGAACGACGATCAGCGGCGCGAGCAATATGCCTGCGACGTCACCTACGGCACCAACAACGAGTTCGGTTTCGATTATCTCCGCGACAACATGAAATACGCGGCTTCGGAGATGGTGCAGCGCGGCCACTACTACGCCATCGTCGATGAGGTCGACTCGATCCTGATCGACGAGGCGCGCACGCCGCTCATCATTTCGGGCCCGCTCGACGACCGCTCCGAACTCTACAACACCATCGACAAATTCATTCCGGAACTGGTCGCCGGCGATTTCGAGCTCGACGAGAAGACACGCGTTGTCACCCTGACCGAGGCCGGCAACGAGCGAGTCGAGCAACTCCTGATGAAGGCCGACCTGCTCAAGGGCGACTCGCTCTACGACATCGAGAACGTCACCGTAGTGCACCACGTGCAACAGGCGCTCCGCGCGCACAAGCTGTTCCAGCGCGACCGCGACTATATCGTGAAGAACGACGAGGTCATCATCATCGACGAGTTCACCGGCCGCATGATGCAAGGCCGCCGCTACTCCGAAGGCCTGCACCAGGCGCTCGAGGCCAAGGAGCACGTGAGCATCCAGCCCGAGAACCAGACTCTCGCCACCATCACCTTTCAGAACTATTTCCGACTCTACCAGAAGCTCGCCGGCATGACCGGCACGGCCGTGACCGAGGCGGACGAGTTCATGGAGACTTACGGCCTCGACGTGGTCGAGGTTCCGACCAACATGGACATGATCCGCGCCGACGAGGACGACGAGGTCTATCGCACCGCGCAGGAGAAGTACCGGGCGATCATCAATCTGATCAAGGATGCGCGGAAGCGCGGCCAGCCGATGCTGGTCGGCACCGTGTCGATCGAGAAATCGGAGATCCTGTCGGGTCTGCTCAAGAAGGAGAAGGTTCCGCATCAGGTGCTGAACGCCCGTTATCACGAGCAGGAGGCGCATATCATTGCGCAGGCCGGCGTGCCCGGCGCCATCACCATTGCCACCAACATGGCGGGACGCGGCACCGACATCCAGCTCGGCGGCAACCCCGACATGCTGACCGAGGATTGGCTCACCGCCGAGAAGGAGAAGGGCAAGGAGCCAGCGCCGGAGGAGATCGCCGCCAAGCGCAAGGACATTATGGCGGAAGTCGCCGAGCGCAAAAAGACGGCGCTCGAGGCCGGCGGTCTCTACGTGGTTGGCACCGAACGCCACGAGAGCCGGCGAATCGACAATCAGCTGCGCGGCCGTTCCGGCCGGCAAGGCGATCCCGGCCGCTCCCGCTTCTTCCTCTCGCTCGAAGACGACCTCATGCGCATTTTCGGCTCGCAGCGCATGGACGGCATGCTTCAGGCGCTCGGCCTGAAAGAGGACGAGGCCATCGTCCATCCCTGGATCAATAAGGCGCTTGAGAAGGCGCAGGCCAAGGTCGAGGCGCGCAACTTCGACATCCGCAAGAACTTGCTCAAATACGACAACGTGATGAACGATCAGCGCAAGGCGATCTTCGATCAGCGGCGCGAGCTCCTGAGCGACGCGGACCTGTCGGAGACAATCGCCGACATGCGCCGGCAAGTGATCGACGATTTGGTTGCTGATGCCATCCCCGAGAAGTCCTACGCCGAGCAGTGGGACGTCGAGACTCTGACCCAGGCGATGAAGGACGTCTTCGGCCTCGATCTGCCGCTTGCCGAGTGGGCCGCCGAGGAGGGCATCGGCGAGGCAGAGTTCCACGAGCGCCTGATTAAGGCGGCGGACGAGAAGGCAGCCAACAAGGCCGCGAATTTCGGGCCGCAGGTAATGCGCCAGATCGAGCGGGCAGTGCTGCTCCAGACCCTCGACAATCTGTGGCGCGAGCATCTCGTGACACTCGAGCATCTCCGCCAGGTGATCGGTTTGCGCGGCTATGGCCAGCGCGATCCGCTGAACGAATACAAGAACGAGGCCTTCACGCTGTTCGAGCACATGCTGGCACGGCTTAGAGAGGCCGTCACAGGCCAGCTCATGCATGTCGAGCTTGCGCGGCCCGACGAGGCGCCGCCGCTCGAGCCCACCGAGCTTCCGCCCATGGAAGTGCACCACTTCGATCCCACCACCGGCGAGGATGAGTTTGCGCTCGAGACGGCAAATGCCGGCAGCAATGGCGGGGGCGGCGCGGCGAAGCCGGCGCGGTCGCGCAAGGCCGGTGCAGCCGCCGCGGCGGTCGATCCCGCCGATCCAGCGACGTGGGGCAAGGTGCAGCGGAACGCGCTTTGCCCGTGCGGCTCAGGCAAGAAATACAAGCACTGTCACGGCGCCTTTTAGCTGAGACTCGGCGCCGGATCCGCCGGCGCTTTAAATCAATGTCCGGAGGAATCGTCGGCCTCGGTGGAATCGTCAGGCGAAACACCGTCCGGCGCGGCGTCGTGGCTCTGCTTGAGATCGTCGATCCCTTGCTGGATCGACTGCATCTGGTCGTAGTCTTCTTGTGTCGCGCCGCCAGTGTAAGGGTCTGAGCCGATCGTCACCGTGTCGGTGTCGCCGCTATTGTAGCCGGAATTATAGTCGCCGGCGGACGCGCTCGCGAGCGAGAGAGCGAGAAGCCCAATCGTGACGGCCCCAATCGCAATGAAAGATGCCTTGTGCATTTATTCCCCCCTGTGAGCCCTAAGCCGGGTCAACCCGGCAGCGCATTTTACACGAGTCTGCTTGCCGCAGAACAAGCTGCGATCTCCAGTTAAGAATTGCCGGCGACTTCCGGCGGGCAGTGCTCCTCGATCGCACCGCCTACGCTTGCAGCCGTCCCAGGCTCGAACACGTAGTGGCCGTTGCATACGCTGACGACAGGCGGGACGCGACTCGCCTCGAACATGTCATAGCCTTTCTTGAGGTCGGCCCAGAAGCTTTCCCATTTGTCGCCCCTTCGCCCCGCGAGATTGAGCTCGGTCATGCGGAAGGGAAACACATGGACCGGAATCCGCCCCTGCCCGCGCTCAAGCGCCGCCGTCACGAACTGCCACAGCTCGCCGATGACAGGATCGGTCACGGCGTAGCAGCCGACCGAGGCGCAGCCGCCATGCACCATGAGGAACGATCCGGTCCGCCCATGGGCCTGGTCGTAGGCATTGGGGAAGCCGAGACTGAACGAGCGATACATGCGGCTGTTTGGATTGAGCTGCTCGAAGGCGACCGTGTAGAAGCCCTCCGGCGCCTGCTTGTCGCCCTCTTTCAGCTTTGGCCCGAGCCGCCCCGACCACAGGCAGATCGGATAGGTCGCAAAGCGCACGAAGTGCCCGCCTTTCTCGACCCAAAGCTCAAGCTCAGAGTCGAGCTTGAAGATGCGCAAATAGATCGGCACGCCGAGGCTGACGCCTTTCGCCGCGAGCCTCTCGTCGAGGCGGCTGAGGTCTGGGGTGCCCGGCAGCGGCTGGCCCGAGCGATAGTGGCTCTGGTTTTCCCATCGGGTCCAATTGATGCGCAGACGATCGAGCAGCGCGCGCCCGTCGGGCGAGAGCAGATACCAGCCGCCGACCGCGAGAATGACGAGAAGGACCAGGGCGCGCATGTGTCAGTGATCACAAGTCAGAACTCGGAAGTCAGAAATCAGAATACACGAGCCGGTGCCCGTCCTGATTTCTGATTTCTGACTTCAGATTTCTGATTCAGTTACTTCGCTGAGGGCATGGCAGGGCCGAGCGTAAACGCCTGGTAGGCGGGCTTGGACGGCCCGAAGCTCAGCCCAAGCACGCTGCCGAGTGGCTTCGTGAGCGACTTCGACATGTCCTTTTTCGCCGGACTCTTCGCCTCTTGCTGCGCCGGCGCACGCAAAATCGGCAGTCTCTGCCAAGCGGGACACGCGCTACTCGGATCGGGGCGCGCGCTGCGATCGACGAAAGCGGCGTTGATCAAATAGTGCTTCTCGCATACCGCAACCCGTGGCGGCAGATGCGTGACCTCGAAATAGTCGTAGCCTTCTTTCAGGTTCTTCCAGAAGTCGTACCACTCCGAGTCCTTGTGGGCCGTCATGTTGGCTGCCGTCATACGGAACGGATAGGCCTGGATCTGGAACGCCTGTTGGCCGCCTTGCAGCGCCTGATAGGCGAGGATGAAGATCTCCTCGACCACGCCGTCGGTCATGGCGTAGCAGCCGGCTGATGTGCAGTCGCCGTGCACCATGATGTCCTGCCCGGTGCGGCCGTAGGCGCGGTCATAAGCGTTGGGGAAGCCGATATTGAACGAGAGGTGATATTTGCTGTTCGGGTTCATCTGTTCCTGCGAGACGAGATAGAACCCTTCAGGCGCCTGGCGGTCGCCTTGGTTCACCTTGGGGCCAAGCCCGCCGGAATAGCTGCAGATCGGATAGGTCTTGAACAGATAGAAGCGCCCGTCATCCTTGGCCTTCCACACTTCAAGCTCGGACTCGGCCTTGAAGATGCGGAGCAGGACCGGCGCGTCCTCCTTCATGCCCTTTTGGGCAAGAAGGGCCCGCGTCTGCGGCGAAAGCGGCTTCATATAGGAGGGAGCGAACTCGCCGCAGCCTGCCAGCGCGGCAACCATAAGGCCCACGCTCGCGGCGACAATTGCCGTGACTACACTTGAACGAAGCATACGCAGTGCCCCTTGCGCACCTCGGCCAAGATCGAACTTGAGAGGTTAAGGCGAAGTTAGCGCTTCTGGTGGCGCTCTCCCCTCCTGCCACCCCCGATTTTTGCCGGCATTATAAGCCCGCTGGTCCACCAATTGGACTCAAAAAATGGCGCTTTTTTGGGCCGAACATCAGGCCGGGCGGCCAATCGACAGGAATTTCTCCCGTCTTTCCCGGCGGATCTCTGAGGGGCTCATATCGTCGTAATCGGCCAGCGCCTTGACGATGACATCCCCGGTTGCCCGCACCACCTCGACACCATCTCTGTGAGCGCCGCCAACCGGCTCGGGGATGATGCCATCGACCACGCCAAGCTTGAGCAGGTCCTGCGCTGTGATCTTCATATTAGTGGCGGCGTCCTGGGCTCGCGTCGAATCGCGCCACAGGATCGAGGCAGCAGCTTCGGGCGAGGCGACCGTGTAGATGGCGTGCTCGAGCATATAGATACGGTTGGCCGTGGCGATGGCGACCGCCCCGCCCGATCCTCCCTCTCCGATGATCACCGAGATGATGGGCACGCCGAGGCTCAAGCAGCAGTCGGTCGAGCGGGCGATGGCTTCAGCTTGGCCGCGCTCCTCGGCGCCGATACCGGGATAAGCGCCGGCGGTATCGACCAGGCTCACCACCGGCAGCGAGAAGCGGTCGGCCATGTCCATGAGTCGCACCGCCTTGCGATAGCCCTCAGGCCTCGCCATGCCGAAATTGTGCCTGATGCGGCCCTCGGTGTCGGAGCCCTTCTCGTGCCCAAGTACCATGACCGAACGGCCGGACAGCCTACCGATGCCGCCTAGAATGGCCTGGTCCTCGGCAAAGGAGCGGTCGCCCGAAAGCGGGGTGAAGTCCTGCACGAGGCCGTCGATGTAATGGCGGAAGTGCGGGCGATCTGGGTGGCGAGCGACTTGCGTCTTCTGCCACGGCGTAAGCTCGGCGTAGGTCTCCTCCAGGGCCTCACTGGCCTTGGCCTCGAGCTTGGCAAGCTCCTCCTCGATCGACACCGAACGCTGCTCAGCGGCAAGCGCCTTCAGCTCGGCAACCTTGCTTTCAAGCTCGGCGATCGGTTTTTCAAAATCGAGATAGGTACGCATTCAGTCTCAATCTGCCTTCGAGCAATAAGTGGCCTTGGCGCGAGGGCCTGTCAACCAGAGACGCTAGAAGCTGTAATTTAGCTGCGCTTGGTTAAATGCGCCTGAGCAAGCGGATGATGCTCTTCGACGAGCCTTCTCAGCCGCTCCTCGATGACATGGGTGTAGATCTGCGTCGTCGAAATGTCGGCGTGGCCGAGGAGCTGCTGCACCGTGCGAAGATCGGCGCCACGCTCGAGGAGATGGCTGGCAAAAGCATGACGTAGCACGTGCGGCGAGACGCGCGCGGGCTCGATGCCGGCGGCGATCGCAAGCGCTTTGAGCTCCTGGCCGAAGCGCTGGCGGGTCAGGTGCTGTCCTTCCGACGACGGAAAGAGCCAAGGCGACTTCGTCCTTCCATTCGCCTCGTCTTCCTCGACCGCGGCGATGTGCGCGGCGAGCGCGTTGCGCGCGGCGTCGTTCAGTGGAACGAGGCGCTCTCGCCCGCCTTTGCCCTTGATCGTAAGCACGCGATCATCGGCGACGAGCACTCCGTGCGGCAGGGAGATCAGCTCCGAGACCCGCAAGCCCGTAGCGTAGAGCGTCTCGAGCAGGGCGTAGAGTCTGAGCGCCCGGCGCCGCGCTGCGCCATCGACCGCCCGGTCGCTCGCGCCTGCCGCCGTATCGAGCAGTGTCTCGACCTCGGCGAAGGAGAGGATCTTGGGCAGCGGACGCGGCAGGCGCGGACTGTCGATGGCAGAGCACGGATCATCTTTGCGCAAGCCCTCGGTCAGCAGAAAGCGGAAGAACTGGCGTATTGCGGAAAGCTTGCGCGCGCGCGAGGTTGGCGCGAGCCCCTTGCGCGCAAGGCCTGCGAGGAATGCGCGCAAGTTCTCGGGCGTTGCTGTCCGCGCCGTCTTGCCCTTGGCAGCAAGAAGCGCGAGGAACTCCGAGAGGTCCCGCGTATAGGCCTCGAGGGTGTGGGCGGCAGCGCCGCGCTCGGCGGTGAGCATGTCGAGAAAAAGGGCAAGCTCGGTAGAGCCCTTCCCGCGCGATGATCCTCTGGCGCGGCTCAAGGCGTTACGCCTTTGCAGGTCAACCGCGGTACTTTATTGGGTGCGGTTAGGCGCTCCCGCGGGCGCCGCGCCCGCCGCGGTGTTGCCGGCATCTGCACTCGGCGCAGGCGTGGACGCGGTTTGGTCCTCCATGCGTCCCTTGACGTTACGCAGCGCCTTGGAGATTTCCTTCGGCTCAGGCTGGAAGTATTCGGCGAGCACATAGAGGCTTCCCGTGATGACACCGGCGATCACCCCCAGAATCATCAGGAAACGAAACAGTGTCGGCATCGAAGCGCTCGGGTCCCTAGCCGTCTTGTAGTGGCGAACAGGGCCTTATTATGACCCAAAAAGCTGGCGAGCGCCTTAACCTCGTTAGCATCATGGACGATTCGACAGGGCGCCGCCAGCATGGGAAATTGCGCCGGCCAGCGAGTCGCGGGGCCTCTCAGCCCGAAGCGGGCGGCAATTCTCCACTTTTTCAAGAGAAATGAGTCTAGGACTGACCGAGCACAGGAAAGAGGACCGTGAGCAGCGGTTGGCGGAGATCCGCGACGCCCTTGGCTCGCGCAGCATCGTGCTGATCGGGCTCATGGGTGCCGGAAAGACCGCCATGGGCCGCAGGCTCGCGGCGTGGCTCGACCTACCCTTCATCGATGCCGATGCAGAGATTGAAGCGGCCGCTGGAGCCACCATCAGCGAGATCTTCGCCGAGCACGGCGAGGGCTATTTCCGTCAGGGCGAGCGCAGGGTGATCGCGCGGCTGCTCAACGGCGGTCCGCAAGTGCTTGCAACCGGAGGCGGCGCCTATATGAACGCCGATACCAGGGAAAACATTAGGGCGCACGGCCTCTCGGTCTGGCTCAAGGCCGAGCTTAAGGTCTTGCTCAAGCGCGTGCACCGGCGCGACAACCGGCCTTTGCTTGCCGGCGACGACCACGAGCGGGTGATGAAGAAGTTGATGGCTGAGCGCTACCCCATCTATGCCGAGGCCGACGTGACCGTCGAGAGCCGCGACGTGCCTCATGATGTGATCGTGGGTGCGGTGGTCGAGGCGCTCGCGGACAAGCTCGGTTGCGCGAAGATGCCGGCCAAAGAGCCGAGCCGGAAGAAGGTGTGACGATGCGCGACGGCGCAACCGCCTTGGCCTCCGGCCAAAGCGAGACAACGATCGAAGTAGCGCTTCCCGAGCGAAGCTACCCTGTCATCATCGGCGAAAATCTTATCGCCTCGGCCGGGCGACGCATGACGGCTGCAGTGCCGGACGCGCGCTGCGCGGTGGTGAGCGATCGGAACGTTGCCGCCGTCTATCTCACCCCTCTCAAGGCAAGCCTCGATCAGCATGGACTTTTTCTCGGTGAAGCGGTGGTGAGCCCGGGCGAAGCAAGCAAGAGCTTTTCGGTGCTCGCACCGCTGTGCGAGAGCCTGCTCGCCCTCGGCGTGGAGCGCGGCGACTGCATCATCGCGCTTGGCGGCGGTGTGGTCGGCGACCTCGCGGGTTTTGCTGCAAGCATCTTGCGGCGCGGCGTCCGCGTGGTGCAGATGCCGACCAGCCTTCTTGCCCAGGTCGATTCCGCGATCGGCGGCAAGACCGGCATCGACACGAGACTGGGCAAGAACCTGATCGGCACATTCCATCAGCCGAGCCTCGTGCTTGCCGATATATCTGTGCTCTCGACACTGAGTCCCCGCGAGTTTCGCGCTGGCTATGCCGAGGTGGTTAAATACGGGCTGCTCGGCGATGCCGCGTTCTTCGCCTGGCTCGAGCAGGGCTCGGCCGAGGTCTTCTCAGGTCAAGGCGGAAAACGCCGTTATGCGGTTGAGACGAGCGCCCGTGCCAAGGCCAAGATCGTCCAGGAGGACGAACGCGAGACGAGCGGTACGCGGGCGCTGCTCAATCTCGGTCATACTTTCGGCCACGCGCTCGAGGCCTATGCCGGATATTCGGACCGCCTCTTGCATGGAGAGGCAATCGCCATCGGCATGCGGCTTGCCTTTACCTTTTCGGTCGAGCTCGGCCTTTGCCCTAAAGACGACGCGGAACGGGTCGAGCGGCATCTAGCCGCCATCGGGTTACCCACCAAGATCGCTGCCGTTCCTGGTGCGAAACCGACGCCAGAGGAGTTGTTGCGGTTGATGGCTCAGGACAAGAAGGTGAAAGGCAGCAAGCTCGCTCTCGTGCTGGTGCACGGCATCGGCGCGGCGTTCGTCGAACGCGAGGTACCGCTGTCCCGTCTCACCCAGTTCCTCGCTGAGGAGTGCAATAGACGATGACACTAGGCTTGGGAATTACGCTTGGCGCAATCCTGGGTCTCCTCCTCGCCTCGGCCTTCTTCTCTGGCTCGGAGACGGCGCTGACCGCGGCCTCCGCCGCCAAGATGCACGCGCTTGAGCAGGACGGCAACCGGCGCGCGCGCATCGTGAATTATCTGCTCACCGTGCGCGAGCGTTTCATTGGCGCCATCTTGCTCGGCAACACGCTCGCCAATATCGCGGCTTCCGCGCTCGCCACCAGCCTGTTCCTGAGCCTGTTCGGAGAGGAAGGCGTCGCCTACGCCACCATCGTGATGACGGTGATCGTGGTGTTGTTCGCCGAGGTGCTTCCCAAGACTTACGCCATCCTCCACGCCGACCGCGCGGCGTTGCTCCTTGCACCCGCGGTGCGTTTTGTCGTTGCGGTGTTGGCGCCGGTCGTCAGCGCCATGCAGTTCCTCGTGCGGCATACGTTGCGCCTGTTCGGAGTCTCGATCAGCGACGAGGTCGAGGTGCTCTCGGCGCATGAGGAGCTCCGAGGCACCATCGAGCTCATCCACAAGGAAGGCGGCGTGGTGAAACTCGACCGCGATATGCTTGGCGGCGTGCTTGATCTCCGCGAGCTCACGGTCTCCGACATCATGGTGCATCGGACCAAGATGGACGCGATCGACGCCGAGCTGCCCACCGAGAAGATCATCGACCTTGCCTTGAAAAGCTCCCATACGCGCCTGCCGCTTTGGCGCGGCGAGCGCGAGGAGATTGTCGGCATCCTCCACGCCAAGACGCTGCTCAGGGCTCTGCGCGACTCGAAAGGCGATGTGAGCAAGATCGATATCATGGCGCTCGCCACCCCGCCGTGGTTCGTGCCCGACACCACCACGCTCAAGGACCAGCTCAATGTCTTCCTCAAACGCAAGGCTCATTTCGCCATCGTGGTTGACGAATATGGGGAGGTAATGGGCCTCGTGACGCTCGAGGACATTATCGAGGAGATCGTCGGTGACATCACCGACGAGACCGACATCGCCTCGATCGCCGCACGGCCGCAAGCCGACGGCTCGGTGATCGTGGAAGGCTCGGTGCCGTTGCGCGATCTCAACCGGCTGATGGATTGGGGTCTGCCCGACGAGGAGGCGACCACGGTGGCGGGCCTCGTGCTGCACGAGGCCCAGACCATCCCCGACGCGGGGCAGTCCTTCACCTTCCATGACTATCGCTTCGAGGTGCTGAGGCGCCAGCGGAACCGCCTCACCAGCATCCGCGTGACCCCGCCGCCGGATACGCGCCGAGTAAAGGCGCCCGAGAGCAAGGCCTCATAGCGGCCGTGACCGCTCCTCCGGGGCAAGCGCCGTGATGGCGAGCGCGTGGACCTTGCCTCCAAGCTCATCTGCCAACACTTCATTGACCATGCGGTGGCGTTCGAGCCGCGTCTTGCCTGCGAAGCTCTGCGATACCACTTTGATGGTGAAATGACTCTCGCCGGTTCCGGGCGAGCTCGCGTGGCCCGCATGGCGATGGGAGACGTTGACGACT
>Ga0070671_100001151_pt1 | contig 19661 bp, 20 predicted proteins | sample KBSS73metaG_FD_65341 | JGI IMG/M metagenome (GOLD analysis project Ga0070671, IMG submission 65341) | Switchgrass rhizosphere microbial communities from Kellogg Biological Station, Michigan, USA - KBS S7-3 metaG | ecosystem: Host-associated > Plants > Roots > Rhizosphere > Soil ...
AGCATCACCGGCAGCGTAACCGCCGATGACTTACTGGGCGCGATTTTTTCGCGCTTCTGCATCGGCAAGTGAGATGTTTCACGTGGAACAAGGCGTTGCGCGTGTTCCACATGAAACATTCATCGAACGTCGCGCTTTTGCGCGATGACCATTTCGTTTATCATCGCGATTTGCCCGAAAACAAGTCGCAATAGATGCAACCTGCTGATCTTTTTGATGTAATCGTTGTAGGGGGCGGACACGCGGGCACCGAGGCGGCATTAGCGAGCGCTCGCATCGGATGCCGTACACTCCTACTCACTCACAACATCGAGACCTTGGGTCAAATGTCGTGCAATCCATCAATCGGAGGCATCGGCAAGGGCCACTTGGTAAAGGAAATCGACGCCTTGGGGGGCGCAATGGCATGCGCGGCCGATGACGCCGGGATTCAGTTCCGGACCCTCAATTCGAGCAAGGGGCCAGCGGTGCGGGCCACGCGGGCGCAGGCGGATCGTTCGTTATATCGGCGCTCCGTTCGAAGCCGGCTCGAAAGCCAGGCCAATTTGTGGCTCTTTCAGCAACCCGTTAATGACCTGATCTTAGACGGCGAACGAGTTACTGGTGTCGTTACCCAGTTGGGTGTGCGTTTCAACGCGCGGGCGGTCGTCCTGACGACCGGAACGTTCCTTTCCGGACTCATCCACGTGGGTCTCGCGCATTACGCGGCCGGGCGCGCCGGCGATCCGCCTGCAACAAGCCTCGCCGCGCGTTTACGTGAGTTGAAATTGCCAGTCGGCCGCCTGAAGACCGGTACTCCGCCGCGACTCAACGGTCGGACTATCGATTTTTCGCAGCTCCTCGAACAACCCGGCGACGTGCCAACACCGGTCTTTTCGTTCCTTGGCGACGTCCGGCACCATCCGCGGCAAGTCCCATGCTGGATAACTCATACGAGCGAGCGCACGCACGACATCATTCGCAAGGGTCTCGACCGGTCGCCGCTGTTTACGGGTGTCATTGAAGGCATCGGGCCGCGCTACTGTCCGTCGATCGAAGACAAGATCACGCGCTTTGCAGACAAGAGCGCGCATCAGATTTTTCTCGAGCCCGAGGGTTTGAGCGTCAACGAATATTATCCCAATGGCATATCGACGAGCTTGTCGTACGATGTCCAAGTGGAGCTCGTGCGAACCATCAAAGGTCTCGAGCATGCGCATATCACGCGTCCGGGTTACGCCATCGAGTACGATTACTACGATCCACGCGCGCTCAAAAGTTCGCTCGAAACCAAGGCGATCAGCGGGCTTTTTTTCGCCGGACAAATAAACGGCACGACAGGTTACGAGGAGGCTGCGGCACAGGGACTGCTTGCCGGCGTCAACGCCGCTCGCTCGGTCATGGGTGAAGAAGCGTGGTGTCCCCGCCGCAATGAAGCGTATCTCGGCGTGCTCGTCGACGACTTGATAACGCGGGGCGTCTCGGAACCGTACCGCATGTTCACGAGCCGTGCGGAGTATCGGCTTACTTTGCGCGAAGACAATGCGGACATGCGTTTAACCGAAATCGGGCGCCGTCTGGGCCTCGTAGATGATCGACGGTGGGAACGTTTCGAACGCAAGCGCGATGCGCTCGCGCGTGAGCTCGCGCGCTTACGTTCGAGCTGGGTAAGCCCGAAGCTCATCGAGCGTCATGAGTATGAGCGCGTCCTTGGCCAAGCAGTCGAACGCGAATACACCTTGATGGATTTGTTGCGCCGTCCGGAAGTTTCGTACAAATCGCTCATGACGTTGCCCGGCACGGGTCCCGCTGTCGACGATGGTGAGGTCGCCGAGCAAGTGGAGATTCAAGCCAAATATCAGGGGTACATTGAGCGCCAGCAGGATGAGATTGCGCGTCACGAGGCGCAAGAGTCCATGCATTTACCCCTGGACTTTGACTACCGTACGGTGCGCGGGCTCTCGATCGAGGTGCAGCAAAAACTCAACCAGCACCGCCCGCAGACGGTTGGTCAGGCGACACGCATATCCGGAATCACGCCGGCCGCAATTTCATTGCTGCTCGTACACTTGAAGCGTGGATTCAGCGCCGCGAAAAAAACCGCATGAGCGACGCCGAGCAACTTGCACAGGGTGTGGCGGAGCTCGGCTTGACCGTTCCTGCCGATGTACAGACCAAGCTGCTCGCATACCTCGCCCTAATAACAAAATGGAACCGCGTCCACAATCTCACCGCCATACGTGACAGCGCGAGAATGGTGAGCGGGCATGTTCTCGATTCGCTGGCGACGCTGCCGCACCTCGGAACTGGCAGCGTGCTCGACGTTGGCAGTGGCGCCGGACTTCCGGGTATCCCGCTGGCGCTCGTGTCGCCGCAGGCGCATATCACATTGCTCGATTGCAATCACAAGAAAGCGGCGTTCCTGCGACAGGCTGTCATCGAGCTCGGGCTCGACAACGTCGACGTCGTGGGCGAGCGCGTAGAACACTGGGAGCCCCGGAAGCGGTTTGACGTTGTCATATCGCGCGCTTTTTCTGACGTCGCCGACTTGATTAAAGTCGCGGGGCGTCTGTGTGCTCCACAGGGGACGTTGGCGGCAATGAAGGGTGTTTATCCGTACGAAGAGATTGCGCAAGTGCCCGCGGACTTCAAGCTGCGCGAAGTCATTCCATTGAAAGTGCCCGGCCTGCGCGCGCAGCGCCACCTGGTATTACTCGAGCCGGCGCGGCTTGCCGCATGACAAAGATCCTCGCCATCACCAATCAGAAAGGCGGCGTGGGTAAAACCACTACGGGTGTGAATCTAGCCGCGAGTCTTGCGGCAACCAAACAGCGTGTCCTCCTCGTGGACTTGGACCCGCAAGGCAATGCGACCATGGGCAGCGGCATCGACAAGCGAACGCTGGCGCGCACGGTTTATCATGTTCTGCTTGGCGAAGCTGACATTCGTATAGCGAGCGTCGCGTCGACGACAGGCAGTTATAACGTGTTGCCGGCGAATCGCGAACTCGCCGGCGCCGAGGTGGAACTTGTCGCGCTCGATCAGCGCGAGACGCGTCTCAAGTCCGCGCTGGCGACCGTGGAGGACAACTACGAATATATCCTTATCGATTGCCCGCCGGCGCTTAATCTCCTCACCGTGAACGGCTTGTGCGCAGCGCACGCGGTGTTGATACCAATGCAGTGCGAATATTATGCACTCGAGGGTCTGAGTGACTTGGTGCAGACGATCAAAAAGGTTCGCCAGCACCTTAATCCACGGCTTGAGATCGAAGGTCTTTTGCGCACGATGTACGATCCCCGCAATACGCTCGCGCAGCAGGTGTCTGCGCAGTTGCAGCAGCATTTCGGAGAGAAGGTGTATCGCACCGTCATTCCGCGCAACATTCGCCTCGCGGAGGCGCCGAGCCACGGTCTGCCGGTACTGGGTTTTGACAAGGCCTCCAAAGGCGCACAAGCGTATCTGGCGCTGGCCGGTGAGATGCTGAATCGGGCAGAAGCCGGGGCGGTAGGAGCATGAGTGCCATGCCAAAAATGAAAGGGTTGGGCCGCGGCCTCGACGCCCTGCTGGGCGGCGATGAACGCGTGAGCGTCGATGCGCCTGCGGGGCCGACACTCGAGTTGAGCGTAGACGATTTGCAGCCCGGTAAATATCAGCCGCGCATGCGCATCGAGGACGCCGCACTCAAAGAGCTGGCCGATTCGATCAAGGCGCAGGGCGTTATTCAGCCCATACTCGTGCGCCCGGTCCGCGACGCCCGGCATGAAATCATCGCGGGGGAACGGCGCTGGCGAGCAGCCCGGCTCGCCGGACTCGCCACAGTCCCCGTCGTCGTCCGCGCGGTCGACGACAATGCCGCACTCGCGATGGCGCTCATTGAGAACATTCAGCGCGAGGATTTGAATCCGCTCGAGCAGGCGCAGGGCATCCAGCGTTTAATCACGGAATTCGGCATCACGCATGACAAAGCAGCCGAAATGGTGGGCCGCTCGCGCAGCGCAGTGACGAATCTCGTACGGCTGCTCGGTCTGGCTGAGCCGGTGCGTGATCTTGTGCAGAACGGCAAGCTCGATATGGGACATGCGCGAGCGCTGCTTGCGCTGGCCGGCATTCAACAGATCGAAACCGCGCGATTGATCGCGGAGCGCGGCATGTCCGTACGTGATGCCGAGCAACTCGTAGCCCGCTTGGGAAAAGGCGTCAGCGCCAAAAAATCGCGCGCCGTTACTGACCGCGATATCTTGAGGCTGCAGGAAGACTTGTCGCAGAAGCTGGGCACCGCGGTCGCCATCAAAGGGAGCTCAAAAAAGGGCAGCGGCAAGTTGGTAATCGATTACCGAACGCTCGACCAACTCGACGCGGTGCTGGCGCGCCTTATGCGTTGAATCCGACCATCGAGCGCACCACCGCGGTTTGACGCCGCAAGCGCGAGCTTATAAAATTCGCGGGTTTGCTCCAGGGTACGCGTGGTGGCTTTCAAAATCGAGAGCAAACCCCTCCGCACAGTGCTGCGGTGGCAGTTATATACGACTGCCGCGGTAGCACTCGTAGCTGGCTGGTGGGCAGGTGGGCAGGGTGCGCTATCGGCTCTGTTCGGCGGCCTGATCAGCTGGTCGGCTGGCTTTCTCTTTGCGCTATTGATCTCAGGCAGGAAAGTGCAAACGGCGGGCGAAATTTTGCGTACGGCGTTCAAAGCTGAGGCCGGCAAGCTCGCGCTGATGGGTTGTTTGTTGTGGCTGGTGTTGAGTTCGTATAGCGAGCTCGTACCAGCGGCGTTTTTTGCAGCGTTTGTCATCGCGGTCCTGGTGTCGCAGGCAGCGGTGGTCGTGCGCGAAGGTTGATCGAATCAGGAATTGCTGATGGCAGCAAGTGCCGAACTGACCCCGACCGAATACATCGGTCATCACCTCACTTTCAACACCCATCCGTTCGGCGACGGGCCGTTCTGGATGCTCAACGTCGACACGGTCGTGACGTCGCTCATTCTGGGCATCGTCGCGCTCGGCTTTATGTGGTGGGTGGTGCGCGGCGCGACGGCCGGCGTCCCGAATAAACGCCAGGCGTTCGTCGAGTTGCTCATTGATTTCATCGATGTGCAGGTCAAAGACATATTTCATGGCGACCGCCGATTCATTGCGCCGGTCGCCCTGACGGTATTCCTGTGGGTCCTGCTCATGAACGCGATGGATTTCCTGCCCGTCGACATCATGGCGAAAATCTACGAGCACGTGTTCCATTTGCATAACTGGCGCGGCGTGCCGACGGCGGATGTGAACACCACCTTCGCGCTCGCCTTGACAGTGTGGGCGCTCATGCTGTTTTTCAGCGTCAAGATCAAAGGCCTGGGCGGATGGGTGCACGAACTATTCTGCTCGCCCTTCGGCAGCCATGTGCTGCTGTGGCCGGCCAACTTTTTGTTCAACCTCGTCGAGTATGTTTCGAAGCCGCTGTCGCACTCCCTGCGGTTGTTCGGCAACATGTACGCGGGCGAGATCATTTTTCTTCTGCTGTGGATGTGGGCAACCACCGGGACTGCGGATAACTTTTATTCGGGAACGATTATCGCGCCGGTGCTCGGTCTCGGCTGGTCCATCTTCCACGTCCTGATCGTCGCATTGCAGGCATACATTTTTATGATGCTCACCATCGTTTACATCGCGATGGCGCATGAAAGTCACTGATTCCGCTTTTACTCAAAACCAAACCCCGTTCAAGAAAGGACAGTAAATGGACAAGTTACAACTGATGGCAATGGTGCAGGCTTCAACCGGCATAGGCATCGGCCTCATGATCGGCTTAGGCGCGCTTGGCGCGTGCGTCGGCGTCGGTATCATGTGCAGCCGCTTTCTCGAGGGCGCGGCGCGTCAGCCGGAACTCATGCCGCAACTGCAGGCCAAAGTGTTCCTGCTGTTAGGGCTGATTGACGCCTCGTTCATCATTGGCGTCGGTCTCGCGATGTTCTTTGCGTTCGCCAACCCCTTGCTGGCAGTGCTCCGCTAACCCACGGTCGCCTCGTAAGGAAGCATCATGAATATCAATATGACGCTTATTGCCCAGGCGATCTCGTTCGGGGCATTTATCTGGTTCACTGCAGCCTTCATCTGGCCGCCGCTCATGCGCGCAATCGAGACGCGCCAGAAACAGATCGCGGATGGGCTCGCGGCCGGCGAAGAAGGCAAGCGCTCTCTCGAGGTTTCCGCGCGCCGGGCGGATGAAGAGATCGCCAAGGCACGCGTGCGCGCCGGTGAGATTGTGGCGCAGGCTGAAAAGCGCGCTACGCAGATGATCGAGGAAGCTAAAAGCGCGGCGCGTGAGGAAGGTAATCGCGAGAAATTAGCAGCTAAAGCGGAGATTAGTCAGGAAGTCTCGCGTGCCAAGGAATCCCTGCGCGCACAGGTCTCGCTGCTGGCAGTAGCTGGCGCGGAGAAAATCCTGCGACGCGAAGTAGACGCGAGAACACACGCTGATCTACTGCGGACAGTGCAGGACGAACTGTAAGGCGCGATCATGGCCGAAGATATCACTATCGCCCGGCCTTACGCCGAAGCTGCTTTCCGGCTCGCGCGCGAGAAAGCGTCTTTTGATCAGTGGTCGGCGAATCTGCGCTTGCTCGAAATGGTGGTGCAGGATACGCGCGTGGCAGCCAGCATCGGCGACCCGAATGTCAGCGCGCAGGAACTCGAGAGCCTAATTCTGGGCGTGTGTGGCGAACAACTGGATGGTGCGGGCAGAAATTTCGTGCAAATGCTCGCGCAGAATGACCGCTTGACTGTCATCCCCGCAATCCGCCAGCTCTACGAAGATTTGAGGCGCGAGCACGAGGGCGTCATCGAAGCGCATATTTTCTCGGCGTTCGCGATCGATGACCCACAGACCGATCAGCTCGTGCATAAACTCGAAGCGAAATACCGGCGCAAGGTGCGTGCTGAAGTAACTGTCGATCCGAATTTGATCGGCGGCGTGAAAATTGTAGTCGGCGACAAAGTTTTCGATGCGACCGTGCGCGGCAGACTCGATGCGATGTCGGCTGCGCTTACCCGTTAGGAGTATCAGAGATGCAACTCAATCCATCAGAAATCAGCGAACTCATCAGAAGCAGGATTCAGAACCTGGGTGCGACGACCGAATCGCGCACGCAGGGCACCGTTATTTCGGTTACCGACGGCATCTGTCGTATTCATGGGCTCGCCGATGTCATGCAGGGCGAGATGCTCGAATTCCCGAAGAATACGTTTGGCCTTGCGCTGAATCTCGAACGAGATGCGGTCGGCGCGGTTGTGCTCGGTGAATACGAGCATATTTCGGAGGGCGATACGGTCAAGTGCACCGGCCAGATTCTTTCCGTGCCCATCGGCCCGGAACTCATCGGGCGCGTGGTTAATTCGCTCGGGCAACCGATCGACGGCAAGGGCCCGATCAACGCCAAGCTCACAGACGTCATCGAGAAAGTCGCGCCCGGCGTGATTGCGCGCAAATCGGTGTCGCAGCCGGTTCAGACGGGACTCAAGGCTATCGACGCGATGGTTCCTGTCGGCCGCGGCCAGCGCGAGCTCATCATCGGCGACCGCCAGACCGGCAAAACCGCGGTTGCGGTCGACACCATCATCAATCAAAAAGGCAAGGACCTGTTCTGTATTTACGTTGCGATCGGTCAAAAAGCCTCAACCGTTGCGAACGTAGTGCGCAAGTTAGAAGAACACGGTGCAATGGCCTACACCATCGTGGTCGCCGCGACCGCGTCCGAGTCAGCTGCCATGCAATACATCGCGCCGTACTCCGGCTGCACCATGGGCGAGTATTTCCGCGACCGCGGGCAGGATGCGCTGATCATTTACGACGACCTCACCAAGCAGGCGTGGGCCTATCGTCAGGTCTCCCTCTTGTTGCGCCGTCCGCCGGGCCGCGAAGCGTATCCCGGCGACGTGTTTTACCTGCACTCGCGCCTGCTTGAACGTGCGGCACGCGTCAACGAGGAATACGTCGAGAAATTCACCAAGGGTGAGGTCAAAGGCAAAACCGGCTCGCTCACGGCTTTGCCCGTCATCGAAACGCAGGCAGGCGACGTCTCGGCGTTCGTGCCCACCAATGTGATCTCGATCACCGATGGCCAGATTTTCCTTGAGACCGACTTGTTCAATGCCGGCGTGCGTCCCGCCATTAACGCCGGTATTTCAGTGTCGCGGGTTGGCGGCGCCGCGCAAACCAAGGTCATGAAACGCAGAGACGTCGGCGGTGGCGTGCGCCTTTCATTGGCGCAATTCCGCGAGCTGGCGGCGTTCGCTCAATTTGCCTCGGACCTCGATGAATCCACCCGCAAGCAACTCGAGCGTGGACGCATGGTTACAGAGTTGCTGAAACAGGCGCAGTACCAGCCAATGCAGGTCAACGAAATGGCTTTGACGTTGTTCGCGGTGAACAGCGGCTATTTCGACGATATCGACCTGAAAAAGGCGCTGGCGGCGGAGCGCAGCCTGCGCGACCACATGAAGTCCAAATATGCGCCGTTGTTCGATGGAATCGAACAGAAGAAAGACATCAGCGCCGATGACGAGGAAGCGCTTAAGGCAGCCATTGACGACTGGAAGAAAAACGGCAGCTACTAAGTCGTTGAGGCGATAACTTCGAATCCGGCGCATTTGCCGGTCAAGGACGAGACGCATGGCAGGCAGCAAGGAAATTCGAAACAAGATCAAGAGCGTGCAAAGTACGCGCAAGATCACCAAGGCGATGGAGATGGTCGCCGCCTCGAAAATGCGCAAAGCACAGGACCGTATGCGCGCGGCGCGGCCATACGGCGAAAAAATACGCAACGTGGCGGCACATCTTTCACACGCCAATCCGGAGTACCGCCATCCATTCCTGGTGGCCCGCGATACCGTAAAAAGAATTGGCATCATCGTGATTACTGCCGACAAAGGGCTGTGCGGCGGACTCAATACCAACGTTCAGCGTCTGGCGCTAACCCACATGAAGGAGTGGGAAGCGAAGGGCGAATCATTCGATGTGTGCTGCTTCGGCAATCGCGGCTTGGGCTTCATGCAGCGCCTCGGTGCAAACGTAATTTCCAGCGCGGTGCAGCTTGGCGATCGGCCGCAGATGGACAAACTCGTAGGGGCCACCAAGGCCATGCTCGACGGCTACATCAAGGACCGCTTCGACAGGCTGGTGATTTTTTACACCAAGTTCATCAATACCATGAAGCAGGAACCGGTGATGGAGCAGCTCTTACCCTTAAGCGGGGAACGCTTGGGGTCACCGACAGGGTCGTGGGATTACATCTATGAACCCGAGGCCAAAACAGTGCTTGACCAGGTACTGATGCGCTACATCGAAGCGATTATTTATCAGGCGGTGGCGGAAAACATGGCTTCCGAACAATCGGCGCGCATGGTCGCGATGAAAGCGGCGTCGGACAATGCTAACAACGTGATCGCCGAATTGACGCTGGTTTACAACAAATCCCGCCAAGCTGCGATTACCCAGGAACTCTCGGAAATCGTCGCCGGCGCCGCAGCTGTCTAGCGCAGCACCGACCAATTGAAATGAACAGTTAGGACATCGTTATGGCACAAGCTCAAGGCACCATCGTCCAATGTATCGGCGCCGTTATCGACATCGAGTTCCCGCGCGACTCGATGCCGAAAGTGTATGACGCGCTTACGCTGACCGAGGACGCTTCCAATAAGCTCGCGGAGCGGGGGCTGACTTTTGAAGTCGAGCAGCAGCTCGGCGACGGCATCGTGCGCACGATTGCACTGGGTTCTTCAGATGGCTTGCGTCGAGGCATGAAAGTCGCGGGCACCGGCAAGCCAATTTCAGTGCCGGTCGGCCAGGCGACGCTGGGCCGCGTGATGGACGTGCTCGGCCGTCCGATCGATGAGCGCGGTGCGATCCTAACCGACGAGCGGCGCGCGATTCACCAATCCGCGCCGAAATTCGACGAGCTTTCACCGTCGGTCGAGCTGCTCGAAACGGGCATCAAGGTTATTGACCTGATTTGCCCGTTCGCCAAGGGTGGCAAGATTGGCCTGTTCGGGGGCGCCGGCGTCGGCAAGACCGTGACGATGCTTGAGCTGATCAACAACATTGCGACACAGCACTCCGGATTGTCGGTGTTTGCGGGCGTGGGCGAGCGCACACGCGAGGGCAACGACTTCTATCACGAAATGTCGGAAGCCAAAGTCATCGTGCAGGAAGATCTTTCAAAGTCCAAGGTGGCGATGGTGTTCGGCCAGATGAATGAGCCGCCCGGCAACCGCCTGCGGGTCGCGCTGACCGGCTTGACCATGGCCGAGAGCTTCCGCGACGAAGGCCGGGACATTCTGCTTTTTATCGACAACATTTACCGCTTCACACTCGCCGGCACCGAAGTGTCGGCTTTGCTTGGCCGCATGCCGTCGGCAGTGGGTTACCAGCCCACGCTGGCCGAGGAGATGGGCAGACTGCAGGAACGCATCACGTCGACCAAGACCGGTTCGATCACGTCGATCCAGGCGATTTATGTCCCTGCCGACGATTTGACCGACCCCTCGCCCGCCACCACATTCGGACACCTAGACGCGACCATTGTGTTGTCGCGCGAGATCGCCTCGCTCGGCATCTATCCGTCGGTGGATCCGCTCGATTCGACTTCGCGCCAGGTTGATCCGAACGTCATCGGCGAAGAGCATTACAACACCACGCGTGCAGTGCAGGAAGTGCTGCAGCGCTACAAGGAATTGCGTGACATCATCGCGATCCTGGGTATGGATGAGTTGTCGCCCGAAGACAAGCTCGCCGTTGGCCGCGCACGCAAGATCCAGCGTTTCCTGTCGCAGCCTTTTCACGTGGCCGAGGTATTCACCGGGTCACCCGGCAAATACGTAACCCTCAAGGACACCATCAGGGGTTTCAAGATGATCGTCGAAGGCGAATGCGACCAGATTCCCGAGCAGGCCTTCTACATGGTCGGCCCCATTGAGGAAGCGATCGAGAAAGCGAAGTCCCTGCAATAGGGCATTTCCATGGCTAACACGATACACGTCGACGTCGTCAGCGCCGAAGAAAGCATCTACTCGGGCGAAGCGGAGTTTGTGGTGCTGCCTGGCGAAGCCGGAGAGCTCGGCATCTATCCGCAGCACACGCCGCTCATTACCCGCATCAAGCCCGGATCGGTACGCATCAAACCAGCCGGCGAAGCCACAGAAGAATTGATTTTCGTTGCTGGCGGCATACTTGAGGTGCAGCCCAAGGTGGTTACCGTTCTGGCGGACACCGCCATACGCGGGCACGATCTCGATGAAGCCAAAGCCAACGAAGCCATCCAGCGCGCCGAAGCCGCACGATCGTCGGTCAGAGGTAAACAGGAAGTAGCCTCGGTGGAAGCAGAGCTGGCTAGCTTGGCCGCCCAGCTCGCCGCCATACGCAAGCTCAGGTCGCGTAAATAGTCAGGACGGGCGGCAAGCCGCCCACATTGCGTCGCTCGAGCGCGAAAACCGATCGGCGCAGGTGTTGTCAGCGCAGTCCATAAAACTCGTTCAAGCGTAGACTAACGGCCTTCAACCATGGGGCCGCATGTGGGCGAGGTCACGCCGCAGTTTGACTTACTAGTCATCGGTGGCGGTATCAACGGCGCCGGCATTGCGCGCGATGCCGCGGGGCGCGGCCTGAAAGTCGTGCTGGTTGAGAAGGACGACCTCGCGGCGGCCACATCATCGCAAAGCAGCAAGCTGATTCACGGCGGCCTGCGCTATCTCGAGCAGTATGAATTTCGCTTGGTAGCCGAAGCGCTCGCCGAACGCGAAGTGTTGATGAGCATCGCGCCGCACCTCGTCCGCCCGCTGTGCTTTGTCATGCCGCACCAGCCGGAACTGCGGCCACGTTGGTTGATACGTGCCGGTTTATTTCTCTACGATCACCTGGGTCGTCGCACGCGGCTGCCGAAATCGCATGGCATCGCGTTGTCAACGTCCCCTTACGGCGCGGGGCTGCAGCCTGGTTTTGCGCGCGGGTTCATCTATTCGGACTGTCGCGTCGACGATGCACGTCTGGTGCTTGCAAATGCAATGAGCGCGCGCGAGCTTGGCGCAGAAATCAACACGCGAACTAAATGCGCCTCTGCTGAACGCTCATCAAGCGGCTGGCAAGTGCGTGTCACTGCTGCTGGCGGTAGCCGTATGATCAGCGCTCGCGCTATCGTGAATGCAGCGGGTCCGTGGGTGAAAGAAGTATTGCATGATCGGTTGCATCAGCGCAGTGCCGACGACATCCGGCTCGTGCAAGGCAGCCACATTGTCGTAAACAAGCTTTACGACGGTGACCATGCCTACATTCTTCAGAACGACGATCGGCGCGTGGTGTTTATGATTCCGTACGAGCGGGCATATACGCTTATAGGAACGACGGATGTCCCGGTTGAGCAAATGCCCGAAAAGCCGGCGGCGGGCGAAGATGAGATAACGTATTTGTGTCGTGCGGCGAATCGTTACATGGCGATCAGGATCAAACCCGCCGATGTGGTGTGGTCATACGCAGGTGTGCGTCCGCTGCACGATGATGGCACTGCTGCCGCCGCAGAGATCACTCGCGATTACGCGTTGCGCGTTAAGGCGGACGGCGGCGCGGCCCCTGTTCTATCGGTGTTTGGCGGCAAGATCACCACTTACCGCAAGCTTGCAGAACACGCGCTGGAGAAACTGACACCGTGGTTCCCGACAATGCGCCCTGCCTGGACTGCGACCATTGCGCTACCCGGCTGCGACCGCGCAATCGCGAAAGATCCGGATGGTGCGGATACGCGTACGCGAATTAACTTCCCACCGTGGATGCCGCCCGCCGTCTGCAGTGCGCTCGCATCGCGCCATGGAAGCTGTGTCAGTCACGTGATTGCTAATGTGCGTTCGATCGAAGATCTCGGCGAATATTTCGGCGCCGAGCTCTACGCTCGCGAAGTTGATTACATGATCGAGCACGAGTGGGCACAGACCGCCGACGATATTCTTTACCGTCGCACGAAGGCAGGACTTGTAACGAGTCCCTCGCAACAGCAAGCACTGGGACGCTACATTGCGATGCGACTTGCGGCACAGTAGGCGGCATTTGCCGTGTGCGATAATTACGCGATGCCTTTCAATGTAGTGATCCTGGCCGCCGGACAGGGCAAGCGTATGCGCTCTGAGTTGCCGAAGGTCCTGGCACCGCTCGCCGGCAAACCGCTGCTGGGTCATGTCCTCGCAACGGCGCGCGCGCTCAAGCCGGCTATGATCGGCGTGGTCTACGGTCATGGCGGTGAGCAAGTGCCGCAGGCTCTACGCGCCGATGATGTCGTATTCGTCAAGCAGCATCCGCAGCTCGGTACCGGTCATGCAGTCAAGCAGGCGCTACCCCACTTATCAAAGAGCAATGCGACGCTTGTGCTGTACGGCGACGTCCCGCTCATCTCAGCTGCGACGTTATGTCAGCTAGTGGATTCGAATCACAGCCGCCTCACGATATTAACTGCAAACTTAGAGGATCCACATGGCTACGGCCGGATCGTGCGTGACGCGCGCGGCGCAATCACCGGTATCGTCGAAGAGAAAGACGCCACTGACGAGCAGCGCAACATACGCGAAATCAATACCGGCATCATGATGCTGCCGGGTAAACAACTAGAGACCTGGCTTAACAAATTATCCGACAAGAATTCACAAGGCGAGTACTACCTCACCGACGTTGTCGCGCTCGCCATCGAGGATGGCGTGAAGGTTGATGCGTGGCAGGCGAGCGACGCATCGGAAGTGCTTGGCGTTAACAACAGGCAGCAGTTGGCACAGCTAGAGCGCACCCTGCAGCGGCAAACCGCGAGGCGGTTGCTCGAGGACGGCGTAACGCTTGCCGATCCCGCACGTATCGATGTGCGCGGCGAATTGCGATGCGGCAAGGACGTCAGCATCGATGTCAATTGCGTGTTCGAGGGTTCAGTCGAGATTGATGATGGCGCATCGATCGGCGCCAACTGCGTGCTGCGCAACGCGCGCGTCGGCGGCCAAACGCGTGTCGAGCCGTTTACGATGATCGACGATGCGGTGATCGGCGTTAACTGCCGGCTTGGCCCCTATACCCGCATTCGCCCGGGAACCTCGCTCGCTGCGGACGTGCATATCGGCAATTTCGTGGAGGTGAAAGCGTCGGCCATCGGTCCCGGCTCGAAGGCCAATCACCTTGCGTATATTGGCGACACGACGGTCGGCCGCGATGTGAATGTCGGCGCCGGCACCATCACTTGCAATTACGATGGCGCCAACAAGCATCGCACGCAGATCGGCGACAATGTGCATATCGGATCCGACGTCCAACTCGTCGCTCCCGTAAGCGTTGGTGCCGGTGCCACGATCGGCGCTGGCGCAACCATCACACGAGACGTGCCAGCCGGCGAGCTCACGTATACCGAGAAAAAGCAGATTGTGCGGTCCGGCTGGGTGCGGCCGAAAAAGCTGGGTGCGGCCGAAAAAGCCGGTGGTGAGCAAGATGTAAATGAGACGAGCGGCAATCGCACGCTTAGCGGCGTGAATTTTCGAACGAAGTGAGACATTCCTATGTGCGGGATAGTTGGCGGCGTCGCGCAGCGTAACATCGTACCGGTTCTCCTCGAGGGATTGAAGCGGCTTGAATATCGCGGCTACGATTCTTGCGGCGTAGCGGTATATAACGGTGGTTTGAAGCGTGCCCGTTCTGTGCGCCGGGTCCAGGACCTGATTGCACAAACCGCCGACACGAAGTTGAGCGGTGTCACGGGCATTTCGCATACGCGCTGGGCCACGCATGGCGCACCCGTGACGATGAACGCGCATCCGCACTTTTCGTCCGATCGTGTCGCCATCGTGCATAACGGCATCATCGAGAACTACGAACAGATACGCGATGAGCTGCGAACGGCAGGATTTGTTTTCGAGAGCCAGACCGACTCCGAAGTGATTGCGCATCTGGTCAATCATCTCTATGCCGGCGATGTGCTCCAGGCCGTGCAACAGGCCGTCAAAAAGTTGCGCGGCGCATATGCCATCGCCGTATTTTGTCGTGACGAGCCGCAACGTTTAATCGGCGCCCGTTTTGGCAGCCCGCTCATCGCCGGTCTTGGCGACGGCGAAAACTTCATGGCTTCCGATGCAATGGCGCTGGCCGGCACGACCGATCGCATCATTTACCTCGAGGAAGGCGACGTCGCTGATATTCAGACCGGCGGTGTGCAGATTTACGACCGCAATGATAAGCCCGTGCAGCGCGAGGCGCGCGTCGTCAAAGCACACACTGGCGCGGCGGAACTCGGCCCTTACCGGCACTACATGCAGAAAGAAATTTTCGAGCAGCCGCGCGCGATCGCGGATACGCTTGAAGGCGTGCAGGCAATTACGCCCGAGTTGTTCGGGGCCGCGGCGGAGGACGTCTTTCGCGGAATCGATTCGCTGCTGATCCTGGCTTGCGGTACCAGCTATTACGCGGGTCTAACCGCGAAATACTGGCTCGAAGCGATTGCCAAAGTGCCGACGCAGGTCGAGATCGCAAGTGAATACCGGTATCGCGAGACGGTACCAAACGTCAAGTCGCTGGTAATCGTTATTTCTCAGTCCGGCGAGACCGCAGATACCCTGGCGGCTTTGAAACACGCTCAGTCACTTGGGATGACCGAGACGCTTGCCATATGCAACGTGTCGACGAGCGCGATCGTTCGCCTGACCAAGCTTAATTACCTGACACGCGCCGGCGTAGAAATCGGTGTTGCTTCTACGAAGGCGTTCACGACCCAGCTGACCGCGCTCTTCCTGCTGACGCTATCACTGGCGAAACTGCGCGGACACTTGCCGGCCGCTGTTGAAGCCACTGCACTACGCGACTTGCGCCACTTACCTGTCGCGCTGCAGGGTGTGCTCGCGTTGGAGCCGCAGATTATCGCGTGGGCGGCGCAGTTCGCCAAGAAGGACCATGCGCTGTTCCTCGGCCGTGGACGGCATTTTCCGATCGCTCTCGAGGGCGCGCTTAAGCTGAAGGAAATCTCGTACATCCACGCGGAGGCCTACCCTGCCGGCGAGTTGAAGCATGGACCGCTCGCGCTGGTCACCGATCAGATGCCCGTCGTTACCGTGGCGCCCAATGATGTCCTTCTCGAGAAACTCAAATCGAATATTCAGGAAGTGCGCGCGCGCGGCGGGCAGCTTTATGTGTTTGCGGACGCCGATACTCATATTGCATCGGGCGATGGTATCAATGTTATTCGTCTGCCCGAACATTACGGCGCCCTGTCACCGATACTTCATGTCGTCCCGCTACAACTGCTGGCCTATCATGCAGCACTTGCGCGCGGCAATGATGTCGACAAGCCGCGCAATCTCGCGAAATCGGTTACCGTCGAGTGACTTTGTTGCTCAATCGACCTTCGCGCGGGGCTTGCGCGGCACTCCATTGAACAGACGATCGTAAAGCCAGTTCGGCAAGACGCGCAAAACGCGCGCAATGAATGCCATTTGCCAGGGAATCACCGCGAACGGCTTGCCGCGCTCGATGATAGAAACAATCTTTGAAGCGGCCTCGTCCGCCGACATAATAAATGGCATCGGGTACGGATTGCCGGACGTCATCGGCGTCGACACATAGCCCGGACACACGGTGATGACCTTGACGCCACTTTCACGGAGTTCAACGCGCAGGCTTTCTAGGTAGGCGATTGCTGCTGCTTTGGACGCAGAATAAGCTGCCGCGCCGGGTAGCCCGCGATAGCCGGCGACACTTGCAATGCCAACGAGCTTCCCACCGCCCGCCGCGCGCATTGCTGCAATAAAAGGCTGAAAGGTCCTGACTATGCCCAGCACGTTGATGTCGATGACTTGTTCGAATGCGGCAAGGTCCTCGGCATACTCGCTGAGCGTCCCGACGCTGACTCCGGCATTCGCGATCACTATATCCGGAGCGCCGAAGCGTCGGATGAAATCGGCGGCAGCGGCCTGCAGCGCGGACGAGTCCCGCACATCTGCCGCATAGGTAGCCAGCGGCGTATTCGTCCCCGATGCAAACTCGGCAAGCGGCGCCTGCCGGCGCGCAATAAGGCCCAGTGTTGCACCGTGATCCGCATAGTTGCGTGCGAGCGCAGCGCCGATCCCGGCCGATGCGCCGGTAATGACTATCCGTTGCATCGCATGGAACTGGACGACCTTAAAGCGTTTCGGCCGAAGTCATCATTTGTTTGCGGCGCGTTGTTCACGCGCGAGCTGGATGACGGAATCAAGCAGCGGGATCGTCTCCGGGGTCGAGCCTTCAATCAGATATTTCCCATCGACAACCAGCGATGGCGTGGCTTGAATCTCATAGTCAGCGGTGATTTTGCGGGCGCGCTCGACTTTCTGGCGTGTTTCGTCTGAGCGGTAGATCGACATAAATTTTTCTGCGTCCATGCCTTGGCGCGACGCCCATTCAGCGATGACACTCTCCTGTCGCATGTCGAGATCGTCCTCGTGGTAGCTCGCGTAAGCGACGCCATGCAGGCGCTCTGCATTCATGGCTTGAAGCGTAAAGAAAAGTTTAGCCGAAGGCGCCCACGACTCGCGGCGCAACACCGGCATGTGACGGAATACGACGTCCTCCGGTTTGCGCTTCTGCCAACTCTCTAAACGCGGGCGTAACTCGTTGCAATACCCGCAGCCGTAATAGAAAAAATCGAGAACCTCGATGCGGCCAGAGGCACTGACCGGCTGCGGCTGAATCAGGCGGTAATCACTTCCCGGCTGAGGCACCTGCTGTGCGATGGCAGGGCAAACCGCGATAACGCCGCCAGCGGCGAGCGCGAGCAATGCCGCGCGGCGGCCAGCGCAAAACATAGGTTATTTCTTGCCGGCGCGGTCTTTACGCGCTTGCGCGATGAGTTGATCGACGACCTGAAAGAAGCGATCGTAGTTGACGCTGCTGTCGGCGTTTACGACCATCGACGGACCGGTCATGTACTTACCGTCGATAGCAAGCGCGGGCGTGCCGGGCACATCATAAGTACGCGTCATGTCCTCGGAGCGCTGAGTGCGTCCGTTCACCCCAAACGAATTGTAAGTGTCCAGAAACTTTTGCCGGTCGACGCCTTTCGCGGCGAACCAATCGGCCATCACTCGCGGATCAGTCGCAAACGCCCGCTGTTTGTCACGATGTATCGCCGCAAAGATGTCGTCGTGGAATTTACCGCCCAGGCCCATCGCGTCGAGCGCATAAAACGCGCGCGCCATGGGTCCCCAGGAAGCGGCGTCGAATATCGCTGGCACATAGCGGAATTCGACATCGGCGGGCTTCTTCTTCAGCCATCCCTTCAAGGCCGGTTCCAGGTGATAACAATGGATGCAGCCGTACCAGAAAAACTCGATGACTTCGATCTTGTTGCCGGTATCGGTCGGTTGGGGGGGCTTGATGAGCGTGTAGTCACGGCCGGCCACCGGTTGCTGCGCAAAAGCGCTGCCCGCTGCAAGCAAGCTGAAGATTACAGCGAGCAAGCCGATACGTCTAAGCAAATTCATCGTGTCTCCCATGACAATCATTTCGCAGGTGGTGCAGCGGAATCCCGAACTTTGATAAGAGTCGTTTCGATACCATTTTGTTTCAGCGTTTCGCGTGCGTGATTAAGCTCCTCCACTCCCGTATAAGGGCCGACCCGCACCCGATGCCAGACGCCTTTATCCGGCAGGGACGTAGTTTGGATGGTCGCGCCAACGCCGAGCAGCGCGAGCCGCGCTTTCAGGTTGTCGGCGTCCGGAGCGTTTTGAAATGCGCCGGCCTGCAGATAAAAGGCGTCCTTGGGTGCGGCTGGAGACGGTTTCTGTTGCGCTTCTTTGAACTGCTGTTCGCTCACGGGTTCCTCGGAGCCCGGCAGGATTTTATAGAAATCAAAACGTGGCTTGCCCTCCGTTGATTTCGTTACCTTGTCATCCGGCTTGACCGGTTCGACATTCTTTTGCGGTTCAGCCTTGGGCGTCGGCGATGATCGATTGACGAATGGTGTCGGCATCTTATTCACGTACCAGGCAACGGCAAGCGCAATGCCGAGGCCAAGCAACAAACCGATGAGTATGCCGATTAATAACGACCCGGCACCTGATTTGCCGGGTGCCATCCGCTTCGGCGGACCTTTGTAGTCTCTCGTCATGCGAAATTTTACATTTTTTCCGGTGCGCTCACACCGAGCAGCGCGAGACCATTCTGAATGACATGACGCGTAGCGACGGCAAGCGCCAGTCGGGCCAACTTGACCGGTTCTTCAGGGACCAGCATGCGGACGGAGTTGTAGTAACTATGAAATTCCGCCGCGAGCTCGCGCAGGTAGAAAGCGATCAAATGCGGCGACAGTTCGCGTGCGGCGTTCTCGACGACTGCTGGATATTCCGCCAGCCGTACGAGTAACGCCACCTCGGATTCTGACGTCAGCGGCGTAGGATCCACGGTCGATAAGCTCGCCGCGTCGCCGCCCCACTGCTCAAGCACGCTGCACACACGCGCGTGCGCGTACTGAACGTAGTACACCGGGTTATCGTTACTCTGCGACTTTGCGAGATCGAGATCGAAGTCGAGGTGCTGATCGCTTTTTCGCAAGACGTAGAAGAAACGCGCCGCGTCATTGCCCACTTCATGCCGCAGTTCGCGCAGCGTCACGAATTCGCCGGCTCGCGTGGACATCGATACTTTGCTGCCGTTTCGATACA
>Ga0070671_100001157_pt1 | contig 19635 bp, 22 predicted proteins | sample KBSS73metaG_FD_65341 | JGI IMG/M metagenome (GOLD analysis project Ga0070671, IMG submission 65341) | Switchgrass rhizosphere microbial communities from Kellogg Biological Station, Michigan, USA - KBS S7-3 metaG | ecosystem: Host-associated > Plants > Roots > Rhizosphere > Soil ...
AAAAAATAGCCCCGGAGGGACAAAAGGTGGGATGTTTCATGATCAACTTCGTTTAAAACTAGGCTGAAAGGTGGTGAGAAGTGTGGCATCCCAGCCAAGAAGTAGTAACAAAAAGTCTGGGCCCCGCCGTCCACCAGCCTCTACGCCTGAAGGTAGAGAGAATCAACTCATCGCAGCGGCCGTAGATCTCGCGGAACGGCAACTGCAAGACGGTACCGCATCCGCGCAAGTGATTTCTCACTACCTGAAGCTCGGTTCTTCCCGCGAACAACTCGAGCAAGCCAAGCTGCGAGCCGAGAACGAGCTATTGGAAGCCCGAAGAGAGGCAATGGCTTCGGCAGCACGCGTTGAAGAGTTGTATGGCAAGGCAATCAACGCCATGCGACGCTACAACGGCCAAGATCCACTCGATGACTTGGATGGAGGTGACTAATGTTCATCCTGGGCCTTGTCCTGTTCTTGATTGGACTGTTTGCGGGCATCCCGATCCTTTTCTGGATCGGTATCGTGCTCATGATCGCTGGAGCGTTCTTCTGGTTCGGTCCAGTTGGCGGTCCACGCGAGACGCGACGTCGTTATTACTAGCAGGAGGCGTGCTATGACCGTGGAACTGTACACCCAGGACGAAATCGACACGTTATTGGACCAGCAAGCTGCGTCCACGTACACGCAAGACCAAGTCGATGCCTTCCTGGACGATATTCGTAACCAGATTGCGGGGATAACGCCGCAACCGCAACCACCATCGGGGAAAATCCTTGGGTCAGGCGACATGTCTGCGTTCCGAGGATTGAAAATCAGTGGACATCGCACCTACAACGGCTTTGGAGCCCAGCGTCAGTACAATCCGCAAGCCTCATTGGTTCAAGTCAAGGCGGATCTTGCAGCAAGTCGCAAGTCGTACTTCTCGATTGGCAACGGCAATAATAAAGCACACCCCGGTGGACCACAAGACTGGCCGACGATCATCTCAGGACTCCCAGTCGACTCATTCGTTCCCACGGTCAAGGTCGTCCAACAAAACGGAGGCGTCCTGATCCTGCATCACGAGCCAGAAGATGATCCGGGCAATCCGGCGAACTTCAAGATCTGGTTCGGGCTGATGTCGGATTACTATCGCAAGGCAGTTCCAGGTATTCGGATTGGTTTGTGTCTGATGACCTGGACTGGCCGGCAAGGTGGGCCTGGTTTCCCGAAGTGGACGCCAGATCCAACCAAGTTCGACGTGTTTTGTGCCGATGGTTACGCCCATCAGCAGGCAGACACGGTCACTGGTATCTTTGGTGGCGCCCTTGCCTACGCTCGCAGTCTCAAGAAGCCCTTGATGATCTGTGAGACTGGCCAAGAGAACAACGTCGACCAAGTTCCGTTCCTCGGATCGCTTCAGCAGTTCGTCCTTGGCAACTCGGACGTCGAGGGAGCGCTCTATTGGAACGGTGGCAACGGAATTCAGGCCAAGGGTGGACACAACTATCATCTGCAACCAGATGCGCTGGCTGTGTTCGGTCAAATGGCGCAGAGCGGCTCCTTCGCTCAGGCCAAAATAGCGGTATGAGGAAGACCTACTCCGAGCTGAGGCGTCTCGAGACGTTCGAGGAGCGTTTCAGATACCTCAGTCTCGGAGGTCGGGTCGGCATTGCCACGTTCGGTTTCGATCGACACGTCAATCAGTTGTTTTACCGATCTCGAGAATGGCGGCATGTCCGGCATGAAGTGATTGTTCGAGACGACGGTTGGGATCTTGGTGTTCCGGATCATCCAATCAATGGTCAGCTGTTGATCCACCACATGAATCCGGTGGAGTTGCATCAGATCATTGACGGTGACTTAGATCTGCTTGACATCAACGGCCTGATCTGCGTTTCACATCGTACCCACAACGCAATTCACTATGGGGACGAATCGCTACTTCCCCGACCGTATGTCGAGCGCACTCGCGGCGACACAAAACTCTGGTAGGAGGACCGATGATCCAGTACGACCAGCCAATTCAAAACCTGATTGCTGACCTGAGCGCTACCGGTCACGTCACGCACTCGTCCTTCCCAAAGTACTCGGTGACTGTTCACCATAATGGTGGCGTTCGCAACACTCACAACGATGTGCTGAACACTTGGCGTACTCGAGAGGCTTCGGCTCACTTCGACATCGACGTCGACGGCTCTGTTGCGCAGTACGTTGAGGTGAACGAGTACGCATGGGCCACCGGCAACACCGACGCCAACGAGCATTCGATCTCAATCGAGCACGCTGACGTCGACACCAACTGGACGATCTCCGAGGCGACGTTGAATTCCTCGGCCCGACTGATCGGCTGGCTGTTTGCCCATTACATCGCAGGAACACCGCGTCCTTCGACCAATAACGTCTTCCCACACCAGCATTGGTACGCCACGGCATGTCCTGGTCCAGACATGATGAAGAAGTTGGGCGTGCTCATCCTCAAGGCCGGTCAATGGTACGACTACTTCAAGAGTGGACACCCGCAGACCAAGGTACAAATCCTGCAGCAGGCGCTCAAAACCTCGCAGGACGGCGTCTGGGGCCCGGCAACCGACATGGGTGCGATGGGCATGCGGAACTGCGCTTCGCTCACCACCAACAGCAAGAAGATCGGCGACTTCAACGTCCAAGCCGTGCAGCATATTCTTGGCAATTCGGAGACGCCACTCTGGAAGCCGGAGGATCAGACCGACATGGCCAATTGGGTCGGCATCGTGCAAGGCGCCGTGCTCAGCGTCAAGCCGGACAAGGTTTGGGGACCAGTGACCGACGAAGCGTTCATGGCTCTGAGAGCCGCTAACCTGAGAAAGTAGGGAGGAGGCCCAGGTGGCTAGTGCGAGCATTCTCACAAGCACGAAGAAGGTTCTGGGCGTTGCTGAAGCGAATACAGATTTCGATGTTGACATCTTGATGCACATCAACTCTGCTCTTGCCACGCTCAACCAAATCGGGATCGGTCCAGATGCTGGACTAATGATCGAGGATGACTCGAAAACCTGGGAAGACTTTCTCGGAGCCGACCCACGTCTGAACTTAGCTCAGCAGTACGTATATTTGCGGACTCGAGTTCTCTTCGATCCGCCAACTTCATCCTGGCATGCCATCAACTCGATCAACTCGATGATTGACGAACTGTACTGGCGTCTCAGCATCAAACGCGAAGGGGAGTCTTGGACTGATCCGACTCCAGCTGTTGTTCCCGAACTGGAAACTTTGATTGTAGTTCCAGTCAACGACCTTTGGGGTAGTGGAGGAATCTAGTGACAACCCTGACCAAGAAGACACGTGCCGAATGGGCGGCTTCGAATCCTGTTCTCGCTGATGACGAGATCGGGTACGAGAAAGACGGCTATCGGATGAAGGTTGGCGACGGCGTCACTGCCTATGCTGACCTTCCATTCGCCTGGTTGGCGACGGTTATTCCGGGTGCCAACATCAAGGGCGATCCGGGAGACCCAGGTGCTGATGGTGCTCAAGGTCCTCCTGGAGCAGATGGTGCGAACGGTGGGGCTGAGATTGCTCAGGTAATCAACTCCACTGGATACACTGTTACAGCCGCTTGGGCCACAATTCCTGGTTTCCAGGTTGTGGTTCCGGCAAACAGTGGGGGTGTTGAAGTTGGATTGGTTGCTGGGATCCTGTGCAACATCGTCACAGGTACAAACCCTGCCAACACGGAATTCGTGCTCGAGGCCAGACTCGTCGACGAACTGGGGGCGTACGTAGACTACGCTCAGTATCGAATTCGGTCGTCAGCGGCGACTGCTCAGACTTGGGTGACCAAATTACATCTGGGAAACTCGGTCGCCAACAAGACGATTCCCAAGACGTACTCGATTCAAATGCAAATGGCAAACGTTGGCACCGCGGGAGCTGCTGCCGGCATGTTCGCAAGCGCTCAGGGCTTTGTCAACCCGTCGCTTCGCGCGATCCGCCGGTGAGCCTGTACCGCAAGGGCATTCGTACTGAACACACATCTGGAACAGCTGGTACGTCTGGTGAGATGGCTGTCTGGACGTACAACACAGGTGAGCTTTGGGACAGCACCTCGAGGTTGGTTGTCGCGCTTCACGGCCATGGCGGTGATGCTACACAATTCAACCAGAACGTGGGTTCCGGAGCCGGTGCAATGGCCCTTGCTCGAACCGGTCGCTATGTTGTTGTCGGAATCGATGCAAACGGACCAACTTCTTGGAGCAAGCCCTCGGTGATGACAGCTATCGCTGCGGCGATCACAGCTGCCAATGCTCGTGGGGTCTCAACTGCGAAGTATGGTCTGCTTGGTTGGTCGATGGGTGGTCTCGAGGTTGCCAATCGAATCAAACGAGACTACTCGAAGATCGCAGCAGCTTGGACGTGGGCACCAGCGATCGACTTGGACTACGTGTATTCCACCGCTGGACACGTACCGATCGCCAACAACGCAACATGGACTTCCGAAGTCAACACGGCTTTCGGATCCTATGCGGCAACTGCTGGCTATCGGGTCCATGACGAGCCCGCGTCCTACCACGGTCTCGGAGTTCCCTGGAAGATCTGTCACGCTACAAATGACAGTGTGATTCCGCAATCTATCTCCACGAGTTTCGTGGCGGCAGTGAATGACCCGGACGTTACCATGCGTACTCCGGACATTGTCGGTGATCATGCGGGTCTTTTCCAGTACATCCCAGACGACGAGATCGTGGCTCACTTCGACAATGGGAATTGGTGAGGAGGTGACAATGAGTACGCTTGACGACGTCCTTGCTCACCACGGCATCAAGGGGATGAAGTGGGGCGTCCGTCGCAAGCGCGGATCCGACGGAAAGGTTGATCAGTCCCACGACTCTGCTCTAGCTGATGCGCACAAAGCCAAAGTTCATGCGACTGGCGGCGTGCACAGTCTGTCCAATCAAGAGCTGCAACACCTCGTCAACCGGATGAATCTCGAGCAGCAGTATTCGAAGCTCTCCGGAAATTCAGGACACAAAGCCAAAGTTGCCAAAGGCAAAAAGGCTGGTAAAGCTGTTCTCGCCACCGCAAAGACTGGGCAAGAAGTTTACAATCTTGTCAACAGTCCTTTCGGTAAGACTCTTCGAAAGGCGCTGGTCAAATGACGGATCTTGCGGACGCGCCCGCGAGCGATGGCGTCATGATCGCGTTCTTGCCAACGACGACGGATTGGTGCAAGATCGATCTTCCGCACATGACTTTGGTCTACGCGGGTACTAAGAGCGATTTGTCACCGACCGCCTTCAGTGACTTGGCAAAGGATGCAGCTGCGCTCGCTTCGTTGAGTCGACCGTTCTATCTCAGAAACTTAGGGGTCGAACAATTCGGCCCTCCTGAGGATCGAGTGAACGCGTTCAATCTCCAGGCCACGACAGAACTGTGGGCCATGCGTCGATTTGTGGAGAAGTGGAACAAGAGTGAATACCCGTTCAACCCACACGTCACAATTGGTCCAGTCACTCCTTTCGTGGACAACGCACCAGGGGCAATCGGTTTCGATCGAGTTTATCTCGGTTGGGGCGACGATAGTCTTACCTTCTGGTTACGAGGGGCGGGTTATTGAGATGCTTATCGAAGAATTCGCCGAGCTCATCATCAACCACGAGAACCGCATCAGGCGGCTCGAGAAAAGGGAGGGTTACATCGTGGGATCTCTTCAGGAAGTACAAGACCAGGTTACCGCACTGGTCCATGAGGACGGAGTCGTCGTCTCCGCTCTCAATGACCTCAAGGCCAAGGTCGACGCTGGCGGCAACGTCACTTCGGCAGACCTCGATGGTCTGAGGGACTCGCTTGCGGCCGAGGTGTCCAAGCTTTCCGACGCGGTCAACTCGACCGATCCGGGAGTCGACCAGCCGGATTCCGGTCCGGTCAATGTTTCGCCGAACCCGTCGACTCAGCCTGACGCTGGTACCGACACGCCGACGGACACCACAGCTCCGTCCGACGCGCCGACCACTACGCCGGCTGCTCCGGATGCAGGTCCGACCGACATGACTGGACCAGCTAGCTGAGGCCAAGATGAAGGGAGTTGTCGATGAGCCTATCTAATCGTGCGGTTCCACGGTACTACGGACAGTTCCGTGACGCAGTGCTTCGCGGAGACGTCCCGGTCAACCGGGAAATCTCTATGGAGATGAATCGTATCGACGCGCTCATCGACAACCCCAACATCTACTACGACGATCAAGCTGTTGAAGGCTTCATCCTTTACTGCGAGGAAGAACTCACACTAACGGATGGAAGTGATCTACATCTGTTGCCTTCGTTCAAGCTGTGGGCCGAGCAGATTTTCGGGTGGTACTACTTCGTCGAACGAAGCGTATACGAACCAACGCCAGACAATCATGGTGGTCGTTATGTCCGTAAGACCGTCAAGAAACGTCTGACGACCAAGCAGTATCTCATCGTCGCTCGAGGTGCAGCCAAGTCGATGTATGCCTCCTGCATTCAGAATTACTTTCTGACTGTGGACACGTCGACGACGCATCAGATCACTACTGCTCCGACGATGAAACAAGCTGAAGAGGTCATGTCGCCAATTCGTACGGCGATCACGCGCTCGCGCGGGCCTCTCTATCAGTTCCTCACTGAGGGATCGATGCAAAACACGACGGGCTCCAAGGCCAATCGTGTCAAACTAGCGTCGACAAAGAAAGGCATCGAGAACTTTCTCACGGGATCCATCCTTGAGATCCGTCCGATGTCGATTAACAAGCTTCAGGGGCTTCGACCCAAGGTCTCTACGATTGACGAGTGGTTGTCTGGCGATCTCCGAGAGGACGTAGTCGGTGCTGTTGAACAGGGAGCATCGAAACTAGACGACTGGCTCATCGTAGCGATCAGCTCTGAGGGCACTGTTCGTAACGGTTCGGGCGACACAATCAAAATGGAACTAGCTGACATCCTTAAGGGTGAGTACGTTGCGCCCCACATCTCGATCTGGCACTACAAGTTGGATGAGATCGAGGAAGTTGGCGATCCTGCGATGTGGTTGAAGGCCAATCCTAACCTGGGAGCGACCATCACCTACGAGACTTACCATCTCGATGTCGAACGAGCCGAAAAAGCGCCAGCGTCACGCAATGACATCCTGGCAAAGCGGTTCGGAATTCCGATGGAGGGTTACACGTACTTCTTCACGTACGAGGAAACCCTTGTTCATCCGCACCGAGAGTTCTGGAAGTTACCTTGTTCGCTTGGTGCCGACCTTTCGCAGGGCGATGACTTCTGCGCCTTCACTTTCTTGTTCCCACTTCCGCGAGAGAAGTTCGGGGTCAAGACTCGGAGCTACATCACGTCCTTGACGTTGATGAAACTCCCTGGTGCCATGCGTTACAAGTACGACCAGTTCATCAATGAGGGCAGTCTTCATGTTCTCGAGGGAACCGTCCTCGACATGATGGAAGTGTACGACGATCTAGACAAGTTCATTCTAGATTCTGACTACGACGTCCGTTGTCTCGGCTTTGACCCGTACAATGCCAAGGAATTCGTCACTCGCTGGGAAGCGGAGAACGGTCCATTCGGCATTGAAAAGGTCATTCAGGGAGCCAAGACAGAATCGGTTCCGCTAGGGGAGCTAAAGAACCTGAGTGAAGAGCGCTTGCTTATCTTCGATCAGGAACTGATGTCCTTTGGCATGGGAAACGCCATCACCATCGAAGACACCAACGGGAACCGTAAGCTTCTTAAGAGGCGACAAGACGAGAAGATCGACAATGTCGCGGCTCTGATGGATGCTTGGGTAGCCTACAAGCTCAACAAGGAGGCGTTCGAATGAGAGGAGGTGACACATGGGACTAAAGTCCAGGTTAGCACACGCTTGGAACGCATTCACCAACCAAGACGTGGAAACTCGAATGATGTCTTATGCAGACGCTGTCTCTTTTGGACATCGGCCGGATCAAACACGTCGAAGTTGGTCGAGTGAACGATCCATCATCTCCTCGATCTACACGCGTCTCTGCATTGATGTGGCTGCCATCGACATTCGGCACATTCGGCTGGATGACGATGGGCGTTATCAAGAAGACATCGACAGTGGGCTGAATCAATGCCTGACTGTTGAAGCAAATGTCGACCAAGCAGCTCGAGCATTCCGCATGGACATCGCAATGACGATGTTTGATCGTGGTGTAGCTGCCATTGTTCCGGTCGAAACAACTCTGAACCCAAATGTGACTGGTAGCTTCGACATCACGAACATGCGTGTTGGTGAAGTCGTCGCTTGGATGCCGCAACACGTCAAGGTTCGTCTCTACAATGAGCGAACTGGCAAACACGAAGACATCACGGTCGCTAAAAGCTTCTGTGCCATCGTCGAGAATCCGCTCTATGCAGTGATGAATGAGCCAAACTCGACATTGCAGCGAATCATTCGAAAGCTGAACTTGCTGGACGCGGTTGATGAGCAATCAGCTTCTGGAAAGCTCGACATCATCATCCAACTTCCTTACGTCATCAAGTCTGAGTCTCGGCGACAACAAGCTGAGCAACGACGTAGGGACATTGAGGTTCAGTTACAAGGCAGCAAGTACGGTGTCGCCTACACGGATGGCACTGAGAAGATCACTCAGCTGAATCGGCCGGCTGAGAACAATCTTCTTGCTCAAATCGAATTCTTGGTTGAGATGCTTTACGGTCAGCTTGGTCTGACTGAAGAAGTCATGAATGGTACCGCCGATGAAAAGGCAATGCTTAACTATAATGCTCGAACTATCGAGCCAATTATGACCGCTATTGTCGAAGCAATGCGTCGAACCTTCCTCACGAAGACTGCTCGCACGCAAGGTCAGTCGATCGACTTCTTCCGGAACATCTTCAAGCTCGTTCCAGTCGAGAACATCGCCGACTTTGCCGACAAAATGTCACGTAACGAGATCCTTACTCCGAACGAGATCCGTGTGATTCTCGGAATTAAGCCGAGTAAGGACAAGCAAGCGGACAAGCTGCAGAACAGCAACATGCCGCAACCAAATCCGTTGAATCGACCTGATGCTGGGCAGGCGTTGCCTGTCGGTTCTCATCGTTTGCCACCACATCGGGTCGCTTTGCCAAGACCGGCTCCGTCGGGAGCTGGACGCCAGCCTATACAGGAAGGAGTCAGTCAAAATGGAAGCTGATTTCAGCGGCTACGTTACCAAGGCTGGACTCAAGTGCACCGACGGACGAACCATCATGCCCGACGCCTTCAAGCATCAGGACAAGGTGACGGTTCCGCTCGTTTGGCAGCACGGTCACACCAATCCAGAGAACGTTCTTGGACACGCAGTGCTCGAGAACCGTTCTGATGGCGTGTACGGTTACGCCTTCTTCAATGACACTCCGCCGGCAAAGCACGCCAAGGCCATGGTGGAGCACAAGGACATCAAGTTCCTGTCCATCTACGCCAACCAGCTGGTCGAGAAGGCGAAGTCGGTCTACCACGGCGTTATCCGCGAGGTCTCACTTGTCCTTGCGGGTGCCAACCCGGGCGCCGTGATCGACAATGTCCGAATTTCGCATGGTGATGGCTTGGAGCCCGAACTGCTCGAAGAAGAGGCTGTCATCTATACCGGCCTCGAGCTGGTGCACGGCGATGCCACCGCCACGGTCGACAAGGAAGACCAGAAGGATGGCGGAGCGGACGAGGCAACCGAAGATGACGCAACGATGCAGGAAATCTTCGATTCCCTCACGGACAAGCAGAAGGATGTTGTCCACTACATGATCGGGGCCGCTCTCGAGGCCCAAGCCGAAGGCGCCGATGGCGGCGACGGCAGCGTCTCACAGTCCGACAACAAGAACGAGGGCGACCTCACCCACAAGGAAGGAACCGAGGGCAACATGTCTCGAGTCAACGTGTTCGACCAGAACAAGAAGGACGGCGACACCGGCGGGGTTGAGCCCTACGCGCTCACGCACGACGACATGAAGGGCATCATGGCCGATGCCGACCGTCGTGGCTCCCTGAAGGCGGCTGTCGAGGACTTCGCCATCCAGCACGGCATCGACAACATCGAGGTCCTGTTCCCGCAAGCACGGAACATCGACCAGACCCCGGAGTTCCTCAGCCGGCGGATGGAGTGGGTGGCCGGCGTTCTCAACGGGACGAAGAAGTCTCCATTCTCGAGGATCCGCAGCCGTAGCGCGGACATCACGATGGAAGAGGCCCGGGCGCTGGGCTACATCAAGGGCAACATGAAGAAGGAAGAGTTCTTCAGTGTGACTGCCCGAACCACCACTCCGACCACGGTCTACAAGAAGCAGAAGCTGGACCGTGACGACATCATCGACATCACTGATTTCGACGTGGTGGTGTGGATGAAGGCCGAAATGCGGCTCATGCTGGAGGAGGAGCTCGCGCGCGCGATCCTCATCGGCGATGGTCGTCCGGTCGAGGACCCGGCAAACGCTGGCCAGCCGAACCCGGACAAGATCAAGGACCCGCAGGCTGCCGTGGATGGCATCGGCGTTCGTTCGATCCTGAACGAGCACGAGCTGTACGCCACCACGATCAACATGCCGCTCACAGGTGCCGGTACTTCGGCCGAGTGGCTCGCAGTGGTCGAGGGCGTCATGCGGAACCGGCGCTTCTACAAGGGCTCGGGCACCCCGACGCTCTACACGACCAACCAGAACCTGGTCAACATGCTGCTCCTGAAGGACCAGATGGGTCGCCGGCTGTACAACTCCCGGGCCGACCTGGCCTCGGCGCTGATGGTCAGCGACATCGTCGAAGTCGAAGTGATGGAGACCGAGCCGGACGTCATCGGCATCATCGTCAACCTGAGCGACTACGTCATCGGTACTGACCGGGGCGGCGAGCTCAACTTCTTCGACTTCTTCGACATCGACTTCAACCAGTACAAGTACCTGTACGAGACTCGTCTCTCGGGTGCTCTCACGAAGCTGAAGTCTGCCCTCATCCTGCGCGTTGCGCCGGCTGGTGGCGCGGCAGTTGTCCCGGTCGCCCCGACGTTCGACGCAGCGACCAACACGATCACCGTCCCGACTGACGCCAACGCCGATTACACGATCGACGGCAACCCGGCCGCTGACGGTTCGACCTTCGTCGTGCCCGACGGCACTTCGGTCGTGGTGGAAGCCACTCCGGCCGCTGGCAAGTACTTCACGGAGAACTACGACACTTCGTGGACCTACGCCGCCGGCTGATCCCTCTGACCTGACGGAGCAATGGTGAAGTTCAGCGGAAACGTTGGCTTCAGTGTTCCGGCGGAGACTGCACCTGGCAGCGGCGTGTGGGAAGATGTCATCACTGAGCGTCCATATTTCGGTGATGTTGTTCGGAACACACGCCGCTTTCAGGACAGCGACAAGGTAATTCCAGATATTTCTGTCGCTAGCAACTCCATCAGCATTGTGGCCGACGCCTACGCCAACGAAACGTTCTTTGCCATTCGCTATATTTGGTGGAACGGTGCATGTTGGGAAGTCTCATACATCGAAGTTGAGACTCCGCGCCTCTTACTCACTCTAGGAGGTGTCTACAATGGCCCAAAGGCAGCAGCTCCAAGCTCTCCTTAAGGCTCTTTGTGACAACGTGTACTTTCAGCCACCAAGTAACGTGACAATGCAGTATCCCTGCATCGTCTACCAGCGTGATACGGCAGATTCTCGTTTCGCTGGCAACAAACTGTACCGTTACACCAAGCGGTATCAGGTCACTTTTATCAGTCGGGATCCTGACGATGATGTCCCCGACAAGATAGCGGCTTTGCCCTTGTGTTCATTTGACAGGAGCTTTGTCGCAGACAACCTCCACCACGACGTCTTCAGACTTTACTTCTGAAAGGGAGAACCATGACACGCGTTGCATGGGATGGCGTTGGTCAGCGAGAGTTCGAAACCGGTGTCGACCGGGGAGTTCTCTACCTGCCCAACAATGCCGGTGTGTACGACCAGGGCTTTGCCTGGAACGGTCTCGTCACCGTCACCGAGGCTCCGACTGGTGCGGATGCACACCCGCAGTACGCGGACAACATCAAGTACCTGAACCTGTTGGCTGCCGAGCAGTTCGGCGCAACGGTCGACGCGTTCACGTACCCGGATGAGTTCGCCGAGTGCGATGGAACTGCCGAGCCGACTCCGGGTGTCCGGATCGGTCAGCAGGGCCGCAAACTGTTCGGTCTGTGCTACCGGACGCTGGTGGGCAACGACCTCGAGGGTCAGGAGGCTGGTTACAAGCTCCACCTTGTGTACGGTGCCCAGGCTGCTCCGTCGCAGAAGGCCTACGGCACGGTGAACGACTCGCCATCGGCGATCACGTTCTCCTGGGCCATCACCACCACTCCGGTGGACGCTGGTGTGGGCCTCAAGCCAGCAGCTTCGCTCACGGTGGACTCGACAACGGTTGACGCTGGCGCGTTGGCCACTCTCGAGGACATTCTCTACGGTACGGCTGGTGCGGATCCGCGTCTGCCGCTTCCCGCAGAGGTTGTGGCACTGTTCTCCGGCACGGTCACCACGGTCGAGACGGTTGCACCGGCGTACAACGCCGCCACGCACACCATCACGATCCCGGCGACGACCGGTGTGCAGTACGAGATCGACGGCGAAGTCCAGGCTGCTGGCGATGTCGTCATCACCGAGGACACCGTTGTTACCGCGGTGCCGGCACCAGGCTTCGACTTCGACCCGGCGTCCGACACGGACTGGACGTACCGCTTCGCGTAAGCCTGTATGAGAGAGAGGACCAGGGAATGCTCAAGTTTACAGTTCCACTTGAAGAAGGATACGACGAGAACACGCGGGAGTTCACCGTCGTCCGGGGCTTCGAGTTGGAGCTCGAGCATTCCCTGGTCTCTCTGTCAAAATGGGAGTCAGAATGGGAAAAGCCGTTTCTTTCGAAGGATGCAAAAACGCCGGAAGAGACACTTTCCTACGTCAAGCACATGATTCTGACCCCAAATATTCCCGATGAGGTTTGGCAAAAGTTTCCAGACCGGCTGTTTCTGATGATCAACAGTTACATGAACTCGAAACAGACCGCAACCTGGTTCAACGACTCGCCTAACATCAAGGCTAGTCGTGAAGTCGTCACCGCAGAGCTTATCTACTACTGGATGGTAGCTCTCGGCATCCCGTTCGAGTGCCAGTACTGGCACATCAACAAGCTTTTGACGCTGGTTAAGGTTTGCAACGTGAAAAATGCTCCGGAGAAGAAGATGAGCAAGCGTGAGCAAGCTGAAATGCAGCGTACACTCAACGCCCAACGCAAGGCGCAGTTCAACACTAGAGGGTGAGAGGAGGAAGCATGGCACAACTCGTGTGGGATAGTCCAGGTTCTCGCGTTTACGAGGCTGGTGTATCCAACGGAGTTCTGTATGTCGATGGCGCTGATGGCGTCGCCTGGAATGGCTTGATTGCCGTCAACGAATCACCCAACGGTGGGCAGATTACGCCTTATTACATCGATGGAATTCGATACCTCAACCGTGCAGGCATCGAAGAATTCGAAGGAACCATCGAGGCGTTCACCTACCCCGATGAATTCGAACCTTGCGTTGGTGTTGTCGCCGTCAGTCACGGTTTGTTCGCTATGCATCAGCAGCGAAAGCCGTTTGGCTTAGCCTACATGACTCGGGTCGGCACGGATTTGGACCCTCGAGCAGGCTACAAGTTTCACATCATCTACAACGCCATGATCGAACCGTCCAATCGATCGAACAAGACAATGGGCGATGGTATCGATCCGTTGAACTTCAGCTGGAAGATCGTCACCAAGCCGCCTGCGATGATTGGTTACAAGCCAACTTCGCACTTCGTGATTGATTCGCGCGAGACTCCGAAGGATTTGTTGAACCAAATTTTCAACATCATGTTCGGATCGCAGACAACGGCACCTCGACTTCCTTCGGTGGCTGAACTTCTGGACGTGTTCAACAGCTTCCAGGCCTCTTCCTTCGATGGTGGCGCCGATCTGCTCGAGGAGTTCTTCAACACGATCGACGCTGGTATTGCCGGAACGCCTTACGACTCATTCATCGATGGAGGTGGAGCTTAATGGCTACAGAAATGAAGCAACGTCGTGACACCGCCGCCTCCTGGGCGACCAAGAATGAGGTTCTTGGTGATGGAGTCATTGGCGTTGTCAGGGAGACTCACCAGTTCAAGATCGGGGACGGCGTAACTCCCTGGAACAGCCTCCCTTTCTCGGTGATCTCCCCCCAGATGTTCGATGCCGCTGGCGATTTGCTTGTCGGCACCGGGTCAGACTCGTTTACGAAACTTCCTACGGGTACCCCTGGTCAACGACTTACCGTTGCTGAAGACGGTACGCTGGAATGGGTTACCCCACCAAACGATATTCCGCTGGCGGTGTTTGCCAATGAAGGCGACATCGTTTACGGAACTGGTGTTGGAACTCTTACTACTCTTCCAGTCGGTACTGTCGGTCAGCGTTTGACGGTTCAAGCAGATCATTCACTGGCTTGGGCAACGCCAGAAGCCGATATTCCGTTGGCAATTGTCGATGCGGCAGGCGATTTGATCGTCGGTTCAGCCGACAACACGGTGGTTCGGCTCGCTAAAGGCTCCAACGGCCAGGTCCTCACGGTCAATGGTTCCGGTCAGCTGCAGTGGATTACGCCGAGTGCGGACATTCCGCTATCCACAATTGTTGCATCTGGCGACCTGGTCGTTGGTTCAGGCGCAGGAGCAGTTGCCAAGCTGGCTAAGGGTGCCAACGGTCAAGTGTTGACTGTTGTTGCTGGCGTCTTGGCCTGGGCAACGCCTTCGGCTGATGTTCCGCTGTCTACGATTACTGCTGCTGGTGATTTGCTGGTTGGATCGGCTGCTGGAACAGTTACTAGGATCGGCTCCGGCTTTGCTAGTACATATTTGGCCGGTGTTGGCGCCAATACTATTCCGCAGTGGAAGTATGCTAACTGGCCTGCCACTGCTGGCGGTAACACTTCCGGAGCAACAGGAAAGAAGATTCTTCAGGGTCAGGTCACGATGGCGCTATCCAGCGGCAAACTATCTGGCATGACCGTCAACTACCCGGAAGCGTTCAACAACATCCCCACTGTTGTTCCAGGTTGTGGATTGATCACCGGTAACACACCGGGCGTCATTGTCAACGGTGCTTCAGGCGCAGTCGGCAGTTTCTCACTGTGGGCTCAGCTGTACAGTGGATCATTCACCGGAAACGTAGCTGGCTGGTACATCGCCACCGACTCCTAAGGATTTCGATGCCTCCCAATGGAAAGAAGTTCGTCCATCCAAATGCCCGGCCGGATTTGATCCTAAAGTCCGAACAAGAAGTTCGCGACAAGTTTCCGCAAGTGGCTGACGCATATTTGACGCCGATGCCGATTCCGGGAGCACCAGGTTACTGGTATGCCAACAACGGGGCCGACTCAACGCCAGTGCAAGTGGAGATTATCGAGGGTTTCATCACGGAACCCGACGGAATCACCATTCGCAACGTGGGAGACAAGACCATCATGCCGTTCTATTTGGCGGATGACTGGCGAAAGATGGGGCGGCTGAAGATCATCGGGTGAGAGGAGAGTCATGTCGGGCGTCTCGTTTTCCGTTAGTGGCTCGTTCAGCGCTACGGAGCAGTTTCTGAAGTCGATGCAGAAGTTCGATATTCGTCGAGCAATTGAATCTAAAGCAGAAACTGGAGTTGCCGCATTGGCATCAGCTACGCCCATGGACACAGGACTCGCTGCTCACTCCTGGGGCTACGAAATCGTCGAAACCAAAACGTCAGTGACGATCTGGTGGACGAACAACGATATTGAGAACGGTTACCCAGTTGCAGTCATGGCCCAATACGGGCACGGCACCGGAACAGGGGGCTACGTCCAAGGCCGTGACTTCATCAACCCAGCAATCCGACCGATATTTGACCAGATCCTACTCGAGGTGGAAAGGTTGGTGAGAAATGCCTAACACGATTGACGAGCGCGTTGTCAAGATGTCGTTTGACAACGCTGAGTTCGCTAAGAACGTCGCGCAAACTCTCGCCGACCTTGAGAAGCTGCAGAAGAGTCTGAAACTACAAGGCGCTGCCAAGGGTTTACAGGATCTTTCTGGCGCCGCGGGTAAGGTCGATCTCGGTCATATCGGTGCTGCTGTTGACAGCATCAAGTCCAAATTCAGCGCCATGTCGGTCATCGGCATTGCTGCTATGGCCAGTCTCGCTGCAAAGGCAGTGGACACCGGCCTTCGAGTTGCTAAGTCCTTTACTTTGGACCCGATTACTGCCGGGTTCCACAATTATGAAACACAAATTAACGCCGTCCAGACGATTCTGGCAAACACTGGCCTTAAAGGCGCCGCAGGCATGGCGCAGGTCAACAAGGTTCTATCGGACCTGAACACCTACGCCAACCAAACTGTTTACAACTTCTCCGAGATGACTCAGAACATCGGTACCTTCACGGCTGCCGGTGTCAAGCTGGATGTCGCTGCAAGCTCGATCAAGGGTATCGCCAACCTGGCAGCAATGTCTGGTTCGAACTCTCAGCAAGCTTCGATGGCGATGTACCAGCTCTCTCAGGCGATTGCTGCAAACCAGGTTCACTTGCAGGACTGGAACTCGGTTGTCAATGCTGGTCTGGGTGGTCAGGTCTTCCAGAAGGCGCTGTACAACACCGGTGTTGCGCTACACACCATCAAGAACGCCAAGATCGGTGAAACTTTCGAGCAATGGACAGCTGCGGGTAACTCGTTCCGTGGCTCGCTGCAAGACGGTTGGATCACCGGCAAGGTTCTGACTCAGACGCTGCAAGGCTTCACTGGAGACCTTACTCAGGCTCAATTGAAGTCGATGGGTTACACCTCGCAGCAGATCAAGCAGATCCAGGAGATGGGTGCGACTGCTCGAGCTGCAGCAGTCAACATCAAAACGTTCTCGCAGCTTAAGGACGCGCTGAAAGAGGAAGTTGCCACCGCTTGGGGCGCCGTCTTCAAGACCATCTTTGGTGATCTGACTACAGCCACCACAATGTTCTCCAAGGCACACGTTGTGCTCGAGAACGCATTGACCGGCCCGGTGTACCAGCTGAACAAGGTTCTGCAGGACTGGGTTGACCTCGGTGGCAAACAAATGCTCTGGACGGCTCTTAAGGAAGCTTTCCAGGACATCGAGAAGGTCATCAAGCCGATCAAGGATGCTTTCCGAGAGATCTTCCCCGCCTCTCAGGCCAATATCTTGTTCCGCTTGACGACCGACTTCAAGGACTTCGTCGACAGAATCAAAATAGGAGCCACAACAGTCGACAACATCAAGCGGACCTTTGCAGGTCTGTTTGCTTTGTTGGACATCGGCTGGCAGATCATCAAGCAAGTTGCTCATTTCATTGGCGATCTAATTGGCTCGCTCGGACATGGCTCCGGGGGAATTCTCAGTTTCACCGGCAGTATCGGTGACATGCTGGTCAAGCTGGATGCTGCAGTCAAGCATGGTGATGGACTGCGTAAGTTCTTCCTGTTGCTCGAGACGATTCTTAGTCCGGTTGTCGGCTTGTTCCACGCTGCTGCAGGTGGACTTGCCCAGCTCGGTCAGTACATCGACCCAGCATTGGGCAAGCTGTTCAACTGGATCCAAAACATTGGGAAGATTCTCCAGCCAATCGGCAAAGCGATCATCGACTTCTTCCACAACATCTTCCAAAACCTGGACTTCAGCAACGTTCTCAATGTGGCCAATGCTGGCCTGCTCGCTGCTATTGCCCTGCTGATCAAGCGTCTAGCTGATCGGTTCAAGGGTGGCGGCGAGATCTTCAAGAACCTGGTCGATCGAATCACGGCGCCCTTCCACTCGCTCACCGAGACCCTCGAGCAGATGCAGAAGACGCTCAAGGCCACCACAATTCTGGAGATCGCTCTCTCCGTCGGTGTCCTGACCGCTGCCGTGGTAGCCCTGGCCAACGTTGATCAAGCCAAGCTCACCAAGGCTCTGACTGCTATCACGGTCATGTTCGCGCAGCTCTTCGGAGCGCTTGCGCTGATGAACAAGGTCGGTGGGCCAACTGGCATGATCAGCGCTTCAGCTGGTCTCATCCTCTTCGCTACTGCGATCGACGTTCTTGCTATCGCGGTCAAGAAGATGGGTGACATGAAGTGGAGTGAGATCGGAAAGGGTCTCACGGCGGTCACAGCACTCATCGTAGGACTTACAGCCGCGGTTCAGGGTATGTCCGGCGCCGAAGGTGGCATGATTCGCGCCGGTGCAGCGCTGATTCTGCTTGCGACTGCAATCAACCTGCTGGACGACTCGGTCAAGAAGTTCTCCCAGATGAACTGGGGCGAGATCGCCAAGGGTCTGACTGGTGTCGGCGCAATGCTGACTGGCCTTACCCTGTTCACCAAGTTCGCAGATGCTGAAGGTGCTGGTGTCCGCTCTGGTACTGGCATCGCTTTGCTTGCAGGCGCCATCTATATTCTGGCTGACGCTGCGAAGAAGTTCGCCTCGATGTCTTGGGGCGATATTGCCAAGGGTCTGACCTCGATCTCCGCGATCCTCGCTGCTGTTGCGATATTTAGCAAGGGCGCAGGCAATCCAGGTACGTTACTGGCTGCTGGCGCCTCGCTTGTCGCCATCGGTGCGGCTATGGAGATCCTGGCCAAGGCAATCGGCAACTTCGGCAACATGTCCTGGGGTGAGATTGCCAAGGGCCTCGTCGCCATGGCGGGGGCTCTTACCCTGATCGCTGCAGCAGTGAACGCAATGCCTCCGGAGTCCGTGCTGTCTGCGGCTGCTCTGGTTGGTGTGGCTATTGCCTTGCAAGGGATCGCTCGAGCACTCGGCAACATGGGTGACATGAGCTGGGGCGATATCGCCAAGGGTCTAGTGACGCTTGCTGGCTCACTGACAATCCTGGCGATTGCCTGTACTGCGATGGTCGGAGCGCTGCCTGGCGCTGCTGCGATATTGGTCGTCTCTGCAGCTCTGGTGCCACTTGCTGCGGTGCTAAAGACGTTCGGCGACATGTCTTGGGAGCAGATCCTCAAGAGCTTGGCTGAATTGGCTGGTGGTCTCGTTATTCTCGGTCTCACGGCCGCGGTTCTGACGCCACTGTTGCCAGTAATGCTGGCTCTGGGTGCAGCGATCGGCATCCTCGGTATTGGTGTGGCTGCTGCAGGTGCTGGCGTTGCGTTATTTGGCGTCGGTTTGACAGCCATTGCTGCCTCCGGGGGAGCTGCCGCTGCAAGTCTGACGATCTTGTTCAAGAGCATCATCGGTTTGCTACCAATGCTTGTCAAGGGTCTAGGCGACACGCTCGCTGCCCTCGGTGATGCAGTAGCCAAGGCTGCGCCTGCAATGGGCAAGGCTATGGTAGCGCTGCTCGACACCTTCCTGAATGCAGTTGACAAGGAAGGTCCGAAGATGCTCAAGGTGTTCTTGGACCTCGTTGGAGCATTGCTCGACGGGGTTAACAAGAACGCCGGACGCTTCACCAACGCGATGATTGGTATTGTCGTTGGGATGTTGAATGCGATTTCTAAGAACGCACAGCGTGTTGTCGACGCGATGAACCACCTGATCTTGTCTGTGCTTGGGGCCGTTGCTCTTGGCGCTGGCAAGTTCGTCGTTCAGGGCATCCAGATCATTGTCAACATCATTACTGGCATTGGTCGGAAGCTTGGCGACGTGATCACCGCTGGTACGAACGTGGT